>KB228572.1_pt1 | contig 11449 bp, 12 predicted proteins | sample 524768 | NCBI WGS metagenome assembly AMQJ01 (sample SAMN00998488, study PRJNA167727) | sediment metagenome | isolation source: subsurface aquifer sediment | place: USA: Rifle, Colorado | collected Aug-2009
TAGCGTGGTTTTATATCGCTCCTGAAGAGCCACAAAGAGCTTTGTGTCAAATTTTTCGCATGTTTGATATGCTATGAGTTTTTTTATGGCTTGCACTGTTTTTTCCTTGAAATATTTTTATTTTTTAAAAACACTCAGTAAAATCTCTTTTAAATCATATCTCATTTTCGGACTCAATTCGTCTTTATTGCAGTAGAGAAAAAAAGGAACAGTGTTTAGCATCGATTTTTTCAGCCTTTTTCTCAGAGTCGAGATTTCATCTATCGCAACCAAATCTTTACCGCTAAAGAGGCAAAAATCTTTTGATACTCCAAGTTTAAAAGAAACTATCTGGTAAGAGAAGAAGAGACCTCCGTTTTGGGTTTCATGGCATGAGATAAACATATCAAGAGCTTTTTTTAGCATAATGAGTTTTGATGGCGTTATGTATCCGAAACTCTCACGGAACTGGTACTTTTGAGTTGTGGTAAAATCCAACATGCCATATAAATCATTGAGATTTTTCCATAAAGAGTTAAAGTATTTTTTGCCAAAAAGCACCTCTTCAAAAATCATTAAACTCTTTTTAGTATCTTTTTTATTTGAGTATTTTAGGTTGAAATACTCCTCTTTAAAGAGTGAAATAAGCCAATTTTCATCAAGAAGATTGATGGTATCGAGTTTTTTTTCAAAGCTTTTGGGTTGTAAAAATTTCCAAAGCATAGAGATATTGTTTGATTTTTTATCTTTTGGAGTTAAAAAGTACTCGCTTGCAAGATATGCTATGAGATTTTCAAGCATCGCATCTTTTTTCGCTATTTGGTGGTTGAAAATCACTTTTTTATAGAGATTAAAACGCATCTCAAGCATATGTTCTATGTCTAAAATGGCACTGTCAAAAAAAGAGATATAGTACTCTCCATCTTTTTTGCTTGTTAAAACACTCTGTTTGGCGATTCTAAGCAAGTCGACCGCTCCGCCGATATAGCCGCTGGCTAGCATGTCACGGTTTATGTAGTCAATCCTGTCGGCATCTACGCTTGCATCTATAAGGCTGTGAAGCACTCCAAAATCAAAACCCTCAAAACGTTTCTCTTCCAAGATAAGGGTTACTAACTTGTAGATAATCTTTATATAATCTTCATCAACAGCCGACTCATAATTTTGTGCTATCTCATGTTCAAAGAGCATTTTTACAAACTCTAATCCCATCGCTTCATGTAAAACCAACCTGTTGTTATCGGTGATGGTTTTGTAAAACTCTACAAATTCGTTCTGTTTTTTATTCTTGTTTTGTACGTTTGAGTTCTCAAGAAAGAGACTCTGCATGGCAAACTCTACCTGATGTGAAAACGGAAGATGTCCCACATCATGGAGCAATCCCACAAATCTTATGGCTTGAAGCGAGAGCAGGTAAGCATATTTCTCTTTCTCATTTTTAAGCGGTATCAAAAATTGGTAGAGCGTGTCGCCTTCAAAAAGTTTGCTTTTTTGTATCTTTCTTTGGATCTGCAATTCAACTTCTATTTTTTTGATGGCTAAAAAAACCTCATTTAAAACTTTGCTTCTGAGGTCGCTCTTTGTGTTTAAAAGAGCGCTTTTGTACATGTGAGAGGCAACATGCATAGTCCCCAGAGAGTGGATATATCTTTTTGTGTTGATGGATGGAAAAGCAAAATAAGCGAGTGCATTTTGGGTTATAAACTGCAATCTGCTCAGTATTTTGCTCTGAAGCGCACTCTCTTCAAGTTCGGTGTGTTCTATATGGCTGTAAATAGTGTCGTTTATAAATCTATTTGTTGTCATTTTTCTCAAAAATTCTTTCACTAAACTCGGCAAACTTTCCTCGAACGGCTTTTTCAAGCTCTATCGCAAATATATTTAGCTCACGATGTTTTTTTCTTGTCTGTTTGAGAAGTGTCGTAAGACCGTTGTTGTACTTGTTTAGATAGAGATTGTCAATCTGTCTGTTTGAGCCTATAACGATTGCCATGCAGTTCTCATCAAGCCTTGAGAGTATAAGCTGTGTCGTCTTTTCGCTGCTGTTTTGCCACTCGTCCATGATTACAATCGCACCGCTTAGAGTTCTGCCTCTTGCTTCTCCGGGCCAAAGCGTCTGGATATCATATTTATACATAAGCTCTTCGGTTTTTGATTTTATGGATTCTGCGTTATCGGCATTTACACCTTTTTTGAGCCGTTTTTTTGCAATAAACTCCATCGTATCATTTAGTGCCATGTTGTAGATTCTAAACTTTTCATCATTTCCCGATAAAAATCCAACCTCAGCGCCTCTGTCTATGGACTCTATGGAGTTCCTGACATAAACTATTTTGTCATACAATCCCTTGTCAACAAGCCTCATGGCAGCAACAAATGACATAAGCGTTTTACCGCTTCCGGCTTTTGCGTCTATTACCAACAGATTGTAAGCATTCTCGATAATCGCTTTTGTAAAAAATTTCTGTTTTAAGTTTGCAGGTTTTACGCAAAGAGGATTAAAATCGCTCTCATCCATTACCATAACTTTATCGCCGACTACAATTCCGTATGCGCTGTTTCCGTCACTTGACTCAAAAACATAGCAAAAATTCTCAGCTTTATGGTTGGCATCTATCTCTTTGATGTTTTGAAGATTGAGGTTGTTAAAGTAGATAGACTCCAAGTTTACGCTCTTTACAAACTCAAAATCAGGAACTTCACTCTTATCGTCATTTAGTGTTTGGGTCTTGAGATTTTTAAACAAAGCGAAAGTTCTTGCATAGATGTCGATAGATAAAAAGATAACTTTTTTACCTCGGTAGTACTCTTTTGCAACTTCGGCAACCTCGATAATCCTCTTGTCGTTGCTCTCTGAGATGTGGTGTTGTTCTATTTGTGTTTCGTAACTGTTCTTTGAAATGATGTGGACGATAATATTATCTTTATAAAGTTTGACGACTTTATAGTTTTGTTTTAAATCTATCTCTTTTATCTTTGTCGATGCCAAAAATCTGGCAAACTCTCTTGAGTAAAACCCAAGCTCATTTGGAAGTTTCTTTTTATCTTCAAGTTCAAGTAGTACCGTCTCGGGTATCACAACTATGTTTGAGCCGTTGTCACTTAAATTTTTTATATTTTGCAGGTTTTGCAAAATAATATTTGTGTCTAGCACATAAACTTTATCTTTTTCCATAAACTAATGTTACGCTCATTTGGTTACGGTTTTACTACAATAGACTTTACTTTGCCATAGTAACCCATCAGATAAGAAATTGCATTGTAAATATTTATTTTTCTTACATAGATTTAGATAAAATTAAGAAAGAAATTTATAACAAACAATAATTATAAGGCACAATCTAAATGACAATTTTAGAGATAGAAAACAACCTAAACACTTTAGTAGCAAATTTTGACAAAGAAACTTTTATTTTCGACCTACTTTTAGCGTACGGCAGCCCAAAATCAACCATCAAAAGATTGCAAGGAAGTGACCATGACAAACTCTCATCGGATGGCGAACTCGTTTTACGAAAAAAACTCTTTTTTAAAGTCGTGAGCAACAATCTACATGCCACAATAGACACTCTTAAATCACAAAAAGATGTCACAAAACACAGCCCTAGATTTATCATCGTAACCGACTATGAAACACTCCTTGCCTATGACACAAAAACAGAGGATTCACTCGATAGTGAACTTTTAAACATCACAAACCATTACGATTTTTTCTTGCCCCTTGCAGGGATGGAAAAAGCCACATTTGCCGACGAAAACCCAGCCGATGTCAAAGCCTCGCTCAAGATGGCAAAGCTCTTTGACGAACTGCAAAAGAACAACCATTTTGAGACAAAAGAGGAGATCCACTCTCTCAATGTTTTTCTCACAAGGCTTCTGTTTTGCTATTTCGCAGAAGATACAAATATCTTTGAGGACAATCTTTTTACCTCTTCCATCTCCTCGCACACGCAGTTGGACGGAAGCGATTTGGATAGCTACTTGCAAAGACTTTTTACCATTTTCAACACACCGCAAAATAAAAGAGAGCCAAATACTCCAGCATATCTGAATGCTTTTCCCTATGTAAACGGCGGACTTTTTGCTTTACAAGTCAAGCTCCCTGTCTTTACAACCCGTTCTCGACGACTAATGATAGAAGTCGGACAGCTCCAGTGGTCACAGATAAACCCAGATATATTTGGAAGTATGATACAAGCAGTGGTAACTCCTGAACATCGCGGCGGAATGGGCATGCACTACACAAGCGTACCAAATATCATGAAAGTCATCGAACCACTCTTTTTGGATGAACTCTACAGCGAGTTTGAAAAAAGCTACGAGAGCAAAGCCAAACTCCAAGCCTTACATGTAAGAGTCTCAAAACTCAAAATCTTTGACCCAGCGTGTGGAAGCGGAAACTTTCTCATCATCGCTTACAAAAAACTCAGAGAGCTTGAGATGAGCATCTTCAAACGAATCGACAGTTTGCAAAATCAAAAAAGCTTTGCATTTAGCGAGATAAAACTCACCCAATTTTACGGCATAGAGCTAGACGACTTCGCCCATGAAGTCGCACTTCTCTCTCTTTGGCTAGCAGAACACCAGATGAACTTAGAGTTTTACAAAACATTTGGCAGAACAAGCCCGAGCCTACCGCTTCATGATGGAGGAAATATCGTCCACGGAAATGCTACAAGGCTAAACTGGGAAGAAGTTTGTCCGAAAAATAAGGGAGATGAGATTTATGTTTTGGGGAATCCGCCGTATTTGGGAGCGAGACTTCAAAGCAAAGAACAAAAAGAGGATATGGCTTTAGTTTTTAAAGGTATAAAAAACTTTAACAATCTCGACTATATAGCTTGTTGGTTTTACAAGGGTGCAAGCTATATCAACAATGCACATGCCAAAGTCGCTTTTGTAAGTACAAATTCAATCTCTCAAGGCGAACAAGTCGGCATCCTTTGGACACATATTTTGGATGCAAATATAGAGATAGATTTTGCATACAAATCTTTTAAATGGCAAAACAACGCAAAAGCAAATGCAGCCGTCATCGTTGTGGTCATCGGACTTAGAAACACTTCAACTAAACCAAAATATCTTTACATGTCAAATATCAAACATGAAGTAAAAAATATTAATGCTTATTTGGTTAATGCTGAGAATATTATTGTTCATAAAAGAAGTAAACCACTTTTTGATGTTCCTGAAATGCAATTTGGAAATATGGCAAATGACGGAGGACATTTTATATTAACAGATGAGGAAAAAGAAAAATTAATAAATAGTGAACCCTTATCATCAAAATATATCAAAAAACTTTTAGGTTCTGAAGAGTTTTTAAATGGAAAAAGCAGATGGTGTTTGTGGTTGAAAAATTTAGATTTTCTAGATTTAGAGCAAATGCCACAAACGCAAGCAAGAATTGAAAAAGTAAAATTTAATAGATTGCAAAGTTCAAGAGATGCAACAAAGAAATTAGCAAACACTCCTCATCTTTTTGGAGAAATAAGACAATCTGATAGTGACTATTTAATTATTCCTAGAGTATCTTCTGAAAACCGTTACTATGTGCCTTTTGGATATGTTTCAAAGGATACAATAGTCACAGACAGATGTGCTTTCATTCCTAATGCAGACTTAACTCTTTTTGGTGTCATGACATCTAGAATGCACATGGCTTGGATGAGAGCAACTTGTGGAAGACTGAAACTGGATTACAATTATTCTATTCAACTTGTTTACAACACCTTCCCATTCCCAAACATCTCACAAAAACAAAAAGATGAAATCACCGAGCTAGTATGGGGTGTTTTAGACGAGCGAGAAAAACACAGCCAAAAAACTCTAGCCCAACTCTACGACCCAAATAAAATGCCAGAAGGCTTAAAAAAAGCCCACCATAATTTAGACATAGCAATAGAACAATGCTACCGCCCCAAACCATTTGAGAGCGATGAAGAACGCCTAGAATACCTCTTTAAGATGTATGAAGAGATGATAGACAAATGACAGAAAATATTCCTAAAATTGATAGTCGTCTTGGTTATAACCAGTGTAAAGAACATACAAATTTTTACATAAGTGATCGCTTACCATGTCCTTATCCAAATTGTGCATATAGCGTGAACTCTGATAAGTTTATTGAAAAAAGTGACTTAGTGAATAAAGAAACAGTTTATATTCGTAAAAGTTTTAATGGTATAAATGGTAATACAAAATATATTTGGATTCGAGAAAATGAATTCTTTTTAAAAATTAGCCCAATAATTAATGATGAAGTATTTAAATATTTTAATCATCAAGAAAATAAAAATATATATCATTATACTAGTTTAGATACATTATTTAAAATATTAGAATCAAATGAATTGTGGCTTACAGAGTGGAAATGTACAAATGATACAAGTGAGATACAACATGGTTTGGATATTGTGAATAAAATTAACAATGAATTAAACTTTGAGCAAATTATCAATAAAAATAATTATTTTATTGCATCTTTTTCTTATGAAATTAATAATGTTACTTTATTTGACCGTTATGCAGAGAATGCAGAAGGTGTAGCAATAGGTTTTGATACTAAACATGATTGGCAAAATATTAATGAAAACTTTTGGATTAAAAATTATGATTTTATGAAATTATTACCTGTTATTTATGATAAAACAATTCAGCAAAAAATAATTGAGTATGGATTTTATATATATAAAATTGTTAAGGAGTGGTTATTTAATGCAAAGAATGCTTATAATTCTCAAAATAATCTTATAACTAATGAAAAAAAAGAAGCAGGTTTAGAGAGTTTATTCTTACGATACCTAGAAGAAACTATATCCTTTTTTAAACATAGTGCATTTTTGGATGAGAGGGAAGTTCGTTTATTATATACATATGATTATGATTTTATAAAAAAATATGAGCTTCATATAGACAAAAAAAAATTTAATAATAAAAACTACTACACTTCTACTGATACCCATGATATGAGCTTTGAAAACTATCATGAATTTAGTCAAGAAAAATATAAAATTAAGTTACCTATAAAAAATATAGTATTGGGAAGTAGGGTAAAGAATAAAGAACAAATAGTTAATCAAATAAAAGAGCAATGTCAAAAATTTGGATTTCAGAATGTTGATATTCAAATTTCAGATATACCGCTAAGGTAAAATAATGTTTATAAAACACATTGATAAAAATCAACATAGAGGTGAAAAATGAACACAAATGATAAATACAATATGCTAGTAAGAGAAATATCAAATTCTAAAGATGGAGTTGAGGCAAAAACTTTTGGGATGGATTATCAAGAATTTCGAGCTATTATCGATGATATCGGAAATGATGGCTTATTTGAAAAAGGTATGTGGGTATTTAGTGGTGCTTATTTATTTAAAAGATTGACTTTTAAAGGCAGAAGTTTTTTAGAAAATAATGATAAAAAAGAGTATCACAAAATAGAGAAAACAGAAATAACTTATCATCACAGTGTAAATGTCGGTGGAGATAATCACGGAAACATTATCGCTGGGAATAACAATACTACTGTTTCAGTATCTGATAATAAATTTGATGAACTTATACAAGCCATAAATAGCTCAAACCTTCAAAATAAAGAGTTGATAATTCAAGAGCTGAAAAATAATAAAAATGATGAAAAATCATTTAAAAGTTATTTAATATCTTTATTACAAAAAAGTGTTGAAGCTACTATATCTACACTTATTGGAAAAATGTTATAGGGATGTTGATTTAAAACTATGAATATAACAAAAGACACCATCTCAAACAAACCCCACACCATCCGAGGACATGTCGTGATACTAGGTTGTGATTTGGCAGAGCTTTTTACAGCAGAGGCAAAAATAAAAATATTACAAAATGACATACTTTTCAATGAAAATAAATTATTTTAGTATTATGTATAAAATCAACACTTGGAACTCTCAACTATGAACAAGCAACTTATAACAACACTTCAAACTGAGTTTAATCAGCTATCCAATACACTTGAAGATAGCACTATAGAATACTGGTATGCTAGAGATTTGCAAAAAGTATTGGGGTACAACAACTGGGATAAATTTCAAAATGTAATCCAAAAAGCAAAAATAGCCTGTGAAAACTCTGGTGTGGAAGTAGCAGACCATTTTCGCCAAGTGGGAAAAATGGTACAAATCGGCTCTGAAGCTATGAGAGAAATAGAAGATATTATCCTCACCAGATACGCTTGTTATCTCATAGCTCAAAACGGCGATAGCAAAAAAGAGCAGATTGCTTTTGCTCAAACCTATTTTGCGATTCAGACAAGAAAACAGGAGCTTATAGAACAAAGGCTGGAGTTAGAAGACAGACTCCAAGCAAGAGCGAAACTCAGAGAATCAGAAACAGAACTTTCAAAAAATATTTATGAAAGAGGTGTGGACGATAGCGGGTTTGGTCGTATCCGTTCCAAAGGTGATACGGCACTTTTTGGCGGTAATACGACACAAAATATGAAAGATAAATTAGGCGTGCCAAACGGTCGTCCATTGGCAGACTTTTTGCCTACGATTACCATTACTGCCAAAAATCTGGCAACTGAAATAACCAATCACAATGTCAAACAAAAAAATCTCTACGGTGAGAACTCCATTGCAAACGAACATGTCCAAAATAACGAAAGTGTTAGAGGGCTACTAACTGAGCGAGGCATCAAGCCCGAAGAGTTACCGCCTGCTGATGATTTGAAAAAGCTAGAGCGAAAAGTAAAATCTGATGAGAAAAAGATGATAAAACAAAGTGCATTGCCAAAAAAGAAAAAAAATGACTAACTTTTCAATGAAAATAAATTATTTTAGTATTATGTATAAAATCAACACTTGGAACACTGGACAATGAACAAGCTAGAAACTGTAAATAAAAACCTGCAAGATAAAATCTACACTATCCGTGGGCTTCAAGTGATGCTCGATAGAGACTTGGCAGAGCTATATGAGGTAGAGACAAAGAGAATTAACGAAGCTGTAAGAAATAATCAAGATAAATTTTTAGATGATTTTTATTTCGAACTTAATGATAGTGAATTTGAACATTTGCGGTCGAAAGTTTCGACCACAAATTTTTCTAAGACAAGAACAAATCCAAAAGTTTTTACCGAACAGGGTATTTATATGTTGGCAACTATCTTAAAAAGCAAGATTGCTTCGCAAATAACGGTATCTATCATAAGAACTTTTGCAAATATGCGAAAACTTGTTTCTCAAAATATTGTTATGTTTGAGAGATTTGAAAGAATTGAACAAAGATTATTCGTTCATGATAAAAATTTTGACAAACTTTTTGATGCATTTGAACAAAAAATGCAAAAACCAGACAAAGGAATCTTTTTCGATGGGCAAACATACGATGCGTATGCCTTTATAAATGATTTGTTGAAGAGTGCAAAAAGTGAAGTAGTGCTGATAGACAACTACATCGACGACACAGTTTTTACACTTTTTAGTAAATATACAAATTTAAAAATAAAAATCTATACTCAAACTATCTCAAAACAGCTAAAACTTGACTATCAAAAATACAACTCTCAATATCAAAACATAGAACTTCAAGAGTTCAAAAACGCTCATGATAGATTTCTCATCATCGACCAAAAAGAGATGTATCACATCGGAGCAAGCCTTAAAGATTTGGGTAAAAAATGGTTTGCTTTTTCAAAGTTTGAGATGGAAGCTTTGGAGATTTTGGGGAGGTTAAAATGATTTCAAATTTGCTTCACCGTTGTTTGATTGGAAACTTAAAATTACTTGAAGGTAAATATAAAATAACCTATTTTAGGGCTTTGTCCGTGATAAATTTGCTTGATGTTTGTTTGATTCGTAAGGTGAATTTATGAATAAAAACAAAAAACTTCAACAATTTTTAGCAAGAAATGATGAAAGTATCATTTTAGAGTATTTAGGTAAATTTAAAAGTGGCACAAGAACAGATTTTGAAAAAATACTTTTAGACAAGTTGCCTGATGTTTTAGACGAAAATCAGAAAAAAAATAAAGTTAAAAACAATCTTCAAGCATTGAGAAAAAGCGGTAAAATAGAGCCAAATGGGCGAATGTGGCATTTGTCTAAAAAATAATTTTTAGACGAACTTAGACGAATTTTTTAGACAAAAGAGGAATATCATGAACAAACCCCATACCATCCGAGGACATGTCGTAATGCTAGGTTGTGATTTGGCGGAGCTTTTTACAGCAGAGGCAAAAATAAAAATATTTCAAAATGACATACTTTTCAATGAAAATAAATTATTTTAGTATTATGTATAAAATCAACACTTGGAACTTTCAACTATGGACAAGGTAAATAAATCAGATATGGTTATCTATAACGACGGAGAGTTAGAACTTAATGTTTCGGTTACAGAAGACACTCTTTGGCTCACTCAAAAACAGCTAGGTGAACTGTTTAATGTTGAATCTCACAATATTACTTATCATATTCAGAATATTTACAAACAAAAAGAGCTTGAAAAAAATCCAACTACTCAAAAAATTAGAGTAGTTCAAAAAGAGGGAAAAAGGGAAGTAGAAAGAGATGTTGACCATTATAATCTTGATATGATAATCTCCATTGGGTATAGAGTAAATTCTATTACTGCTACTAAATTTAGACAGTGGGCTACATCCGTATTAAAAAGCTATATCAACGACGGTTATGTGATTAATTCCGAAAAAATTACAAATGAAAGATTTGTATCGTTGGAAAATGAAGTATTTGTGTTGAAGTCTCAAATGGGAGAGATGAAAGCACTTATTAAAGATGATAGTATCAAGCCAAGTAAGGGAATATTTTTTGATGGGCAAACATACGATGCGTATGTTTTTATCAATGATTTATTGAAAAGTGCAAAAAGTGAAGTGCTGCTAATAGACAACTACATAGACGACACGGTTTTTACACTTTTTAGCAAATATCCAGAGTTAAACATAAAAATCTATACTCAAACTATTTCAAAACAATTAAAGCTTGATTATCAAAAATATCAAGCACAATATAAAAATGTCGAGTTAAAAGAGTTCAAAAACGCTCATGATAGATTTATGATAATTGACAACAAAGAAGTTTATCATATCGGAGCAAGCTTAAAAGATTTGGGTAAAAAATGGTTTGCATTTTCTAAGTTTGAGATGGAAGCTTTGGAGATTTTGGAGAGGTTGAAATGATTTCAAATTTGCTTCACCGTTGTTTGATTGGAAACTTAAAATTACTTGAAAGTAAATATAAAGTAACCTATATCAAGGGTTTTCCCGTGATAAATTTGCTTGATGCTTGTTTGATTCGTAAGGTGAATTTATGAATAAAAACAAAAATTGTACCGCATGGCTTTAAGTAAAAATATGAAAAAGGCTACAATAAAGAGATGGCAAAATGACATACTTTTCAATAAAAATAAATTATTTTAGTATGATGTATAAAATCAATACTTGGAACTCTCAACTATGAACAAG
>KB227808.1_pt101 | contig 11439 bp, 11 predicted proteins | sample 524768 | NCBI WGS metagenome assembly AMQJ01 (sample SAMN00998488, study PRJNA167727) | sediment metagenome | isolation source: subsurface aquifer sediment | place: USA: Rifle, Colorado | collected Aug-2009
ACATAGATGAAGAGAAAATTACTCAAAATCTAACAAACCCGTCATACAATGATGATGAGAGCGACATTGGTTATAAGCTTTTTGGAGGATATCAGTTTAACAAAAATTTTGCTCTAGAGGGCGGTTATTTTAATCTTGGGAAGTTTGATTATGCTCTATCTACGGCTACAGGAACTGCAGAGGGAAACATCAAAGTGATGGGAGTAAATCTTGATGCAGTCGGTATTTTGCCTATCACAGAAAACTTTTCGGCATTTGCTAGAGTGGGAGCAAGTTATGCTCGAGCAAAAGACTCTTTTGGTGCAACTGGAACTATATCCATAACAGATATCAATCCTAAAGAATCCGATCTTAACTATAAGTTTGGAGCAGGGCTTGAGTACGCAGTAACCGATGCAATAGGAGTGCGCTTAGAAGCAGAGCGTTATCGCATTAACGATGCGGTAGGCAATAACGGTGATATAGATCTCTTCTCAGTCGGTCTTACATATAGATTTGGTGTAAAAAACGAAGCTGCCCCTGTTGAAGAAGAAGAAAAAGAAACAGTTGCTCCTGTTGTAGAAGAAAAAGAGGCAGTTGCTCCCGTTGTAGAAGAAGAAGTGCTTATTGTTGTAACTGCAGCAGATGCTCCAGAGAAGATAAAAGAGAGTGCGTCACAAAAGAAAACAGTTACTCTTGTTTTTCAGGATATCCATTTTGAGTTTGACAAGTCCACACTCAACAAAGAGGCAAAAGATGCGTTGAAGAAAAACATAGCTCAACTAGAGAATAATCCTAATACTACAATGTTAGTTTCAGGACATACATCTAAAATGGGTACGGAAGTGTATAACCAGGGACTAAGCGAAAGAAGAGCAGAGTCGGTTAAAGATTATCTAGTCCAAGAGAAGCTTTTTGCAGCGGATAAAATATCTATTATTGGATATGGAGAGACAAAACCTCTTCTGCATGAGACCAATCCAAGCAACATAGACTCAAAAGAGGCAAAAGCCAACATGAGAGTTTTACTTAAGATAATTCACAAATAGTCGAAGAATGTATGATTCGACAAGCTCGCCATCAGCGCATGCTGGGTTATGAAAAGAAGTTCATAGTTTTTAGTTTTGTAATCATCTTGTAATCAGTGGTAAATATAATTTCGTCAAACATTCAAAAAGGAAAACAAATGTTAAAGAAATTAGCTTTAGTTGCTCTTGTTGCAGCGGCATCAGTAAGTTCGTCATTCGCAGCAGACAAAATAAACGGTGCGGGTGCGACATTCCCTGCCCCTATTTATTATGATTGGGCGTTTAACTATAAAAAAGATACACAAAATCTTGTGAACTATCAGTCAATCGGCTCAGGCGGAGGAATCAAGCAGATAGCAAAAAGAACTGTGAATTTTGGTGCTTCTGATGAGGCTCTTGATGCAAAAAATCTTGCAAAAGATAATCTTTACCAATTTCCTGCAGTTATCGGCTCAATTGTTGTGGCGTTTAATATAGATGGGATTGCCGATGAGACATTAAAGCTTAAGAATGAGGTTGTTGCAGACATATTTGCAGGAAAAATCACGATGTGGAATGACCCTGTTATCGCTGCAGATAATCAAGGTTTAAAGCTTCCAAATGAGAAAATTACGGTGGTTCGTCGTTCAGATGGTAGCGGAACAACGTTTAACTTCACATACTACTTAACACATGCTTCAAAAAACTGGAAAGAGAATTTTGGAATCGGCAAAGCAGTTGACTGGCCAGTTGGAATTGGCGCAAAGGGTAACGAGGGCGTGACAAGTATGATTAAGCAAACTCCTTATTCAATCGGATATATCGAAAACGCTTATAAAGAGAAAAATAACTTAAGTGCAGCTATTCTAACAACCGCAAGCGGAAAATGGGTAAAAGCTACTGAAGAGAATTTTAAGGCCGCTGCAAAGTATGCCGCGTGGACAAAAGATAAGCATTTTCACTCTGTTTTAGCACTTCAGCAAGGTGATACATCGTACCCAATCGTTGCGGCTACATTTATCCTTCTTCCTAGAGAGGGCGGTGAAATGAATAAAAAGGTAATAGCTTTCTATGACTATGCTTTTAAAACCGGTGATGAGAGTGCTAAAAAACTCGGTTACATCCCTCTTCCTGAGGAAACTAAAAACATGATTAGAGAGTATTGGGCAGAGAATATAAAATAGAAATTTGTAAAGCTAGAGGTAATGAATATGGGTATTGGGCACTATAGAAAAGCTTTCTCACTTATAGAGCTTATGATTGTTATAGTTATTTTGGGACTGCTGGCTGCTATGGTTATGCCAAGTCTTACCGGAAAAGGCGAAGAAGCAAAAAGAAACCTTGTTTGTGTTCAAATGAAGAGTATTTATAACGGTGCTCTTGATATGTTCAAGGTAAACAATAGCACTTATCCTTCTACGGAAGAGGGACTTGAAGCACTAGCCAAAAATCCTGATGAGAGCAAATATCCAAATTATGCACCTAGCGGTTACTTTAAGGATTCAAAATTACCAAAAGATTCATGGGGAAATGATTTCATTTATATCAATGACGATTCAAAAATAGAAATTATCTCTCTTGGAGCAGATAAAAAAGAGGGCGGCAAGGATGAAGCTGCTGATATAAAAATGAGCGAGTGTAAATAGCGTATGCCTCATGTTTAGAAGCAATCTTTTATGAGAAAAGCTTTTTCCCTCATAGAACTACTCATTGTCGTTATTATTATAGGTGTTGTTTATAATTTGGCGGTTGGGGGTTTTGAGAATATTGCAAAGCCTCAAAGCCAAAAGATTACACTTGAAAATCTCAAAGGTTTTTTAGCCGGACTTGAGTATAAAAAAGAGATAAAGCTACTATGTTTAGACAATTGCAGTCGTTGCAATCTTCTTGTTGATGGTGTGGTTTCTGAGGATTTTAAGGAAGTTTTTGAAGATTTTTTAGATAAGAGCGTGCAAGTATATACATATGACCCATTTTTAGGTGTTGTGGAACATCAGCCAGAGCTCTATTTTGATAGTAATGATGTTGAGCAAAGAGTCTGTTTTTCGTATGCTATAGGTAGAGATAAAATTGGAGAGCAGATTGTGGTGAAGTTTAAAGAGAAGGTGTATGATTTTTCTCCATATACAGACGACGTGACGCTTTATGATTCAATCGCTGAATTTTTAGACTTCAAAGAGAACCTTTATACCAAGGTGATGAGATGATATACCGTTTTGTAGGTATCCAAGAGAGTGGCAAGAGAGTAAAAGACAAGATAGAAGCCTCATCTTTCGAGGAGGCAAAAAGCAAGCTCAAAGCAAAAAAAATCATCTATGAAACGCTAAGCGAAGACTCAAAAACTATTTTTGAGAATATTTCATTCAATACAAAATATAAAATTCCTCCAAAAGAGCTCTCTTTGCTCTCTCGCGAACTCTCTATGTATATCAGATCCGGAATAAGCATTGTAGCGGCGCTAAAAATCATTCAAACCCATTACGCAGACAATAAAAAAATGAAACTTTTTTTGGCGACTTTAAGTACCCATTTGGATGAGGGAAAAGATTTTTATACCGCTCTTGAGACTCAAAGCATTGTTCAATTGCCTCAATTTTATAAAGAGTCCATTAAAGTAAGCCAAAACGGCGGAATATTAGATGAGGTGCTTTTAGAGCTCTCACGCTTTTTAAAGGAGCAAGAGAGAATTCGCAAAGAGATAAAGGGAGCCTTTGCTTATCCATCTTTTATGATTATCATCTCTTTACTTATGATATCTTTTATGCTGGCTTTTGTCGTGCCGCAGATTACGGGCATATTTGAGAGTATGAATCAAGAGCTTCCAACGCCGACAAAATTCGTTATAGCACTAGGCGATTTTTTCAACAATCATTTCACTACGATTCTCTTTGCTCTTGCTATTTTTAGTGCTATTTTTATGTTTCTTAGAGCAAAAAATGAGAGATTTGCCTATTTTATCGATTCGATCATTTTAAAGCTTCCTCTCTTTGGAGAGATAGCGCAAAAAAGCGAACTTGCAAGGTTTGCCTATATAGGTTCGCTTCTTGTGCGCTCAGGAGTTCCATTTGTACAAACAATCAATCTAAGTGCAAACATCTTGAGTAATTTGGTTTTAAAAAAACTTTTTATGCAAGCATCAAAAATGGTTGTAGAGGGAAAAGAGCTCTCCTCCGCCTTAAATGCATCATCTATTAAGATTGACTATGCGTTTATTCAGTCTATTGCAGTTGGTGAAGAGACTTCACAGCTGCAAAATGTTTTAACAAATGTCTCTGAACTCTATTTTGAAGAAAATAGAGACAAAATAAGCACTCTTTTGACATTGCTTGAACCCTTGCTTATGCTCTTTGTAGGCGGAACAATCGGTTTTATAGTTGCTGCTATGCTTTTACCTATATTTTCTATGAGTATCGGGTAGTCTCAGATGTACACGGCAGGTAAAAACGCAATTGCACTCTTGGTGACTATCTTTTTTATTATGGCAGTCACTGTCGGTATCGGTATTGGTCTTGGTTTTATGAAAAGTGCTTCACAAGATGTTGAGGATGAGAGATTTATGTTTCAAACCGCAATCGTTTTAGAAGATATTTTATCTCTTTTGAACAATTCTCAAGAGATAGATGCTCTAAGTGATGGTAATGCCACTGAGGCGTTTGCTACTTTTTTAAGCCAAACCCAATTAATCCCTATAGAGATTGAAGATATGAAGATTTTTATCCATATAGAGAGTGCGAGAAGAAGCTTTAATGTAAATGCGCTTCAAGATGTCAATGCAACGCTTCATCTCCAAAGAGCGGAACTTTTAAAAAAGTATCTTCAAAGATTTGAGGTGCAAGAGCACTATATTGATTTTTTAAGGGACGCGATGGGCGGTGTAAAAGAGGATGCTTCTTATCATACAAGAATGTTTTACGATGCGCCTTATTTATATAGAGATTACATAGCCTCACTAGAGCATTTGGAGCAGATTAATAATGCATATATGCAGCAATATCGTGATGTAAAATTAAAAAAAATAGATTTGAAGCATCTTTTTTCATTCAATAAGGATAGAACAACAAAGATAGACCTTAATTATGCGACTTTACCTACTTGGATGTTTATGCTCGGCATCGACGAAGAGAGCGCGCTTTCTTTGGTGCAAAAATCGCATCTTTACGGAAGTTATGAAGACTTACCACTAAGCGATGAGAAAAAAATGCTACTTCAGGAGGTTTTTGAAACAAGTTTTTATGAGCCTTTCGTGGAGGTAGAAGTGCTCATCAAACAGGGCAATAAAAATGCAAAAGTGGTTTTTGAATATGATTTAAAAAATAAAAAAGGGTCAAATTTTGTTTACGAAATATAGTAAAAAAAGAGCGTCTCTCTTTTTGGAGCCCTCTTTAGAGTTTAAAAGAACAGAACAAGATATTAACATTATCCTCTCTCCCTCATTTTACTGGGTGAAGAAAATTTTTCTGCCTCTAAGGCGTGAGAGAGACGTCAAAAAGCTGCTGCCTTCAATATTTGAAGATATTTTGCCTGAGGGAAATTATAGTTATGCGGTGTATAAAAAAGAGGAGTACTTTTTAGCATTTGCCTACGAGGACAGAAAAATCTTAGAGTTTCTTGCTGCAAGAGGAGTCTCTATGGCGCATGTTGGAAATATCTGTTTTGCACAACTCTATTTTACTGAAGCAGATTTGCCGCTTCGCATTAACGAAGCCAGAACACTTGTTATGCAAGATGGAATTATAGTGATGGTTCCATCTTCTTGGCACGAAGGCGCTAGAGAACTCGCTTTGGATGATAGAATTTTTCCAAAACAGACAATAATGCTCGAAAAATTTAATCATATAGTGGATAAAAAAAATATTTATCAAGTCGCATCTATTTTGAGTTTTATTGTGTTTTTGCTTGGCATGGAACTCTTTATTGTACGGCAACAAAGTAATGAAATTTTATCTGCTAAAGAGGCTCTCTTTAGCGCGAACAATCTTAAGCCTACGGTTATGCAAAATGAGTCTATGGCAAAGAGATACAATGCTTTGCATGAACAGCAGATGAAATTGCGTGCTACAATCGCAACAATTATAAACTTACGACTAAAGCCAAGTGAGAAAATAGAGTCTATAAACTATAAACAAAAGAGCATCCAAGTTTTTTTTGAGGGTGTCAAAGAGGTTGATTTTGGGCGTATAGCAGAAGCTTTAAAATCAAAAAACATAGAGTATAAGATTGATTTTAAAGACTCAACAGCAATTTTAGAGGTGCAATTATGAACCGTATTCATCCAATCTACATCGTTGTTTTTCTTATTGCTTTTATTGTGATACTTGGAGTAAATATAAATCAAACGAAGATGACTCTGTTTGAAGAGAAATCTGAATTTCAAAAAGCCTCGGAACTCTCTTATGAGATTTTAAAGCTTCAAGAGATTTATGACAATGGTGATAAAGTAGTTAAGTCTTTGGGCGCAATTTTAAAACATTCTTCTCTAAAAAATGCCGCACTTGAGCAAAAAATTGTTGCAAAAAAAATCTATATCTCTTCAAAGGGGATGGAAAAAAGTGATCTTGATTTTTTCATCTCAAAACTTCTTAATGGCTCTTTTGCAATAACAGTCTTGGAGATAAAAGTAAAAAATCCGCAAGAGGCATCTCTGCACATGGAGATAGAATTATGAAAAAAATAGCTTTTGTGATACTTAACATCTCTCTTTTTACGGCTATTTTGCTCTATTTGTTACCTAAGGAGAATTTTTATTATCTTTTGGAGCAAAATTTAGAAAAAACAGGTGTTATATTAAATAATGAAAAATTTAAAGATAGAGGACTTCAGTTTGAAGTTGGGGATGCTACACTCTTTTATAAAGGGATCCAAGGTGCAAATATCGGCAAGATGCGATTTGATTTTTTTCTCCTTTATAATACTGTTGTGCTCAAAGGGATAAAAGTATCCCCTATTGCCGAGGCTTTTATGCCTCTTTACGTAAATCGAGTTGATGTGAGATATACCATTTTTAATCCGCTTCGAATTAGCGCCAAAGCAAGGGGAGAGTTTGGAGAAGCAGATGTTTTTATGCATCTTTTAGAGAAGAAGATTACCGTGGTTTTATCTCCATCGGAAATTATGTTGCAAAAATATAAAAACAGTTTAAAACAGTTTAAAAAATCTGAAAATGGGGAGTATGTCTATGAGCAAAATATCTAACTCTTCTGTTATGAAATTTATAATGAGGGTAGTTATTCTCTTTGCGGTTGCAAAGAGTGTTTCTCTTCTGGCTTTATGGTACCTTCCAAAAGATGGTGTAACACAAAGCGGCAATAAAAATTATGTAGCTTCGTATCAAAAGATAGATTTCAAAACCATGCTTCAAAACGAAAATAAAGGAAATGTCTCAGCAGCCAACTATGATAAAACAAACAAAGGCATAAGTATAAACAATCTAATACTTAAGGGGATTTATGCAACAAAAAAGAAGGGATATGTGGTTGTGGCAAAAAAAGCAAATCCTTTACAAACTTCTATCGTTGCGTTAGGGGAGCAGTATGAAGGGTTTACTTTAAGCTCTATCTCAAAGCAAAGTGCAATATTTCATCAAAATAGCGAGGAGTATATTTTGGAATTGGAAGCAGCCGAATTAAATAGACAAAGAGTCACAAAAGGAGAAAAGGGCGGTGATGCGGATAGTTTAGACAAGGTTGATATATCTAAAGAGGATCTCTCGTATTATACAAAGAATCCTGAAGAGGTTTGGAAGGAAATCTCAATTGCCGAGCTTAAAGATGGAGAAGAGATAAAAGGATTTGAAGTCAAAGATATAAAAAAAGGCTCAAAATTTGAATCTCTCGGGTTGAAAAAGGGTGATGTGATTGTGAAAGTGAACAATGTAGTTTTAAAATCTTACAAAGATGCTATAGATATATATCAAAATGTAGGAGACATAAGCGGCATAGCTTTAACCGTGCTGCGAGATAATCAAGAAGTGGAGTTAGTTTATGAAGTTAATTAGAAGTCTTTTTTTAATAGTGGTTTTTGTTGTTAGTTTGTCGGCACGCGAGCGTGTTAATATCAATTTTTCAAACTTAGAGATAAATGATTTTATCAAGCTTGTCTCCAAGATCACAAATAAAAATATTTTAGTCAATCACAAAATAGCAGGAACAGTTGATTTTATTAGCACATCAGATGTTTATGACGATGAACTTATGGATATATTGGTCTCAACTTTAGAGTCAAAAGGCTTTAGTATTGTGCAAAAAGGCTCCATGTATGAGATTATACGTTCTGCTGATATAGCCAATAGTAATGTTGTCGTTGTCGAACAGGGTAAAAAACTCTCCGGTTCTTTTATGGTAACGCAGGTGATTGAAGTCAAGGGTGAAAATGTAGATATTATAGCCACTAAAATCCGCTATCTTATCTCTAAAAATGCAAAATTGATGACGGTAAAAGAGAGTAACACAATGCTTGTTACCGATTATCCTCAAAACATTGAAACAATCAAAAAAGTAGTCAAAGATATAGACACCAACAATCAGGTGACGATTGAAATCGTTCCGATTAAATTTGCAGAGGCTAAGAAGTTTCAAGCAAGGCTCGCAGATATTGCTAAATCGCTCTTTAATGAGAAGATTGCTTCGCAAGAGGTCAAGGTCATGCTGGATGAAAATACACACTCAATTATTTTTATAGGAACAAAAGAGAATGTTGCTAAGATTCAAAAGATAGCAGTCACTTTAGATGTTGAATCAAACATTAACAATGCTGTGCAGATTTTTGAGCTTAAAAATTCAGACTCAAAAACGGTGCTAGCAAGTTTAAATGAGATAGTCTCAAAGCAGACCTATGCAGACCCTGCATTAAAGCCAAATATTTCGGCAAATGAAGAGATTAACGCTATTTTAGTTGTCGGTGAATCCAATGTTATCAAAGAGATAAAATTTATTATCGATGAGCTTGATAAAGAGAAGTATCAGGTCTATGTCAAAGCAAGAATTGTGGAGATTAATAAAAATAGTGCAAAAAATCTAGGTATCAAGTATGGATTTGCAGCAGGAGATGTCTCTTCAAGCGGGCTTTATGCCATGAGTGCAAATTTTGGAGATGCAACGCTTACGGATAGTGCTGCCAGCACTGTTTTAGAATATTTAGGCAATATCGGAACGGGGTCAAAAAGTGCTTTTGCTCTTGGGGCAACACTTGATTTTTTAGAGACTAACGGAGCATCTAAATCAGTTTCCAACCCCTCAATTTTGTGCGTAAATAACCAAGAATCATCCATCTATGTCGGTAAAACTATCTCTATTACGACGGGTAGTGTTACTTCAAGTGCTACTTCTATCCCCGGAACTACAAATAGCTACAAAAGAGAGGATGTCGGTTTGACACTCAAGATAAAACCGCGTGTCTCCTCTGTCGATAAGGTTACGCTCAATGTAGAGACTGTTTTAGAAAGTGTTTTGGATGATGGAAAAAATAACTCCACAGGACAGCCTATAACATCCAAGCAAGAGGTAAAAACACAAGCAATCCTGCGCAGCGGAGAGGATATAATCATAGGGGGATTGGTCAAGAGTTCTGAGATAGACTCAAAATCAAAAGTCCCACTACTGGGCGATATTCCATGGATTGGAGATGTGCTTTTTTCATCTACCTCTAAAACTGTTGAAGAGGATAATCTTGTCGTTATTCTAACGCCTTATATTATCAATCAAAGTGATAAGCTCTCTTTGTTGCAGCAAGATTTGGGGATTTTGACGCAACTTCAAAAAGAGTATAACGACGCAATTTTTCAAAAAATCCAAAAGGGTGAGTTAGGTCTTCAAGAGGATGTTACTCAAGAGGAAAAATAGCGATGGAGCTGCTTCATGATTTAAAGTTGGAGATTTTTGAACCTTTGGAGATTCCAACTGAGTTATGCGTAAAAAACTATCTTTTATTTACCAAGATTGAAGATGAGGTTTGCGGTGTTGTGTGTGAACGCTACTTGGTTGAAGCAAGTAACTTTTATACCAAACTGCAAACAGAGTACCCGCTACGCATGCTTGATGAAGACTCCTTTGATAGGCTTTTTAACCGTTTTTTAGAGCTTAGAACCGATAAGGCCATGGAGAGTATGCAAGAGGATTCACAAGAAGATGAGGATGAGAATATCTCGCTGAATGATTTTTTGCGAACCTCTTCAGATATTTTAACAAGCGAAGAGTCTGCTCCGATTATCAAGTTTGTCAATGCGCTTTTTTATCAGGCGATCAAAAAAAGAGCTTCCGATATCCATATTGAGGTGCAGGAGAAAAGAGGAGAGGTGCGTTTTCGCATCGATGGCATGCTTATCAAAAATGCCGATTTAGAGAAAAAAGTGCTCAATCTTATCATTAGTCGTATCAAGGTTATCTCCAATCTGGATATTTCAGAAAAAAGGGTTCCTCAAGATGGCAGAACGCAGATAAAAATAGCTGGAGAAACACTCGATGTGCGCGTCTCCGTACTTCCTACTTTTTACGGTGAGAGAGTTGTTATGCGACTTTTGATGCAGAGCTCACAGATTCCAAAGATTGATGCGCTTGGTTTTTCTAGTGAGCTTATCGGTGATGTGAAAAAACTTCTTCGCTCTTCTCACGGCATTATCTTGGTCACGGGTCCCACGGGAAGCGGAAAAACAACCTCTTTACACTCTTTTTTAAGAGAAGTTGAAGAGCCTGAGAAAAATCTCATCACGGTAGAAGACCCTGTAGAGTACAAGTCACAAAATATTGCTCAAATTCAAGTCAATGAAAAAGTGGGGCTTACTTTTGCTTCGGCTCTGCGCTCCATTTTGCGTCAAGATCCAGATGTCATCATGATAGGTGAGATTCGCGATGAAGAAACTGCCGCTATTGCTGTTCGTGCAGCACTCACGGGGCATCTTGTTTTCTCAACGCTTCACACAAACTCTGCGGCGGCAACAATTTCAAGACTCTCTGACATGAAGGTAGAGCCGTTTTTGATCTCATCTTCGCTTCTTGGCATTTTGGCACAGAGGCTTGTGCGTGTTTTATGTAGTGAGTGCAAAGAGGAGGATGCTTTAGCGGAGGAGTTTGCAACGGATTACAATTTGCCAATGGATGCAAAAATCTATAAAGCAAAAGGATGCAGGTCTTGCAACTACAGCGGTTATTCACATAGGCGCTCAATAGGAGAGCTTTTGATTATGAATGATGGTGTGCGTGAGATACTCAAATCTACAACGGATGAGCATGTTATCAAACATGCGCTTGAGGCAAATGGGCTACAAACAATCGCTAAACAGCTCTCTTTGATGCTTTTAGATGGAGAGACCTCTCTTGATGAAGCTATTCGTATCGGTCTGGGACATGCATAAAAAAACTCAAAGAGGCGGATTTACTCTTCTAGAGGTTATGATAGCTGTTATGATACTCTCGGTTGTGATTATGGCTCTTTTGCAGATGTACGCAAACGGTGCACATAT
>KB227028.1_pt2 | contig 11422 bp, 7 predicted proteins | sample 524768 | NCBI WGS metagenome assembly AMQJ01 (sample SAMN00998488, study PRJNA167727) | sediment metagenome | isolation source: subsurface aquifer sediment | place: USA: Rifle, Colorado | collected Aug-2009
GATAAAGCTTAAACCATTGTTCCATCAGTGACGGCACATCTTGGGGTGCAGCATAGTCAAAAACCACCTGTTTCTCATCAATCACCCCAACCGTTGAATTGGGTTCTTTTTTCCAGGCTCCCACCGGTTTGTAAACATCAAGAATGACATGTGTCTGAACCGCTTTATGAAGGTTGAACAGTGCCTCTTGAGTAAGCGGTGTTCCCTTTTCCAGCATATCATAGATCAGATCAATAGCCCTGGCGTGCCCCACCACCTCCTCATGGTCTTTCAGGGGTTTGCCCGAAACGGTCAGTCCCTCTTCAAGAACAAAGGTGGTTTCTCCCAGGGTCAGGGTGTTGCCCTCAATGGATGTAGATGTGTGGGTCCACAAATTGCGTAGTTGGGTTATCAGCGCCTTTTGGAGATCTTTATCCAGATTTTGTAAGAAATTGATCATTATTTAATCCATAGAAATATTATCAAGATTAACCCGGCACTATTTCTAAAAAAAATATTTGACTAAAAGTTCTCGAATCATTTACAAAGCGCTTCTAATGCTTTCCCTTCTATTTGCTCAAGTTCTTCTAATTCTAAATCGTTAAATTGTTGTTTTAATTTTTCAGAATCGTATGTGCCATCTTTGTTGATTGATAGAAGGGCTCGTAAAGCCCCATGGATTTTGGCAGAAGAATATTGCCCATTCGGGCAATTGTGGTTCCACCAGAGGACTTTTTGAACCTCCATGCTTCCTTCGGGACGCGCAGAGGAGACATCGTTTACAAATAGTGACTGTAGAGCTGATTTTATTTTTTGGGCATCTTTATCCGAAAAGCCTGTCTTGCTTGCAAGCTGTGTGTTTATGGCTCCGTAAGTAACATAGATCCCCTTATCAACACGATGCTTCATGCCCATTGTATCGGACCCCTTTTTTTCCGGCTCTTTTGTATCTGTTTCAAGATTGACGCTTTTTGTGATTTGTAAACTATCGGGCGTAACAGGTTCAATACTGAAAGCACTTTGAATAGTAAGAGGACCTCGAATACCAATGGAAACACTGCCACTATCTTCGCCTTCGCCTTCGTCTGTTTCAGTCTTTTTCTTTTTAGCCTTGAAAGCAAAGACTTGCCCAAAAGCACGAACATCAATCCACTTTTCACACGCCAGTTCCCTTGTTTTATCGTTTTGAATTTTAGCGGCAGCAAATCGGGCGTTCAAAGATCGGTGTTGATCAACTCGATTATCATCTGACTGAACAAAAATAGATTCCCCCATGTCTTGAAGACGGTTGCGGATTTTGCGTTTGAGGCAGACATCTGAAATTTCCCCAAAGCCATCATATGTTTGACGTGGACGATTGCCATTCAATGGGTCTCCATTCGGGTTGGCGCGTGTTACTGAGATAATTACCGCAAAATCTATTTTATTTGTAAGAGAGGTATTATTCGTCATTATTTGTCTCCTGTTCGTTTGTTTTTGTTAGCATCTTTTTTTCGGTTGTTTTTTTTATAAGACTGTCGATATAAGCACGCTCATGGTAATAACCAATCAGGTAAGAACCATTCAGCGGCAAATCATTTTCAAAGACATCTACCGAAACGAATTGATTCTTTATCGTTTCAATTTCTTGGAATTCAAAATCTCTTTTAACCGTTTGAATATATGGATTCAGACAACTGTGAATTGTTTGCCATGTTCTGAACGGATGCTGGGCAAAAGTTTGCATATGGCGTATAGCTGCTGTAACAACACGCTCATTTCCTTTTTTTTTAAGGGCGTATTCCTCTAATTTATCCGCCGCGCCAAGCAACCTCCCATAAAGGTAGTCCCGGTCGGTTCTGTCAAGTTCAATGCTCAATTTGTAGTCCTCCTTCTTGTCTTGGCTATAATACTTACGTATAAGCGCGCATGACGTTGATAAAATTCGGTCAAAACCTGTCCGGTCAAATTTTCCATTCCTGACGATTGCTAATGGCGAGGATGCCCGCCGAATTGCTGCTATCACATTGTCTTTCGGTAAAAATGCTCCGTCAAAAATGCAACGAAGCAAACGCTCCCTTGCCGATTTTTTTATTTTTATATAGCTTTCATCTTTCCCGCTACGGGGCAAGCCGTGAATCGTTTCAATGATTTTATCGACAGCTGGAGCACCAATGAATGGGATATATTTATTTGCCTCGTTGTCCCAGAATTTTTGATGCCATTTGCAGCTGTCATGCCATTTTGCGATATTTTCAAGGTATTCGGTGCGATCCAGTTCTCGGTAAAAGGTAATGGACAGACGCCCGGTCGTGGCTGCATCCAAAGCAATTACTGCCGTTTTTGCATGCTGATTGAGAGTCTTTGCGTACCCGAAACCAGAAAGGGATTTATTTAGCGCTTCGGTGTAATCAAACCCTGTTATAGCGCGAAGAATAATTTGTGAATCTGTATCTGTCCTCGTTTGAGACGCTTGCATCATGTCATAAATGCTTTTTGTATCTTCTAATGGGGGTGGCAATATATTTTCTGTTGAACCAATCGTTAAAGATAAAATAACCTGCTCCCCACAGTAGTAGCCGCGATCATTGATGAGATACCGCAAGAACTGATGTGCTTTTTGGCTGGTTTCATATCCAATGGAAACAGCCTCGAATGATCCACTGAATTTCCCCCGAAAAGTGTAGTTTGTTTTGTCGTTATCTGAGATCAATTTTGAGTTGGCCGAAGCATTAGAAATTTTTTTAGGATGAAAAATTGCAATGGGTTGCTGTTCGGCTCCTGAAATATAATCAAGAGAAATAGCGTCTTTAAGCTCTATCAATTCCTTTATCTTTTTCTTTTCAGCGGGTGTATGTTTTTTGCTGTCAAGCAACTGACTTTCCGCCCATTGTTTTTGGGTTGCTCGTGTTCGTTTTTTCTCACAATAATATTGGTGCCATGCTTCGAAAAAATCTATGTTTTCCCAAACTCGACTTGGCATACCGGGGAGCTCAACCTCGAAAATAATAAACGTTTTGTCATTTAATTTAATATCGGATAAATCCGAGGTTACAGTTCGTTTTTTTACGTACTGATAAATTGATTTGATTTGTTCGGTCGCCGAGGTAAATTCTGAAAAATCTTTCAGTTGAATGAGATAAGCTTCAAATTTTTTCCCATTGCCTTTTAAATAACCGTATTGGTCAAAAACCGGATGTGGAGCAATGCCGCTTGAACGTCCCATGCTTTCCTCTGTAACTGGAACATTTATAGTGACAAGAGTACTGCTTGGACTTTTTTTTGTTGCCGGTGATTTTTTGTCGATTTTTTTGGCAGAGCTGAAATTTCCTTTTCCATCAATAACTATTACGGCGATTATATCGGCGTTATTGGAAATTGAGGTTGCTGAAAGAGGGTAGATTGATTTTAAAGTTTCGATATTTTGTTCATAACTATACGATAAATTTTGCCAGAGTCCCATCTCAGCCCTCCTGTATTAAATCAGCAACAGCAAGATCATTCTCAATGAATGTAATATGTTGACCTTCAATGAATTTTTTAGGAGTCATGTTGCGAACAATCCGCTTGTATGAACATTCTTCAGGCATTGGGAATTTTATGATCCCATCATTCATTTTTGCTTCCCACAAGCGGACAGTTAGTTTGTTTTTTCCTGTTTCATCAGGGTAGTCGTATCCATGAAACTGCAAGCCGAAACTAATCTCTCCATAATCATCGTAATCGCTTTTCCCTTCTCCGAATTTGCAGGGTTCCACATATCCCTGACATTCTCGTGTTCCTAAAAAAATATCGCGCCGCCCGCCTTTTTCGACACTTCGTTTGGCGATGTTATGGTGCTTGTGCTCGTTGCGGTCATGGTCAAGCTCCTTATGATGTTCATTCCATTCAAAATGGGCGAGAATTTGATACTCCACATCCCGCAAATAGGTGTAAAAAGAAAGTTCATTTTTCCCATCATTCATTTTTAGTGGCTTGATGCCCTTGGATTCTGTTTGAATCTTTTTCATTACCCTTACCCCGTCAATATACCAGATAAACGTTGGCTTCCAATAAATGCTCTCGGTTATTCCCTTGAGCGCCTGATAGGTGGGAATCTGATAGGTAAATTTTTCACCTCCGATCCGGGTTACCGGATCGGAAAATAGAGCATATCGACCAGTAAGCTTAAATTCCACAGAGTTTCGGTTTTTATCCATTTGATACCTCTCTTTTGGGTAAGTTTCCTGTTAGAGATCGCGTCCTATACACAATAGAATGAAAATTTGGGTTCAAGCAGTAACCCATACTCCTCCGTGTCATAATAATCCGGGCTTAATAAATAAAATGAGTTATCAATAACACTAATTGCTTTTCCAAGTTTTTCTAAAGTATGTGAATAAACGGAGACAGTAAATTTTTGCAATATTTTAAGAATTCGCATTTTTCCCTTGGGGTCTTGGCAATATTGGAAATCGCTAACCAGTTGCAGTGCATTGCCAAAAGGTACAACAATGCCGGTCTGCGTGCCTTCAATTACAGAAAAATTGTCTGCTGCTGTTTGAAACGCGCAGGGCAAGCCATAGTATTTTTTATTATTTCTGTTTTCGTATGCGATTGTCCCTAATGGATTGTCGTTAAGCAAACTGTAGATCGTTGTGGAATTCCCTTTTATGTTGTAATCCATGGCATCTTTTTGATTATAGAAATAATATTGATAAAACAGTCCAACCACTTCATCACTCAATAGAATGCTGTCCTTTTTTTGACGGAATACTCTTTCAGTAACATTTTTTCCATCTTCTATTTCCGGCAGAAGAGATAGGTTTTCATCAAGAACATCTATGACAAATACCGATTGTAGTGTTGAATTTTCTTTGTTTCTATTACAGCGTCCGGCTGCCTGAATAATACTGTCAATGCCTGCTTCTGCCCTTATTACACAGTCAAAAGAAATATCTACACCTGCCTCAATTAATTGTGTACTGACACACAGTGTTAATCGTTTGGTTTTGGGTTCCAGGTTCTTTTTCAGGTTTTCAAGGATCTTTAACCGATGGGCCGGGCAAAGGTCTGTTGTTAGAAAAGTTTTTTCACAATCAAAAGAATCACTTAGCTCGTATACTTTGCGGGCGTCGGCTTTAGTGTTCAGAATGACAAGTGTGCTTTTGCCCAGTTCAATCTGTTTTTTTGCTAACGCATAAATCTGGGAATGATCCATTGCCACTCCAGTTTTATCTACGATGCAAACACGTTCAAATATTTTTTGTTCTTTGGGCGTTAGGGTAACAAGTTCCGGCGTATCTCCCAATAATAATGGGCGCCTTGTTTCGTGAAGATGAGGTTGCGTTGCAGTGCATAGCAAAATGGTCGATTTGCTATAAGTTTGTAAAAAATTAACTGCGTCATTGAATAAGTGAACACACTTAATTGGCAATGCCTGAATTTCATCAAAAATTATGACTGCCTCTGACATGTTATGAAATTTGCGGAGTTTTGACGCCTTGTTGCTGTATATAGTCTCTAAGAATTGCACCATGGTCGTCAGAATAATCGAACTATCCCAGCGGGAAGTCAGTAAACGATACTGTTCTTCACCATCATTTTCTTCCGGTACTTCCATATTGGAATGATGCTCAAGAATCAGACCTTCGCTGTGATCCATAAAAATTTTATGTAGTTCCGAGGCCGTCTGATCAAGAATCGATAAATACGGAATAACATATATAATCCGTTTCAAGGAATGCTTTTGTGCATGCTCTAAAGCAAAGCGCAAACTGGACAGTGTTTTGCCCCCTCCAGTCGGAACGGATAATGTGTAAATATTTTGTTGTTGGACCGCCCCTTGGCGGCATTGCTCTGAAATACTTTTTCGGGCTTTGCCTATGGCACTATCATCTTGGAATTTAGGCTGCTCCAAATAGCTTTGGAGCATTTGGATAAGCTGAGCCCAATCAGGAATAGTTTCGTTGACTGTCAGAGCAGCACTATCGCACCTGTCTGCATCTACAACACAGGAAAAAATTGCTTTTGTAAGGAGGTGCAGCATAAATGTTAAATTAAGTCCCTTTTGCTGCCCTTTTTTACAAAAATTTATAATTTCTGATTCGATTTCTGACTCACTAATAACCGGACAAAAATTTTTTACAGCTTCGGCATAATGAAGTTGATCTTCTCCTTTTTGGGTTTTAACCAGCAAGGTGCTTTCCCCGTCTGTAATACAATCAAATAACCCGCCATGATGAGCCGCAATTACATTCCCGAGGATATCAGCAACTACAGGATTTTTAATATTTTTTTCTATGAACTTAGCTCCTTGTAAGGCGTGAATGACTTCACCACGTGTTACGTTTTCCCCTTCCAGGCTTCTCTTTAAATATATCTGAAAGGTTTTTGTAAATTTTCCTAAATCGTGTAAAAGGCCAGCTAAATAAGCCGTTTTTCCACAATTGAAAACACAAGCAAAGGTTTTTGAAAGCCTTGCTACATTGGTAATGTGTTCAAAGACGGTTTGATTTTTACGGGCATAAAAATCCATATTTTATGAAGTCCTTGTTGCTATCACCCCATTTCAGAGAAGGTGTTTGCTATCTAAGAGTTACGTTTTTACAAGTTTCAGCTCCTCAACCATGGCATAAAGCTTTGTTATCTCTTGTTCGGCAGTCTCGTCTCTGCTGGCTGTCAGCAAAAGATCAAAAAACCGCCCGTTGGCGTTCAGTATCCGGCGGGAAGCATCAGGTTCGCCAAAACCGGTTTGTTTGTAGTGGGTTTTTATTTTCTGTATGTAGGTGTTGCTTGCGTCTTTCGTGATCAGGTCAAGTTCCAGAAGCCGGTATATAAAGGCTTCGGTGGAGATGCCGAACCTGTGTTTGATGCGCAGGATAAGATCCCAGGTCCAGGTGTCAGGGGTGATGCCCAGTTGGCCCACGGTGCTTCGTACTGCGGTGTCAGGCATGAGAAAGGTGGCGGCGAAATGTCTGGCAGCCCGTATGGGATTTATGGGCCGGGATTCGGATGCCGGCCCTGTATCTGGAAAAAGTGTCTCTTTTCGAATTTTCATTTGATTGAAGATCAGAATTTTGCCCAGTTCCGTGACAAGACAAAAAAGTTGTTTTTCCGGATTCTTTCGGGAGTTGATGAAAAAAAAGGCGTTCTGGTGTACGGGTTCAAAGAAAGAGAGTCCGTCAAAATCATTTGCAGGCTTCATGAAAGGAAATAAAAGCACCCGTAACCCGAAATTTTCAAAGAGTTCAAGATAATCGAATACCACGGCATCCCCGGTGCCCATGGCGGTTCTGACCTGGGCCGCAAGCTGTTCCATACCGGCATAGTCCGGTTTAAAGGGAATGGATAACGGCAGCAAGGCATGTTTCTGGACACCGAGGATCTCTTCAAGGGTATGGAAGGCTGACATCAGTTTCCTGCAGGCAGACAGTAATGCCTTTGGGGGTACTGATGCGTCAACTTCAATGGTCACATGTGCGGTGTCTGTTTCTGCGGCTGCAGCCCTGGCCCGGGAGGGGTCCGGGGCAAACAGGGCGTCGGTGGGAATATCCAGTGCCTGGGCCAGATTGTAAATAACCGTGGCCGACGGCAGGTTCCCGCCCCGCTCAATGCGGCCCAGTGGTCCTTCCTGAATCCCGATTTTTGACGCCAGTTGTGCCAGGGTCCAGTTGCGTGACTGACGAAAAGAACGGATATTATTTCCAATGAATTTTAAGTCTTCAAACATAGAGTTATAAGAACCATATCATTCTTTTTATGTCAATAATAAAATTAAATTGATAATAAAAATAACATTATAATTCACTGATGTGCCTTTAAAAAAAAACACATTGCGTATTAAAATACAGTACGTCAAAATGTACGGAAATTATAAGTATATCGACCTGAAGAAAAATGAATATCTGTTCTAACCGTTCGTCACGGCAAGCAATTGCTGCCCATTGAAGAAATCTTGACATGACCTGGTTCATGGCCTACAACCTAATAAAATATAGATAAACCCTAACCGCACAGGCAATATGGCAGCCTCCACAGATTTTCAAGCCCCTCCCAAAACACCCCGCAGTTCCGGCAGATTTTTCCAAAGATGCTGGTTCCGGGTCATTTTTTTTACATGCTTACTGGGCGTTTGCCTTGTGGCCGGGATGGTTGCAGGCGGTCTTTTTTTCATTGAAACCCAGCCGGTCCAGGCCTTTATTCAAAACCAGGTCAATAAGGTGATTCCCGGTACCCTGTCATGGGAACAGTTTCGTTTAGGTCTTCGAGAGGGCAGGGTTCAGATTTCCGGGATTCACCTTAAGGATGCTTCCGGCAAGGAAGTGGCCGGCATCTCCCTGGTGGAAGCCAGGGTTGACTGGTCCGCGTTGACCCGGCACAAAATTGAATTAAACCAAATCCTGATTGACAAGCCTGTTCTTGATATCGGCATGTCGGCGCAGGGGGAGGTCGACATTTTGTCGGCCCTGGTTTCTGACACCGGGGCGTCATCGGATACCGGCGCTTCCGATGCTGCCAAATTCCCGGGAGTTGATTTTTGGGTTCGTGAATTCACGGTGAATCAGGCTCGGATAAAAGTCACGACCCCGCAATTTAATACGGATATTGCAGATTTGTCCGTTGAGGTGACAGGATTTAAGCTGTCAGACCTTTGTGCTTCGGCCAAAGTGACCCTGGCCGGGGGGCATCTGGGATTTGGGGAGATGGACCTTGCCCTTGAGTCCTTTGATCTCCAGGCCCGAATTGACAAGGACAAAGTTTCAGATATTGATATTAAAGCCCGGATGCCGGGCATTGTATTCAATGCCAAAGGATCTGTTGCAGGACTTTTGGGGGCAGTGACGCCGGATTTGACTGCCACCCTTGATGTGGAAACGCCTTTGGCCACAAAAGCCCTGGGCCTGCCCGAGGATCTGATCCGGGGAAACGGCCGGGTCAATCTGACCATTAAAGGCGGTATTGACAATCCCCGGGCCGTAGTTCAGGTTGAATTTGGCCGGGGCAGTATAAACAACACGGCCATATCAGGCATAAATGTTTACGCCGGGCTTGAGGACCGGCATGTGACCCTTAAAGGGTGCCGGATAGATCTGCCGGCCGGGACCATACCTTTCGGCGGAAATGTGGATCTGTCGAAAATCTTTCCAAAGGGGTTTACCGACACCATGGCCGGCCTCGACAGCCTGGCCTATACCTTTTTGCTTAATCCGGACAGCCTGGCACTGAATGCCCTTGAATTGGGAGAAAACACCCCAAAGGGGAAAGTTGCGGCCCGGGTCCGGGTCCAGGGCCAGGGTGTAACACCCGGACAGATGTCTGCCCGTGCAGATCTGGATGTTACGGTCCGTGACCTGATCGTGCCCGGGATGTCCGGACCGGCAAAGGTGAAGTTCAAGGCTGGTGCCAAACTGGAAAAGGATTCTCTGACGCTTACCGGCCTGACCCTGGACGGACCCGGCATGACCGGTGCAGGTGCTTTTCGGCTGAATATGCCGGGGTTTGATTCCCACAAAATGACAATGACCGGAAATCTGGACCTGGATGTGGCGGACATATCCGTTCCCCTGAGCCTTGTGGGCCAAAAGGCTTCGGGCAGAGCCGGTGTGCATGTGGCTGTTAAAGGTGCTTTGAGCGCCCCGGATCTGACCCTGGATATCTTTGGCGAGAATTTATCTTCAGACAGGTTCACTGCCGATGAGGTGCTTTGCAAGGCCCGGATGGACAAGGGGCTGCTCCAGGTTCAGGATCTCACCCTCAAACGCAGGCAGGGGACGCTCAATGCCCGGGGCACCCTGGCGTTGGGTGGGAAAAAGGGCCGGGAGCATGCCCTGGACCTGACCGTGGAGTTTAACCGGCTTGAACTCGACGACCTGGCACCGGATCTGGCCGCCAGGGGCAATTTTTCCGGTAAAGTGACGGGAACCGGGTCTCTGGAAAATCCGCAGATTATGGTCCTGCTTTCAGGAGAGAATCCGGGTTTTAAAACATATGCCCTGGACAACGTCCAGGCACAGCTTAAGCTGGTCAACAATATACTGACCTTTGAACAGGCACGCCTCCGGAAGAATAAAGCGCAGTTGGACATTACCGGGCAGGTCAATGTAGCGGACAAAACCCTTGATATCCGGGCCGTGATCCTTGAAACCGACCTTAAGTCTATTGACCCGGCTGCGGATGCTGCCCTTGCTTCGGGCCGCCTGGGCATGGATATTTCCGCCAGGGGCAGTCTGCTTGCCCCGGATATTTCAGGGCACATTACAGCGGTGGATCTGCGCCTTCCCAATGCCCCGGACATGGTGGCGAATGCCGATGCCGCCATAGAGGTGAGCGGGCCTTTGGATAACCCTGACGCGCTGCAGGCATCTGTTCATATCTCCCGGCTGGCACTGGCCAAACAGGGACAGATGTTGATTGTCATTGAGAATGCCGCAGCCCTGCTCAAGGATGGCCGGTTCAAGATTGATCCGGTGCCGGTCCGTATTATGGACAAGGGCCAGCTGACCCTGTCTGCCGCCGGTGATATTAAAGGGGATCTGGCTGCAGAGGTCTTCGGCAGCCTGCCTGTGTCTATACTGGTTCCCCTGACAGACGGGATAAATTCCGCAGAAGGGGATCTTCTGATTTCGTTGCAAGCCAAAGGCAACGCTGCTTCTCCTGATCTCAAGGGCAGTGTTGAATTTTCAAACATGGCCCTGGACCTTGAAGCGTTGGACGAGCCTTTGGAGAAAATTTCCGGCCACATTTTACTGACCCCTGATGCAGTTGACATTCTGGACATCACGGCTAATCTTGGCGATGGTAAAATAACCCTGGCCGGGAATGCCGAATTGAAAAACGGCATGCCGGATAAGTTTAAACTGAATCTTGACGCCGTCCAGGTTCCTGTGGATCTCCCTGATACCCTGGAGATGACGTTGAACAGTCAACTGACCTGGGCCGGCACCATGGATAAGTCAGAGATCACAGGTCAGATAGACATCTTTGAAGGCACCTATTACAAGAAAGTGGATTTGAGTCTGATAAGCATCGCCGCCCAGCAAACCCGAAAATCCCGCCCCAAAGTACGGGAACCCGGACCTGATTTTTTAAAAACCATTGGGCTCAATATTTATATCACCCGCAGGGAGGCCATTGTCGTAGACAACAATCTGGCGTCCATGAGCATCAGTCCCAATCTCAGTGTCAGGGGAACCCTGTATGCGCCGTCCCTGGATGGTCGGGCCGTCGTGGATGAGGGCGTTCTTAATTTTCAGGAAGCTCAGTTTGAAATCACCGAGGGATCCATTGATTTTATCAACCCGTATAAGATTGAACCCGAGATTACTCTGGTCAGTAAAACTACGATTGCAGACTATACCATTACCCTGTCAGTGACCGGGACGCCGGATGATCTGGCGCTCAATTTTTCTTCAGATCCTGAGGCCACGGATGCAGACATTCTTTCCCTGATTGCATTTGGCAAAACCACGGATGAAATGAGTAC
>KB226261.1_pt9 | contig 11368 bp, 9 predicted proteins | sample 524768 | NCBI WGS metagenome assembly AMQJ01 (sample SAMN00998488, study PRJNA167727) | sediment metagenome | isolation source: subsurface aquifer sediment | place: USA: Rifle, Colorado | collected Aug-2009
GCTGCCATTTTTGCACTCAACATCAGCAAGATGATAACATCAGTTTTCGGGGGCATGGCTACCACAGATGACACTTTGCTAGCCGAGCGTCTCCGCACAATACGGGACACAAGACTAAAACCGGCGTCATTAACCAAAAGCCTGCGTAGATTGCTTTACCTTATAGCGGTATACCCGACATTCTGGGAGCCGGTATATGGGTTTATAAACTGGCTTGAACGTTCTGGCCTCTTAAACCGCTTTGTCAAATACTATGACGAAGAAATTATTGACATGCCATCTGACTATCTGGAGCAGATGACGTGTGTAGAGGCAAGGGTCGGCATAGTGCAGTTGGCAAAATATGAAACCATTATCACTAACAAAAAGGCCAAAGCATCACAATATTTTTATTTTCTAAAAAATATTCATGAAGTGCAGCTACCACAGCCAAATGACGGAGCGACTTACTCCCATTTTACGGTACTTGTCACAGACCGCCAATCAGTTGCTAACGGGGCGCTACAGGATGGCATACAGCTAGGCACTCTTATAGAGTATTGCATCCCGAAAATGGAGGCATATAAACCATACTCGCATGAAGAAGAATTTCCCAATGCAAGCCTGTTTATGCAACACACGTTAAATTTGCCGGTCTATGCCGGGTTAAGTACAAACTCATCCACATTTGACAAGCTTTACAGGGTGTTATCTCTATGAATATATTGTTAATTGTCGGCAATGATAAATTGGGGCGACGTTTGGTTAACCGGCTAGGTCGGGTTGCAGATGTGAAAATAGTATATGATTGTTCATCCGACTATTCTCGTGCCTTTAAGCTATTTTGGAAAGGTGCTCTCAGCCTCTCAACCATGTTGAAAATGGCTTTGGCCGAGAGAAAACGCGTTGACTTTTCCGTTCCACAAGGAGAATCCATTACAAGTAACAGCGAGTTATTAGACTTGATTTACAGATTAAATCCTGAAATTATTTATCTATTTCGTGCCGGTTTAATTATAAATAAGCAAGTAATTGCTACGGGTATACCAGTTCTAAATGTCCATTGTGCAAGCCTGCCCCACTACGGAGGTCTAGGTTCAATTGAGCGCGCCCTGAAAGATGGTGCATACCAGCAAGAGGCAACACTTCACCGTGTAACTACAAAAATTGACGACGGTGAAATCTTAGCTACGATGCCATACAGGCTTGATCCTAATTCTTCTTATTACGCGAATGAAGAAGCCGCTTATGAGGCAGGTATTTCATTGATTTTTAGACTATTATGAAAGAGCAGGTAGTTCATGCCCATTAATCTTTGGGTTCTATTATTAATAAATGTTTTTATTGGTGTGGTAGGCCAATTATTACTTAAACACGCTGTTTCTGCAGAAAAAAATCAGCATTTGTTGTCTCTAATCCGCGATTGGAAAATTTTTCTTGCTGTATTTTGCTATGTCTTAAACTTGGCACTTTATCTGGTTCTGTTGTCTCGTCAGAATCTCGGTTATATTTTTGCAATGCAGGTCTCGTTAGGTATTATTGCGGTGAATATTGCTGGTGTTTTAGTATTTCGTGAGCAACTTTCTTTTGCTGGAATGTCTGGAATTGCTGTCATAATACTTGGTATCTTTTTGCTAAACATTAAATGATGGAAATTAAACATCTGATGAACAAAGAAGCTAATAATAACGAGTTAGTTGACATAGTTCTTATATATCCACAATTGGGCTCATTTGATAATATTTTTAGGGACATACCACTAAGCTTAATTTTTGCGGCCTCAGATTCGGTTAAGTATGGATTTAATGTAAAAATACTTGACCTGCGCATTACACGGGAAAACTGGAAAAACACTCTTGATGAATATATCAAAAGAGGGGCTTCTCTTATCGGCCTGTCCGTAATGACTGGTAACCCCATTCTGACTTCGTTGGAAATAACAAAATATGTAAAATCACGCTACACAACCCCAATTGTTTGGGGCGGCCCACATCCGACCATACTGCCGGAACAGACCCTGCAAAATGAAAATATCGATTACGTTATCAGAGACTGGGGATCTGCCGCCTTATGCGAGTTAACCCGATACTTGAAAGGTGATTTAACTGATATCCATTCGATTCTCGGACTAGGGTTCAAAAAAGATGGTCAGACAATATTGAATCCGCCGAGATGCAATTTTGAAATGCCACATTATCTGGACTTACCGTACCATTTGGTTGACATTTCAAGTGAAAATTACAATAGGCTTGCAAACGGAGAGACCATTCTTCCAATATTCACTGCTATGGGCTGCCCATATCAGTGTACCTTCTGTATGTCTCCAGCAGTCTATAAAAAGGTAAAGGGTAAAAAATGGGTTGCGTACAAAAATGAAGAGGTATGGGATCATATCCAGTATCTTTCAGAGCGATATAAGTTTCACCGCTTACAGATTTATGATGATGACTCTTTTGTCGATCTGACGAGATTGCGTGAACTATTGGAAGGATATGTTAGGCGAGGGTTTCATAAAAAATATGTTTTGGATTTCAGAGGGGCTCGCATAAACGAATTGGATAGGATGGATGAGAGTCTTGTTCAGTTACTGGTCGAGGCAAATGTCGAAATGATGGCTATAGGTGCTGAATCTGGTTCTCCCGCCAGCCTTCAGAAGATGAACAAAGGAATAACTGTCGAGCAAACTACTAGGGTAAATAAAAAACTGGCTAAATTCCCAACACTAAAACCACACTACAATTTATTTTGCGGAATACCAGGCGAGACTTATGAAGACCTTCTCGAAACAAAAAAATTTATCCTTCAGCTGGTAAAAGACAATCCCAATTGTTATCTCGGCGTGGGTGCAGACTGGAAGCCGCTACCAGGCAGTGAGATGACAGATAATGCAGTTAAGGATTATGATCTGAAGTTACCGCAATGCCTTGAAGAATGGGCGAGTATTGATTCGTTTGATGCTAAAAAGATTGTACATCCATGGTATACACCCAAAATAGATAATATGATTAAGCTTCTCCAAATCTCAGGAATGGTACTCGACAAGAAGATATTCGACTTTAAAAAAGACCTTGGCCCGATCGTTGGCAATGCCATATATTTTATGTCATTATTGTACAAACCGCTATTAATGCTGCGCTTGAGATATAATTACACCTCATTTCTTTTGGAATATGATATAAAAAATTTCTTGCTACACAATTTAGGCCGAACCATCAAATAAACACTGTTTGAAAAGGCTTTTTCATGCCGACTAGTTCAAAATTTATAGAAAATTTTTTCAAAAGTACATTTAATACAGAGAAAGCAGTGGCTTTGTTGCTGCTTGTGCTTATGCTCTCTGCTGTATATGTTGGTTATATAAGGGATATCGAATTAACAAATTCTTGGAATGGCGGGACGCCTGTCGGTACGGTATGGGAAGGAATTGATGCGCCCAACAGGGACAGTAGAGATTTTGTGAATGCATCGACATCAAACAAAGGTCACCACGCTGCGTCGCTTGCCTCTTGGGTATATCCGTTTGCTTATAAACAGTTGGGAGTTGATCCTGAAATAGCCCAAAAAATGTACATATTTATCTCAATTTTTATCTACGCCTATGTGATTCACCTGCTTGCAAGAAAGCTTTTGGGAGATTCGTGGATTATTTCTGTCTCTGTAGTATCAATCATCATTGCGATACATACAAAAGCTATTGATGTAAATTTTGCTCGCTACGGTCAGGCAAACTTGGACTTGGGAGATATCTATAGCGTTGCCATACCGTTAGTCGTTTTGTCATTAGTGCTAGTCATCAGTAAGCGGTATGTTGCTTCAGGTATGTGTCTGTCATTATTGGCATGCGTATACATCCAACTAAGTGTAATGGCAACAATTATATCCATATTTATTGCATTGTTTTGCACCAATAAAAAAAATGTACGTGATTCTATTGTTGGTTTAATATTAACAATAATAGTCGGTATTTTGTGGTCTAAATATATACTTGGTGTTTTCGATAACTCTTACAATAAAATATCATTAGAAGAATGGTTATCATGGATGAAAATGATGAATTATCATTTTTTCCCATTCTCCCTCCACTTGTTTAAAAGTTTGCACTATCAGTCGCTTACGCCTTTTTTGGGAATACTCATGCTCGCCTTATCCAACCCTGCGTTAGATATGATGCCTGCTGATATGCGTAAAATGTGGCTCGTTGGCATTATTGCATCGCTCGCAATAACCATGCTTGGACTAATAATAAGTCTTTATCCACCGAGTATTAGCTTGGCAATGCTATCGCTCCACAGAACGTCATCTATCACTCTTCTGCTTGCGCTACCGATTGCTGCTTGGCACTTGGTAGTTCTACTTAGAAGCGATATGTTTTGGGGACCTGGCTTTGCATTCGCCTGTCTGCTACCACCTTTACTGCTCCAAACTTGGGGTATCCCACTCATGCCCTCACTGGCACTTGCAATCATTGCTCTTGTAAATAACAGGGAGCGTATAACAAAACCGCATCTCTTACTACTGGCTGTCGCTGCTGCATCCTCTATCGCATATCTTCCTTATTTATACTTTGCTGCTGATGTCAAGTTGGCAGTGCCTGAAGTGCTCGGCAATTACTACATTATATGGCTTCTGATTTTCATAGTTCTTATGTATACTGCCACTTATTACTACAGGAATTCCAGGACTGTTTATGAGAAGTCGATCTTGAGAAGCAAAATTTCAAAAGGCCTTATACCCTTGCTTGTGCTTGCGCTTGTCGCTTACGCAGTACATGGAAACTGGAAAAGACATCCCAAGGTTCCCGCAGATGTTGCTCGCTCTTACTATGAAGCGCAGAAATGGGCGCTGGCCACAACCCCTCCTGACGCCGTTTTTATGCCGGATCCTGGTTATCCTGCTTACGGTCGCGCTTGGTCGGAATATAGCAGGAGGGCCAGCTTTGGCAGTGCTCGTGAATGGTTGCACGTCCCCCTTGTTTACCATGCAGATTCAGCTGGATTTGCCGAGGGATTAAGACGGTTGTCTCTTCTGGGGATCAACCCCTTTTCCTATAGAGAAGCTGCCTACCAGCGAGTCGATAAAAAAGTTATGGCTGAGTATGCGCGGCTGATTTCCGACACACGTAAGGCTTATTATTCCTTAACTGCTGAACATATCATTGGCTTGGCCGCCAAAGAAGGAATTGACTATTTTGTTTTCGACAAAAAGTGGGCTCACCCATTGCCTAACCTAAAACGCGCATATGAAAACAAACATTTTGTCATTGCACAGCCTTTTTTGATTCAATAACGCATTCATCTATCTTTTATTTCAACTCAGTCATTTTATTAGAATCAAATAATCTTGTAACATGTCGTTTTTTTAAATGAGTGTAGATCTATAAAAGTAGAATGTATGTACGAACAAGCAGTTTAAAGGGAGCATGGCTTGCCTGCTATACTAGCTAATATTTTAAAAAAATTACCTCATAGAAATTCTTTTGTCCGTAGTGTCAGCGTTCTTGCAGGTGGAACTGCATTTTCACAAGCACTTATGGTTCTGGCTCTCCCAGTCTTAACTCGTCTTTATTCTCCAGAAAGCTATGGCGTTCTTGCTGTGTACGTCGCAATATTGGGAATCTTGGGGAGTATCGCTTGTTTGCGCTTTGAAATTGCAATTCCGCTACCGGACAGTGATGAGGAGGCCATCAACCTTTTTGTGCTTGCATTTTTGTTTCCAACTGTCATTGCACTTATAGTTACCTTGTTGATTTTTTTTTCGGGCGATTCTTTAGTTTCAGTGGTAGCCCAGAAATCGATAAAGCCATATTTGTGGCTAGTCCCTCTTGGTATATGGCTTTTGGGTGTATATAATGCGTTTCAATACTGGACTACGCGTAAGAAAAATTTCCCCCTCGTCGCGAAAACAAAACTATTTCAGGCTATTATCGGTACCGGTGTTCAAGTTGGTCTGGGGTGGTTCGGTGTTGCCCCTTTAGGTTTGCTCCTTGGCCAGATTGTTAAAAATAGCGCCGGCATTGTCGGTTTATCAAAAAGCATGCTAAAAAACAGTCGCACGGCAATCATGTCAATCACATATGCTGGCATGGTGAAAACGTTTCATAAGTTTGATCGATTTCCAAAATACTCAACCTTTGAGACCTTAACAAATAATGCAGGCGTTCAGCTTCCTGTGCTGGTCATTGCCTCAGTTGTCGCTGGAGCGGAAGTTGGCAATCTTATGTTAGCAACTCAGATATTATCCAGCCCAATGGGGCTTATTGGCGCCTCGGTGGCCCAGGTTTATTTGTCGACAGCAGCAGAAGCCTATCGTGATAATAGCCTCGGGAAACATACAGCCGACGTGATTGCCGGTTTAAGTAAAATTGGAGTTGGTCCTCTTATTTTTGCAGGGGTTGTCGCACCAGTTGCCTTTCCGATAGTTTTCGGGCCAGAATGGGCACGGGCAGGCCAAATAGTTGCCTGGATGACGCCTTGGTTTGTTGTGCAGTTTCTGGTTTCACCGGTTTCCATGACGCTTCATGTAACTGGTCAACAGGCAACTGCTCTGGCGTTGCAGATTGTCGGTTTAGTTCTGCGTTTAGGGGCGGTCATTGGTGCGGGGGTGTTTTTCAAGGTTTATGTCGTAGAGGTGTATGCTGTTTCTGGCTTTGTGTTTTATGCTTTGTATTTGTTTGTTGTGACTCGTATCGCAGGGATCAAATTTCGAGACTTATTGGCAGTCGTACCTGGTAAAATTCTAATCGCCTGGACTGTGTTATCTTTTGTTTTTTTGTGGGCTATCCCCTATGTTGTTGATTATATGGTGTACTTTTCGCGGCAAGACTAACTTTGTATCACTGGTCTGTGGCCCTGTTTGATTGGAAATTGATATGTTTGTAGTTTTGTTAAGTAAAAATAAAATACTTGAAATAATTTTATATTGGCTATATTTCTTTTTATTTCTGTTTCTTTATAAATATGGTATATCGAATCATTGGGAATATGCTGGATTTGTTGACTTGTTCGATTTTTCAAATCTGATTGTTTCCGTTGTGATTCTTTTTTTTCTAACGCCTTTTGTTGTCCGTAATGAATTGCCTTCAGATTTTTTTGTTAATTTCGTTTTATATATTATGATAATACCATCACTTGTATTCTATACAGGCGCAGGTGTTTCCCATAGATTTGCCTTTATTACATCGTCAGCGTTTCTATGTTTTGCCATTGTTAGGAAAATTTGTTTTTTTAAAATAATTAAAATTATTAATTTTAAACCAAAAAAATTGTTAATTATTTTTGGGTTATTGGCTTTTCTAGTATTAGTAGCAAATTTTGCAATCAATGGTACTCGTTTTTTAAATTTCAATTTAAGCTCCGTTTACGATCTCCGAAGAGAAGCTGCAGAAAGCCTTCCTGGTATTTTTGCCTATCTAAATTCAATAACTACTAAAATTATCTTGCCTTTTGCCATTGTTTATTCCCTTCATTATAGAAAATATCTAGCCGTTTTTCTTTTTTTTTCATGTTCAATATTTTTTTTTGCGATTACGGCACATAAGTCACCCCTTTTTTATCCCTTTGTTGTTCTGTTTTTTTATTCGATATTAAAAACAAAAATAACAAATTTACTGTTCTTAAGTGGGTTAATTTTTGTTGTTGTTTTCAGTTTGGTAGATATGTGGTTGATTGCTATAGAAATCGATAACCCTTTATCTATTTGGTTTACAAGCTTGTTTGCTAGAAGAGGTCTTCTTGTTCCATCTTTTTTAAACTGGAGCTATATAGAATATTTTACCGACACTAGCAAATATTTATGGGCAAATTCTAGAATTACTTTTAACTTAATCGAGACTTCTCATGTCCTTAACGCGGCACAACTTGTTGGAGACGATTATCTCGGCAGTGGTGCTCATGCTAATACTGGATGGATCGGTAGTGGCTATGCTCAGGCGGGTTACTTTGGGGTGATAGTTTATTCGATATTTATCGGTTTTGTTTTAAAAATTATAGACGTTTTTGGTAAAAAACACGGTAAACCCATCGTTGTTTCTATTTTTGTCTTGCCTATGTTTACTATATTTACATCTTCAGACTTTCTGACAGGTTTATTATCACATGGTTTGCTCTTCGCAATCTTAATGTTTTTTTTGATCAAGCCTGAAAGACACTTTGCAATGGAAGAACATAGATGAAAATAGTCCATCTTACTTCTGTACATTCTCGAACGGACACTCGTATTTTTTTGAAAGAATGTCGTTCAATTTTGGATTTCGGCTGGCTGGTAGCCCTTGTGGTTGCCGATGGCATGGGGAATGAGCAGAAGCAGGGCATTTCAATTTATGATATAGGTGCCCCGACAGGCCGCTTAGATCGTATCAGGAATGCGCCTGGTAGAGTTTTTTTAAAGGCAATCGAGTTAGACGCGGATATCTACCACTTGCATGATCCTGAATTAATCCCCATTGGCCTTAAGTTGAAGAAACGAGGCAAGCGGGTGATCTTTGATGCTCATGAGGACGTTCCTAAGCAATTGCTAGGAAAACCCTATCTAAACAAGCCCGCTAAGTGGTTGCTGTCTAAAACTTTTGCTGTTTATGAGCGATGGGCGTGTCGCAAGTTGGATGGCGTGATTGCCGCCACTCCTTATATTCGTGACAAGTTTGCCGCAATGGATGTACGATTAGAAAATGTTAATAACTACCCTTTATTGGGTGAGTTGTCAGTTGAGCATATTGACTGGTCGCTGAAAAAAAAACAGGTTTGTTATGTCGGAGGCATTGCTCGGATTCGTGGTATTCATGAACTGATTAAGGCCATGGATTTGGTCGAAACTGATGTCTCGCTTTGTTTAGGAGGTCTTTTTTCTGAGGTTGATTTTGAAAACTCTGTTAAATCAGAAAATGGTTGGAAGTGTGTGGATGAACAGGGGTGGTTGGATCGGGATGGGGTGAAGAGGGTTCTTAATGAGTCCGTCGCAGGTTTGGTCACTCTGCACCCTATTGTCAATTATCTAGATGCTCTACCTGTAAAAATGTTTGAATATATGGCTGCGGGCTTACCTGTTATCGCTTCTAATTTCCCTCTCTGGAAACAGATCATCAAGGGTAATCAGTGTGGTATCTGCGTTGACCCACTCGATCCCAAGGCCATCGCCGAGGCGATTGACTATCTGGTTTTGCACCCTGAAGAATCTGAACGGATGGGCCGCAACGGCCAGCAGGCGGTGCAGGAAAAATATAACTGGTGCATTGAAGAGATTAAGCTGATCGAATTTTATAAAAACATCGTAAATGATCATGATTAAATAAAAGGGTAACTTCCCGGATTTGCCGTGCGATCGTTAAAGTATGACAATTCCAGCAGAAAATGAAAGAATCTCGTCCGTAAACTCCTCAAAGTCTGTGGAATCGGTGGCCCCCGATGAACAACAATCTGGGTCTATATTATAGAAGTTGGGTCTGTAAGTACCACGTAGTCTCGATATCTAAGGATCGCTGTAATGTCCTGTATGGAAAAGTCCGTTTCGCCTTGGCGAAGTATTTTGAGAGTCGGATTGCCAGCGATCATCCTTCAAATGCGGTATAGACAAGTCTTTACCGAGACTCTTCAACACGTTAGAATCATTCATAGGACGCCGAAGGCTAGAAGAGTGATTTTTCTATAAGATCATAAAAACTGCTGTCGTGGTTTTCGGGCTTAAATAAATTTAATGTCAACATAGAAGTATTAATTTAGATATTTTAGTTCTTGTTGAAAATTCTGTGAACAAAACTCCAATAATTTTTTTACAGGAATCATCAGATGATATCTTCCTTTAAAAATGTAATAGTTTTAGCACCACATACAGATGATGGTGAACTAGGTTGCGGCGGCACCATTGCAAAATTAGTTGAACATGGGGCCAATGTATATTATGTGGCCTTTTCAACTGCTGAGCAATCTGTACCAAAAGGATTTCCTTGTGATGCACTCAAAACAGAAGTCAAAATGGCCACTACCGTCTTAGGTATCGATTCTTCAAAACTGATTATTATGAATTATGAGGTTAGAAAACTTGGATATTCTAGACAGGAAATCTTAGAAGAACTAATTAAAATTAGATCGAAAACACCAGTCGATCTAGTCTTAATGCCTTCTCTTAATGATATTCATCAAGACCACATGACTATTGCACAAGAAGGTCTACGTGCTTTCAAAGAAACTACTGTTTTGGGTTATGAACTTATCTGGAATAATCTTTCATTCAACACTACTTCTTTCGTTAAGCTCGAAAAACGACATATTGAAAAGAAATGTTCTGCTCTTTTGGAATACCGCTCGCAAGGAATTCGCGACTACATGTCTGCTAAGTTCATCACGTCCCTGGCTCGAGCAAGGGGAGTGCAGATTGGAACTGAGTTCGCAGAAGCTTTCGAAGTAATACGGTGGGTTATTAATTAAGGAATTGCTATGTTTAAGTTTGAATCTTTCACTTATGAAGATTGTTACAATATTGTCGATTATCCGTTACTTGCCGAACGAATTGGTTCCATACTGGAGGAAAGTCCTTTTTACGAAGAAAAGTACAGACTGGCCTGTGTTGACTTGACATCTCAGTTCAGCCTGGAACAGTTCAGGCGTATCCCTTTTACCTCTAAGGCAGAGATGCTTGCCGAACAGGAGAAACACCCTCCCTTTGGGCGGTTGGCTATGCAAAACAGATCGGGTCTGCGCAGAGTTCACATCACTTCCGGTTCGACCGGTAAACCATTCGTAATTATGATGTCCGAAAACGACATAGCTCAAACCGTGAAGGCTGGAGGAAGGGCATTTCGCTGCGCTGGACTCGACTTTTCTGACATTGTAGTCCATTGCCTGAATTACTGCATGTGGGCCGGTGGTGTTACCGATCATCTGAGCCTTGAAGCCGCTGGTGCAACAGTCATTCCATTCGGTATTGGTAATTCCCATAAGCTGATTGAAACTATTCTTGCCATCCGCCCGACGGCGATTTCTTGTACTCCCTCCTATATGTCTCGGCTCGAGTACCTACTGCATCAGGACTTCAGCATGGAGCCTGCGCAACTACGGCTTAAAAAGGCTTTCTTAGGCGGAGAGGGAGGGTTGCAGAATGCGGCTGTACGTAAGCGTATCGAGGACACTTGGCAGCTTAAAGCAATAGATGCTAACTATGGCATGTCCGAAGTACTGAGCATTATAGGGTCAGAATGTGACTTTCGCCAAGGACTTCACTTTCACGGCCAGGGCATCGTACATCTAGAGCTGATTGATCCTGCGAATGGTTGCTCACTTTCTGTGTGTGATGGTCAGGAAGGTGAAATGGTGTTGACTACGCTACGACGAGAGGCCCAACCTCTGATCCGTTACCGTACCGGTGATATTATAAAGATCGTAGGGACTGGGGGCTGCGA
>KB223662.1_pt56 | contig 11361 bp, 12 predicted proteins | sample 524768 | NCBI WGS metagenome assembly AMQJ01 (sample SAMN00998488, study PRJNA167727) | sediment metagenome | isolation source: subsurface aquifer sediment | place: USA: Rifle, Colorado | collected Aug-2009
GCAGACCTCAGTCATCACGATGCCCTCTTACGGAAATCCCTTTACTCAAAAACTTGATATGAGAGGTTACGGCATAGTCGATGGCTACCAAAACATAGTCATAACAATTGACGGCAGAAAAATCAACAACATAGATATGGTACCGCCTCTACTCTCTGCCATCTCTCCCGCTTCTATCGAGAGACTGGAGATTATCAAATCAAGCGGCATAGTTGCGGGCGGTGACGGCGCAAATGCGGGAGTTATAAATATCATCACCAAACAAGCAAGTTCAAAAGAGATAACCGTCTATATGGGAACACACGGCACGGCTGATGGCTCTTTTTATCTTGGGCACACGGGCGAAAAACTCTCTATCTCGGCAAGCGGTGAGGCGCAAAAGAGTGAGGGCACAAGAGATATAAACAGTGGCGGAGACAAAGATGAAAGCTCCTTGACGACGGGAACATTTAACATAGCTTATCTGCCAACAGACGAGCTGGAGCTTAGAGCGGGTGCCTCATATGCCAGAACAGATGTTATCTATGCAAGCTACTTAACGCTAGATGAGTATAACAACGACCCAAAACAAGCGGGAGCTACAAACTGGGGCGCAAGTGAGCAAAAGTATGACACGGATGCCATCAGTGGGGGATTTACTTACTTCATAGATGAGAAACTATCTTTCAATGTAGATATGAACCGCGAAGAGAAAAAGTCAAATTACGTAACCTACTCATCCGTTACGGATTATGTTTATAATTCTGCAAAAGCCGCTCTTAAATATGACACTAAAGACGTAGAGATTGCTGCCGGATTTGACGGTTTTGACGGCAACCTAGCAAGCAGTAGCGACCTTACGAAAAGAAATGGTGCACTCTTCTTTATGAGTGAGTTCTATTTGGACAAAAACACCTTTAAAGTCGGTTATAGATATGAAGATATATCATTTAAGAGCAAGACTGACGAGGAGCAAAAAGAGAAACTTCACGGAGTGGAGCTAGGGTATAACTATGAACTAGACGAAGAGAGTTCTGTTTTTGCCAACTATGCACACTCGTATCAATCCTCAAGCTTAGATAGACTATTTAACTGGACTACGGGCGCTTTTATGGGATATGTAAAACCATCACAAGCTCACAACTACACGCTTGGATATAATAACATCACTCCAAAAAATAAATTTAAAATCTCTCTATTTTATATTGATTTGAAAGATGAGATTTACTACTACGCGGATACGGCAAACTGGTGGGCAAATGCGAGAAACACAAACATAGACAAGTCTCACAAATACGGTCTGGATATTTACGACAAATGGCTTATTTCAGATGAGTTCAATGTAGCTCTAAACTATAATTATGTTCAGGCAAAGATAGATGACGAGATTGAAAACGGTGAGGACTACTCCGGCAACGATTTACCGGGAGTTTCAGACCATAACATAAAAGCGACACTTAGCTATCTTGCTAACAAAAACACTACTTTTGCCATAACTCAGGTTTACCGCTCAGAGGCTTACGCAGCAGATGATTTTAACAACAACTTCGCGCAAAAGCAGGAGGCTTACAAGAGTACGGATATATCTATAACCTACACAAAGGATAGTATGGAACTTTTCGCTAAAATAAACAATCTGTTTAATCAGAAAAACGGTTTGTGGATAAGCGATGACGCCATCTATCCTATAAACTTCACTACCACTGCCATCGCAGGGTTTAAACTAAGATTCTAAGGGGATAGTGTGGGTGTAAAAACTCTTTTTTTACTGCTGTTTTTTACGCTCACGCTCGGTGCAAACGAGAGAATCATCTCTCTTAGCCCATCCATTACGGAGATGATTTACGCACTCAAAAAGGGTGACAGATTGGTCGCTACGAGTGCTTATTCTCTCTACCCAAAAGAGGCGCAAAATCTCCCTATTATCGGCGGTTACTCAAACCCAAACCTAGAAAAAATCGTAGCGCTCTCTCCCACTCTGGTTATCGGTCAAGATTTCAATCATGTGACTTTAGAAAAACTAAAAAGATTTAATATAAAAACATTGATGCTAAAGCTCCAAACCATTAACGATATAAAAAACTCCATCACAAAACTCTCAAATGAGCTGCACACAGACTCAAAAACCATAATAGACGAGATAAACAGCGCAATAAAAAACGCTCCAAAGGGTAAAAATCCCCATACGGTTATGATAGTTTACGGACTGCATGAAGATTTGCGAAGCGGCATCTATATAGCCGGCAACAATATCTTTTTTGACGACATCATCACTCTTTGCGGCAACACTAACGCATACACCGCTAACCAAACTAACCAACCCGTTTTAGGTTATGAAAATGTTATAGCTCTAAACCCAGACCAAATCATCATACTCCACTCAGACGCCTCAAATCCGCATATCGACAAAGAAAAAGCCTTGAGCGCATGGCACTCACTCCCGACTAACGCAAGCAAAAACAGACGTATAACAATTGTCGATGAGAGTTATATAAACATACCCTCGCACAGAGTTGCTCTAACTATAAAAAGACTTTGTGAGGAGATGGGCAGATGATCAGACTAAAATCCCTCTCATGCAGCTACGGCAACGATATAATCTTGCAAGATATAAGCATAGAAATAGCGTCACACCTTAGCATACTCGGTGCGAACGGTTCGGGTAAAAGCACGCTTGTGCGCGCAATCTGCTCTCTTGTCTCTTACGAAGGAGAGGTGCGCATAGACGGCTTGGACGCAAAAGAGCTCTCACTCACAGAGATGGCAAAAACTATCTCTTACGTCCCCGCAAAACTCGATATTTACGACTCGTTTATAACCGTAGAGGATTTTGTGCTGCTTGGAAGATTTGCCTATAAAAAAAGCTTTTTTGAGTATTCGCACAAAGATAGAGCCATAGCTGCGCAAAAGATAAAGCTTCTTGGACTTGGGCATCTGGAAAAACATACTCTTGCCTCTTTAAGCTCGGGAGAGCAGCAACTCTCTCTCATTGCCGCGGCACTTGCTCAAGAGAGCAAAATCATCATCTTTGACGAACCGACCGCAAACCTCGACCCGCACAACTCAAAGGTAATTGCCCACTATATAAAAAAGCTAAAAGAGACGCATCAAGTCATACTTATCACACACGATCTGCATCTGGCATGTTACGTTGAGAGCCCCGTTGCTTTTATCAAAGATAAAAAAGCGCATCTATACGGAAAAGATTTTTTCGACGACGAGGTCTTAAAAGAGCTCTGGGGAGTCGAGTTTTTCTCTCTGGCGGTAAAGTATGGGTAAATACTTGACTTGGCTTTTGCTTATCGGCGTTTTTATACTCTCGCCGTTTGTCGGCGCGGTAGAGCTTGAGATAGAAAAGATATTTGATCTCTCCACTCTTGCTTCAAATATCTTTTTTGAGCTTAGAGCCCCGCGGGTTTTGTTTGCTTTTTTTGCGGGAGCCATCCTTGCTCTTAGCGGACTGTTATTTCAAACACTATTTCGCAACGCTCTTATGACACCCTACACGCTTGGCATCTCAAGCGGTGCGGTTTTGGGTGCGGGAGTTGCCATAAAACTTGGGCTCGGAACTCTCTTTTTTGGTCTAACCTCCATCCATCTATTTGGCTTTTTCGGTGCGCTCTTTAGTGTCTTTTTGCTTCTTTATCTCTCAAAATTTCTAAAAAACGCACACCATGAGTCGCTTCTTCTGCTTGGAATCGCTCTCTCACTCTTCTACACCTCCGCTCTTATGGTCATCTTTTATCTCGGAAGTGCTATCCAAAACGATATGCTCATCCGCTTTACCATGGGTTCGCTCTCCGTCATCGGGTGGCAAGATCCCATTATGGTTGGTTTTGTGTCAGCTGTTTTACTAAGTGTTGTTTATGCCTACCGTTTTGAGCTTCAGCTTCTGGGCATCTCGGATGAGAGTGCTAGACTAAAAGGTTTGGACACCGAAAAAACAACAAGGGTGCTTCTTCTCCTCTCCTCTTTTGCTATCGGCACGCTTGTAAGCATAAGCGGACCCATAGGCTTTGTGGGACTCATAACTCCCCACATCGTCGCAAAGCTCCACCCCTCCACCGTAAATAGGCGAATCATAAAAACCGCTCTCTTTGGGGGACTTTTTTTGGTTTTTTGTGACACAATAACAAGAGCGTTATCCACGCAGAGCGAACTGCCCATCGGGATAATAACCGCGCTTATCGGCGGACCGTTTTTTATATACCTAATAATGAGGAGAAAATAGTGAATCTTTTATCAAAAACAGCTCCGCTTGAGGAGTCCATCGCTAGAATGCAAAAAGTTTTAGAAGACGTTGGCTGCAAGGTTATTTTTTCACAAGAGAAGCATCCGCTCTCGCACTGCTACTCTGTAAACCTTAGCTCAGTTGAAGCACCATCTCACATCTACTCAAACGGCAAAGGCGTCTTAAGCGATGCCTCTATTGCGAGCGCTTTGGGCGAATATATAGAGAGACTTCAGACAAACAACTTCTTTAGCGATTTTTATCTCCCTTCTCGCAAACTATACCCAGATGAAGCCCTTTTTGAGTTTGGCGGAGATTTTTTAAGCGCAAAGCTCCTTAGCATATATGATCCTCACGGTGAACTAAGCGATGAGGATTTGGTGGACTACAACAGCGACCACTCGGACAAGATCCTCACTCTTCCCTTCAAAAAACACTCAAACGGCGAGAGCGTCTATTTTCCTATAAATATTTTAAGCAACTTATATGTCAGCAACGGACTTGCAGCGGGCAATACGCCAAAAGAGGCGCAGATTCAAGCGCTCAGCGAGATATATGAGCGCTACGCAAAACTCCAAATCATTAAAAACGGCTACGCTCTGCCGAAATTTCCGGATGAAACCGTTGCCTCTTTTGAGAAAGTCTATAAAGACGTTGCGGCTCTTAGGGAGTCGGGCTACATCGTAGAAGTTCTTGACGCATCACTCGGCGGAGAGTTTCCCGTAACTGCCATCTCACTTATAAACCCTAAAAATGCAACGCTTTTTGTCTCTTTTGGAGCACATCCCATCTTAGAGGTGAGCTTGGAGAGAACGATGACGGAGCTTATGCAGGGGCGCTCTTTAGAAAACTTAGACGCTTTTGAGACTCCGACTTTTGATATGAGTCTCGTAGAAAACAGCTTCAACCTCGAATCGCACTTTGTCGATTCAAACGGAAAGCTTGGATTTGGTTTTTTAAGCAGTAAAAAAAGTTTTGAGTTTGCCGCTTGGAGATACGATGGAGAGGGCATTGATGATGAGTTTGAATTTTTGACGGCGATAGCCAAAGGGATGGATAAAGAGATATACATAAGAGAGTATGATTACCTTGGGTTTTACTCATGCCAGATACTCATCCCTACGCTCTCCGAAGTTTATCCCATTGAAGATTTGATTTATAACAACAAAAACAGCGGCAAAACCATCCGTGATATGGTTTTAAATTTTGAAAAATATGATGCGGAAGATATTTTAGCCGAGGTTGAAGGGCTGGATGACTCCCTAAACATTGAAAAATATATAGGCGTTATATTTAAAGAGAACTTTACGATGGCAGAGTTTAAAGCGCACCTATATCTGCTCCTAGGCGACACCGGGGCAGCTTTGGAACTTTTAGAGTTTGGGCAGAAAAGGCTTGGACATATAGTCGCAGAACTCATCCGCATGGATGAAAACGGACTTGATTTTGAAGAGTATAAAGAGGGATTATTTAATATTTTTTCGCGCGAGAACATTGAAAAAGCTATGAGAGTCCTTGAAAAAAAGGAGCCTTTGGTGGATATAACACTGCATAACGACTACTATAACATGTTAGCGATGTACGACAGGCTTGAGAGCAAAAAAACAGGTATGTTTTAATGAGTTACGGCGAGTGGTTTGAAAAACATGCGAGCAAGCACAAAAAAATAGTTGAAAAGCTTATAGAGCGCGGTTTGGGCGAAGATGAGATTGCAGAGTACTTTGATTTTGACAATATGGTAAAAGAGGAGATTGACTTTTGTCCTCTCTACAAAGATAACAAAAAGTGCCACGATATGGAGAAGCTAAACTGCTATCTCTGCGCCTGCCCGAACTTTAGATTTGACGATGACGGGATAAAAAAAATAGAGGACAAAACACAATATAGCTATTGCGCGATAGATTCCAAAGATGGAAGACAAGGCATATACGGCGACAAGATACATCAAGACTGCTCAAGGTGCAGCGTCCCTCACCACAAAGAGTATATCCGAAAGAAGTTTGACTTTGATTGGAGAGAGATTATGAGAGAATGTGCAATATAACTTTAAGCAGAAATAGAAGCTAGATGATAATATAATAAAGAAAAAGGAGTTTTAATGCTTGAAGAGTTTAAAAAGTTTCTCATAAAAGGGAACATGGTAGATATGGCTGTGGGCTTTATTTTTGGTGCGGCGTTTGCAACTCTTGTTCAGTCGCTTGTTAAAAATATAATCATGCCTCCAGTTGGTATGCTTCTTGGAAAAGTTGATTTCTCAAATCTCTTTTTAGCACTCGATGGGAACAGCTACAGCACAATCGCTGATCTTGAAAAAGCGGGGGCACCGGCGATAAAAATCGGTGTTTTTGTAAATGACGCAATCTCGTTTTTGATTTTGGGAACAGTTATGTTTATGCTAGTAAAAAGCTACAACAAACTTAGAGCTTCAGGAGATGTTCCACCACCGCCGCCACCTTCTGAGAAAACATGTGGTGAGTGTGCGATGAGCATACCTCTTGCAGCAAAAAAGTGTCCTTACTGCGGAAACACGCACTTTTAAAAAAATAGCCAAATTTCTCCATTTCCAAGGTAATGCCTTGGAAGTAGTAAAAACTCCATATCTGTTAAATAAGGTAAAAATGAACTCACTTAGCATATTTGGCACAAGCTCTGACGCGGGCAAATCGACTCTTGGCTTTGCAATAACCTATCTTCTGCATCATCGCGGCATCAGCGTGGCACCTTTTAAAGCGCAAAATGTATCCAACAATTCACATGTTACAGATATTGAGAGTGGCGAGATAGCAATACCTCAGCACTTTGCGGCGGAGGCTATCGGGCTAAAAACAACTCCATACATGAACCCCATCTTGCTAAAATCAGGCTCAAAAAACAGCGCACACCTCATCATTAACGGTAAAAGCGTGGGTGAGAAAGATGTGCATGCTTATTACCGAGATATAAAAACACTCCAGCCCGTCGTAAAAGAGGCGTTTTTAAAGCTAAAAGAGAGCTATGATGTTATAGTTGCCGAAGGAGCGGGAAGCCCTGTTGAGCTGAACTTGATGGACAAAGACCTCTCAAATATCTATGTAGCAGATGAGTTTAACACAAAGATTATTTTGGTCGCAGACATAGAGCGCGGCGGAGTTTTTGCCTCCATCTACGGCGTTTATAAACTTCTGCCGAAAAAACTGCGAGATAACGTCATAGGCGTAATTGTCAATAAGTTTAGAGGCGATATATCGCTCTTTGATGAGGGCAGAGTTATCATAGAGAAAAAATTTGGCATAAAAGTTTTGGGTGTTGTGCCGTCTAAGCCTTTCAACTTAGGCTTTGAGGACAGCCAATCCATGATGAGTTATGTGCAAGACACAAGCAAAGCAAAGATAAAAGTCGGGGTGATAAAACTGCCGCATATTAGCAACTTTACCGATTACGAGCCTCTTGTGGCAGACAGTGAGGTAGAGCTATCTTTTATCTCAAATCCGAGCGAAGCAAAATGGTGCGGTCTCATAATTTTACCGGGAAGCAAAAGAGTCGTGGAGGATCTGGCATGGCTGAGAGAGCGCGGATTCGAGGAGATTTTAACCTCAAAAAAACAAAAAATTGTCGCCATCTGCGGCGGTTATGAGATGATGTTTGGGCGGATTTTAGACCCTGATGCAGTGGAGTCCGAACATAAAGAAGTTGCCGGCTTTGGACGCATAAAAGGCGATGTAGTGTTTGCCAAAGAGAAGATTGTCAAAAAGGGGTGCTACTATCTTTTTGGGCATATGATAGAAGGATATGAGATACACAACGGAGTTGCAAAAAAAAGAGTCGTAAAGAAGAAAAATCTCTACGCAACTTTTGTTCACGGTATCTTTGAGAACGACGAGTTTCGCTTTGTGCTCTTTTCAAAGATAGACAAAACTTACGAAGGTTACGATTTTAAAGAGTACAAAGCAGAAGCGATAAAAGAATTTGCCGAGCATATAGAGCGGCATGTAGACATGGGGTTTATAGCAAAAACACTAAACAGCTAGTCTTACTTGCAGATTTTTTCTTTGGAGCCAGTAATAAAAGATAAAAATTGTCTTAATTAAAAATGGTACTTAAAAACCCATAAGAAGCCTAAAAGTTAAATCGGATAAAATTTCTCTGATTTAAAAAGTTATCTTCTCTTAGAGATAAGAAAAGGTATGTTGCCATAGTGGCCAAAAACTCTAGAGGGTAATGCTCTCTTACCAAAAAAGGATACACAATGAAAACATTGATTTTATTAATCGCGCTAACTTTAGGTGCTTTACAAGCAGATGATGTCGTAACTTACGATACAAACACAAACAACACTGAAAGCATTAAGCCTAACCACCCTACTCAAGATCTTTACTAAGAGTTGGGTTTGAGCCCGTCCATCTGAGTGGATGGGCTCTTTTTATTAAACACTCAAACAGAAATCTCCCCAAAAAAACCTCACTTTTCTCTTTCATTAGATAAAATTTCAATATGAAAAATAAAAAAGCACTCTTTATCGGCGGCATAAAAAGCGGAAAATCTCTAAATGCGGAGCTATACACGCTTAAAAACTCTTCACAAAAACCAATCTACCTTGCAACAACAGAGTTTATAGATGATGAGATGCAAAAGCGTATAGATGAGCACAAACTCCAAAGAAGCACTCAGTTTGAAATTCTTGAAGAACCTCTGAAACTTTATAGCGCGATAACAAAGTGTGATAGCTCTGTTTTAGTCGAGTGTGTTAGTATGTGGATAAACAATATGCTCTACCACGGATTTGACTTTGATGATATAAGAAGAGAAATCGAGGCTGTTTTAGCGCTTGACAAGAGTATAGTTTTTGTTTTAAACGATGTGGGATGTGGGATTATTCCAGACAACGCTTTAGCAAGAGAGTTTATAGATGTCAGCGGAAAACTATCTCAACTAATCGCGAGCGGATGTGACGAGGTTTACCATACTATTGCCGGCATCTCAACGAGGATAAAATGAGGGATATTTTTAAAGGTTTTGCCCTCGCACTATCTATGCTAACAACTGTTCATATTTTTAAAATTCACGACTTCTACAAAGGCATAAACGGTTACGCTGTTATGTTCTACCCGCTAATCGGCTTTATCTTGGGGCTTGTCTTATGGGGAGTTTACACGCTTTTAACTCCTTTTGTCGCTCCCTTCCATCTTGGAGTCATAATATTCGGGCTTTTGGTTTTGCTCACGGGTGCGCTTCATCTTGATGGTTTTAGCGACACCGTGGACGGGCTTTACGTGAAAAAAGAGAGAGCCTTGGAGGTTATGAAGGATTCACATGTAGGAGGGATGGGGATGATATTTAGCGTCACATTTCTTATCTTAAAAGCCTCATCCCTTGCCATATTTGAAGCCGTCTATCTTCTGCCGCTTATTCTACTTCTATCAAGGCTAAACGCTGTTTTGGCAATCTATTTTTACCCTTATGTCAGCCAAAGCGGAATGGGAACTTTGGCAAAAGCCGAGTTTACAAAAACGCAGATGCTCATGGCACTTTTTTACTCCTTTTTAATAGCACTCTTCTATAACAAACTACTTCTACTTGTTAGCACTTTGTTTGTTTTGTTTGTTATAAAAAGCTTTTTCATCAAAAGATACGGCGGTTTTACAGGCGATATTTACGGTTTCACTATCGAAGTTACGGAGCTTCTTCTTTTAAATATCCTGCTCTTTGGCTTGCTATGAGAGTAACTCTAGTCCGACACGCAGAAGTCGAAGAGAGATACATAAACTGCTATAACGGACACAACGACATAGCTCTCTCAAAAAACGGAGAGGCTCAGGCAAGAGAGGCTGCAAAAAAGCTTGACAAAATGGAGTTTGACGCGGTTTTCTGCTCAGACTTAAGACGTGCAAAAGAGACACTGCAACACTCTGTGCACGCAAAAGATGCCAACTATACGGACAGATTAAGAGAGAAGTCTTGGGGAAGGCACGAAGGACTTAGTTTTGATGAGATTATCGCGCAGGGTGAAATAGAGTACAAAGAGTTTTTGCAGTGGATCGACTCTCTTGACGGCGAACCGCGCAAAGAGTACGTAAAAAGAGTTGAAGAGTTTTTTTTGGGGTTTTTGCCATCGCTTGAAAAAGAGAATATCTTAGTCGTTACCCATGCGGGAGTTATCCGTGTTTTACTATCCATCATAAAAAACATAACACTTGAAGAGGCTTTTAGCATAAAAATACAAAACTGCTCACTCACAGAAATTGAACTTAAAGAAATAGGAAAAAAATGAACACATACAACATATTTACGAACGAACCAGATACGCTGCCAAACGGCAAAGCGGATTTTTTACTTGCGGCATCGGTAACTAAAACATGCGAGATAGCAGGCATTACACAAGCGGGGATTGCGGGGATGATACCTCTTACTCCAACACTTGATGCGGAGTTTATCATAAACGAGAGAGTTTACTCTTTGGGCGAGGTTGCAGAGACCCCAACAGGTGTGCCGACTCCTGCCATAATTACAAGAGCGGTACACAACCTCACCCCTTTTAGCACTATTGAGATTTTGGATTTGGGACTCCAAACAGTGCCGCAAAATTCGTCTTGTCAACACTTTAACATTCTTCCATCAGACTCGATTGTCACTGGTGCAAATATTGACGCAAAAGCAGTTTTTGAAAAAGGGATGAGAGCGGGAAGAAGTTATGAACTAAAAGGAAACTATCTTATCCTTGCAGAGAGCACGCCTAGCGGAACAACAACAGCTACCGCAACTGCTTTGGCACTGGGCTTTAAGTGTAGAGGCTACTTCTCGTCAAGTTTTTTAAATGTACCAAACTCCATCAGGGATGAGACCATAAACAAGGCGCTATCACTTATAAACGACGATATGGACAATTTTGAAAAGCTCTCCATTGTGAGCGACAATATGCTTATCTTTTGTGCCGGCTTTTTAATGGAGGCAACGCGGAGGTTTCATGTAGTCTTAGCAGGCGGAACTCAGATGGCGGCATGTCTGCTGGTGGCGGATATGTTAAGAGAAGATGTGCTTATGAGAGTAAAGCACGAAAATATCACTCTTGCGACCACGCAGTGGGTAGCAAATGACAAAAATTCAGATATTGCTCATCTGCTCTTGCTTCTAAGCTACAAGCCTCACGCCATCTATACAACATTTTCATTTCAAGA
>KB224560.1_pt2 | contig 11344 bp, 10 predicted proteins | sample 524768 | NCBI WGS metagenome assembly AMQJ01 (sample SAMN00998488, study PRJNA167727) | sediment metagenome | isolation source: subsurface aquifer sediment | place: USA: Rifle, Colorado | collected Aug-2009
TCTATCAGGGAATCAGGCAAGCCGCAGTACGACAAAAAATAAAAATGAATAGCGGTTCGAAATGAAAAATCAGAACCGAAATAACAGCTTACCGATTAGCTTTTCTTATCGTTTACCAATAAAGTGAGAAACCCGGCAATAATCATCGAAATTCCACCCAGAATCAAAGCATAAATGGCTTGACCATCAAACAAATGACGTGTAAAAAATCCAAGAATACTCGCTGCAACAATTTGAGGAATGACAATAAAGAAGTTAAATATTCCCATATAAATTCCCATTTTATGGGCTGGCAAAGCTCCTGTTAGAATAGCGTAAGGCATTGCTAAAATACTTGCCCAAGCCACTCCAACGCCCACCATCGAGAGAAGTAATAAATTTGGATCTTTAAAGAAATAGATCGAAATCAGTCCCAATCCACCCAAAACAAGGGCGATAAGATGTGTCGTTTTTCGACTTGTATAGCGAGCTAAAACAGGCAATAGAAAAGCTACGGCAGCTGCAACGCCATTGTAAACAGCAAATAAAAACCCAACCCAATCGGCACCCTCATTAAACAAAGCCGAAGTAGTATCGGAAGTTCCATAGATATGAGCTGTTACGGCCGAAGTGGTATAAATCCACATCGCAAAAAGAGCAAACCACGAAAAAAACTGTACAAAAGCCAGTTGAACCATGGTGCGTGGCATATTAAAAAAATCGTGGATCACTTCAAAAAAACCATTTTTAGTCATTCCATTTTGTTGCATCAACCCGGCAATCAGAAACACCGATCCAAAAGACAAAGCCCCAAATGAGAATACATAAAGCTCTTTTTCTCCTTGAATTTCATAAAAAAAATACGTGGAAATCAAGCCAATAAGAATAGAAATATATCCTGAATTCATTTTCGTTTGACTGTTCTTGACATCGCTCAATTGAGCTTCCGATCGCCCCTCGTAGGCTTTTTTGTCGGCTTGTCGTTCTTCGCTGGAAAAAGCAGCAATTTCTTCGGGCGAATATTCTTTGGTTCGAATCACAGTCCAAGCCACGGCGCTAAAAAATGCAATGGCACCCAAATAAAAAGACCATTTAACCGATGGCGGAATAATTCCTTCTGGAGCTGTGTTTGCAATACCAAGCCAGTTGGTCATCATATAAGGCAAAGCCGAGCCAATAACGGCACCTATTCCAATAAAAAAGCTCTGCATGGCAAAGCCTTTGGTTCGCTGTTCGTCGGGAAGCATATCGCCAACAAAAGCACGAAATGGCTCCATCGAAATATTGATACTTGCATCCAAAATCCAAAGCAGCCCGGCAGCCATCCACAAGGCAGAAGCATTGGGCATAATGATTAAAGCGAGCGAGGCCAAAATAGCACCAATTAAAAAGTAAGGACGACGACGGCCAAAACGATTCCAAGTTTTGTCGCTCATGTGCCCAATGATGGGTTGAATCAACAAACCCGTTACAGGTGCTGCGATCCACAAAATTGGAATGTCGTCGATATTAGCACCCAATGTTTCAAAAATCCGACTTACATTGGCATTTTGAAGTGCAAATCCAAATTGAATTCCTAAAAAACCGAAACTCATATTCCAAATTTGCCAAAAACTAAGCTTAGGCTTTTGCATGATTAAAATTTCTTTGGTTAAAATTTTGTTATTACAAGGCTATAAAAGTAATTATAAAATTCAAATTCAGTCGAAAAATATTGATTGCTATTGGATTTTCATTTGATTTATTCGATTAAAGCACATCTGTGAGAATATGCTAAATTCAGCTTTTTGAAACATAAATTTGGCAGTACAAATGGAAGGATTGCTAAAATTAATGTACTTTTGGTTCACGAGAAACAATAATTATTCTAAACCAAATGATTCATCCAGGTCTATTTTCTTTGACTCAAATACCGTTGAATTGCTTGGGAAACACTTTCGTCCAATAAAAAAACAAATAACAACCAAATGAGAAACCTTTTTAAATTTTTAGTATTCTTTTTTCTGATTGCCGCAAATTACGCACTTATGGCTCAGGATAACAACCAATTGATATTGGATAAGCTAAAAACGCTTGAACAAGCAAACGAGAATTTGAACCACCAAATAGATATGCTGGCCAAGCAGAGTGATGATATTCTGTGGTTTCAACGTGTTGGCGATATCGCTTTTGTAGATAAAATATTTATCACAGGGCCTCCCAGAACCAATATGAAAAACACAACTGCCATTGGTTATGGCAATCCATTGAAATTTTGGACTTATGTTTTTATACCTCGAAACACTGACCCGACAAAAAAATACCCACTTATTGTTTTGCCTCATGGCGGTGTACATGCCGATTTTACAACCTATTACACCCACATTATTCGTGAGTTCATGGCACAAGGATATATCGTAATCGCACCAGAATACCGTGGCAGCACTGGCTATGGCGCATCGTTTTACAGAGACATTGATTATGGAGGATTTGAAACGGAAGATATCTATGCGGCACGCAACCATGTTGTTGAAAATTACGAAATTGTGGATCGCACCAGAGTTGGAATTGTAGGTTGGAGTCATGGTGGCTTGATAGCCTTACTTAATATTTTTGATCATCCCGACGATTATCAAGCCTGTTTTGCCGGTGTACCAGTGAGTGATCTGGTTGCTCGCATGGGTTATCATGGCAACGACTACCGCGATTTGTATTCTGCCGACTATCATATTGGAAAAACCGCACAAGAAAATTTGGCTGAATACAGACGACGTTCGCCAGCTTGGAATACATATCGAATGAAAGATACTCCATTGTTGATTCACACCAATACAAACGATGATGATGTAAATGTTTTGGAAGTAGAACACCTCATCAAATCGCTAAAAGCGGATGGTAAAAAGTTTGAATATGAAATTTACCAAGCCATTCCGGGTGGTCATTCTTTCGACAGAATCGATACACAAAAAGCAAATCAAATTCGAGTAAAAATTTATAGATTTTTAGCGGATAAATTAAGACCACCTCAACCAATTCGAAATGTAAGCGATTTGCGTAGAGCAGCTTATCGGTTTTAATTTCTAAAAAAGAAGGATTGGCTTTCGATCAATCCTTCTTTTTATTTTAAGTTCAATGAATATTCAGAATCGGCAAAAGTTTTAATCCTTTCTTATTGTTGCCAGCGAAATTAAAAATACCAACTTGCACACCGTGAAGTTCTTGCGTACGGTTGAAAAGCGCAATAGAAAGTCCTGACATACTTAATGTTTTGGAATAGCCCGCAATGGCAATGCCGCGGTATTGTTCGGTCTTCAAATAGCCTGGAACAATGCTTAACCCATTTATTTTTTCTTTGCTTTGAATCGTTGCCAAAGCAATTTGAATGCCTTTGATTTCCTTTGCAGAACCCAAAGCGATTCCGGCAATGCTAATTCCCTGAAGCGTTTTGCCCGCACCTAAACCAATTCCTGCAATTTGCACTCCGCTTAAATTTCGACCGGCGCCAATGCCAATCCCGGCAAGAGTAATTCCTCGAATATTTTCGTCAGCACCAATACCAACTCCCGCCAGGCTAATTCCATCAAGGTCTTTTCCGGCTCCAATACCTAATCCGCCAATAAAGAAACCACGCAGATTTTCACCGCTTGCTACGCCACCAAGTCCAAAAGCAAGTCCACGAATGTCTTTTCCTGCTCCTACTCCTAATCCACCAAGCGCAATTCCACGTATATCATCACCCGCGCCCAATCCCAGTCCTCCAATAGCAATTCCACGAATGTTATTCTCGGCTCCGGCTCCCAATCCTCCAATCAGGATTCCATTGGCATTTCCTCCACAACCGGCACCAAAACCACCAAAGAAAACTCCGTTCATATTGCCACCGCTGCCTAAGCCTAAACCAGCCAGAGCGATTCCATTTATTTGATTTCCACTACCTAATCCAAGAGTCGCCACGGAGATTCCATTTAGATTGTTTCCAGCCCCAAATCCGACGCTTGCCAAATTCAATCCATTTAAGTTTTCGCGTGCAATCAACCCAAGCACTCCAATGTTTGCGCCTCGCATGATTGCTGCAGTTGGAATTAAACCCAAAGAGATACCATTTATTTGAGCTTCGGTATTTTCTTCATGTGTCCATAAACTTATGTTCAGCCCATTGACTTTTTCCACCTGTTTATCAATTCCATTGAAGCGAATGCCATTGAAAACAATCGAATTCCCGAATCCAATTCCAAAACTACGACTTGGAATTCCGAAATATTTACTTTCATTGTTTTCATTTTGAGCTGACAAATTTGAGATTTGAAATACGAAGAGGACTAAAAGAAAGAGAAATATACGTTTCATACTAGACAATATTTTGATTTTTATTTTTTTTAGGTTGACGAATCCTTTACAGTTAATAGTCGTTTCGATATTTTCCAAATAGAGTAATCGATTGAATCTCTGAAATTGGTACAAATTTCAGACGTATGACGGCAGAGCAAAAAGAGAGTTACAGTTTTGAGCAAAAAAAAAACCGTCGAAAAATCAACGGTTTTGTGCGGATGAAGGGATTCGAACCCCCACGCCTCACGGCACTAGATCCTAAGTCTAGCGCGGCTACCAATTACGCCACATCCGCAATTGCATTTGCGCTGCAAATATACAAACATTTCATTACGCCGAAATATTTTTTTCAATTTCTTAAGCAGAATAAAATCGAAAGATTTTTACTGTTAAAAACCAATGAGCAAGCCCAGCCCTCCGGCTATTAAACCCACCAAAATATTGATTGCTTTCATTACAAAGAAACTCTTTCGCGATTCGGCTAATAGCGGCAAAGCGCCATGACCATCTTGAACAATTGAGCTTGCCAATAAAATGCTAAAAGGGATATATCCTTGAAAAAACAAAATGACAAAAACCAAATGTGGTCCGGATTCAGGAATAACTCCAATCAAAACAGCAAGTACTAATACAAACCACAAATTATCCGAAATCCAATTCTTCACATCCAAATACTGATCGAAAGAAGTAACTAACAAAAGCGCACCAAATGTCCACAAGAAAATCTTTAGAAAATGCTTTTTAATCACATGACCCCAAAGGTGTTCTTCCAAAAAATGCTCGCTTGCAAAAAGAAATATGATAAGTGCACTCAGCGAAATCAAGATAAATGTAGCTTTTCCCCAATCAAAATGATGTTGGCCTTCATCCATAGCCGATTTATGCAATTGTCCGTCTATCATACTAAAAGTGCTATGATTGTCGCCTAAAGCACCCGAAAGCAATGCAAACAGAAACAAGACAACTCCGCCAATTAAAAGGGCACGTGTGAATGTAATGTTTCGGAGATTATGCCAAATATTTTCAATTCTCAGGGACACTTTATCCGCTTCATGATCATGAATAACCATGTGACCGGGAGGTATGCAAAAGAAATCGAATCGTTTGCCAAACAACATCAACAGCCAGCCCGCAAAAATGGCAATAAAAAAGATGATAAGATGAAGCCACAATGCCACTTTGGGCATAATAGAAAACATGACAAATGCCTCGTCGCCCGAAGTAGCAATCATTACCGTTACCAAAGCGGCAAACTTCACAATTCCGTGAGCATAAAGCGAAACAACCGTGAATGTACCCAAACAGCCGGGAATGATACCCATAAATGCGGCAAAAATCAATTGCAAAAAAGGAGAGTCTTTTAGCCGCTTTGCCCAATTTCCTTTTGATTTAACATTGAGAAATTCGATAATCAACATGGTAACCAGCACAAAACTGGTAATCATAATTGTTTGCTTAAATATTGGTATCAGATTCGATAGAAGGATTTCCATGATGGCAAAATTAATTTAAAAGGAGTTTCAAAATTTTAACTTGACTAAAATACCTAAAAATAGTGATTCTGTATGATTCGTCCATTTTTAAAATCTCCATATCAAATAAAAAATACTGAATAGACTTAAAAACAAAATACCTAACCATGCATAAATTAGAAGCCATTTTTTTGGCCTAGCTTCAACAGGGAATTGAGGATGTGTAACGGCTTTGTAATTCAGAACAGCCAGAATTGGTGCCGATACAAAGGAAATGGTTGTGGCCAAATCGACCATAAAACGCATCGACTGACTAAAGTAAACTAAAATGGCTAAAGTGCCTCCAATTGTTACAATCATCCAGAAAGAATACGGAAAAAGACTTGTCTTTTTTTTTGGTTTTAAAGCCGGAAATAAAATTTCAGTTGCAGGTTGCAAAACGCGCGGATAAGCATCCAAAACAGTGATGGTTGTAGAAAACATCGTAGTTAAAGCCGCAATGGCAATAATCCAATACGCCCAGTTTCCGAGTGAAGAAGTGTACATATCAATAAGCTGAGCAGCAAATTCACCCCCTTTTGCCGAAAACTGTTGTCCACTACCATTCATTACAAAAGCGCCTAATGCTACAAAGCCTCCCGCCAGAAAGGCTGTGCCAATGTAGCCAAAGTTGAAATCGAAGAGCGATTCTTTCAAACTTTCCTTATGACCGCTCTCTTTTCTCTTTGCCACTGTCCATGTGGAATGCCAAGTGGAAAGATCAATCGGGGCAGGCATCCATCCCACCAATGCAATTAAAAAAGCAATATCTACTGCATTAAACCAATCAAAAGAACCGGCCTCACGAGGACTTAAATCAAAAGCTGAAATGACAGCAATTATTGTGGTGATTGTTAGGGTAATAATAATGACTTTTATCATTTTATCCAACGCAGAAAACTTGCCGCTCATTAAAACAAACATGGTAAATATCAAGATGATGGCCGCTATTGCATTAGAATTAAGCGTGATTCCAAAAATATTCCCAAACAATGCAGCAGTAACCACCGTAACTGCAGCCTGTAAAATAAACATTGTACTCACTGTAAGCAGAACAAAAATCCACACTGCCCACTTTCCAATCTTGCGATAGCCTTCAATCAGAGAGTTTCCGGTAGCTGTAGCATAGCGAGGTGCAAATTCAAAAAAAGGATATTTGATCACATTGGCGGCTATTACAACCCATAGCAATTCAAAACCATAACTTGCTCCTGCTCTGGTAGATTGTACCAGATGAGATACGCCAACAGCGGCTCCGGCATATAGCAATCCCGGGCCTAAAGTTCTTAATAATGTTCTAAAATTCATTTTTTTCCAGATTTTTTGGCTTCCAACTTAAAAATCTAACTCTAAACTCAAATTATTGCCTAATTTTTTCAAATTTGGATTTTTCGATTCCATGGCATTGTATCTATCCGACGGACTCATATATTTTGTTGTATTCGAATTCTCGATAATCCGAATTTCACTCTTCAATTTATAATTATTCAGGCGTATCCGCAACTGCTTAACCAAATCGAACAGCACTTCATTCAATGCCATCTTTTGCGCTTCATTATATACCTGAAGTTCAATTACAAATCCATCTTTTACAGTGGCCATATTGCTTTTCAAGGTAGCATAAAGACTCGGTTGTGTTTTAATATTTTCCAAAAAATTGTCGAAAACCTGATCTACATCTTCTTGGGAATATTCGTCGGCAATATTTTCTTTCCCCAACATGTATGCATCCGGATTGCCTAGCTCATCGGCAGTATCTTCCCCCGTTTTCAAAGAAATGCCCAAGCCTAAGCCTTTTGGTATTTTCTGAACCCGAACGGGTTGAGGCAGAACTTGGACAGGCTCTGGTACTTTATCTTGAAGTTCTGTTTTGGGCTCCATCTGCTTTTCAGCGCGTGCATCCACCCCTTGATTAATTGAAGGCGCTGCAATTTTTTCGATTGGAGCTTGTTCGGCAATCTCTTGAACAATTTTCTTTTTAATCGGCATGGCTGGAATTTCTTCCTTCTCAATCGATTCAAAAGTTCCATTTGCCATGGCTACCATTTGCATAAGAGCAATTTCAATCAATAAACGCTTATTGTTGCTTGTTTTGTAATGAATATCCGATTGTGTATTCAGATCCAAAGCTTTCAGCAAAAATGCTGATGAAAATTTTCTTGCATTTTCGAGATATCGGTCCCGAATAGCAGCAGAGGTTTCCATCAAAGAAATAGTTTGCGGATCGCTACTAATCAATAAATTTCGCAAATGTTCGCCCAACCCAATGATAAAATGCTGTCCGTCGAATCCGTTTTCGATAATCTCATTTAAGATGAGCAACACAGAAGTTATATTCTTATTGTAAAACTGATCTGTTATCTGAAAAAAGTAATCGTGGTCAAGAACATGCAAATTTTCGACCACACTTTGATAGCTTACGTGGCCGGAACTAAAACTGACCAATTGGTCAAAAATTGAAAGTGCATCGCGCATGGCTCCATCCGCTTTTTGTGCGATAAGATGTAAAGCGGCCTCTTCAGTAACCACATTTTCCTTTTCAGCTACATAAGCAAGATAGGAAGCAATGTCGGAAATACTTATTCGTTTAAAATCGTAAACCTGACAACGCGATAGAATGGTAGGGATAATTTTATGTTTTTCGGTGGTAGCCAAGATAAACTTTACATAAGCAGGCGGCTCCTCCAATGTTTTCAAAAAAGCATTGAAAGCGGCCTGGGAAAGCATGTGAACCTCATCAATGATGTAAACTTTGAACTTTCCTACTTGAGGCGGAATTCGCACCTGATCAACCAATCGGCGGATATCATCAACAGAATTGTTTGAAGCGGCGTCTAATTCCATAATGTTAAAAGAAGCATTCTCGCTAAACGATCGGCACGATTCACACACATTGCAAGGTTCAATCATATCTGGATTTTTCTCCAAATCGATGTTTAAACAATTGATGGTCTTGGCGAAAATTCTTGCCGATGTTGTTTTTCCAACTCCTCTAGGTCCGGTAAATAAATAAGCCTGTGCCAAATGATGATTTCGAATGGCATTTTTTAAAGTATTGGTAATCGCCTTTTGTCCAACCACCGAATCAAAAGTAGAAGGTCTGTATTTTCGTGCCGAAACGATAAAATTTTCCATAAAAATCTATTGAATCCAATTAAAATAATCTTCAAAAATAAGAAAAATTAGGCATTCTACTTGAACCTATCTAAAATATAGCGCATCAAACAGGCATAATTATTTAAGTTATATGCGATATGTTAAAAAAAACATATTGATTGCGATTCTATTTTTGTACTAAGCGAGATATCTCTACTTTTGCATTCAAAATTTTAAAAGCAATGGTTACGCAGGAAGTCGCAAAGGAAATAATTGATCAGTCTGTTTTTCTGTTGGACACGGAAGAGATTCCAATTCAAAATTGTCTCGGAAGAGTATTGGCCGAAAATGTGCATTCGGATATGGATATGCCTCCTTTCAACAAATCGGCCGTAGATGGCTATGCTTGTCGAAAACAAGATTTAGCCAATGATTTGGAGCTTTTGGAGACGATTCCGGCAGGAAAAGCCCCCACTCTTCCAATTGGTTTAAATCAATGCTCTCAAATCATGACTGGAGCGCCCATACCGGAGGGCGCCGACACAATTGTAATGATTGAACATACGCAAATAATTGAAGGGAAAATCCGATTTATTCACGAAAAAACCGCTTCAAATATTTGCGCAATTGGTGAAGACCTAAAAGCCTGGGATTTGGTTTTGAAAATTGGAGATTTGATAAAAACTCCACAAATCCCCGTATTGGCTTCGGTGGGCAAAACGATTGTCAAGGTATATCGGCTGCCCAAAGTGGCCGTAATTTCTACCGGCGATGAATTGGTGGAACCCGATGTAAAGCCACAAACAGCCCAAATTCGGAATACAAATGCAATGCAAATTATGGCTCAACTAAGCCAGCTTGGAATTGCGGGTCGCTATATTGGCATCGCCAAAGACTCGCCCGAATCGACACGCCAAATGTTGGAAGTAGGTTTAAAAGAGAGCGATATTGTTTTGCTTTCAGGTGGCGTTTCGATGGGTGAATTTGATTTTGTCCCTTCCATTTTGGAAGAAAACGGCATCCGTATTTTGTTCCGAAGTATTGCCGTTCAGCCGGGAAGGCCGACCATTTTTGGAAAAAAAGAAAAACAGTTCTTTTTCGGACTTCCAGGCAATCCTGTTTCCTCTTTCGTCCAATTTGAATTATTGGTAAAACCATTTCTTTACGCATTGATGGGACACCACTTTCGGCCGACTCCCTTAAAAATGCCCATTGGAGTTGATTTTAGCCGCAAAAATACGAAGCGAAAATCTTATTTTCCCGTCTATTTTAGTGATTCGGGAGAAGTAATTCCTGTTGACTACAATGGCTCGGCACATATTCATTCCTATGTTCAGGCAGATGGAATGATAGCTCTTCAAATTGGCGAAAGCACTTTAAAAAAAGGAACATTGATTGATGTACGACAGATTTAACCGAAAAATTAACTATTTAAGAATCTCTGTAACGGATCGCTGCAACCTCCGCTGTGTATATTGTATGCCTGCCGAAGGAGTACCATTGATGCCTCACAATCATATACTTAGTTTTGAAGAAATTGTTGATTTCACAAAAAATGCGGTTGCTGATGGAGTTGATAAAGTTCGAATTACGGGTGGAGAGCCATTGGTTCGTCATGATATCGTTGAATTGGTAAAGAAACTTGCTGCCATTGAAGGAATAAAGGATTTATCCATGACCACCAATGGCACTCTATTGCCAAAATATGCCAAACAACTGAAAGATGCCGGTTTGATGCGTGTGAACATCAGTTTAGACAGCATAAACCCACAAAGATTTAGGGAAATTACCAGAGTTGGAAACCTGGAAGATGTTTTGGCTGGAATCGCAGCAGCAAAAGAAGCTAAACTTTTCCCTATAAAAATAAATTGTGTTATAAAAAAATCAAACCTTGAACCTGACGCCGTTTCTGTGGCCGAATTTTGTGCTGCCAATCAGCTAGAAATAAGATATATCCACGAAATGGATTTAGAATCGGGCTCATTTTCGAAAGTTGAAGGCGGTGATGGTGGCAATTGCAAGAATTGCAATCGGCTACGCTTGACCGCAAACGGGGATGTGATGCCTTGTTTGTTTTCCGAAATTGCTTTTAATGTAAGAAAATTGGGAACGAAGCAATCCATCGAGCAAAGTCTAAAATACAAGCCAAGAAGCGGAACGAGCAACCATTCCGGACGATTTAATTCGATTGGAGGATAAATTTTTTCTAAAAATGATTTTTTTTGTATCGCCGTTTTAATGTAATTTTAATGTTTGTAGCAACTCATGAATCCGATGAAATTATCTCATATCAATAAAGAAGGAAAAGCCAATATGGTTGATGTAGCCAACAAGGCAGATCAAATGCGAACGGCAAGAGCTCAAGGCTTTATTCGCCTGCAAAAAGAAACACTTCTTTTAATCAGGGAAAATGCGCTCAAAAAAGGCGATGTACTTACAACTGCGGAAAT
>KB226262.1_pt38 | contig 11333 bp, 10 predicted proteins | sample 524768 | NCBI WGS metagenome assembly AMQJ01 (sample SAMN00998488, study PRJNA167727) | sediment metagenome | isolation source: subsurface aquifer sediment | place: USA: Rifle, Colorado | collected Aug-2009
TCATTTAATATTTCCCCGGCTACAAGCACCACATATACTATTGATAGTGTTTCTGATAATACTGGGATTACAACTGAAGCAACCATTTTCGGCAACCCGGTTACTGTTACTGTAATTCCAATGCCTATAGAATATAGTGTTACAGGTGGTGGAACAATTTGTGCTGGTGATACCCCAGGTGCTACTATTGGAATTAGTGATTCTGATATAGGATTTAATTATGAGCTTTTTGCAGGAGTAACATCTGTTGGTATCTGGGCCGGTACAGAGGCCGCAATTGACTTTGGAAATTATTCACCTGCTACCACAACAACTTATACTGTTGAGGCAACAGATGCGACTGGGAATTGTTCTATAATAATTGCTAGTAGTGTTAATATTATAGTTAATCCTCTTCCGGTATTTATACCAACAGCAACACCTGGAACAATTTGTTATGGTGATAATTCTCAGTTGGATGCAAATTTTGGAGGAGTAGGAGCAGTGTATTTATGGGATCCTATTGCTGGATTAGATGATGAAACAATAGAAACTCCAATATATACGCCAGTTGCAAATCCAACAACTCCTGTTCAAATAACTCAACCATTTACAGTAACTCTAACTGATAGTAATGGTTGTGTTGATTCTGAAACAGTTAATGTTATTGTAACCAGAACACCCGAAACTGGTCCTCAATATCATATTGATAATACATGGGGAAATTAAAAAAAGGAATACATAAATTAGTATATGAATTTTGAAATTAGAATTAACTACGAACTATTATCTATATGGCAAATAAACCCAGTGATAAATTATTAACATTTTGATAATTATACGCATAGATGGAAGGGATAGAATGTTAATAAATAGGTATTAATACTTAATTACTTTGAAATAAATGTTGCTAATTTAGTATTTGATTAATTTAGTGAATGTTACAAATGAATAGACTTAAAAGATAAGAATTCTAAAAGTTGAATTTGTGTGAGAGCTAAATCAAAAGAATTACTTAGTTCATGTATAAAATAAAACTATTGATAAAATCATATTTGGCATTAATCATTTAAAAAGATACTTTTACGGGCTTTAAAATTGGGTTGATCAAAGCATATTAATTATAAGAAACTAAATAGGTAGTTAACCGTTAAATTGACTAGAATGAAAAAACTGTATTAATACAACAACGAACAGAATTTGCATAATACAGAAAGAATAAATAAATAAAATAAATACTAACTTAAACTTTGAGATCATGAAAAAAATGAACATTTTAAAATTTGCTTTTACTTTAGTATTAGCATTTGTAATTACAGGAGCGTTTGCTCAAACTCATAACGCTACAGCCCTTCCGGGTGCTTCAACTGATTATGAGTCAGGTGCTGTTGATGCAACAACTTATATTACTGAGGGTACTTCAGTTCCAATTTGGGCATTCCCTGACACATATTTTCACCCAAGTTATAATCCTGCTACTTCAACATGGACTTTAACTGATGGATATACTTGGAATTGGGATGAGGCTACAGCTACTCTAGGATTTAGCCAGGATAATGTACAGGATAATTATACTGTAATATCTGCTGGTGCTGGTGATGCTGCTGGTTCTCCTTATACAGTGACAGTATCTGAAGTTTCTCCAGCTGCATATGGTAGTTGTGCTGGAGCTACAACTCAAATTACTGTTAATGTTGTTACTGCTCCTTCATTTGCTATAAATGGTGGCGATGCTACATACGATTTATGTGAAGGTGCTGCAGGTCTTCCAGCTAATTTAAATACAACTATTGCTGGTGGCTGGGAAAATTTTCATCTTGCCTGGAATTTAGAAATTAAAACTCTTGATGATGCTTCTGCAGACGAATTTTGGTATGATGATGAACTAGGAACAACTCAATTTGCTGTTCAGACATATGCTGCAGAGTATACACAAACAAATGGTGGTTTTGATGCTCAAGCTGCTTCTGCTGCTTATGATATCATGACTGTAGGTAGTTTCTTAGCTATTAATAATGGAACTCGCGATGCAGTTACTGTTTATACATATACTTTAGCATCTGTAAACGACAGAGCTTCTCGTTTTGGTGATTTTATTACATTAAATGGTTCAACAGCAGACGCTTCAGCATATACTGATTATCCTGCTACAGCTGCTGCTGACCAAGTTGTTGTTACTATTTATCCTGCTCCTGCAACTGGACCAATCTATCATATTATTGATACATGGTCAAACTAATAAAAGAATTTTAATAAATAATAAAAACTGGTTCAGGGTAACCTGAACCAGTTTTCAAAATGAAAAAAGCATAACTAAAGATCAGATCAATTGAAAAAAAATCTTAACATATTTTTTTTAATTTTATTACTAACAGGTTTAGGGTCGAATAGTTATGCTCAGGATTTACCTGTTGCTTGTGGTGGAAGTTTTGCATCATATGGAGTTTCTGGTGATAACGGAAACTCTTTCTTCGACTGGGAAGTAACAGGAGGAACAATTATTAGAAATTATAATGATTCTATTGTGGTACAATGGAATAATATTGCCGGGGCACATTTTTTAACAGTAACAGAAACCAGTATTTATGGTTGTGAAGGGGAACCTTATCGGGATACAGTTATTATTACGACCCCTTTTGTTGATATTGGTATAGATGCTGAAATTTGTTCAGGAGAAACGTATGAATTTATAGCTGCAGCTTCTGACGTAAGTTCTTATTTATGGCAGGATAATAGTGATGGTGAAACATTGATTGCAATGACAGGGGGTGAATACTGGGTAAAAGTTGCTGATGAATATGGATGTACAAGTTCCGATACTGCAACTTTAATTGTTCACGAATCACCATTAGTGGATTTAGGCTCAGATACAACTTTCTGTGGTGAAGATGGCCTTGTGTTTGATGTATCTGAATATGGTATATATTATGATTGGTTTAACGGAGACATTACTTCTACTTTTACAGCATATACGCAAACACTTGATCAGGAAATATGGGTTAAAGTAACTGATGAATTTGGTTGTGAAGGATCTGATACTATAGTAGTAAGGTTTTGTGGGGACCTTGAAATACCTAATGCATTTACTCCAAACGACGATGGTACAAATGATACCTGGAACATTGAACAATTATTTGTATTTGATGAAGTAACTGTTGATGTTTATAACCGTTGGGGAGAGAGAGTTTATCATTCTGATGGATATTCCTCTGATCAATACTGGAATGGTACCGATCAGAAAGGTAAAAAACTACCGATGGATTCGTATTATTATGTTATAGATTTACATAATGGTGAAGAAGCAATCGTTGGTACAGTAACAATAATCAGGTAGAATTTTGGAAATTTCATTAAGATTGATTTGTTTTGTGTTGAAATGAAAAAAATATTAATAATACTGTATATCATAACCTTAGCTGTGTTCTCTGCCAAAAGTCAGCAAGAACCTATTTACAGTCAATATACAATGAACCAATACCTCATAAATCCTGCCTTTGCAGGAAGCGAGGGCTATACTTCTTTTAATCTTACTGCACGACAACAATGGCTCGGATTCGATGGAGCACCTTCTACACAGGCTATAAGTGGCCAAACCAGGATTTTGAAAACCAGTTATGTTTCAAAATCACGATCAGTTAAAAAGAGAACAAGAAAACGTCGTCCTAGTGGGAAAATTGGCTTGGGGGGTTATTTATACAACGACCAGAATGGACCAATCGGAAGAACCGGTTTGGAGTTATCATATGCCTATCATATGTTTATAAGTGATGGTCAGCTTTCTTTAGGCTTATCATTATCAGCATACCAGTTTAGGATTAATACGAATGATTTACTTACTTCTGAAGGATATGATCCTTTATTAGACCAGGCAAGAGAAAGCATGTTTATACCTGATGGTAGTGTAGGGATTTTTTATACATACCAACCTTTTTATATTGGATTGTCTACAAAGAATTTATTTCAGGCAGCTGTAAAATTTGGAGCAGATAATAGCTTTACAGATTATCAACAGGTACGTCATTATTATTTATCTACGGGGTATAAATACGATATGGATAATGATTTTGAAATAGAACCTTCATTATTGATAAAAACCACAGAAGCTTTTAATTTACAGGCTGATGTATCAATAAAAGGTTATTATAAAAGAGATTATTGGCTTGGATTTTCATATAGAACAGGTAATGCTTTTATTACAACAGTGGGTATAAAAGTAGACCGTTTATACTTTGGTTATGCATTTGATTATTCGTTAAATGATATTCAGCGAATTAGTTATGGCTCACATGAAATTATGATTGGATTGAAATTTGGTGATAATACCAGACGTTACAGATGGTTGAACAGATTTTAATTCGTAATAATAATTTTGGGTGATGCTTTGCTTTTGCAAAGCATTTTTTTTATCTTATTTTTATGTATTATTAATTCAATTACTAAGAGTGCATTAGTACGGAATATTAATAGTTTAAATTTGTAATGAATAAAATTTTATTTAAAATAACTTAGGGAAATATGAAAAAATGGATAATCTACATAGTAGCAATACTTATTATCAGTATTAGTTTCTTGATAATAAAACCTCGTATTTCAGATTCTTTTTATAAAAAAGGAATCGCTTTTGCCGACTCATCTCAATATGAATCAGCTGTAAAATATTATGGTAAAGCTTTAAAACTTGATAAGAAAAACATAAATGTATTATTAGCCAGGGCAAATGCATATTATCAATTGGAACAAGACGAAAAGGCTCTGATTGACTTTAACAAATTGCTGGAAATTGATAATTATAACTACGATGTTTTTTTTGGACGAGCTTTAGTTTTTATTAAAAAAGGTGAATGGAATAAAGCGGAACAAGATTTAAGTAAAGCTGTGGACTTAAATAAACAGAATCCTACAGGTTTTTATTTCTTAGGTTATGTTCAGTCAAATTTAAAACAATATAAAGAAGCATTAGAAAATCTTAATACATCGCTTTTATTAGACTCTAGCTATGCAGAAGCTTACCACCAACGAGGTATTGTAAAAGCTAACTTAGGTGATATGGAAGGATCTGTTCAGGATTTTAATAAAGCTCTGGATCTGGATAGTGAAAATTTAGATGCTTATCAGCGAAGAGTAAAATATCGTATTAATAAAGAGGATTATAAAGGTGCAATTGCTGATTATGATGCAATAATTAATCTTGATGCAAATAATCAAGATGCATATTACCAAAGAGGTTATTTTAAACTCCAAATTAAAGATTATGAGGGAGCATTGCTGGATTTTAATAAAGCAATTGAGATTAATTCTGAGGATGCAAAATCATTCAAAAAACGTGGAAATGCCAAAGCTGCTTTGCTTAAATACGATGAAGCTTTATTAGATTTTAATAAAGCAATTGAGTTGAATAGCAATGATCATGAATCATATTTTAGAAAAGGGATGGTTTATTTGTATAAATCTGATCCCTCAAAAGCAATTGTTGAGTTTGATAAAGCAATTAAAATAAAAAAAGATTATGCAGAAGCTTTATATAACAGAGGTGTTGGTAAAGCAATGAATCTGAAGTTTGAATCGTCTATTCAGGATTTTAACCAAACATTAAAAATAGATACTCAATTTGCTGATGCATATCTTGGTCGTGCAATATCATTAGGGATACTAAAAAAACATACTGAGGCTATAACAGATTATAATATGTACTTAAGTTTGAGACCAAATAATGGTGTTGCTTATCTTAACAGAGGCATTTCAAAAATAAATATTAATGATTTTGCAGGAGGATGTATTGATTTTAATAGAGCACTAGAATTAGGTGTTGTTCAAGCTGAAGAGAAAATAAAGATGTATTGTCGAAATAATAAACATTAATTGCTATGAATCTTAAAACAATCTTTTTTTTATTAATCTTTTTTCAGCTTATTTATTTAAAAGGAATAGCCCAAATTAATTCTAAAGAAATTACTGAAAAGAATATTGACGATTACTTGGAATATTTCTCAGGGGAATATCCAGGTGCAATAATCACAGTGATACAAGAAGGGAATACTCTCTTTAATAAAGCTTATGGTCTTTCTAATATTCAAGATAGTATAAAAATGACTTCTGATAAATTATTTAATTTAGCGGGTTTGTCAAAAACATTTACAGCTTTTGCAATACTGAAACTTGTTGAAAATAAAAAACTGAATTTAGATGATAATATTGCAGATATCTTCAAAGGTTTTCCTGAGTATGGAAGAAAAGTCAAAATTATTAACCTATTAAATCATACATCAGGATTAAAAAGCTATGATCCTCAAAAAGTAATATTAAATGATGATATTTTAAATTATTTAAGTCAAGAGGATAGTCTGCTGTATAAACCTGGTTCAAAATGGAAATATAGTAATTCTGATTATACTCTACTTGTAAAAATTATTGAAAAAAAATCTAGAAAATCGTATAAAAAATTTCTAGAAAAATATTTATTTAAAGACAATCTAATGAATAATACGTTTTTATCAGAAGATTTCTCTCAAATAAAAAACCTGGCAGATGCTCATTTTAAGATTGATACTAAATATGAAGTAATTAGAAAACAAAGTTTAATATATGGAGAACAGGGTATTTACACTAATTCAGAGGATTATGCTAAATGGGATAATGTTTTATTTAACAATGATTCAGAGAATAAAAGTTTAGTGAAAAAGATTTTTGAAATAAATACCTTAAATAATGGAGATGTAATTCCAAATGCAGGCTTAGGGTGGAGCATTATGGAAAAGAATGGGATACCTTATTATTGGCAGGGAGGATCATTTGAAGGCTATACAAATTTTGTTTTACACCTTCCAAATTCAAAGATTACAATTTTAATTCTGACAAATAGAAATGATTCTTACGATTTGTTGCGACTTTCAATTATGATAGCAAAGTTGTATGACAAACAACTTTTAATAAAATTTGGATAAAATAGACTAAGATTTCTAAAACGTCATTGTAAATGTAGTTCCTCCTTGCTTGCCCGTAGGCTGATTTCCTGCTTCTGAATGAGCCGTAATAGAACCTCCGTGCAGGCGCATAATTTGTTTAGAAAGACTTAATCCTATACCTGAGCCTTTTGGTTTGGTTGTGAAGAATGGTATAAATATTTTGTCTAATACATCTTTTAGTATACCTTGTCCGTTATCTATTACCTGAATGGTTACCCTTCCACGCTTATTATAATATGCTTTTACATGAATGCTTGGTTTCTCAGTGTTTTCAAGAGCGTGAATGGCATTTTTTATCAAATTTATAAGCACCTGTTCAATTAATTTTGTATCGGCATGAAATTCAATTGATTCAGGTTCAATGGTCACCTTGTAATCTACATTATTTTCTTTTAGTTCTTCTTTTACTAAAAGATTAATGTCGTCTAACACTTCTTTTACTCTGGCTATTCTAAAATTCGGTTTAGGAATTTTTGTCAGATTTCTATACGTTTCAACAAAATGAAGTAAGCCATTACTCCGCTTATTAATTGTTTTTATCGCAAGGTGTACTTCTTCAATGGTTTCTTTATCGGGTGGAGTTTCATTATTTTTGGCATCATTAAACATTAAGTCCAGCGTTGAAGTGATTGAAGAAATAGGTGTTATCGAATTCATTATTTCATGAGTAAGAACCCGAATCAGCTTTTGCCAGCTTTCAGTTTCCTGATCCTCTAGAACGCTTTGAATATTTTTAATAGTAACCAGAATTATACTTTTATTTAAAATCTTAAATTCTGTTCCCGATACTGCTAATTGTAAAATATCATCTTCCTCTTGTATTTTAACCAGACAGCTTTTCCCTGCTTCAAAATGAATAAGTGTATTCACAAATTCAGGACTAATACTTGTAAGATCATGTATGTTTTTAACTGTATTAACCTGAAATAATTTTTTAAAAGCATTGTTAACCATATCAACTTTTCCATCACGCTGATAGGTAATAATACTAACATCAACATTTCTGACAAGACTTTGAAGATACTGATACTGTTCTTCTTTTTCAGTTCGTACTTTTTGGAAATCCTGAATTACATCGTTGAAAGCTTTATTTAGCTCATCAAATGATGATCCCATTCCCTCTATTTTGAATGAACGTGTAAATTCCGAAAAACGGATAGATTCCAGAAAGCTTGCCAGGTCGCGGTTTGTTTTATCAATATATTTAAATATTAAATAAATCTGAAATATTATAATTAATGAAATTAAAAACGGTGTAATAAGATACTCCAGCGTTAATGTATAGAAAAAAAGAAATATTGTTGCCGTTAACAACAATATTCTAAATATAGCAACAAATCTAAAATTCCTAAAGACCATATTTCTCCATTCTTCTGTATAATGATGTTCGGGTTAAGCCAAGGATTGTTGCAGCCTGAGTAACGTTCCCCTGGTTTTGCTTTAAAACTTTAACGATTATATTCTTTTCTATATCTTCCAGATTGTATGTGTCAATAGCAATCTCAGCAACTTTTTCATTTCTAGTTGTAAGTAAAAAGTCATCCGGCTGCAATATATCTGTATCACTCATTATAACAGCCCTCTCTAAAGCATGTTGTAATTCCCTAACATTACCGGGCCATTGATATTGATTTAATTTCCGCATTGCTTCCGAGCTTATACCTTTTATTTTCTTTCGATATTTCTTAGTATAAATCCCTAAGAAATGATCTGAAAGTAACGGAATATCACTTAATCGTTCTCTTAATGGAGGGAGATGAATCTCAACAGTATTAATCCTATAAAGCAAGTCCTGCCTGAAAGATTCATTATGTACCATTTGGTGAATATTATTGTTTGTGGCACAAATTAACCTCACATCAATATGACTGGCCTTATTAGCTCCGACTCTCGTAATTTCACGCCTTTCTAAAACGGTTAGTAATTTTGCCTGCATAGGCAACGAAAGGTTTCCTATCTCATCTAAAAAAAGAGTTCCTCCTGAAGCAATTTCAAATCGTCCTGGTTTATCTTTCATTGCATCTGTAAATGAACCTTTCATGTGACCAAAAAGCTCGCTTTCAAATAATGTTTCAGCAATAGACCCTAGATCAACGCTTATAAAAACCTCATCTTTTCGAAGCGAATTACGGTGAAGTGCCCTTGCAACGAGTTCTTTTCCTGTCCCGTTTTCGCCAAGAATAAGTATGTTTGCATCAGTCTTAGCAACTTTATGGATGGTAGAAAATACTTGTTGCATTTCGGAAGAATTGCCTATAAACTCATGGAAAGGTTGATCTTGAATAGCACTTATCTCTTTTTGTTTCTTTCTAAGATCTGTAGCTTCACTTTTTGATCTTCTAAGTTTAATCGAAGATGAAATGGTTGCCAGTAGTTTCTCGTTTTGCCATGGTTTTAAAACAAAATCAGTAGCACCTAATTTTATTGCCCTAACAGCTTTTTCGGCATCACCATATGCAGTTATAAAAACAACAACAGCATCCGGATCAATTTCAATGATTTTGGACAACCAGTCAAAACCTTCCTGCCCGCTTATTGCATCTTTCGTGAAATTCATGTCAAGAAGTATAACATCATAGCTTTCGTTATGCAGAAGTTCAGGTATCTTTTCAGGATTTGTTTCAGTTTGTATGAGCTCCACATGATTTTTAAGCAGAAGCTTTAATGCAAATAAAATATCTTCATTATCGTCAATGGCCAGAATTTTACCGATTTTTTCGTTCATAATAAGTAAATCCTAATTTGGTTTTTAATAGTTCAAAGAATTCAATGTAAATATACAATTTAATGTTTAATTTCAAATGTACGATTTCGTACTCTCCTTGTTTCGTTATCGAACAGTTAATTATTCAGTTTAAGAAAAACAAATTGTGTAATAAGCTGCTGAACAAATTAATAGGTGTTTTGGCATAGTTAATGTGAAATTAGATCAGAATCATAAAAAATCTTACAAAATTTTTAAACAATGGATAAAGTAATTGAAAAAAAGCATAAATGGCTAAATAAAAAAACAATCTGGATCACCATTGGGAGTGTCCTTATTCTTCTTGTCGCATATAACATATTCTTTGGCGACAAAAGTTCAAAATTGAACGTAGAGAAAGAAAAAATTACAATTGAATCAATTATTGAAGATGAGTTTAAAGATTATATAGCTCAAATTGGAACTGTAGAACCGATTAGTACTATTTATCTTGATGCGATTGAGGGTGGAAGAGTCGAAGAAATCTTAATTGATGAAGGTAATATGGTAAAAAAAGGAGATGTAATTATCCGTTTAAGTAATACGAATCTAATTTTAGAAATCTCTAATAATGAAGCTTCTGTTTCAAGATCTATTAATGAATTCGAAAATACAAAAATCAATTTGGAATTAAATACAATTAATAGAAAACAAACCTTAATTGAAACTGAGCGTCAATTAAAAATGCAAGAGAGACAGTATGAATATAATAAGAAAATGTTAAAGGATGAGCATATCTCTAAAGAGGTTTTTGATCAATCGTATGAACAATATTATGCAACTAAACAGCAATATTTACTTTTAAAAGAAGCATTAAGAAATGATTCTTTATATAGAAAAGTGCAGTTAAAAGCCATGGATAACCAAATTAAAAACATGCAGGAAAATCTGAAAATTATTCAGGGAAGAATGGATGATTTGAAAGTAAAAGCTCCTGTTAACGGAGAATTAGCAAATTTAAATCCTGAAATTGGTGAGGTTATTAATTATGGTCAGCGAATCGGAACAGTTAACATTCTTGATGATTATAAACTAAGAGTAGAGATTGATGAACATTATATTGCACGTGTTAGAAGAGGTTTACCGGGTAGTTTCGATTTTGCTGGTTCTAATTACAAACTAAAAATTGATAAAGTATATCCAGAGGTTAATGGTGGCAGGTTCGCAGTTGATATGGTATTTACTTCCGAAAAACCAGCTCAAATTAGAATTGGTCAGACATTCAGACTTAAACTTGAATTAGGTGAATCTAAGCAAGCCGTTTTAATACCTCGCGGTGGATTCTATCAAAGTACAGGAGGACAATGGGTATATGTTGTTAATAACGAAGGAAACTTAGCCGTGAAGAGAAACATTTCAATAGGACGTCAGAATCCTCAGTATTATGAAGTACTTGAAGGTTTAAATCCTGGAGAACAAGTTATAGTATCTAGCTACGATAACTTTAATGAAGTTGATCAATTAATTTTAAAATAAGTGATAATATTTAAAATAGCAGTAATAGTAATTTAAATTTTACAGTCATGATTAAAACAACCGAATTAGTAAAAGTTTTCAGAACAGACGAGGTAGAAACTACCGCACTGAACAAAGTAAATTTGAATATTGAAAATGGAGAATTTGTTGCAATAATGGGGCCATCAGGATGT
>KB224493.1_pt4 | contig 11307 bp, 9 predicted proteins | sample 524768 | NCBI WGS metagenome assembly AMQJ01 (sample SAMN00998488, study PRJNA167727) | sediment metagenome | isolation source: subsurface aquifer sediment | place: USA: Rifle, Colorado | collected Aug-2009
TATGCCGCCGATAATCACCATGATTTTCCTGTTCCACCGGTCCGCAGCATAGCCCATAGGCACCTGCAAGAGACCCGAGACAAATACGCCGGCGGTTACAAGCAATCCGATTTTTCCGCCGGCCAGGCCAAAGGTCTTGCCGGCATACAGGGGCATGAAACACCAGATAATGCCGATGCAGGCCGTGTAGGCATACCTGAAAACCACCAGACCGGCCAATTCCCGGTCCCGAATCACCACGGCCAGGGATGCCGGTGCGCGTTTATTGATTCGAATCTGCTCCTGGGACAAAGGCGGCAGAAAGATAAGGCACAGGATTGCGCCCAGGGCGGACAGTACGGACATACAGTAGAATGCCGCGTCCAAAGACCAGATTTGCTGTATCACGCCCCCCATCACCGGTCCCAGGGAGAGACTTAAAAACATGGAAAGGTTGAACAGCCCCATGGCATATCCTTCGGTCCCTACGTTGGAAATCTCCCCTACATAGGCCTGGACCACGGGCATGATCATGGCAGAGCCTGCCCCCTGGATAAAGCGAATGGCGATAAGTCCTTCTACATTGGTGGTCCAGATAAAGGCGATAGCCACCAGCATGTACGTCAAAAGTCCTGCCAGGATAAAGGGTTTTCGCCCCTTTTTATCTGAAAGCGTGCCGAACCAGGGCAGAAAAACCGCCCGGGAAAGGGAAAAAGCCCCGAAAATCATAGCCACATAAATGCCTGTCGCACCAAGATCATGGGCGTAGATGGGCAGCAGGGGCACCACAATGCCCACCCCGGTAACCGTAATAAAAATAATGAAAAAAAGGGTGATGAAGACTTTTTTGTGGTTCGAAGGGATGGCCCGGCATCCACGGTGTATGATCCGGGCAACAGCCTGGGACACGGGTTCGCGTATGCCGAAAAAGAGATCCATAGTACAAAGTTGGCGCCTGTGCCCTAGGCCAGGCATTCCTGAACCTGATCAATGAACCGACTGGGGGTGGCAAAATCGCCTTTGCGGTAATTGGCGTGGCTTAGGTACAAAAAACGTTGGGCCCGGGTCATGGCCACATACATGAGCCTGCGTTCCTCAAACAGGGCTGTGTCGCCTTCGTCAATGGAGCGCCAGTGCGGAAACAGCCCCTCTTCGCACCCGGCGATGAACACCACGTCAAACTCCAGTCCCTTGGCCGAGTGAATGGTGAGCAGGCCTACCCCGTTTTCGTTCTGGTCGTCTTCGTCTTTGTCCTCCCGGATCAAAGCCGCCTCTTCCAGGTATTCCAGCATGGTATTCTTGGCCCGGGCCGTGTGGATCAGCTGTTGGATATTCTCTTTTTTGGAAATGAACTCTCCATCTGTTTTTGTCTTCGTTTTTAAATAGTCATAATACCCGGTGCGGTCAATGACGGTTTCCATGGCCATGGCCGGGGCCATGTCGTGGATGGTGTCCAGGATATCCAGGGCATCGGACATGTTTTCATGGATCTTTTTGGTCACCAGCCGGTCCTTGACCATGATCCGTGCCGCCCCCTGAATGCTTGCGCCCTGGGGGCGCAGGTCGGCAAGCTTCTTAATCATGGCAGGACCGATCCCCCGCTTGGGCGTATTGATAATGCGCTCAAAGGAGAGGTCATCATTGGGGAAAAACGAGGCACTTAAATAGGAGTTTATGTCCAGGACTTCCATGCGTTCAAAAAAGCCCTGGGAGCCCATGAGGCGGTAGGGAATGCGGAAAGCCCGGAAGGTCTTTTCAAAGGGCAGGGAGCAGAATTTGGTCCGGTAGACCACGGCCATCCTGTCAAAGGGGATTCCCTGGCCCTGTTTGTTCAGACCCAGGATCCGCCTGGCAGTCCACTCGGCTTCATGGGCATCGGACAAGAAATCATAGATCTCCACCACCCCGCCTTTTTTCTGTGAAAAACAGCGTTTCTCCATTTTGTCCGGGTTGTGGTCAATGAGATCATTGGCTGCCTGGACAATCTCGTTGGCGGATCTGTAGTTTTCCTCCAGCCTGAAAATTTTTGCATCTTTATATTTTTGTGCAAACCGTAAAAAGTGATTCACGTTGGAGCCCCGGAATCCATATACGGCCTGCCAGTCATCGCCTACGCAGAACAGGTTGCGGTGCTCCCCTAACAGAAGCGAGGTCAGCTCCTCCTGCAGGTTGTTGGTATCCTGGTACTCATCCACCAGGATGTAGGAAAAAAGATCCTGGTAAAAATTGCGGACATCCGCATTGTCCCGGAGCAGGTCCCGGGTCTTAAGCAGGATGTTGTCAAAATCAACACAATTCATTTCCGCCAGGCGTTCTTCAAACTGGGCAAACATATCGGCCATGCGAATGTTGAAGAACCCTGGTTTGAGGTCAAAATATTTGGCAGGATCGCCGTCGTTCTTGGCCCGGGAAATGGATGAAAGAATCCGGTTTGCGTATTTTTTGTCAATATTATTTTTTACGCACAGCTCCTTGATCAGCTTGTCCTGCTGGTACACGGTGAACACCTGCAACGGCGGGGTGTACCCCATGATCTGACAATGGCGTTTCAAGATCATCAGACAGGCGGAATGATAGGTCCTCACCCATTCAAAGCGCATTTGGTGAAGACCGGTCATCTCCATAAGGCGGGTTTTCATCTCCTGGGCCGCCTTATTGGTGAAGGTGATGGCCAGAATGCGCTCCGGGGCATGGCCGGTGGCAATAAGGTGAGAAAATTTAGCGGTGAGCGTCCTGGTTTTACCGGAACCGGCTCCCGCAACCACTAGGGCCGGTGAGCCGGTATGATCAACAGCGTCCTGCTGGGGCTGGGATAGTTGCATAAAGCTTAATTACATGTCCTCAATGATTTTTTTCAAATCCGTTTCAATTTCTGTTTTAATCTCTTGCAGACGGGGCTGGGTCAGGGCCTCAAAGCGAAGCACCAGGGCCGGCTGGGTATTGGAGGCCCGAACAAGGCCCCACCCGTCTTCATAGACGGCCCGCATCCCGTCAATGTCAATGACCTTTTGCCGGGCTTTATACAATGCCACTATTTTTTCCACAACCTTGAACTTGATCGCGTCCGGACAGTCAACCCGGATCTCCGGCGTGGTAAAGGTTTTGGGCAGATCCTTAATTAACTCGTCCACACCAAGGCCGGTGCTGTCCATGATTTCCAGAAGGCGGCAGGAGGCATACAGGGCATCGTCATATCCGTAGTAGCGGTCCTTGAAAAACATGTGTCCACTCATTTCTCCGGCCAGGGCCGCATTCTCTTCCTTCATTTTCTGTTTGATCAGGGAGTGGCCTGTACGCCACATGATCGCGTTGCCGCCCATCTTTGCAATCTCATCATACATAACCATGGAGCACTTGACCTCGGAGATAAAGGTGGCACCGGGATGGCGGGACAAAATCTCTTTGGCATAAATCACCATGAGCTGATCCCCGTAAATGATGTTGCCGAATCTGTCCACCACACCAATGCGGTCGGCATCCCCGTCATAGCCGATGCCAAGGTCCAGATTATATTTTTTCACCAGGTCGATCAGGTCTGTCATATTTTTTTTCTGGGTGGGATCGGCCTCGTGGTTGGGAAAGGTGCCGTCCGGATCGCAGTAAATCTCATGGACCTGGCAGCCCAGTCCCCGCAGTACCGGTAACGCAGTGATGCCGCCGGTGCCGTTGCCGGCATCAATGCCGACCCGGATGGTCTTTTTCAGCGTGATGTTCTCCTGGATCATGGCTATGTATGGAGAAATTACATCTGCTTTTGTCAGCGTGCCCTGGCCCCGGGTATATGCCTGGTCTTCAATGATCTTGCGTATATCCTGCAGTCCGTGGCTGTGGATGGAATCCAGCCCGCTCATGAGTTTGAACCCGTTGTATTCCGGTGGATTGTGGCTGGCCGTAATCATGGCCCCGCCTTCAAGATCAAGTTGGTGAATGGAATAGTAGAGAACCGGGGTGGGGCAGACACCGATCTCCACCACATCGCATCCTGCGGACAATACCCCGTTAATAAATGCCTTTGAATAGGCTTCAGAAGTGATGCGGCAGTCCCGGCCAACAGATACTTTTTTTCGGCCCTGTCCCATGAGCATTGATCCATACGCCTTTCCTACAGCATGTGCGTCCTGTTCGGAAATCTCTTCTCCTGCAATGCCGCGGATGTCATATTCCCTGAATATTCCAGGATGCATAGTAACCTCCCTTATATAAAATTTGAAACAAGCGCCAGAATTCCGGCCAGCCAGCAATAGGGCGCAAAAAGATGAAACTTTCCGGTATTCACCAGCTTTAATAAGAGTTTTAATGCTGCCAGCCCAACAATGAATGAAGCAATTGTACCACAAATGGTGGCGGGGTCAATGTGGCCCCCGGATTCTACCAGGTCTTTTACGCTGATCACTTGGGCACCGAGAATAGCGGGGATGGATAAAAGAAAGGAGAACCGGGCGGCTGTTTTTCTTTCCAGTCCAGTAAAAAGTCCGGTGGCAATGGTGGATCCGGACCGGGAAATGCCGGGAATAACGGCAATCCCCTGGACTATGCCGATGATAAAGGCCCTTGAAATGGTCAATTGTTCACCCTTTTCTATTCTGTAGTAACGTCTGGATACCCACAAAAGTCCCCCGGTTACGATAAGCATGGTCCCCACCAGTAAAGACGAGGTAAACAGAACGTCTTCAAATTTCTTCAGGGAGAATCCGATAATTGCCGTGGGTACTGAACCAACGACAATGGCGGCGGCCAGGGCCAGATTTGTTTCATGTCCGGACGTGTTCCGGGTTCCGGCGTAGTATACCAGGCTTTTTAAAATTCCTTGGATATCTTTAAAATATACAATAAAAATTGCAAGCAGTGTTCCCATATGTACGGATATATCAAAAATAAGGCTGTTCTCTGTAATGTTGAAATAGATTTGTCCAAGAACCAGATGGCCTGAACTGCTTACCGGCAGGAACTCTGTAAGCCCCTGAAGGATACCTAAAATTATACCTTGATAAATCTCCATATTCTTATCCTGACTTGAGTGTTGTAGTAAATTAGAAAGTTATGAACCAAGCCTGGACGTATATAATTGTTTGCTTGAAATTGCAAGGTTATAGGGGCTTCACATTTACCTCATATTAAAAAAGAACAGTTGATTTCATTTGTTTTCTTTTGTAGAATATTCTAAATTCTTTGTACGGGTAATCACCAGTTCTAACAAGAATTTAACATTAATTTCTGAAAAAAAGGAGATCAGATGAACAAGAAACGTTTCGTGCAAACCTTTTTAACCATTATCGCCGTGCTTTTTCTGTTTGGTTGCGCGGCTAAGGAACCTGTAGGGCTTCCTTCATTTTCCGCCAAACAGTTTGATGCGTCCATGTATCGGTCCAAAGTGGATAATTTTGTTATTATTTTGGATGCCTCCAGCTCCATGGAAGACGACTGCATGGGCAATCCCAAATTCATGGTTGCCAAAGCCATTGTAGAACGTATGAACATGACCCTTCCTGAACTCGGACAGATTGCGGGTTTGAGAAGTTTTGGGCATGCAGATTCCATCTCTAAAAACGAGACTGAACTGCTGTACGGCATGGAAGAGTACAACTCTGCAGCCCTGGCTGAAAAACTCGGTGCGATCTCAAAAGCCGGTGGCAACAGCCCCTTTGGCTCTGCCATGTTGGCCATGGGTACTGACCTCGAAAGCCTTTCCGGAAAAACAGCCGTTATTATTGTTTCCGACGGTATGGACATGAAAGATCACGCAGCACAGGCCACCTCCGTTAAAGAACAGTATGGCGATGCTATCTGCTATTACCCCATTCAGGTTGGCAATGATGAAGAAGGTACTGCATTCCTTTCTCAGATTGCAAGTATTGGCGGTTGCGCGAGTCTGATCAACGCCAGTGAACTTATGGATCCCGAAGCAATGGCTGCTTTTGTTGAAAATGTTTTCCTGGAAAGAGGCATTGCTGCTCCTGCTGCTCCTGCTGCTGCTAAACCCATGGACAGCGACGGTGACGGCGTACTTGATCCCGATGATCAGTGCCCCGGAACGCCCGCAGGTGCAAAAGTGAATACAGTTGGCTGCTGGATTCTTGATAATGTATTGTTTGATTTTGACAAAGACGTGATCAAACCTGAAACGTTTGCACAGCTTGATGCCGTTTATGAAATTTTGGAAAAAAATCCTGCAATGAGTGTTGAACTCCAGGGCCACACCGATAATATCGGTACTAAGAAATACAACATGGGCCTCTCCCTGAGACGTGCGAACTCCGTTGCCAAATATCTGGCAGACAAAGGTATTTCTCGCGACCGCCTGGCCACCACAGGTTTTGGTTTTGATAAACCTGTTGCCCTGAACAGCACAGACTTTGGCCGTTCTCTGAATAGAAGGGTTGAAATTCATCCCTACTAAACGCTAAGATTCAGCGGTTAAAGCCGATACTTAAGTAAGCAAAAATCCCTGCCGGACATTGGTTCGGCAGGGATTTTTGCTTGATTGTGCTCGTGCTCAATTCATAGTTTGGCGCAAGAGCAGGGGTACGATTAAGTATCAATTTGTGAGAAACATATTTCCCCGTCCGGCTTCAAACTCTTCCAACGCCTTGATGGACATGCTGGCAAAGGGTATCGCTTCCAGCCGCGGCAACCCGATCTCATCGCCGGTCAGTTCACAGTATCCGAAATTGCCGTCATCAATACGGGCTAACGCGTGATCCACCTGCACAATCATATCCGAATGGCGTTCAAAACTTTTCAACTCAAGTTCCAGGTCAATATATGAGTTACTCCGGTCAAGGATATCGGCCTGGGTGGCTTCAAGGGTTTTAATTTTTTCTATGGATTTGGTGATTCTGTTGTGCAGCTCACTCTTTCGCTGCATCAGTTTGCCCTTAAAATAAGCGAGTTGTCCCTTGCTCATATAGGGCTCATTGTCCAAAGGAATATAGCTGTCCGAAGATACTTGCGAAACCTGTGCCATTTTCTGTATTTACCTCCATGACAAAAGAATTTAGGAAAGTTACAGAAAAAGATTTACCAGGCAAGGGTTAAAAAGCCATTATAACCCTGTTAGATTATCGTTTTAGAATCGAATAGTTCCTGGCCGGTTTTCTCCACTCCATATCCGCCTAACGCCATGACCCGTTGCTTAAATTGCTCTGATCGAATCGCACAAAGAAGGGCCTGGACTTTTGGCAGATTATAATAAACTTCAGGGATGACCAGGTCGTAAGATTCAGTAACAACAGGCAGGAAATCCAGCTTCAGGGCCAGGGCTGCAGCCTTGATGCCAAGCCCGGCCCGTGCCCGGCCTGATAATACTGCCACCGCCACGGACATGTGGGTATATTCTTCATTTTCATAGCCTGGGACATCTGCCGGGGACAGACCGTTTTCCTTTAAGCTGAAATCAAATAAAATCCGGGTACCCGAGCCGGGCTGGCGGTTGATGAAGGCCAGTTTTTTTTCAACAATATCTGAAAGCTTTTTTATATTGTCCGGGTTGCCTTTGGGCAGAATCAGCCCCTGCCGGCGCATCACGAGATTGACGAGGCGCACCGGTATATCAGGCAGGTATTTTTTAATGTATGAAATATTGTAGGTGCCGTCATCGGGGTCCAGCAGGTGACAGCCGGCCATGTGGCAGCCGCCCTTTTTAATGGCCATCAGTCCGCCCATGCTTCCCACATGGCTGGAAGAGATGCCCATGCCCGGATGTTCTAGACGGATTTGATCCGCAAGAAGGTCGAGGGTATTGTCATGGGAACCTGTGATCACCACCTTATTCTCAATGGATTCCAGGGGCCGAAGCAGATGTGCCTGCACTTTTTCGCCGGCTTCAAGACCTTCAACATGCTGCGGAATTCGTATGATGCCGTCGGCTTCGGTCAGAGTGGTTATACTGCCCGAACCCCGGGGCAGCTGGGATGACATGAGGCGGCCGTCCACGGAACCGATTTTTACCCTTAAAAATTCTTCCTGGCCTAATTTAGACGCTACTTTTCTGACCGGTGAAACCTCCACCACATCCCGTCTTATCGGGGGCAGATGCTGCATGGCCAGCAGCAGCGGTCCTGCAAACATTTCAAAGGCAACAATGGCGGATACCGGATAGCCGGGGATTCCAAAAACCGGGGTATTCGAAATCCGGCCGAACATCAGGGGTTTGCCCGGCATCATCGTCACTCCGTGGACGTAAATCTGCCCTAAATTTTCAATCACCGGTTTTGAATAATCCTTTGACCCGGCAGAAGAGCCGCCCAGGATCATGATCATGTCATAGCCCTGATCCACGCCATCGGACACGGCAGTCTGAATAGTCTTAAGATCATCTTCAAGCATAGGGGTTACCGCGGCATCCGCTCCGTGGTCGGTGCACAGCGCAGTCAATACAGTAGTGTTGGATTCCACAACATCACCGGGAGTCATGGTTTCCGGCGTTACATCCTGCCAGCGCTTAAGTTCCGAGCCCGTTGGAATAATAAGCACCCTGGGCCTTTTCCTCACCGACACCTTGAACACCCCGCCGGACAACAGTGCGCCCATGGCATAGGCATTGATTTTGTGGTCCCTGGGAAACAGCAACTGGGTGGCCACCATATCCTCACCCATTTTTCGGACATACTGCCAGGGAAAAGCCGGTGCCTCAATTTCAATGGTATTTTCATCCAGGACATTGAGGTTTTCAATCATGATCACTGAATTGGTCCCCTCGGGGAGCACATGGCCGGTATTGACCCAGAACGCGGTTTTTCCAATAGTCAACGACTTTGGGGCTTCATCACTTGCTCCGAAGGTGGATTTGGCATCCACAGCCACACCATCCATGGCTGCGGCATGAAAATTCGGAGAAGATATGGCAGCCACAGCAGGTGCCGCCAAAACCCTGTTCCGGGCCTGTACCACATCCAGGGTCTGTACCCCTGTTTCCAGATGACCGAATTTTTCGAACAGGCACTCCAGGGCCTCCTCAATTCCAACCATATTTAAATAGACATTACGTTTTGTTTCCATACAGCCCTTTCTATTTTAACAGGATGATATCGACCATGCTGCCTTTTTCCAAGCCTTCTACGTGCTCACCGATCTCAAGCAGCCCATCCGCCTGGACCATGGTCCGGATCAATCCTGATTTGCCAAGAATGGGGCGGGCCACAAGATCCCGGCCATCTTCCTCCAGCACCACGCGTATAAAATCCCGCCTACCCTGGGAAGATGCCAGATTTCGGGACAACCGGGCTGATGTTTTCACCTGGAGAACCGGCCGGGACAATCCCCTTAGGCGGTGGAGAAACGCCGTCACCACGACCTGGAACACCACCATGGCAGAGACCACCTGGCCGGGCAGCCCCCACATCGGCGTGTGACCGGAGCGCGCCAGGATGGTGGGCTTGCCAGGGCTTACGGAAATACCGTGGACCAGAATTTCCGTATCCGGAAGATTTGACAGTACCTCAACCGTATAATCCCTTGTGCCCACAGAGGAGCCGCCGGAAAGCAGCACCATGTCCGTGTGGGCCAAGGCTTTTTTACACACGGATTTCAAAGCGTCTGGATCATCTTTTACGATGCCGTACCGAACAGGCTCGCCCCCTGCCTGGGTCACCAGGGCAGACAAAGAATAAGAATTAATATCGCGTATTTTGCCGGGTTCAGGTGATTTATCCACAGGAATCACTTCATCCCCGGTGGAGATGATTCCCACCCTGGGCACCTTATATGTCCAGATTCGGGTGTGCCCCAACCCCGCAGCCAGGCCGATTTCCTGGGGTCGCATCAGACGGCCTTTTTCAATGACGGTTTGGCCCTTTGCAAAATCTTCGGTTACATCAATCACATGCTGCAGCGGGGCCACGGATTTATAGATTTCAATGGACTGTTCGTCTATTGCCTCGGTGTGCTCCACCATCACAACCGCATCTGCACCAGCAGGCAGCATGCCGCCGGTGGAGATCCGGGCGGCTTCTCCCCGTGCCAGTTCAAAGTCCGGAATATCGCCCATGGCAATTGTACCCTTAATGCTCAGCCACGCAGGTCCGGATTCCGACGCCCCGAAGGTGGACGCAGCGTTCACCGCATATCCATCCATGCAGGAGCGCCTGAATCCGGGCAGATTTTCGCCGGCAACCAGATCCTTGGCAAGAACCCTTGAAAAGGCATCCAGGGTGTGCAGCTCTTCCATGCCCACAGGGGAGAAAAGCCGGGTCATCCCCAGGACGTCGCCCAGGGATTTTACTTTGAAAAAACCGGTCATTTTAAAACGTCTTTTACACGGGCCATGGCCTTGGCTACATTTTCAGGGCTGTTAAATGCAGAAATTCTTATGTACTGGGTGCCACACCGGCCAAAGCCCTGGCCCGGAGTGCAGACCACGCCCGCCTTGTCCAGCAGGAGATCAAAGAATTCCCAGGAATCCCGGCCATTGCCGTCAATCCAGATGTATGGGGCATTTTCGCCGCCTACATGGTCAAACCCAAGCTCTGTCATGGTCTGGCGGACCACCCGGGCATTGGCCAGATAATAATCAATGTTTGCCTTAATCTGGGCTTGCCCTTCCTGGCTGTAAACGGCTTCGGCTGCCTTCTGCACCGGATAGGAGACACCGTTGAACTTGGTGGACTGCCGACGGTTCCACATGTCGTGTAAAGAGACCTTGGCGCCGTTGGCCGTATAGATCATGCAGGCTTTGGGCACCACCGTAAACCCGCATCGGGTGCCTGTAAAACCGGCTGTCTTAGACAAGCTTCTGAATTCCACGGCAACCTCTTTGGCTCCGGGGATTTCATAAATGCTTCTGGGAAGATTCTCATTCCGGATAAAGGCTTCATAGGCGGCATCAAACAGGATAAGGGCTTTATTTTCCCGGGCATAATCCACCCAGGCGGCAAGTTGATCCCGGGTGGCAGTGGCGCCTGTGGGGTTGTTGGGAAAACAAAGATAGATTAAATCCACGGGGGCGTCGGGCAGATCGGGCATAAACCCCTTTTCTTTCAGGCAATCCATATAAACAATGCCCTGATACCGTCCCTCCTTGAACCCACCGGTTCTGCCGGCCATGACATTGGTATCCAGATACACCGGATACACCGGATCCGGAATGGCAATGGTAATATTATTGGAGAACAATTCCTGGAAATTGCCTGTATCGCATTTGGCCCCGTCGGACACAAAAATTTCATCGGCATCGATATCTGCACCCCTGGACTGGAAATCAACGGCTGCAATGGCCTGTCTCAAAAAAAAATATCCCTGCTCCGGCCCATACCCTCTGAATGTGGCGTCGTGGGACATTTCATCCACAGCTCTTTTAAAGGCTTGAATAACAGCAGGGGGCAGCGGCAGGGT
>KB225009.1_pt8 | contig 11216 bp, 11 predicted proteins | sample 524768 | NCBI WGS metagenome assembly AMQJ01 (sample SAMN00998488, study PRJNA167727) | sediment metagenome | isolation source: subsurface aquifer sediment | place: USA: Rifle, Colorado | collected Aug-2009
TGACACTAATTTCAAAGAAGCCGTATGTAAACTGCTGCCCTTCGATCCCTGTGAATCGGAATAGAACATTGTGATATACCCTATACAGGAAACATGCTATATTCTACGTTTAAAGTAGTCGTATCAGAGCGCAGCAAATTTTAAACACAGCTCCCCTGCTAAGGAGCCCTGTAAAACGGGATTTTACCCATGATTAGAAAAGCCCTTATCCATGATGTTGCCCCCATACATGCCCTGCTTCAATTTTATGCCCAAAAAGGAGAACTTTTAGGGCGGCCGTTAAGCAACCTTTACGACCATTTACGGGATTTCTGGGTATATGAGGATGAAGATACCGGCATAATAGCAGGTTGTGCAGCGTTAGCCTTTTGTTGGGAAGATATCGCGGAAATCAGATCCGTTGCAGTAAAAGAGGAATACCATGGCCAGGGGATCGGATCGGCCCTTACAGAACGCTGTATCCAGGAAGCCTTCTATTTTAAATTGAAAACATTATTTGCAATGACCTACCGCCCGGATTTTTTCGCCCGTTTCGGATTTAAAATAACTGAAAAAAATAATCTGCCCATGGTCAAAATATGGGCCGGATGCCTCGACTGTGTCAAGTTTCCGGATTGTGATGAGATCGCAATGATCAAAGAATTATAGTCATTGTCTAGGCATAAACCATCTTGTAGGGAATGGGCGCGTATTTTGATACGGACGGTTTGGGAAGGATTTGTTCTTCGGCCACGGTCAGCCAGTTATTATCCGGATTCAGTTCTCGAAGGCGTCCGCCTTCCGAAGGCAGGGCATGACTGGTGTAATCATACCAGACATTGAAAATACAGATATAAAATTTTCCCTCACGGGCCACCACATAATTATTGGTAAAGGTACTCTGGGGAAGCCCCTCCTGCTGGGACAAGGCTTTGACCTGATCAACCTCAAGCTTCACCAGAACGGACTTTGACACGCCTTTTTCATCAAGGCGAAGCAGGCTTCGGGATTCGCTGGACCCAACATACACCGTAGTAATTGAGTCGAGCTGCCGGAAATACTGGGCAGCGACAACGGCAGCTGTCCGTCTTCCACCGGCCAACACAGGTACCCCATAATATTCAAACAATTTTTTTTGCATATTTTCAGCGTAACAATCCCCTTTCTCGTAAAGATCTTTGGATATATAACGTAAAAATTTGGCAAGATTTTCCGATGCATCTGCAATGGGCCAATCCACCCTGACGTGAAAATGGGTCAGGGCGTATTGGGTCTTTAAGCGGTGGTTGGGCTGAATTAAAATGGCATAATCCACGGGCAGCAGGTTTTTAAGAAGAGAAAAAAAACCGTCGGACTCAAAACATTTTATATTCCGGTTATAATTTTCAAGGTCAGGAAAATCTTTAAGCCGGAGCAGATTGGTTTTCGTGGTTTTATTAACGTCAAAGTACCGGATATACTTTTTGTGCGTTTTATCAATATACTCTTCACAGAAAATAATCAGAAAAGAATTTTGTGCCTCAAACTCCACAGAAGGGATGCGCGCCCGGGGTTTGAGTTCCCTTAACTCAACAAAGGGATAAGGGGTCCGAAGCTTTAAAAAATTATTGTAGGACCCCACAAGGCAGTAATCCAGGACAAACTGATCCAGTTCATCCCTTAATACCTGGTAATAGGAGCGGCGCAGCCGGTCTTCCCTGCTCAGAGCATGCCGTAATTTGCAAAACTTCACCTCACGTTAATCCTTTCAAGTTAAGCTATTCCAGGGCAGCCACCCCTGGTAGCACTTTCCCTTCCATCATATGAAGAAAAGCCCCACCTCCGGTTGAGATGTAGCTGACTTTTTCCGTGATCCCGCATTGTTTGGCGGCAAGGCCCGTATCCCCCCCACCCACGACGGAAAAGGCAGAAGATTCGGCAATGGCATCCGCCAGGGTCTGAGTACCTGCAGCGAATCGCTCCATTTCAAACACCCCCATGGGGCCGTTCCACACAATGGTACCGGCCATGGCAATGGTTTTGGCAAAGCTTTTGGCACTTTCAGGCCCAATATCCAGAGCCATCCAGCCATCCGGAATCTCATCCAAAGAAACAGTGCGAGACTCGGCATCCTTATCAAAACGCTCCGCAACAACCAGGTCTACGGGTAAAGCCAAGTCAATGCCTTTTTCCTTTGCATGGTCCATGATATCCGAGGCGGTCTGAATCAAGTCCGCTTCAATCATGGAACCCTTCGTATCCACGCCTTTTGCCGCAAGAAAGGTATTGGCCATGGCACCACCGATAATCATGCAGTCTACAAACTTGAGCATATTTTCAAGGGCAGCCAGTTTGCTCGAAACTTTTGCACCGCCAATCACAACGACGAGCGGTTTCTTAGGATTTTGCACAGAATCGTAATATGAACGAACCTCTTTTTCAAGCAGAAAACCGGCTGCAGAGGATTTCGCATACCGGGTAATACCGGTAACCGATGCCTGGTCCCGATGGGAGACGGCAAAGGCATTGTTCACATAAACGTCGCAAAGCTCTGCAAGGGCCTTTGCAAATTCAGGATCGTTTTTCTTCTCCTCATCGTGAAATCTTAAATTTTCAAGCATGAGAATCTGGCCGGGGCCAAGGGATTCCACCTGCTTTTTCACCGCATCCCCAATGCAGTCATCGGCAAATGCCACCGGCATGCTTAAAAGCTCCGACAACCTGACCGCTGCAGGCTTAAGGCTGAATTTTTCGTCCCGCCCACCTTTGGGACGGCCCAGATGGGAAGCCAGTACCAGCTTAGCCTTTTTTTCAATCAAATAGGAAATCAGTTCCAGGGTGGCCCGGATCCGGTTATCGTCTGTAATATTTCCATGGTCGTCCATGGGCAGGTTGTAGTCCACCCGGATAAAAAGGGTCTTGCCGTTTACATCTATATCTCGAATCGACTTCATGTTTCCTCCTAATAAAAAGCTTAGTACTATTTCTTCATTTTCAGGCCACGCCTGTACGCCTGTTTCTTTCTGGACCAGCGTTCAAAAAAGGAGATGGCCCCGGCTTTGCTGGAACGTTCAATAACCTCTTCTTCAACCTGAATCCCGTTCTTTGTGGCCATGGCCTGTTGAAGGCACTTGGTTTTCACAGGACAATGGTAAAAGCATTGTTCCGGGGTTTCCCGCAACCCATTGGGCCCCATGGGAAACACTTTTTCAAGATCGCCAAAGCAGTCAGGAAGCTCGTCGTTGCTCGTCATTTAATCTGTTCATACTCCTTTTGGAATTGCGCCATTACCCCCTGGGCCGCAAAACTGTAATACCCCTGGCTGCCTGTGACAAGATGGTCGTGGATATGAATGCCGGCAAATGCCAGGGCAACATACAGGGTCCGGGTAATACGGATATCCTGGGCTGACGGGGTAATATCCCCGGATGGATGATTATGCGCTAAAACCACTGATGCCGCATTGTGTGCAATGCTGCGTGCAATGACTTCCCGTGGATATACAGCCGAGGCTGAAAGGGTTCCGGTGAAAAGGACTTCCGATGCCAAGACCCTGTTTTTGGCATCCAGGAATATCCCTAAAAAATGTTCTTTGTTTTTGTAACCAATAGTCTGGTTTAAATATGCGATAAGGCTTTCAGGATTACTGACCACATCCATCTTGAGTATGCGCGTTTCAAGATACCGGTCTGCCACAGCCTTGATCAGGTGAATCCCGAAGCTGTTGGCAGGCCCCACCCCGTTAACCCGACAAAGGGCCTGGGTATCGGCCTCCAGCACCCGGGGCAGGGTTTTAAATTCTGCTAAAAGATCTTTGGCAGCCTGTTTGGTATCCTTTCGCGGGGTGTTCAGAGCCAAAAGCAGTTCCAGGACCTCATAGTCCTGGAACCCTGACAGGCCCCCCTGGAGGAAGCGCTCCCTCAGGCGCCGCCGGTGTCCGGCACCCTTATTCGTCGTCTCCCTGGTCATCAATCGGGTCATCCGTATCAAGATCTTCCGGATACATATCCGTTTCCGGGTCATCCAAGAGGTCGGCATCATCCCCATCCGGATGAAAACGTGTGCCACCCTCATCAGGTTCACCATCCTCTTTAGGAAGCCGGGCAATACCGATAAGCGTCTCTTCCTTGGCCAGGTTAATGAGTCGGACCCCCTGAGTATTTCTGGAAATCACGTTGATCCCGCAGATATCGGTACGGATCAGTTTTCCTTTATCTGTAATCATCATCAACTCATCATTGTCTCCCACCAGCGCAAGGGCCATCATTTTACCGTTGCGCTTGGATGTTTTGATGGAAAAAACGCCTTTACCCCCCCGGGCCTGGGTTTTGTACTCCTCAATTTTAGAGCGCTTACCATAACCGTTTTCCGTAACCGTTAAAAGTGTCTCTTCATCCCCCAGCACCTCCATGCCCACCACCCGGGCACCTTCGTCTATGCGCATGCCCCGCACGCCCATGGCGCCACGGCCCATATCACGGACGTCATCTTCATTGAAGCGGATTACCTTACCCCCTTCGGACCCCAAAAAGATCTCCTGGTTGCCATCGGTGATGCGTGCGGCAATGAGTTCATCACCGTCAGCCAGCGTCACACCGATAAGGCCCCCGGCCCGGGGACGTGAATAGGCCATCAACTCGGTCTTCTTCACCCGGCCTTTTTTGGTGGCCATGACCACGTACCGGTTCTCTGTAAATTCATCCACGGTGAGTACAGTGGCAAGTTTTTCGCCCTCATCAAAATTAAGCAGGTTCACAATGGCTTTACCAAGTGAGGAGCGGCCTGCCATGGGCAATTCATACACCTTGGCCTGATACACCTTGCCGAAATTGGTGATAAACAGGAAAGTGGCGTGGGTGGAGGCCACAAAGAGATGTTCCACAAAATCGTCGGATTTGGTTCCCATGGCGGTCTTGCCTTTCCCACCCCGGTGCTGACTGGCATAAAGGGTAATGGGATTACGCTTGATGTATCCGCTGCGGGTCACCGTGACCACCATGTCTTCTTCGGCAATAAGATCTTCAATGGAAATTTCAACAGTACTCTCCACGATACGCGTGCGGCGCCCATCCCCAAACTCATCATTGAGTTCTGTCAATTCATCCTTGATCAGTCCCCGGACCACGGTTTCTGAGCCAAGGATCTCCTTGAACCAGGTAATATCCTTGAGCAGCTCCTGGTATTCGGTTTCAATCTTTTCCCGCTCCAATCCGGTGAGCCGCTGCAGCCGCATGTCCAAAATGGCCTGGGCCTGGATCTCAGTCAGCTCAAACCGGTTTATCAAACCGGTTTTGGCCTCTTCCGGTGACCCGGAAGCCCGGATCAGGGCCACCACTTCATCCAGGTTATCCAGGGCAATCTTCAACCCTTCCAGAATATGGGCACGTTCTTTTGCCTTGCGCAGATCATAGCGGGTACGCCGGATAATGACGTTGGTTCTGTGGGAAATAAAGTGGTTGAGGATTTCCTTAAGGGAGAGCAGCTCAGGCCGATTATTAACCACCGCCAGGAAGATGATGCCAAAGCTGGTCTGCATATTGGTATGCTTGTAGAGCTGATTAATCACCACTTCAGACATCTGATCGCGTTTAAGCCCAATGGCCATGCGCATGCCATCACGGTCGGATTCATCCCGAACATAAGAGACGCCGGTAATCACCTTATCCCGGACCAGCTCGGCGATCTTTTCCACCAGCTTGGCCTTGTTCACCTGGTAGGGCAGTTCAGTGACCACAATGGTTTCCTGGCCGTTTTTCTTATTTTCCTCCACCTCGACTTTGGCCCGCAGCGTTATAATCCCCCGGCCGGTGTCATAAGCCTCAAAAATCCCCTTGGTGCCGTAGATATGGCCATAGGTGGGAAAATCCGGTGCCGGGATATGGGTCATCAATGCCCTTGTGTCCATGCCCGGATTGTCTATGAGTGCTTTTAACCCTTCAATAACTTCACTGATATTGTGGGGCGGCACATTTGTGGTCATGCCCACGGCAATGCCCGAGGACCCGTTAACCAGCAATGCCGGAAATTTTGTGGGGAGTACCGTGGGTTCTTCCAGGGTTTCATCATAGTTGGAGATGAATTCTACGGTCTCCTTCTCAAGATCGGCCAGCATCTGGTGGGAGAGTTTGCGCATACGGATTTCCGTATAACGCATGGCCGCCGGAGAATCGCCGTCCACGGAGCCGAAATTGCCCTGGCCGTCCACCAGGGTATAACGCAGGGAGAAGTCCTGGGCCATGCGGACAATGGTGTCATACACGGCAGTGTCCCCGTGGGGGTGGTATTTACCAATCACATCGCCCACGATACGGGCAGATTTTTTATAGGGTTTATTCCAGTCATTATGCAACTGCTGCATGGCGTATAACACACGCCGGTGGACCGGTTTCAACCCGTCCCGCACATCGGGCAAGGCCCGCCCGATAATGACACTCATGGCATACTCGAGATAGGACTGCCTCATCTCCTTCTCAATACTGGTGCTTTCGTTTTGAATCATCCTAAATTAACTGCTCCCGATTAAATTGCTTATGAGAAAATCCCTTCAAGCCGTTTTCAGATACCTTCAAGGCGCATTAAGGGAATAACCCTGGTGAAATTATTGATCAGACCATGAATCCAGAATCCCCTTGCCCGGTTCCACCATGGACTGAAACGTGGAAAAATAAATATCGGAAAGGGTCAAAAACAAAGTAGCGATCAAAGGCCCGTAAATTATACCTAAAAGTCCGTATACGTTCAAACCGCCGATAATGGCAAAAAACACAATCAGCGGGTGCATGGCCACCCGATCTCCCACCAGCTTGGGTTTAAAAAGGTACTCAACCCCCCATGACAAAACAGCATAAAATCCAGCAATAAAAAAGCCTTTACCCAAACTGCCGGTCAAAAGGAAAAACAAGGCCGCAGGCAGCATGATCACACCAATGCCGACAATGGGCAGAAAGGCCAGAAACCCCATGATGACGCCCCATAAAAAAGGAGAATTCAGCCCGAGAGACCAGAACAACACCCCGCCCGCAACCCCTTGAATCAATCCGCCCAGCCCGTTGCCGATGAGTACGGCACCGGCCATTCCGTTGAACTTTTCGAAAAGCTTGCGGTCATGCTCGTCCTTGAGCGGAGACAAATCATACATGTACTGTATGAAGCGTTCACCATCCATGAACATGTAGAAAACCACAATGAGCATCAAAAAAAAGTAAAACACCAAATTCAGCAGGTTGGAGGTCAGAAACCTGGCCTGCTGGAACAGTGAAAAGCCTAAGTTTTTTCCAACTTCAGTCAAAGGGTCGATCAACTCACGCCAGGTGATATGGATCTGAATATTGGCCCTGATTAGAAATTCGTTGATCCGCTCAAGGGCCCTGGTGCTTTCCAAAAAATCAATCAGATTTTTGGAAAACACCGCATCCTTTGCCAGGGTGTAAAGCCCCAAAGCTTCCCTGGAAAGAATGCCCACAAAAAAGACAACTGGAATAAAGACTATGAAAAAAACAGCCAGGCAGGTAATAACCGAAGCTGGCCGTGCAGGCATAAATCTATGCAGTTTTTTAAATACAGGTCTGAAAATACCGGCAATGACGATGCCAAGAAGCAGGCTTGCAAAAAATGGAGCTATCACTTTTCCCACGAGAAAAATGGATATGCAAAACAGAGTCAGAAAAAAAAAGAACACTGCCCGATGAAAAATATTCTGCTCCAAATATACCTGCCTAAAAAATGAGGTAAAGCCGCATCATGCAGAAAGTTTTCTGCACAGGTGCGGCTTTGCCTTTAATGTACGAAATGCCCGGCGTTAACTGCTGATAAATCCCAGGGCAGCCAGCACCAGCAACAATTCCCAGATAATCACCTGGGTAAAACTTCCAAAGGAATGGTATACAATTCCGCCGCCTACGATGGCAGGTACGGCCGTGAATATCAATACCCCAAGTTTGCGTGGAATATCCATGGTTTTACACCTCTTTTTTCAATTCAATTTCAATCAGTTATACCGGCAATATTAATTTGTCTGTTTAGCATTTTAAGGGCCTGAAGTAAAGGAGAACATGGCGGAAAATCCCAACAATCTACCGTTCAATAATCATTCCCTGATCTTTCAGGGTTGCAGGGGAAAACGCCATCAGCTGTTTATCGTGTTCTTTTTCAGATCCAGCCATGCCTCAAGGCGCTGCTTTACTGTTTTTTCATACCCCCTGGCGGTGGGATGGTAGAATCGTCTGCCTTCAAGGGGTTCCGGCAAATAAGACTGGGATGCATACCCATGCGTGTAATCGTGGGCGTACTTGTAACCGTTGCCGTAACCCATCTGTTTCATTAATCCGGTGGGCGCATTTCGAATATGCATGGGCACGGGCAGAGAACCATATTTTTTCACGGCCTCCTGAACCTGTTTCTGGGCCGCATACACGGCATCACTTTTTGGTGCTGTAGCCAAATACACAGCGGCCTGGTACAAAGAGCCCTCCCCTTCGGGACGGCCCAAGCGCCTGAATGAGGCATCCGCAGTCATGGCCATGGTCAACGCCCCGGGATCGGCAAGGCCGATATCCTCGGTGGCAAGGCGAATCATCCGCCGTAATATATAAATGGGATCCTCTCCTGCAGCCAGCATCCGCTCAAGCCAGTACATGGCCGCGTCCGGATCGCTGCCCCGCACACTTTTGATAAAGGCGGAGATCAGATTAAAGTGATCTTCCCCTGCCTTGTCATGGCGTAAAAGTTTTTGGGCCACCACACCCCTGACATCGTCCACATCCAGCGTGTTGCCGTCCCTGCGGTTCAAGGCACAGGCCTCAAGACTTGTCAGTGCGGCCCTTGCATCTCCATCAGATGCGGCGGCGATGTATTCAATAGCCTCTTTGGAAAATATATCTGATGACAGACCAAGCCCCTTGACTTTATCGATTAAAGCCCGGTTCAAAATCCGTACAATAGCACCCGGGGACAGGCTGTTCATGGAAAAAACCCGGCATCTGGATACCAGGGCGGGATTGACTTCAAAGGAAGGGTTTTCCGTGGTGGCCCCGATCAGGGTGATCAATCCGTTTTCCACATGAAAAAGAAAGGCATCCTGCTGGGATTTGTTAAACCTATGGATCTCGTCCACGAACAACAGAGTCCGCCGGTTGTGAAGCCGTCTTCTCTCCTGTGCCGCATCAATGATCTGCCGGACCTCCTTGACGCCCGACAACACCGCAGAAATTTTGACCCATTGGTTTTTGGTCTGGGCCGCGATAACATTGGCCAGGGAGGTTTTGCCACACCCCGGCGGTCCCCACAGAATCATGGAAAAAACCCGGTCTTCGAACACGGCACGTTCAAGCAGGCTGCCATTGGACGTGATATGCTCCTGCCCCACAACATCTTCCAGTCGCCGGGGCCGCATACGTTCGGCCAATGGTGCAGCCCCCGCCATATCCTGACCGGCGGTATGATCAAAAAGATCCATTACAATGTGTTCTTCTGATCCCGTTCGCGTTTTTTGCGGCTTTGCTCCTTGCGCTGCTTCTCCCGTTTTGTCATGACCTTCTTTTTCTTCTCCTGGATTCGCCTGAACTCCTTTGTATTGCCGGAAAATTCAATTTTACCGGTTTTTTCCCTGAAATAGAGCTTAACAGGTGTCAAGGTCAAGGGGATCATCTGGCGCAGCTGGTTGACCAAATAACGCTTATAAGAGAAGTGCACTGCATCGGGATAATTGACAAAGCAGACAAAACAGGGTGGTTTTACCGCCACCTGGGATGCGTAAAAAAACTTGAGGCGCCGGCCCTGATGAAGGGAAGGCTCCTCCCGGGACACGGCATCCTCAATAATCCGATTGACCATGCCTGTATTGATTCTGTGGCAGTATTCCGTATAGACCTTTTCCACTTCATCAAAAATCTTGTGGCAGCCCTGGCCGGTTTTGGCTGAAATGGTAACGGCAGGCGCAAAGGAAAGAAACCTTGCCTTCCGGCGCAACTCTTTGATAAACGCCTGCTGCCCTTTTTCGGATTTATCCACAAGATCCCATTTGTTGAGCAGGAAAATAGCCCCGCATCCTCTTTTTTCGGCATAGCCTGCAATGGTGATGTCCTGGTCGGTAATTCCTTCGGAACAGTCGATGACGATTAAGGCCACATCACAGTCTTCCATACTGTCCAGGGCTTTAAGAATGGAAATTTTTTCAAGTTTATTCGTGACTTTGCCTTTACGGCGGATGCCCGCAGTATCTTTAAGGATAAATTCCCGCCCGTTGCGTTTCACGGACAATTCAATAGCATCCCTTGTGGTGCCGGCCTTATCGTCAACCAGCATACGCTGTTCTCCGAAAAGCCGATTGGCAAGGGATGATTTCCCCACGTTGGGACGTCCGATAATGGCAATACGGATGGGACCGTCAACATCATCTTCTCCCGGCTCGTCCGATTCGTCCGATTCGTCCGATTCGTCCGATTCGCCCGATTCGTCCGATTCGTCCGATTCGCCCGATTCCTCTATGACCGGAGCATTGGGCAGCAGGGCAACCAGATCTGAAAGGAAATCCCCTACCCCCAGTCCGTGTTCAGCTGAGACCTTGTAAAACCGGTCCATCCCCAGGGTGTAAAACTCTCCAAGCTCGTCTTCCTGTCGGTACAAGCTTTCAACCTTATTAACCAGATAAAAGACAGGCTTTTCGGTGCGACGTAAAAAATCGGCAAGATCCCGGTCATAGGGAGAAAGACCTGCCCGACCATCCAGAATAAACACCAGGATATCGGCCTCCTCAACGGCCCTCGACAGCTGCTCTTTGATCTGGGATGCAAAATAGTCATCATCCGCACTTAAAAAACCGCCGGTATCCACCAGCGTAAAGGCTTTATCATCCCACTGCGCATCGGCATAGTGCCGGTCCCGGGTCACACCGGGCATATCATCCACCAGGGCCTGGCGGGATTTTGTAATCCTGTTGAACAGTGTAGATTTTCCAACATTGGGGCGGCCCACAAGGGCCACAACCGCTTTCATATTTGTTTCTCCCGGACAAAAAAAAGATTAAAAATATATAATTATAGGATATTTTGAGAAAAAAAACTACCTTGCGATATTATTATTAGGCTGCCGCACCCATGGCCGATAATTGCAGGACTCCTCCCGAATTCCTATTTCATATATCAAGTTTATTTCTTCTTTTTTAACGCAGCCTTCCCTTTTTTCAGTAGCATCCGGTGTGTTGTTTTCAGCCTCTTTTCCGCATTTTTAATGAGGAGTTCAAAAGAACTTCGCGCATCTTC
>KB224266.1_pt6 | contig 11184 bp, 10 predicted proteins | sample 524768 | NCBI WGS metagenome assembly AMQJ01 (sample SAMN00998488, study PRJNA167727) | sediment metagenome | isolation source: subsurface aquifer sediment | place: USA: Rifle, Colorado | collected Aug-2009
TTGCAAGCATTTTGGGCAATATCCTGGTGCCATCGTATGCAGTATAAGTAGCATAATATGTTGTTTTACCATCGTCATCAATGAATTTTACAAAACGGGCATCCTCAATTCCATTTTTTTCATTTATCGAAACCGGAAAAATAACCCGCTCTGAAATATTGGTATCCAACGAAAATTCAAGTTCATAATGTGATGAAGCCAGCCACATGATCTGATTAAAAAGGATTTCTTTATCTGAAGCCAGATGTAATGTTTTTCTAGCATCTTCAATACAATCACGCAGTTCGCCATATGTAAACTTTTCATTTAACTTATCTAAAATCAAATCGGATGGTATCATGCTGTGAAAATTTTGCATTTCATTCAATTTGCTCTTAAATGTCTTTTTAGTATAAATGTGACGCTTTATTTGCCCTGCTTCTTCGAGCATATTTCCAATTGGTTCAATGGTAAGATTACTATTCTTATCTAATACACCTGTTCGAAAAACGATCGACGAAATATGTCCTTCACCGGTAGCCCGAAAACTAATAATTACTCGTTTTTCCCCAACCCTAATTTCAGACTGATCAGGATGTTCAACGATAGAAGGGTTAAAAAATGCGGCAGCCTCAATTGAATATTCCATCGTAAAGTAAGAACCAATCAATAGTTTCTGAGTATTATCCAACGAATTGGGGTCAATCTTAATCTCTTTAAACAGGTAAACAATTCTGTTGAAATGCTTTTCAAATATTTTGGAAATATTTCGATGTCGCATTGAATAATCACGAAGTATAGGATTTAACGCAAGCGAAGCCTCATTTTTGGTCATACCAAGAACTAATTGTATGGTATTCATTGCTCTTTCGTCGTTGGTATAAAGAAAACGAGCTATAACTCTGCTGACATCGGGAAGAAAATTTACATCTTTTCTGTTTACGTACACTTGCATCGATTTCAATTTTTGTAAAGGTAATGGATAAACTTTAATAAGTGGGTTTTTGCTTTTTTAGTTTTGATTTTTAACTAATTGCATATTAAACTTTCCCTAAATATATTCCGGCTAAAAGGGGGATTATTAACACTTTTCATTTTAAAATCTGACGAAAGAAGGCAGTCTCTGATTTAAAAAAAACACAGAATTCTCAAAACTCTGCAAAAAGATTTAATCGTTCATCTTTCCTGACTTCTCTTTGAACCAATGCCTTGGATTTAAATACGATTTGTATCTTTTAAAAAGCTCTTTACCAACTAATAAACCTCCAGACCAAAAAGAAACCTCCATTACAATCAATGCTGAAGTGGACAGGAAGATCTTTGTTTTATTTTCAAGATTCATAAACGGGAAAATCAACATGAGTCCAAAAAAAACGCCTGATAATAGTATAAGTCCAATCCCTAATTTTATTTTCCAATTCATCATCTTACAATTTGTTTCCTAACACTTCTATAAACCATCACTAAATTAAAAGGTTTAAGGATCTGTAAATAAAAGAAGAATAAATCCATTCAAATCTCGAATAAGGAAGTTTTAATGCTACTTCAATATTCTTAATTGGGCGTTCGATATTCATTATTTTTGAAAAGAAAAAGAGCCTCTCCGGATAGTTATCGAGATCGAAGCTTCTTGTCTTAGAATTATTCAAAATCATTTCATGATAAAATTGTGGTAAATGTCGTATTTGATAAAAATGAAGCAGTAATAACTCCCAATTCAAATGAAGCGCTCTTTTATATATTCAAGAACAAAAAGAATTTGAAGATTTTGCACTAAATGGTTATAAACAATAATTCTCTATTTGAATAAATAATAATATAAGAAGAAGAAAATGAAAGGCAAACTAAGTTTTTGAACATAAAACTTGACAAAGTGTTATAATATTTATTAACTTTATAATATTATATTATATATTTGGCAACTGTTTATTAAAATATGGGTTACTAAAACCTTTTAAACATTGTACCGTATATAAGAACAAACCGCTAAAATTATGACTTCAGATTGTTTAAATAGGCAAACAACAGAAATTGAAGTATGGTTCAATACACTTGTCGCACAATTAAAATCAGATCAACTTCAACTAGAATCAAACATTGCTTCCCCAGAAAAGAAAGACTTATACTCTACTTTAATGACAGGAAAAGATGAAGAATTTGCTGAACTTATGCGAGAAAAATCAACTATTTACTTTATTGAAAAAATTATTGTTGATTATTTAACTGAATTAAAAACAAGAAGTTGCGAGCCATTAAAACTTGCTTTAGAGTTATCAAATTCACAAGTTCTTGTTTGGGCTGAGATTAAGGACGATGACGAAAAAACAGAAAAGGATTTAATCCTTGCGGAAGCAAAAGTTAACGTAAAATATGACAAATTTGGATTTTATGTTTCTTCTACAATTATTGAAGAATCAGACCAATTGAATATTCCTGCACAGTACAAGCCTATTTTAAATTAACAGACTTGCCAACATTCAACGAACATATAAGTCAAGCAGAAATCAATTTAAATTATCTTCAGGAAACCAATAAGCTTAACAATTATCTAGATTGGCAAGTAACTATTTCGTTTTATACAGCACTGCACACTATTAATGCTCATTTGGCAAAAACATTAAATTTTCAATACAGCACTCATGTAAAAACCAAAAATGCCATTGCACCTGAAAGTATGAGCCCAGCTAAACTTGATGAAGATACATACACTTCATATATTGCTCTACAAAATCTTTCTAAAAGATCTCGTTATTTATGCCATCACAAAGAAGCATCTAATGATCAGGCATATTTCATAACTGAAAAACTACATGCTAGAGCTATTAGACATCTTGACAAAATATTAATTTGTATTAGTGCAAAGTATGGAAGTAAATTCAAAAAAATTAATATTTCTAATCCTTATTTAAAAAGCGGAGAACTGCAAAATTTTACAATTTACTAACTCTGCTAATCCCAATAATTTAGATTCTACAATCGTTTGATATGCCAAATATTTAGGATCCCAATTCTTAGGATCAACCGACACACCAGTCTTAAATCAGACCTTTTCCTTTAAAAGATAGGTATTAATGTACACAGCAGCAGTGCCGTCCTTCTTTTCGTAACTATCATTTAAATAGATTGTTAACTTTCCCATATTTTTTTAAGCTGTTATTTAGCTGTTATGGGTGGATTTTTAAAAAATTTTGTAGAAAAAACCCGAAGTCTGCAAAACGCATCAAGTCTGCAAAAAACAAAAGCCGCCCGTAAAAGTGGCGGCTCTCTGTGGTACCACCTGGAATTGAACCAGGGACACACGGATTTTCAGTCCGTTGCTCTACCAACTGAGCTATGGTACCTTTTTGCTCGTTAGCGGATGCAAATATAACTGAAAAAATCCTTTTACAAAATATTTTTTCTCAAATTTTAAAAAATCTTAAACACTGCAATTCTTTAACTGTTTTAGTATTTTGATAGTTAGTTTTTTATACTTTTGCAGAAGATACAAAATGGAGATGGATTACGAGAGTTATACACTGGAGAACGGGATACGAATTATACATTTACCTTTAAAATCACCTGTCGGACATTGCGGCTTAATCATTAATGCCGGATCACGTGATGAGGACGAGCACGAGCACGGAATGGCTCATTTCATTGAACATGCTATTTTTAAAGGAACAAAAAAGCGGAAAGCATATCATATCTTAAGTCGTTTAGAAGATGTTGGTGGCGAAATAAACGCATACACGAGTAAAGAAGAAACAACAATTCATACATCTTTTTTAAAAGATGATTATGAACGAGCCATGGAGCTTATTTCTGACATTACTTTTAACTCAATCTTCCCGGCTAAGGAGCTAACTCGTGAGAAAGAAGTTATTATTGAGGAAATTAATTCGTATAAAGATGATCCTGCTGAACTTATTTTTGATGATTTTGAAGAGCTGATTTTCAGAAATCAGGCTTTAGGGAAAAACATTTTAGGTAATCCTAAAGATCTTAGACGATTTACAAAAAAAGATATTGAATCGTTTATCTCGAAAAATTACAATACCAACGAGATGGTTTTTTGCTCGGTGGGCGATATCTCATTCACAAAACTTAAGAAGCTTGCAAATAAGTATTTTGGACAAATAGAAGCTAATCCAAGAATTAATCAAAGAGCAAAAATTGACAATTACATTCCTGAAACCAAAATAATCAAAAAGAATACACATCAGACTCATTGTATTATTGGGAACATTGCATATAATGCCCACGATAAGAAAAAAGTTGCCATGATTTTACTGGATAATATGTTGGGTGGCCCGGGATTAAATTCACGATTAAGTTTATTACTCCGAGAAAAATATGGCTATGCATACCACGTAGAATCGAATTATTCGGCTTACTCTGATACAGGTGTTTTCTCCATCTATTTTGGAACGGATAAAGAAAATTTCAATAAATGTATAAAACTGATTAAAAAGGAGTTTGAATCATTGCGAACAAAAAAGCTTGGAATTGTTCAATTAAGAAAAGCTAAACGTCAGCTATTTGGACAGATTGCTATTAGTTCTGAAAACAATGCCAATTTAATGCTGTCCATGGGGAAAAGTTTTATGCTTTTTAATAAAGTTGACGAACTGAATGTAATTAAGGAAAAAATTGAAAATATTACTGTTGAAGATATCCAGGAAATTGCCAACGAAGTTTTAGACATTGAGAAAATGTCGATGTTGGTTTATCAATAAAATAACTAAAAGTCATTCCGCACAAAGTCCACGAATCTCAAGTTAAGAGATTCCCGTTTTCACTGGAATGACAAAACAGAACAAATGATGTCCGATTTCTTTTTCAATATTGAAGAATATATTTTAAATCACTCCGACGGGGAAGATCCCGTATTAGCCGAATTAAACAGAGAAACTAATCTGAAAGTCCTGAGGCCCAGAATGCTATCGGGACACTTACAGGGCAAAGTTCTTGAAATGATCAGTAAAATGATTCATCCTGAAAGAATACTTGAATTGGGAACTTACACTGGTTATTCGGCCATTTGCTTAGCTAAAGGTTTAAAAGAAAAAGGCATTCTTCATACGATTGAGATGAATGACGAACTTGAGGAAATCATAAGAAAATATTTTCTGAAAGCCGGAATAGAAAACAAGGTTGATTTACATTTCGGTGATGCACGAAAAATTATACCTCAGTTAAACGAACAATTCGATCTGGTTTTTATTGATGCAGATAAGAGAGAATATCTCGAATATTATCATTTGGTTTTTGATTTTGTAAAACCAGGAGGGTTTATATTGGCCGACAATGTTTTATGGAGCGGCAAAGTAATTGAATTAGAATCACCTGATGATGAATACACAAAAGGCATTTTTGATTTTAACAGATTTATCAAAGATGACGACCGGATTGAGAAAGTTATTTTGCCTTTGCGTGATGGATTAACGTTGATTCGGAAAAAATAAGAACTTTTTAAGTTGTCGTTCCTGATGGAGAGAAACAGAAAACAGTAATTTATTTATAAGTTTATTCACAAATCACTACTCTCCATTTTACTCTTTCATCTTATCTTCTTGTACCACAGTAAATCCGAACGATTTAATCACACGCATATCAGGAGGAATAGAAAATATCCAGTCAATAATCTTTTTATACTCTACTTTGTTGGTGTAAGGAATATCTTCTTTCATAAACACCATGATCATTCTGTGAACTTCGGATTTTTTATCTGTGTATAATTCGTATTCCATTAGCTCAGAGGGGAAATCATATGATGTATTTGCTTTTAACAGATGTGACAATTCCTTGTCATTGGGAAATAATTGAAACGCTTCTGATTCGCTTAAAATAAAAATCTTTAAATACGAATCTTTCGAAGGCTTTACCTTAAACATCAAGTTAGTTTCGCTTGGATAAAACATTCCAACACCATCAATCCATGCATCAAAAGTTATATCTTTTTCGGTTAAATATTTAATTACGGTACAATTAATTAAGACTTCAATTCTTAATCTGTTCGTTTGATCGAAGAATTTTTTGGCATCTAAAATCTCAATATCTTTCACTGAGCCCCGAATATCCGAAAGGATATCAGATGTAAATAACTCTTCATATTTTTCTTTATTTTCTGATTGAAAAAAGTCACTAAATGAAGCTATATTCTCAGCGATACCGGCTTTTTTCAAAGCTTCAATTTTTGCTTCATTTATAGCTCTTTGAGTTATCTGATCTACAGACTCCAAATCACTTCCGACTGCAACTCCCTGTATCCCATGCACATTTATTTCTTCAACTTTTTCCTGAGCATATCCAGCAGTATTCAAAAAAATGAATATCCAAAACAATACAACTGATGGTAAAATCTTTTTCATAATCAATGTTTAATTTCTTTTTAAAAATATAAAATTCTAATCAAATATATTGCCGAATTGCTCAAACAAATAATAAACTTTTAAATTCAGGAATTCTATTTTTACTATATTTAGTCTCTGAACTTGTTAAGAACAGATTCAGAAATATTGATTAATTCATAGTTCAGAAGATGAAAAGATTATCACTCATTATTTTAATTCCCATACTTTTTTTATTGAAATCTTGCCAATATAACAATGAACCAGCAAGTTATGTAGATCCTTTCATAGGAACAGGCGGCCATGGACACACTTTCCCGGGAGCAACGGTTCCTTTTGGAATGGTGCAATTGAGCCCTGATACCAGACTTGAAGGTTGGGATGGATGTTCCGGTTATCATTATTCTGACTCAGTTATTTACGGATTTTCACATACACATTTAAGCGGAACAGGAATAGCAGATTACTGTGATATTTTATTGATGCCAACATCTGAAAAATTTTATCTGAATAATGGATTTCAAGAAGGAGTTGAACATGGATATGCATCGCGATTTAATAAAAAAACCGAAATGGCCAGAGCTGGATACTATTCCGTAAAGCTTGATGATTATGGGATATTTGTGGAACTCACAGCAACTAATCGTGTTGGTTTCCATCAATATACTTTCCCAAAAAATAAAAATGCATTTGTAATTGTTGATCTTACGCATCGCGATGAAGTGTTAGAATCAAGTTTAAAGCAAATCAATGAATATGAAATTGAAGGAATGCGACGGTCAAGATCATGGGCACAAGATCAGTATGTATATTTTGTTGCCCGTTTTAATCAACCAATTCAAAAATTACATCTTGCTGTAAACGACTCTATCAACGAAAATTTAACAAATGCCGAAGGAAAAAATATTAAAGCAGCACTTGATTTTGGGAAATTTTCAAAACGAAAACTTCTTGTAAAAGTTGGTATTTCTGCAGTAAGTACCGATGGTGCACGAAATAATCTTGAACAAGAAATTTCTCATTGGGATTTTAATAAAGTAAAAACTGAAGCATACAGAGCCTGGAATAAAGAATTAAGGAAAATCGAAGTAAAAGCAAGCCGGGAAAATAAAGTTATTTTCTATTCGGCTCTTTATCATACCATGATTGCCCCTAATATTTTTATGGACATTGATGGAAAATATCGTGGAACAGATTTACACATACATCAATCAAACAAATTTACGAATTATACTGTTTTTTCGCTTTGGGATACTTACAGGGCAGCGCATCCGCTTTACACCATCATCGATCAGAAAAGAACCAACGATTTTATAAAAACATTTATTCAACAATATGAAAATGGAGGAAAACTTCCTGTTTGGGAACTTGCGGGAAACTATACCGGATGCATGATTGGCTATCATTCTATTCCTGTAATTTTTGATGCATATCAAAAAGGAATTCGTGATTATGATGTAAATAAAGCGTTCGAAGCCATGAAACATAGTGCTATGCAAGATCATTTGGGACTTGAGAGCTATAAACAATTTGGTTATGTACTTGCCAACAAGGAATCTGAATCGGTTTCTAAAACGCTTGAATATGCCTACGATGACTGGTGTATTGCTCAAATGGCACGAGATTTAGATTCTTTAAAAAATTACAACTATTTCACAAAAAGAGCACAATCGTATAAAAATATTTTTGATCCAAATACAGGTTTTATGCGCCCCAGGTTATTTGGAGCGTGGAAATATCCTTTCGATCCGACTGAAGTAGATTTTAATTACACCGAAGCAAATGCCTGGCAATACTCCTTTTATGTTCCACAAGATATTAATGGATTAATTCACCTGATGGGTGCAAAAGAAAAATTTTCAACTAAACTTGATCAGCTTTTTTCGGCGGATACAGAAACAACAGGTCGAACACAGGCTGATATAACAGGCTTAATAGGACAATATGCGCATGGTAACGAGCCTAGTCACCATATGGCTTATTTATACAACTTTGTAAATGAGCCCTGGAAAACCCAGGAAATGGTTCAAAAAATTCTTTACGAAATGTATTCGGCTAAACCTGATGGATATATTGGTAACGAAGATTGTGGTCAAATGTCAGCCTGGTATGTATTGAGTGCTATGGGCTTTTACCCGGTAACTCCCGGATCTGGAATTTATATTATTGGAAGTCCCATCTTAAAATCGGCACAAATTAACCTGGAAGACGGGAAAAATTTCATTATTAAAACCAGGAATCTGTCGAAAGAAAACAAATACATACAATCTGCTCAGCTCAATGGGTCTTCATATGAAAAATCATACATTGAGCACCAGTCTATTATGAATGGCGGAGAGCTGATTTTCACAATGGGAAATAAACCCAACAAAGAATGGGGATCGCAAGATGAAACCATTCCGGTTTCGGAAATTAGCGATCAACAAATACTTCCCATACCCTATTCCAATGTAATGAAACGAAGTTTTACAAACGAAATTAAGGTTGAGTTGTTACATCAATTTAATGATGCTAAAATTTATTATAAAAGCAATGGTGAAGAGCCAACAAATACAACAAATCTATATGAATTTCCTATATTGATTAACAAAACAACAACTATAAAATATTTTGCTGAAAAAGAAGGTCAGAAATCTGCGGTTACAGAACTAAACCTGATTAAATTTCCCGAAGGACGAAATATAAAACTGAACACAAAACCTCACAGACAATATACAGCTGGTGGTGATTCGGCATTGATTGATGGCATTACAGGCGATGCTGATTTTCGCACAGGTTCATGGCAAGGTTATAATGGTTTTGATTTGGATGCCATTGTCGATTTAGGTAAATCTACTACAGTTTCATATTTATCCATCAATTTTTTACAAGATATTAACTCATGGATTTTTATGCCCGAATATGTTGAATTTTTCTCATCAAATGATGGAAAAGAATTTAAATCTATAGCTAAAGTAAATAATGTCATTCCTGAAAATGAATGGGGCTCAATTATAAAAGATTTTACCTTAAAAACTAAGCCATTAAAATCAAGATACATCAGGGTTTTAGGGAAAAGCAGTAACATGTGTCCCGACTGGCATAAAGGACAGGGTAATGAATTATTTATTTTTGCTGATGAAATAACTATTAAATAATAAACATGACAACTCAAAAATCAAGTTTGCCATCAGGCAGGCAAAACTACACAAGCGCTTTGATCGTTTTAACAAGCTTATTTTTCATGTGGGGATTTATTACCTGCATGAACGATATTTTAATTCCATTTTTAAAAAAGATGTTCGAACTGAGTCGATTCCAATCTATGATGATTCAGTTTGCATTCTTTACAGCTTACTTTGTGGGTTCTTTAGTTTATTTTATTATTTCTGCCCGTACTGGAGATCCCATTTCAAGAATAGGTTATAAGAATGGAATTATATGGGGATTAATGACATCCGCTTTTGCCAGTTTATTGTTTTTACCTGCGGCAGAATTTAAAATTTTCGGATTATTCCTGGCAGCATTATTTATTTTAGCATTAGGATTTACACTACTACAAATTGCTGCAAATCCATATGTAGCATTACTTGGTCCGCCAGAAACTGCTTCGAGCAGATTAAACTTATCTCAGGCATTTAATTCTCTGGGAACCACCCTTGCTCCGATTTTAGGAGGTTATTTTGTTTTTCATTTTTTTGCTAAACTTGGAGCTCCTTTATACACAAATATTGGCAATCCGGTTTTAACAGATTCAGGCGAGCCTTTATCAGCTTTAGGGGTGCAGATTCCATACCTTATTTTTGCCATATTGTTTGTATTACTTGCTATACTTATAAAATTTACAAAACTACCACGATTCACCAATTCTTCGAGCATTGAAAAAGGTGCTGGAGCTTTAAAACATAAGCATTTGGTTTTAGGAGGAATTGCCATTTTTATGTACGTTGGAGCAGAAGTAAGTATCGGAAGTTCATTTATTAACTACGCAGGCGAGTTACTTGCATACCCGGAAATGGAAGCGAAAAACTTTTTAGCATTTTATTGGGGTGGTGCCATGATTGGTCGTTTTTTAGGAGCAATTTCATTAAGTAATCTTCAAAAAATCAAAAAATATATTTTAATGCTTATTACTTCGATATTGACTTTCCTTTTGATTTATGGAATCATTTATATTGAAAGTGGTTCAAGATTTGAGTTTAACAGAATCTCTCCGTTTATCATTTTCTTAATGATAAATTACCTCGGTTTTATTTTAGGAAAATCATTGCCGGGCAGGACCCTGGCTATTTTCGCATTTATAGTTATTGGTTTACTTATAACAACCTTGGTCACAGATGGTGAAGTTGCGTTGTGGACAATTGTTGGAATTGGTTTATTTAATTCAATTATGTGGTCGAACATTTTTACTTTAGCCATCAAAGATTTAAAAGAAAATACAGCCCAGGGTTCATCCATCCTGGTTATGATGATTCTTGGAGGAGCAATCATTCCTGTTATTCAGGGTGCTGTAGCCGATTCGTTTAACGGATATCATTACTCTTTCTTTATTCCTGTTATCTGTTATGCATATTTAATGTATTATGGATGGAAAGGATATTTATCGAAAGCTGTATCAGAATAGTATTCTTTTTTATAATTTTAGGCGATGTTAAATTTTAAAAAGAACAAAACAATGCAAAAACTGGCAATTGGAATTGATATTGGAGGAACAAACATATCATATGGAGTAGTTACTGAAGATGGTGTTGTAAAGCTAAAAGAATCGTTTCCAATAAAAGAATTTACTGATGTTAATGTTTTTGTTGATTACCTGGCTGAACGATTAAAAATATCATTAACCGGATTAAGTACAGAATTTCAGTTAATGGGAGTTGGTATTGGCGCCCCTAAT
>KB224177.1_pt12 | contig 11170 bp, 9 predicted proteins | sample 524768 | NCBI WGS metagenome assembly AMQJ01 (sample SAMN00998488, study PRJNA167727) | sediment metagenome | isolation source: subsurface aquifer sediment | place: USA: Rifle, Colorado | collected Aug-2009
GGGAACTGTGTTTAACATCGATTTTTTGAGTCTTTTTCTCAAAGTAGAAATCTCATCTATCGCAACCAAATCCCTCCCGCTATAGAGGCAAAAATCTTTTGAAACTCCAAGCTTGAAAGAGACTATCTGATAAGCAAAGAAGAGGTCTCTGTTTTGACTCTCATGCTGTGCTATGAAGGCATCGAGAGCTTTTTTAAGCATGGTGAGTTTTGATGGCGTTATGTAGCCGAAACTCTCACGAAACTGATACTTTTGGGTTGTTGTAAAATCCAACATGCCATATAAATCATTTAAATTTTTCCATAAAGACTTGAAGTATTTTTTGCCAAAAAGCACCTCTTCAAAAATCATCAAACTCTTTTTCGTATCTTTTTTATTTGAGTATTTGAGGTTGAAATACTCCTCTTTAAAGAGTGAAATAAGCCAATTTTCATCTAAAAGATTGATGGTGTCTAGCTTTTTTTCAAAATTTTTGGGTTGTAAAAATTTCCAAAGCATCGAGATATTGTTTGCTTTTTTATCTTTTGGAGTTTTAAAGTATTCGTTTGCAAGGTATGCTATGAGATTTTCAAGCATCGCATCTTTTTTTGCTATCTGGTGGTTGAAAATCACTTTTTTATAGAGGTTAAAACGCATCTCAAGCATGTGCTCTATGTCCAAAATGGCGCTGTCAAAAAATGAGATATAGTAGCTTCCATCTTTTGTTTTGGTCAAAACCGTCTGTTTGGCAATTCTTAGCAAGTCCACCGCACCCCCGATGTAGCCGCTGGCAAGCATGTCTCGGTTGATGTAGTCGATGCGGTCGGCATCAACGGTCGCATCTATGAGGGTATGAAGCACTCCAAAATCAAACCCCTCAACAACTCTCTCTTCCAAGATGAGAGTTACCAACTTATAGACGACTTTTATATAATCTTCATCAACGCCAAGCGAATAGTTTTGTGCCATCTCGTGCTCAAAGAGCATCCCTGCAAACTCCAGCCCCATCGCTTCGTGTAAAACAAATCTGTCGTTATGAGTGATGGTTTTGTAAAACTCCACAAATTCGCTCTGTTTTTTATTTCTGCTCTCTATGTTTGAGTTCTCAAAAAAGAGATTTTGCATAGCAAACTCTACTTGATGTGAAAACGGAAGATGCCCAGCATCATGGAGCATCCCTGCAAATCGTATGGCTTGAAGCAAAAGCATATAGGCGTATTTTTCTTTTTCGTTTTTCAGCGGTATCAAAAATTGGTAGAGCGTGTCATCTTCAAAAAGTTTGCTTTTTTGTATCTTTTTCTCAATCCCAAGCTCAGCTTCTATTTTTTTGATAGCATAAAAAATCTCGTTTAAAACCTTGCTTCTAAGCTCCACATTTGCGTTTAGAAGAGCACTTTTGTACATGTAAGAGGCGACATGCATTGTGCCTAGAGAGTGGATATAGCGCTTTGTGTTAATGGAGGGAAAAGCAAAATAGGCAAGCGCATTTTGGGTGATAAACTGCAATCTGCTTAGTATTTTGCTCTGAAGTGCGCTCTCTTCGAGTTGTGTGTGTTCTATATGGCTGTAAATAGTGTCGTTTATAAATCTATTTGTTGTCATTTTTCTCAAAAATTCTCTCGCTAAACTCGGCAAACTTTCCGCGAACGGCTTTCTCAAGCTCTATCGCAAATATGTTTAGCTCACGATGTTTTTTTCTTGTCTGCTTAAGAAGGGTTGTAAGACCGTTGTTGTATTTGTTTAGATAGAGATTGTCAATCTGCCTGTTTGAGCCGATAACGATTGCCATGCAGTTTTCATCAAGCCTTGAGAGGATAAGCTGTGTCGTCTTTTCGCTGCTGTTTTGCCACTCATCCATAATGACAATCGCACCGCTTAGCGTTCGTCCTCTTGCTTCTCCCGGCCAGAGTGTTTGTATGTCGTACCTGTTTATCAGCTCCTCGGTTTTTGACTTTATGGACTCTGCGCTATCGACATTTGCCCCTTTTTTGAGCTGTTTTTTTGCGATAAACTCCATTGTATCGCTAAGCGCCATATTGTAAATCCTAAACTTTTCATCGTTTCCGGATAAAAATCCAACCTCTGCACCCCTGTCTATGGACTCTATGGAGTTTCTGACATAGACTATCTTGTCGTAAAGCCCCTTATCTATAAGCCTCATAGCGGCTACAAAAGACATAAGAGTTTTACCGCTTCCCGCCTTTGCATCGATGACAAGGAGATTGTAAACGTTTTCAATAATTGCTTTTGTAAAAAATTTCTGTTTTAGGTTTGCGGGTTTGACGCAAAGAGGATTAAAATCGCTATCATCCATAACCATCACTTTATCAGCCACCACAATTCCGTATGCGCTGTTTCCGTCGCTTGATTCAAAAACATAGCAAAAATTCTCAGCCTTATAGCTATCGTCTATCTCTTTGATGGGACGCAGATTGAGATTATTAAAATAGATGGACTCCAAGCCCACGCTCTTTACAAAATCAAAATCCGGAACTTCGCTTTTGTCGTCGTTGAGTGTTTGGGTCTTGAGGTTTTTGAAGAGCGCGAAGGTTCTTGCATAGATGTCGATGGAGATGAAGATGACTTTTTTACCACGGTAATACTCTTTTGCAACCTCGGCAACCTCTATAATCCTCTTGTCGTTGCTCTCTGAGATGTGGTGCTGTTCGATTTGTGTTTCGTAGTTGTTTTTGGAGATGATGTGAACGATGATGTTGTCTTTGTAGAGTTTTACGACCTTGTAGTTTTGCTTAAGGTCTATCTCTTTTATCTTTGTCGATGCCAAAAATCTGGCAAACTCTCTTGAGTAAAACCCAAGTTCGTTTGGAAGTTTCTTTTTATCTTCAAGTTCAAGTAGTACTGTTTCAGGTATTACAACTATATTGGAGCCGTTGTCGCTTAAATTTTTTATATTTTGCAGATTTTGCAAAATAATATTTGTGTCTAGTACATAAACTTTATCTTTTTCCATAAAAGAATCTTACGCCCTTTTGGTTACGGTTTTGATACAAAAAATAGATTTCAGAAGCTTTTTCATCAGCATGAATCGTAATGCTTCAAGGATAATCTAACTTTAATTTGTGCAGTGATAGAATTGAGGAATTTCTTTAAGGCGAGATGCAATTGGATAAAAGCAGACAAGACATGTTGGTGATTGGCTATAATGGGCTGATAGAAGAGATGAAGATTTTAGCCTTAGTGGGTTCAATAACAAGACAGCTTGAGATAGCCGCAGAGAAAAAAACAAAAGTAGTTATATCTTTGGGAGCTGCTTCGTATGAAGCCAATGTCGCAAGCGGTGTTGCGATAATGATAAAAAAGCTAGAAGATTTAAGCATAAAATTAAAAATCTCTATCGCACTTATAGACTACAGCATACCTCTTTATAAACATTTAAAAAAGATATCCAAAGATTCTCATATTGAGTTATTTAAAAATATCAATGTCGCGAAGCTCTTTTTTTATCCAAAATCGTACAAAAGTGACCTCTCTGTATTATTGTACGACGAGGATGCGCAAAATGCCAAAAATTTATCCGATGAGCTTTCTAAATACGGCTATGGGATAATTTTAGCCAAAAATGCAGAAGAGTTTGAAGAGCTAAACCGCAGTAAAAGCTGCGATATTATAATTACGCACAGTGCGCTTAATGTCGGTGTTAAAAAAGAGGATGGCGAAAAAAAGCAGTTGAGTCTTTCTAAAAAACTTATTGTAAACCTTCCTATTTTTATGGATACGGCAGTGGAGACACTAGTCTCATTTACTGGGCTAGAGGCTCAAAAGCTTTCGCACAGTATCAAAAAATTTGATACTACAACCAAAGATATTATTTGTGCCGTTATGCATTTTAGCGGCGACATAGAGGGCTATTTCGTTCTTTTATTTCCAAAAGATATTGCGCTTATTGCTATGGAATCGCTTCTTGGCGAGAAAATCGATGAAGCTGATAATGCCAGCATAATGGACGGAGTAGGCGAATTTTGCAATGTTATAACAGGAAGCGCAAAAACCCTGTTTTCCACCAAGAGTATTAAGGTAATCTTTGATTTGCCAAAAACATACGCTTCGCTTGGTGAAGTTCGAAGCAAACTCGGCAACAACAACGGTGTTTGGATTGATATGCAACTTGACGGTAAGCCGTTTTATATGTTTATAGCTTAAATTTTTTGAGTTATTTTTTATAATATACAGCTCAAAGAGACGTGAGAAACCTCTTGTTTTGCAACTTTTTTTAGAGAAGAGAATATTGCACCTAGCGTATCAATATCTCTTCTTTTTGCTTGACTTCTCACTACTAGTATAGAAGCGCTCACACTTAGGAGTGGAAATTCTTTTTTATTTCCCTCTCTATCGCTAGAGAGAATGTACCCCCTTGTTTTGTCTTCGTTTGAGTAGAGCTCTCTTGCGTCGTCTGAGAATTTTTCTACTATCTTAAAGAGGTCGTTTGTGTATAGTTCCTGCTCTTCACCCCTGCATTCAACTGCTACAAAAAAGTCATCGCCGCCTATGTGGGCTTTGAAAAACTCATTTGATAGATTTTTTTTCAATATGTCTGCAAATAGCATAATGGCTCTATCCCCATTTCTAAAACCGTAAGCATCGTTAAACGCCTTGAAATTGTCAAGGTCAAAGTAGCACAAAATAAACAGGCTGTTGCTCTGGCTCACTCCTGTGAGATACTTCTCTATCATGGAGTTTCCGGGGAGCTTGGTTAGAGGGTTTTGTTCTGCGGCATAGAGCAGATTTTGCTCGCTCATAACGGTAATAATTGCCCTCGCGGATAAAAATCCGTAATATTTTGAATCTTTTGCAATTATAATGCCGACAGACTCTGGATCGTTTGAGAAAAGCTCAATAACTATGGACATATTACAGCTTATCTCCGCAATGCCGCATGGCTGAATGATGGCTTTTAGTTTTGATTTTTTTGTGTTGCCGTTTGAGAGCAGTGACCTGCCGTAGGGCGAGTAGATAAACTCTTTTATTTTGCTCTCTTGTAATATTCCAAGAGGCTCACCGTTTGAATTTACAATAGTGGCAATTTCTATTTTAGGATTTTTTTGAAAATATTCAAGCACCGCGCTCATATCCGTATCGATAGATAGTGCAGGTGAAAAATCAAGATACTCTTCTACCTTACAGCTGCTGCTTAGAACTCGTCGTTCGTTTTTAAGCAGCTCAGAAATATGGGGGTAGTCTTGTGTTATTTCATTTGATTGCAATGTAGGTCTTTGTATGAAGTAACCCTGAGCAAAATGACACCCTATATCTCTGCAGACTAGAAGCTCCTCTTTTGTTTCAACACCTTCGGCTATCACTTTTATGCCAAGTTGAACCGCTAGATGCGTTATGCTTCTTGTCATAAGCTTTTTTTTGACATCTTTTTGTATATCCGTGAGGAAAAATCTATCTATTTTTATGATATCAGGTTTGGAACCATAAAGAAGTTTGTAGCCTGAATAGCCCACTCCAAAGTCATCGATAGCGATGCAAAAATCCTCTTTTTTGTAGTGTATAAGGACTTCTTGCATTCTGCAAACATCCGGAATCTCATGTCTCTCTGAGATTTCAAAACAAATGCTGCCTTTATCAATATCGTAGCGTTTTAAAAGTTTGTTGGTGTTTCCTTGTGAAAAATCCGGCATCTCCAAGAGCCTGTTGTCGAGGTTGTAGAAGAGTTTGATGCTTTTGTGTCCGTCAATCGTGATAAATTTTTTGATAGCTTTTTTGCGCAGTTTTAAATCAAACGAGTATAGAAGATTGTCGCGATAGACATCATCAAAGAGGTCAAATATTGAGTCAAATCCGACCTCTTTATAGTTCCTAAGAAGTGCTTCGACCGCAAAAATTTTTCCGGTCTGAATGTTTAAAATCGGTTGAAATGCAACATCTAAAATTTTTAGATTTTGTATCCATTTTTTAGGCAGACTTTTTTTCATGGCACAATTCTAGTGCCAAATTATTTCGCGAAGGTTACAACTATTTTGTTTGTAAAGAAAACAGACAGAGAGTTCCGTGTCCTATACCATTGCTTTTGAGCGTGACATCTCCGCCCAAAATATTTGCCATTTTTTTACTTAGCGATAAGCCTAAACCGGTTCCTCTATGACTCTTTTGTATAACATTTTCAAGCTGGGTAAAGTCATTGAATAGACGATTCATATCATCTTCAGATATTCCTATGCCGCTGTCTTTTACGCTGACATATAGATTTTCTTCATCGTTATACAGCTCAAGAAGTACGCCTCCCTCTATCGTAAACTTTATGGCATTTGAGATAAGATTTACAACAATCTGTTTAAACATTTTAGGGTCTGTTTTGTAAATTTTATTATCAAAATTATTATAAATAAAATCAAATTTGATTTTTTTATCTTTAGCCAAAGGAGAGAGCATGTTGAGGCTGCTTTGAACTATATCTAAAATATTTGCACTCTCAATATGCGCTTCCATTTTGCCGGCTTCAATCTTAGCTATGTCCAGTATCTCATTTATCATGCCCAGAAGATACTGTGCAGAGGATTCAATATTTCCGACCGTATCTTTTTGGTCCTCGTTTAACTCCTCATACTCAATCATATACTGTGCAAAACCAATAATCGCATTCAGAGGTGTTCTGAGTTCATGCGACATGTTTGAGATAAATGCGGATTTTGCCCTTGATGCCGAGGTAGTTCTCTGGATTAGTCTGATTTTATCAAGCTGCAGTGTAATCATTGAAGCGATAGAGTTGTAAAAATCCTGTTCGTTTTTATCTTCAAAGCTCTCTATTCCTAACTCAATCGAACCAAAGTAGATTTTCTCATCGTTCTCAAAATCACTAACATAAAGATTTGTACACTCCTTGTCGGTAGTTCTGTTTTTATCTTTTTGAAAATAGAGATTCTCTTTATGTGTCAACTTTTTTATCTCCTCGATTGAGACATTTATGCACTCATCTTCACTCTTTGTCTGTATGATAGTATTAAAAACTTCGATTAGCTGAGTAAATCTTTTTAGTCTTAGCTTATTTTCCTCCTCTAGAGTCTTAAGTGCAGTGTATGTGGTTTTAAGCATATTGTTAAAAGAGCGTGTGAGCGTGGCTATCTCATCTTGCGAATTTACGTTTAACTGTGCGGAGTAGTTTTGCGTTTTTGTTATATAGTCTGTTGTGGCAGTGAGCTCTTCAATCGGTTTTACGATATCTTTAGATTGCTTGATAGACATGTAGATAATGAGCATAAAAATAACAAGTGACATGTAGAGCATAAAGCTTATAAAATCATATAAAAACTCTAGCGCAACACTTTTATCTACGGCATAAACAATGTGCCAATCATTTAAAAAAGAGGAGAGTTTTTCATGGACTACGACATATTTGCTATCTATAATGCTGTTTGTTTTATTGTAAAAATTTATTTTTATAGGAATATTTTCACCTATAATAAAGCTATTTTTTGGATTTATTATGTATGAGTGAATGGTCTCGTTATGCGTAAGATATAAATCTAGATTTCTAAGATTGTACTTTAAGAGCAAAAATCCTAGTTTTTTTGTTTTATCAAAAGAGGCATTTATCTGCGAATAGATGTATAAATAGTTGTCTTTTATATATGTTCCGTATTTTTTTACGGTTAACTCATTCATTCTATATTTTTCAAGCAATATATTTTTATCGGATGAAGCAACTATTGTGGAGTCCAAAGCTACCGCCATAAAGGTTATGTCCAAATTTAAATCGTCTCTTTTTTGAGTTAAAAGCCTTGAGATTCTCTTGTCTATATCTTCTGCTAAAAGGTCATCCATCAAATCAAGTGAGCTTAGAAACCTGACCTCTTTGGTTAGGCTCAGAAGATGGTTGTCAATTAACTCTATTACAACTTTGGTTCTCTCAAGATGTTCATCAATAGTTTTGTTTACTATTTTTGATTCACTTAAAAAAAGCGTATATATTAAAAGTGTCAGAAACGGCAAAAAACCGATAATTATAAAAATAGAGAGAAGTTTGTTACGCAGTGATTTTTTTATAAAATTAAACATCTTGAAGTTTTGTTCTTATGGCCAAAATTTCATCCAAGCTATCTATAAACAGCTCAACAACATTTGGATGAAAGTGTGACCCTGAGTCATTTTGAATGATTTCAAGAGCTTTTTCAAGCGCAAATGCTCTCTTGTAGGGTCTCTCGCTAAGCAGTGCATCAAACACATCGACAACGGCAACTATGGCACCGCTAAGCGGGATATTATCGCCTATTAAGCCATTGGGATACCCTTTGCCGTTATATTTTTCATGATGAGTATGCGCTATCTCAGCCGCAAGTTTTAAAAGCGGTGTCTCTTTTTGTGAGAGGATAGAGTAGCCGATAACGGAGTGCTGTTTCATTATCTCAAATTCGCTCTCATCGAGCTTGCCTGGTTTTAGAAGTATGTTGTCAGCAATGCCTACTTTTCCTATGTCGTGCATTGGAGACGCCAACCTCATAAGTTCGACATCTTCACTGCCCCATCCGATTTTTCTGGCTATGAGCGCCGCCATTTCGCCGACTCTCAGGGTATGGGCTGATGTTTCATTGTCTCTGTATTCGGCAGTTTTAGCCAAAATGGAGATGATATCTTGTTCGCTTTTTTGGATTTCAATGAGAGCACTTTGGAGCTCTTTAGTTTTCTTCGCAACCTCTTGCTCCAAGATTATTTTGTGCTCTTTGAGCATATTTTGGTAAGCTCCGAGTTTAATAGCATTTTTTACTCTAAGTCCGAACTCTATGATGTCATAAGGTTTTGTCAGATACTCATTTGCACCTAGTTTCAAACCTTTAGTAATGGCTTCCTTATCTGAAAGAGCGGAGATGATGATAAGCGGAATCGCAGAAAATCTCTCATCACCCTTTATAATAGTTGTAGCTTCATACCCGTCCATAACAGGCATCATCAAATCCATCAAAATCAAATCAACTCTTTGCGTATTTAAAACCTCTATAGCTTCTTTGCCGTTTTGCGCTTCAATGACATCAAAGCCCTCTTTATTGAGTATCTTAGAGGCAACCTTTCTGTTCATCAACTCATCATCACATAGGAGTACCGTACTCATTATTCGCTCCATCTGTATAAAACCTTTACGCTATTATCAAGATTTTTTGCGTTAATATATCCTATGGCGCCTTCAACATTTTTTATAAAAGTTTTGACACTCTCTTCGGACTGCATAGAAACAGGCGGTCTTTTTCCAATATAGTGCTGTTTTGTCCAGTATGATTTTAGTCTCTCAAAATTCATCTCTACAATTTTATTTTCAAACTTTTCCCTTATCGGGTCTCTTGCTCCCAGATTGACCGGAACGGCATTGATATTCTCAATAACAGTTATTTTTTTCAAAAATATTGCCTTAATCTGTGCGGTTGAGAGGTCTTTCATCTTCTGGTTTGCAATAACGGCATATTCACCTGCAAAAGATATAGTAGATAATATAATAGTTGATAAAAAAATTATGATAGTTGTTTTCATTAGAAGAGCACTGAAAAAGAGAATAGAAACTGATCTTGCTCACTCTGTGAGTGAAACTGATATTCAGATTTGATTGCGATAGGATAGAGCGGTCTGTATGTATAGCCAAATATCAACATGTCATCATCGGTTGCATTTAAATTGTCATCGTATGATTCGACCCTTATTACTCCTATATGCTGCTCACTAAAGCGGTATAAACCCTGAATATATCCGGCGTACTCGGTAGTAAAATCACTTTTTGATTTTTGAGAACCTATTTCAGCCAAAATCTGATATTTGTCAGATTCATATTTGCCGGATAGAAGAAAGTAATAAAGATTATCTTGGATTATGTAGTTATTGAGATTGTGAAAATGGCCGGCATTTAGTTTGAGCGTACAATCATCTCTCTCGTATGATATGCCAAGCCCATAATGCTCATCAATCTTGTAATTATTGTACTCATCATCAATATCATTGTTGTGCTGCAACATAACATCTACTTTTAGTTCCCCCTCACCGTAGGAGAGATAAGAGGTGCCAAGCCCCGTTGTAAACTTTGGAAAAAGTATATTTGTACTCACTGGATTTGATGTTGTTTCGCGCAGAACATTTATTGGCAAGAGATTCCAAAAGCCTATCGGCGAGTTGTATTTACCGGCTCTAAACATGTAATTTTCATTGAGGTTGTAGTCAACATAGAGTCTTTCGGTGTAGAGCTTATCGTTATTTGTGCTATCTTTAATACCGTTTTCATGTGTTTCTACATACATTTCTTTGAATTCAAATTCAGCCATGTATGAGAATTTTTCATAATCCCCATAACCTAAAATAGCCACATCATCAACTCTGTATCTGTCAATATCGTCCGTATGTTTGTAGTCGAGTGAAAAGTAGCCGCCTACATAAAATGGGAGTGAGCCGACTTGCACACCTTTGCCTAACTGATACTCCTCATTGGCTTGCAGAGAGAGCAGAAATATAAAAACAAGAGAGATATAACGCATATTAAATTTCCTTTTATTGTTTTATATATTTAGCCACTGCTTTGCTACGTTTTTTAGCGCATCGGGATTTTCTGAGGCAAAAAACTCCAGCTTTGTGTTTTCATATTTTGTATTAAATTTAAAATCAAGCTCAAGCTGCTCTACGATTGCATCGCCGGAGTGGATAAAGATAGTGTTTTCATCAAAGTAGTTTTTTAAAGCATCCGTGATTAGCGGAAAATGTGTACAGCCTAGTATGATAGCATCCGGTTTTTTAAGAGTGTTAAAGTAGTGTCTAAATGTTGCCTCTAAAATCTCGCCGCTGTAAATCTCCTCTTCAACAATGGGAACAAAGAGTCCCGTTGCTTTTGCCTGAAGATTGTTAAAACCTCTCTCTCTTAGTCCTATCTCGTAAGCTTTTGAGTTGATTGTCGCTTTTGTTCCAAGGATGAGAATATTTGAGTTTTTATCTTTAAGAGCGTTTGAAGTTGCCAAGATACCTGCTTCAACAACCCCGATAACAGGGCAATCAGAGACTTCTCTCATCTCGCTAAGCGCGTGAGCACTTACCGTGTTGCATGCGACTATGATGAGGTCAAGGTCAAAGTTTTTAAAAAATTCCACCGCTTCGATAGCATAGCGGATGATTGTAGTTTTGTCTTTGATACCATAAGGCACGCGTGCAGTATCGCCAAAATAGACAATCTCCTCAAAGAGTTTATTGTCTAAAAGTGATTTTACGA
>KB227042.1_pt29 | contig 11167 bp, 11 predicted proteins | sample 524768 | NCBI WGS metagenome assembly AMQJ01 (sample SAMN00998488, study PRJNA167727) | sediment metagenome | isolation source: subsurface aquifer sediment | place: USA: Rifle, Colorado | collected Aug-2009
AGCTGCGAATAATTGATAAAGGCTAATATTTTTTGGCCAATAAAAAACCGCTAAAGAAATTTCCTTTAGCGGTTTTTTTTATGATTGATCGTTTAAAACAATTCTTGCAATTTAGCCTTTACTTCTTCCGGATTTGGATTGATAGGAAAAGAAAGACAAGGTTTTAAGGCATACAAATCTTTGTGTTCCAGCTTGAATTTTGCTTCTCCTCCTCCGGTAATATTGAGTAGAATTAGGGCATCTTTCTCAATTTTCCCATCCAGTACAGCTTGTTTTAGGCTTGCCACAGCCACCGAAGCGGCTATATGAATGTCTATTCCTTCCATTTCTTCAAAGAGTTTGGCTGCTTCCAATGCTGCTTGATTGTCCACAAGGAGTATTTCTCCTTTGCTGTCTTTGAGCGCATCATACAAGCCGCCGTAAATGGAATAAGGTGGTTTTCGGTTGCTCAATACTTTCGCCAAAATTTGTTCCACTTGTTCGCGGGCTTTGTCATCGTCCAAGGGAAGCAATTGTCTCGAATCTATCTGCCATGCATCATAAAGAGGCTGAAACGGACTGTTTTGCGAAACCATCAGTTTCATTTTTGTATGGCCAAAACGTCCATCTTCCAACAAACGGATATTTGCTTCCCAAGCAGCAATGGCTCCAGTGCCGCTTCCTACTCCTTGAAAATAATAATCCGGAATTTGCCCAATTGCGGTGACTGCCGAAAGGGTGGTTGTTCCCATTCCATCGCGGCGAGCAACATTTTTTGCACCACCTTCTGCCACATATTTATCCAACTCGCAAGCGATATTGGAAAGATGGATGGCATCAAAATAATCACTTCCTTTTGCCGAACTTACCAATTTTACATTTTCGTTGATGGGTGTATCAAACCACAAAGCATCTAAGTTGTCTTCGGGAACAAAAAGCAGCAATGGAATGTTGTTGTCAGAACACACTTTGGCAAACGAGCGCGCGGTATTTCCGGCCGAAGCCACCACCAGCACTTTGTTGAAATTTTCAGGCATTCGGCCAAGGACGGAGTAGGCTTCTGTTTCTTTAAAAGAACACGTTTTCATATTCGCCCCTTTTTCGGGCCAATAACCGCTAAAAGTGATATATAAATTGGTCAATCCAAATGCCTTGGCCAATTTTTCGCTTTTATAACTAATAGGAGCAGCCGATCCCTGCAATGTTCTTCGAATTGGAAGCCAGTTGGCAAACTGATAAAAACCATGCGCGTTTTCTCCTAAATCCAATTGTTTTTTTTCGTAAACGGCCCGAATCAATGTTGGTTCATTTTCATCTGGTGCTTCTAGTGTCCATCCTTTGTCAGGGAATAATTGTCCTGTTCTTACGCTTTGAAGTAGGTAGTTTGTGCCTTGGTAGTTTTCAATCATTCGCTCAAATTTAAGAAGCAAATGTAAGAAATTTAATAAATTCTATATCCTTGTTCATGCAGAAAGAAGCGAATTCTAAACGGATCTAAATTACTGAAAATACGAACCGATGGACTGAACACTTATCTGGTCTATTTCGAGAGAACAGAAAGCAGTGATAAAAGCATTGGCAAGGCGGGCATTGGTGATCAAAGGAATATTCAAATCAATGGCCGTGCGCCGAATGGTGTAGTCGTTGTTCAGTTCGTCGCTCGAGAGATTTTTTGGAATATTTACCACAAAATCTATTTTCCGTTCGCGCATAAAATCCAAACAATTCGGATGCCTTTGGTCGTCGGGCCAATGTAAAACTTCTGAAGCGATGTTGTGCGTTTGAAGAAAATCATGAGTGCCTTGCGTGGCGTAAATTTTCAAGCCTCTTTCTATCAAAAATTTTGTGGGAGCAAGAAGTTCTAATTTTGAGCGCGTATCGCCCGAAGATAGCAAAACAGCTTTTGTGGGAATAGTATATCCTACCGAAAGCATCGCTTTAAGAATGGTGTCGTTCATATCTGTGCCTATACAACCCACTTCGCCGGTGGAGGCCATATCAACACCCAAAACCGGATCGGCTTTTGTGAGTCTGGAAAAGGAAAATTGCGAAGCTTTGATACCGATGTGATCCAAGTCGAAGATGGATTTTGGCGGTTTGGTAATGGGAATTCGCAACATGACTTTGGTTGCGGCCTCAATAAAATTCTCGCCTAAAACTTTCGAAACAAAAGGAAAAGAGCGCGAAGCCCGAAGATTGCATTCAATCACTTTCACTTCGTTGTTTTTGGCTAAGAATTGAATATTGAATGGACCCGAGATTTCCAATTCTTTGGCAATTTGACGTGCGATTCGTTTTATTCTTCGGAGTGTTTCAAAATACACCTTTTGTGGAGGAAAAACCAATGTGGCGTCGCCGGAATGAACACCGGCAAATTCGATGTGTTCTGAAATAGCGTAAAGTTTTATTTCTCCAAATTCGGCCACTGCATCAAATTCGATTTCTTTGGCTTGTTCAATAAATTGGCTTACCACCACCGGATGTTTTTTCGAAACATTCGTGGCCAAGGTAAGAAAATGTTCCATTTCAACTTTGTTCGAAACCACATTCATGGCTGCACCTGACAAAACATACGAAGGACGAATGAGCAGCGGAAAACCCACTTCATCGGCAAACTCATTCACCGACTCAATGCTGCTTAATTCCTTCCATCTAGGCTGGTCGATATGCAAGGTGTCAAGCATTTTTGAGAATTTATGTCTGTCTTCGGCTCTGTCGATCGAAATAGGCGAAGTCCCCAGAATGTGTACGTTCAATCGATGCAAACGGAGCGCCAAGGAATTTGGAATTTGACCACCAACGGAAACAATAATTCCTCTCGATTTCTCCAAATCTTCGATGTCTAAAACACGTTCGAGCGAAAGTTCGTCAAAATACAAGCGATCGCAAACATCATAATCGGTACTCACCGTTTCGGGATTGTAATTAATCATAACAGCTTCGTAATTCTGCTTTCGGATTTCGTTCAATGCATTTACACTGCCCCAGTCAAATTCCACGCTACTTCCAATGCGATATGCGCCTGAGCCCAAAACGATGATCGAATTGTTGTTGTTTTTGTATTGAATATCGTGGCTCGTTCCATGATAGGTCAAATACAAATAATTTGTTTGAGCCGGATATTCGGCAGCCAAAGTGTCGATTTGTTTTACAGAGGGAACAATGTTTCTTTTTTTGCGATAGGTTCTTACACGTAATAGGCCAGCTTCCATATCTTCGTCTGTGCTATTTAAAACAATTCGGGCCAATTGAAAATCCGAAAAGCCTGCTTTTTTGGCCGTTTTTAGTAAGTCGTCCTCCAAATTTTCGAGCGCGTTGAAATTTGAAAGTTCTTTTTCGATGGATAGAATGTTCGACAATTTCTCTATGAACCAGCGATCTATTCCAGTCAAATCGTGAATTTTATCTATACTCCACTCTTGTTTTAATGCCTGAGCGATGTAAAAAATCCGTAAATCTGTTGGGTTTTTAAGCGCATCTTCCAAATTGTTTGTCATCAATTCTTTGTTGGCCGTAAAGCCATGCATTCCTTGTCCAATCATCCGGAGTCCTTTTTGAATGCTTTCTTCAAAACTTCGACCGATGGCCATAATTTCGCCAACACTTTTCATCGAAGAGCCTAAAAGGTGAGAAACACCATTGAATTTGCCCAAATCCCAGCGCGGTATTTTGATTACCACATAATCCAGTGCAGGCTCAAAAAAGGCAGATGTAGTCTTCGTTACACTGTTTTTTAGTTCGTGCAATCCATAACCGAGTGCGAGTTTTGCTGCAATAAAAGCCAAAGGATAGCCCGTAGCTTTGGACGCCAAGGCCGATGAACGCGACAATCGGGCATTGACTTCAATTACACGATAATCTTCCGAATTTGGATCGAGCGCAAATTGTACATTGCACTCTCCAATTACGCCCACTGCGCGAATAATTTTGATGGATATTTCGCGAAGTTTGTGGTATTCGGTATTGCTTAGCGTCTGCGACGGAGCCACCACGATGCTTTCGCCTGTATGAATTCCCAAAGGATCAAAGTTTTCCATATTGCAAACGGTGATGCAATTGTCGAACTGATCGCGAACAACTTCGTATTCCACTTCTTTCCATCCTTTCAATGATTTTTCTATCAAAAGCTGACTGGAAAAAGAAAAAGCAGAGCTTGCCAATTTTTTTAGATCTTCCGGCGAATAGCAAAAGCCACTTCCTTGTCCGCCAAGTGTAAAAGCGGCTCTGGCGATAATAGGATAACCAATTTTTTCGGCCGCATTGTGTGCTTCTTCGAGCGAAGTGGTGGCGATACTTTCGGCTGTGTTTACTTGAATCGATCTCAATTTATCGGCAAACAGTTGTCTGTCTTCGGTCAAAATAATGCTACTTATTGGTGTTCCAAGTACTTTTACATGGTATTTTTCAAAAACTTTTTTTCTGAATAAGCTGATTCCAACATTCAGAGCTGTTTGTCCGCCAAACGACAGCAATATCTCATCGGGCATTTCTTTGGCAATAATTTTCTCTACAAAATAATCTGTCAGAGGTAAAAGATATACTTTGGATGCCAACTTTTCCGATGTTTGAACAGTGGCGATATTGGGATTGATGAGCACTGTTTCTATTCCCTCTTCTTTGAGTGCTTTGAGAGCTTGCGAACCGGAATAATCAAATTCGCCTGCTTCACCAATTTTTAGTGCGCCGGAGCCTAAAATCAATATTTTTTTATATGTCATCGCCTTTGTATTTTTTTATTTCGTCGATAAATAAATCGAAAAGAAATTCTGTGTCGGTAGGGCCACTCGATGCTTCGGGATGAAACTGAGTGGAAAAAAACGGTTTGTCTTTATGTTGAAATCCCTCGTTTGTTTGATCATTCAGATTTATATACGTAGGTTTCCACTGATCGTTCAAACTTGCATTGTCCACTGCAAAACCATGATTTTGGGAGGTGATAAACGCCCTTTGACTTTCGATATGCAATACAGGCTGATTGTGGCTTCTATGCCCGTATTTCAGTTTATAGGTTTGTGCTCCGCTTGCCAAAGCCATGAGTTGATTTCCCAAACAGATTCCGAACATAGGTTGATCTTTTTGGAATGCGCTTTCCAGATTTTTAATTGTGATATCACATTTTACCGGGTCGCCGGGTCCGTTTGAAATAAATAAACCGTCGTAGTCTTCATCAGAAAAATCGTAATCCCAAGGCACTCGAACAATGGTTGTATTTCTTTTTAAGAAATGCCGAATGATGTTGTTTTTTACGCCACAATCGATCAGCAAGATTTTGTATTTTCCTGAGCCAAACGTTTGTTTTTTATTTGTACTTACTTCGGCCACCAGATTTCTGAGATTGGGATCAATGAAAGGAATGTCTGTATTATTTTGGAGTATTTTTCCCAGCATACTTCCTTTTTCGCGCAGTATCTTGGTAAGGGCACGTGTGTCTATGTCGTAGATTCCGGGTATTTCGTTTTCTATCATCCATTCGTGAAGACTTTTTTTTGCATTCCAATGGCTGTAGGCATGAGAATAGTCGGAAACTACAAACCCGCTGATTTGTATTTTGTCCGATTCGTAATATTCCAATAGATTGTCTTTTGTATTTTGTCCGGGAACGCCATAATTGCCAATCAAAGGATACGTGGCCACCAATATCTGGCCTTTGTAAGAGGGATCGGTCAAGCTTTCCGGATAACCTGTCATGGCGGTATTGAAAACGACTTCGCCGGCAACGCTGGATTCAAATCCAAACGACTTTCCTTGAAATACAGTTCCGTCTTCTAAAACTAATGTTGTTGTTTTTGACATAGTAATTAAAAAAAAAGCCCTCAAAACATGCTGAGGGCTTGTGTTTAGGTTATAATAAATTGATCAATGTCGGGGAAATGCTTGCTAAGTGCAAGCAGATAGTTTTCTTTCGAAACATCTTCGCGAAAGACAATCAAAATGGTGTCGTTTCCGGCAAGCGTTCCAATCACTTCTTCGATGTTTGCATTGTCTAAACGAACAGCCACGCTGTTTGCAAAGCCACCTTCGGTTTTTAGTATGGCCAAATTTTTTGAAAATTGCAGCGATATGGCTCCACGTAAAGGCTGATCACTTTCTTCGTTTGGGATAAAATAAATACTTCCAAGATGAGTATCGTAAATTTTGCCCACTTTTAAATCGCGCAAATCGCGCGATAGCGTAGCTTGAGTCAGGTCAAATCCGCGATTTAGCAAAAGCAAAAGCAAATCCTCTTGGCGGCTGATTTTGTTTTTTGTAATGATTTCACGGATAATTCTGTGGCGGTCGAATTTGTTGTTCATTTTCTGAATTGTATATTTATACTTTCAGGATGCAAATATATGCTTTATTCAAATAGAATTTCAGCAAATTTTATAAACACATTGTTCATAAATCACCACCAAATATTCTCGAATAATCTTGCTGTCCGAAAAGTCGGTGGTAGCCGAAGAGAGGTCTGTTTACGGCTTTTGGCGTATTCTTTTTACTCAGGAAAAAGCAACTCAGTAGTGCGATTTCTCAATTTTGATTATTATTAAGCCCTTATTTTTGCTAGTGCATTGCATTAAGCGAACAATTCTAATTGTTGTTCTTCAGTTGGCAAATCGTTGAATAATTCGAGTTGGTTTTTGGCGGATTTTATCTTTTCTGTTTTATAATTGGCATAATCGTTCAAACAATCTTGAATCCGGTGTTTTAGTACTTTAATGGGCGAAGTATTATTCAGCTTGCTGTAATTTGCTAAGGATATCGCTTGTCGATGCGATAACTTAAATGCAATGGTTTTGAATTTTTTACGTTTCGATTTGAGTTTTTTTCGTTCACTCATAGACTCAGCGCTTTGTTGTAAAACTAACAATTTATAAAAACAGTTAAATTTCTTGGCTTAAGAATCTATTCACAATATTATTAACAATAATTTGGTGAAATATTGATGGGCAGTTTGGAGATTTGAATGCCGAAAACTCTATTTTTGAAAAAAATATTTTATGCGTATTCTAATTTTGTGTACTGGAAATTCTTGCCGAAGTCAGATGGCGGAAGGTTTTTTGAAGTCTTTTGACAAAAAAATGGAAGTTTATTCGGCCGGAACAAATCCGAGTAGCAAAGCCAATCCAAACGCGATTCTGGTGATGGCCGAAATTGGGATAGATATTTCGCAAGGCATTCCTAAAAATGTGGATGAATATGTGCATTTGGATTTTGATTTTGTCGTTACAGTTTGTGATCATGCCAAAGAAGTTTGCCCTATTTTTCAGGGAAAAGTCAAAAAACAATTGCACATTGGTTTTGACGATCCGGCCGAGGCTGTTGGCGAGCCAGTGGAGGTTTTAAAAATCTATCGACGGGTGAGAGATGAGATTCGGCGCGATTTCAGACAATTTTTTTTAGAGAAATTAAAAGCATAAGCAGATGCCTTCACTCAATCGTCTTCGTTTTTTAGATCGATATCTGACGTTGTGGATATTTTTAGCCATGGCGATTGGTGTGGCTTTGGGTCATTTTTTTCCTGCAATTGCTCAGTTTTGGGATTCCTTTGCTTTTGGTTCGGTAAATATTTTTATCGCTGTTGGACTTATTTTAATGATGTATCCGCCTTTGGCAAAAGTAAAATATGAAGAACTTGGCAAATTGCTCAAACATCCTAAAGTTATTGCAATTTCACTCATTCAGAATTGGATAATTGGCCCAATTTTGATGTTTTTTTTGGCCATTGTTTTTCTGCGCGATTTCCCCGATTATATGGTGGGTTTGATTATCATCGGTATTGCGCGCTGTATTGCCATGGTAATTGTTTGGAACGATTTAGCCAAAGGCGATCGCGAATTGGCTGCTGCTTTGGTGGCTGTAAACAGTATTTTTCAATTGCTGTTTTTTTCGCTTTATACCTATTTGTTTGTGAAAGTATTTCCGGAGTGGTTTGGGTTGAAAGGCATTTTGGTAGATGTAAGCATATTTGATATCGCTCAATCGGTTCTTATTTACCTCGGAATTCCTTTTTTTGTTGGATATCTTTCACGCAAAATTCTTCTGCATCACAAAGGCGAACACTGGTATAATTCAAAATTTATTCCAAAAATCAGCCCCATCACTTTGTATTCTCTTTTGTTTACCATTCTGGTAATGTTTTCATTCAAAGGGGAGGCCATCGTTCAATTGCCTTTTGATGTATTGCGAATTGCGCTTCCCTTGATGGTTTATTTTATTAGCATGTTTCTTTTTTCTTTCTTTCTGAGCAAAAAGGCTGGCGCAAATTATGAACAAAGTGCAAGTTTAAGCTTTACGGCTGCAAGCAATAATTTTGAGTTAGCCATCGCAGTGTCGATTGCTGTTTTTGGAATAAATAGTGGAGTGGCTTTTGCGGCTGTAGTTGGCCCACTCATAGAAGTTCCCGTACTCATTGCTTTGGTGAATGTTTCGCTCTATTTTAAGAGACGATTTTTTTGATCCGAGAAGTGCTCATCCACTTTTAACTTTTTCAAAATCTGTTCCCATTTCTTTAGCTCTATCAGCGTAGCATTTTCTTGAGCGATGATTTGTTTTTGCTTATCACTGGTTTTTTGCATGCTTCTTTCGGTTCTCACCATTTCACGCGAAGCTTGATTGGCGGCTTCGGCAGCTTGTACTCCGTTTGCACGAAATCGCGTTTTGATCATTTCTATCGATTTTCGTGCGTCAGTAGCCTGCTTCTTGTTTTGCGATTTACTTAATTTTTCGTGAGGCGCTAATTCCGATTTGTAATTCAATTTTAGCGATTTAAAGGCCGATTTGGCTTTCTTGTAAAGGTTCAGATTTGATTGATAATTTCTATTTTCGACAGCATACAAACTATCCAATTTTGCAAGTTGCATTTTAAAGTCCGCCGCTTGGGCTAGGTATTTATTATAATAAGATTGTGCTATTTTGAGCGGTTCGGAAGTATTCGTTTGGATTGATTGTGCGGTAGTTTTGCCAATCAAAATAAATCCAACTAGGGCAAACAGGAATAGGACTCTGAGGTTTAATTTGAACATTTCGATCGGCTGTTTATTTATTTCTGAAAAACTGATCTATTCCATTTACAAAATCGACAAACGAATGAAACTCAGTTCCAATGAATTCAGGATTTAGTCCTAGCAGTTGCGCATTTTTGCCTGTATAGGGCCCAAAACAAGCAACGATTTGGTTTTCTATCGTTTCGATAGAAGTGATTTTGATGAGCGCCTCTATCTCTGCCGTACTAGTAAATGCAATTAAATCAATTTGGCCATTTTTGAGCAAATCAAGTTGCTCATTGTATTTCTTTGGATCTGCAATTCGAGTGATATAGCCTTCCGCCTTTTGCACCCGAAGTCCCAAATGATTCAAATCTCGTATAAAATTTGGAATTACATTGGGTTCTGTTACGCCAATTACCAAAGGAGCTACTATCCATAGATTTTGATTTTGAATATTGGGCTGATTTTTCAAAGCTTCTACAATTCCATTTGGCCCTGCTTCGCTTGGATGAAAAGCAACATTGACCCTAAAATTTTCTTTAAGGTAATTGATGTCGTTTCCCAAAGCACAAAATTTCACCTTTTTAAGGGCTTTTTTTGAAACAGAATTTGCTGCAATTCGGCTAAAAAATGCATCAATGGCCATTCTGCTCGGCAATACAACCCAATTTACAGAATCGATATTTCTCAGCAAGTTGTCGATGGCTTTTGTGTCTGGGTTGATAGCCGTTTCAACTGTAGGCATCAACACAGGAATGCCGCCTTTTTCCTTTATCAGATTCGATAAGCTTTTGGCATAATTGGATGGGGCGGTTACCAAAATATATTTACCGTTTATTCCTTCTGATAGGCCGGTGGCATAGTTTGTATTTGCAAAAATACCCAAGCCAAAAAGAACAATGAAGAAATGTTTAATTTTTGTGGTATAGTTCATTGTGGATAATTTTTTTCAATACATAATCAGCATGCAAAAGTGGAAATATTTAGGCAATTTTCAGACTGACAATTTTTCAAACTCTTGAATATACCAATCTATTTGTTTTTGCAATCCTTCTCTCAAATGTGTGCTCGGCTGGTAATTCAAAAGTTTTTTTGCTTTTCCGATGATCGCTTTTGTTTGCGTTTGATCGCCTTGAATAGGACTGTGCCATTTAAAGCGTGCTTTTTTGCCCATCAATTCTTCAATAAGTTTTATGCCCTCACCGGTTTTTACTTCTTGATCTGATCCAACATTGATTATTTCACCAATACATTTTTCCGCATTTTCAATCACACTTGCTAAGCCTTTCACGGCATCGCCCACAAAGGTAAAACTACGTGAATGATTTTCGCTTCCTTCGTACAAAGGAAATTCTTTGCTAGTTAAAATACTGTCAATCAATTTTGTGTATAATTTCTCAGGTCGTTCGCGAGGGCCATAAACCGAATACAATCGCAAGGAACATGCATTCAATTTTCCTTGACGATGTTGCGACATTGCAAACTGCTCAGCGGCCAATTTGGTTACGCCATAGTAGGAGGCAGGTTCGGGTGCCACTTCTTCGGTGCAAGTGGCTTCTCTGCCATAGACCGACGAAGTTGAAACATTTACGAAACATTTTAAGTTCTTATTTTCGATGGCAAAGTCGATTAAATGCACTGTAGCTAATAGATTGTTTCGGGCATATTCCTCGAAGCTTACCCGATCCGACAATCCGGGTTGACCGGCCAAATGAAATATAAAATCGTAATCCGTTGATAAAGCCTTTTTAAATGTCTCTTCTTTTAAATCATATTCAAGAATAGGAACTCCGGCTATATTTACCTGAGCGGCATTCAATTCTTTTTGTTTTCGCGAATAAAAGTCGGTATAAGCATCCAAACCGATTACTTCATGTTTTTGATTTGCCAAAAATTCGCATAAATGCGATCCAATAAATCCGGCGGCTCCGGTAACAAGAATTTTCATCTGTTTATAATTTGTTTTTTAACTGTCAGACCTGTCTGCCGACAGGCAGATGCCCCACAAAGGGATGCCTTTGGCAGAACTTGCCATAGATAATCATGCTTCTGTGCGAGAGTGTCTCTCATGGCTCGTTTCATGTGTTTATAATTTTATGTTTCGGCCACATGTCCCAAAGGGATGCCTTCGGCAGAACATCCACTATACTCATCCTGCTGTGTGTCAAAATTGTTTTGTCGTGGATGTTTCATTTTATATTATTTTGTTTTTTTTGAGA
>KB223763.1_pt63 | contig 11166 bp, 12 predicted proteins | sample 524768 | NCBI WGS metagenome assembly AMQJ01 (sample SAMN00998488, study PRJNA167727) | sediment metagenome | isolation source: subsurface aquifer sediment | place: USA: Rifle, Colorado | collected Aug-2009
CATTAAACCCGATATTAGTTAGTCCATTTAGCTTATTTACGGCAGAATTAACCGCCGAGTTGTTTCCGCCGGAGGTAAAAGCACCTCCGCCAAGACCCAAAGAGTCGCTCTCGCTAAGTTTTTTAGACCCGCTGCTTGAGCTTTGCGCATTTTCAGAGATTACAACCGTAACTATATCATTGACATGCATCGCTTTGTGGTCCGAGAAGAGAGGATTATCCCCTTGACCAAAAACACTCCCGACAGACGCAAAATCCCTGCTATCCTCACGAGAAGGCATCTCCTCAACATACGCCGGAGGCTCAAAATCAATCTCAGGATCCGTTAGCTTAGCCGTACACCCGGAAAAAAATAGTATAGCATAAATGGGTGCTAAAAATAGCAAAAATCGCTTCATCATCATCTCTTTATATTTATAATTAAATTATATGAGCAATAATAGTTCCATTTAAAAGAGAGATAAAATTTATTTGAAAAAGCAGACAAGGAAGTGAAATTTTAACTTTGCCGATTTATGAGGTCAAAACCTAGTTTTTAAGTTCATGTCTATTCCCACCGAAGAGATGGGAATATTAACAAAAAACTATAGCTCTAGAGAAACGCTAACTGTTGTAGTTGTTTTTGCGTCTGGCCATGCACCCGTTGCACTAGTATTATCAGGATATTGTCTAAATGCACCAGTAGTAGAGTTTAGCGCACCGTCAGTCAGTCTGTCAAAAGCCATAGCGACATCGGTCGGTACACCGGTAATATATAATCTTGGTTTATTTCCGCCGTCTGTAGCGCTTGCTAAGTTATACAGATATGCAACTGCGTTTCCTGTAGCATATTTACCTTTTATGCTATAGCTTCCTCCGTCCGTAGTGGCAATATTGCCAACAGGAACATCAAGTCCTACAGCTCTGAGTCTAGTTTGAACAGAGGTAGTTGTTGATAAGTTGATATTATCCGGCACACCGTTTTCCGTAGCAGCTGTTCCACCGTTGATTATTGCATCGCTAAGCATTGCGCCCGTCTTATCTTGGTATGAATTAACAGCTATCTGCCACCCGTTAACCCATGTATTGTAAATCTTCTTCTGCTCGGCAGAATTTATCAAGTCTTTGCCCTTCATAACGCCGCCGATAATCAAACCTATGATTATCAACACTATAGACAACTCTACAAGCGTAAAACCTTTTCTCATTTTAAAGTCCTTTTTTTTAAAAATTTGCTCATTGTACCATATAAGAGAACCAAAAACAATAAATTATTGTACATTTGAGATTAAATCATACATAGGTCCCATAAGTCCTATCATAACCATTGCCATAAACCCGCCGACTATTATCAAAACAACCGGCTCTATTATTTTTCCTATATTTTCGGCAAAATTATCAACTTTTTCATAGTAGTGGCTTGAAACTATGTCAAGTTGCGTCTCTAGCGTACCTGCAGACTCTCCCACACTCATCATCCTTATGGGAAAAAGAGGAAACAGGTTTGTATTTGAAAATGCTATGGACAACTGTTTTCCTCTGGATATATCTTTTGTTGCCTCTTGCAGTGCTTTTTGAAAAAGTTCATTTTTGATATTTTTACTCAACGTATCTAAAGCGGTAAATATAGGTATGCCCGACACTAGCGCCAATCTTAGATACTCAGATATAAAAGCGGTGTTAAAACTCAATATAACATCTTTGATTACAGGAATTTTTAACATATATTTATCTGTTAGCCAACGAACTTTTTGATACTTTTTATGCGCTAGCTTAAAGAGTGCGACAAAAACAACTGTTGTGCCTATGAGATATCCTATGTAGTTAGTAAGAAAATCGGATATATTCATCATAGCAACCGTGAGAGCGGGAAGCTCTACATCCATCTCGGCAAAAAGCTCCGTCATCTGAGGCAATACATAAATCATCCAAACCAGCATAGCTCCCATAACCGCAAAAAAAGCAAAAGATGGATAGATAAGTGCCGATTTTGCTTTCTTTTTTAGTGTAGTTATTCGGCGCAAAAATGATGCTCCGCGCTTAAGAGTAAGCTCAAGCTGCCCCGTATCTTCGCCGATTTTTATAAGATTTAAAATCATAGAGCCGACTACGTCCTTATATGCCTCAAATGCCGCCGAGAGAGATTTGCCTCTGTTTACGTCATCTGCGATTTTAAAGAGCATATTTTTAAACTGCTTATTGTCACTATCCTGCGCCAAATCAATGATGCCCTGCCTAAGAGGCAAACCTGCTCTTATGACAAGATGCAGATTTTCCATCATCTCAATAACATTGTCTGCGGATACTTTAGTTTTTGCAGATGGGATTGCAGATGAGGCGAAAGAGGGAATTTTATATATTTTTAAAGGATAAACCATGTCTCTATCCAGCGATTGAAGCAAATCGTCATATCCGGATGCCTCTAGAAAAACAACTCCTTTTTGTCCTTTTTTGTTTATACTTAAGACCAAAAAGTGCATCAGTTGACAACCCTGTTTATCTCTTGAATTGTTGTGACACCTTGTAAAACCTTAATATGTCCATCCTCTTTTAAAGAGAACATCCCTTTTTGATACGCGGCCAAAAGTATCTCTTGAGTGCTTGCTTTTTTTGTTATCAAAGATTCTATATCTTTATCAATCTCAAGGATTTCTATAATTGATTCTCTTCCGATATAGCCTGTTGCTCTGCAGTTTTCACATCCAACTGCATCAAAAAGCGTAAAATCCGGATAGAGTTCAACAAGACGTTTTGAGATGCCTAAATTTTCAAGCTCTTCTACGGTTGCTTCTTTGGGTACTTTACAGTTAGAGCACAACTTTCTAACGAGTCTTTGGGCTATTACGCACAAAAGCCCTGAACCTATCAGATACGGCTCAATGCCCAAATCTTCTAAGCGCGGAATTGTACCTACCGCATCATTTGTATGCAGGGTTGATAAAACCAAGTGACCCGTAATCGATGCACGAACCGCAAGCTCTGCCGTTTCACGGTCTCGTATCTCTCCGACTAGCATAACGTCTGGATCTTGCCTCATAAATGCACGAATAGCATTGTAAAACGTATAGCCTGCCTTTTCATTCAGCTGCGTCTGCTTAATAAAAGAAAATTTATACTCTATCGGGTCCTCAATCGTCATAACATTTTTTTTCAATGAGTCAATTTTGCGGAGTGCAGAGTATAGAGTTGTAGTCTTACCGCTTCCCGTAGGTCCGACTATAAGGACAATTCCGTATGGTTTAGAGAAGTAATTTTCTATTTTTGCAACATTTGTTTTTGTTAAACCTAAGCGTGAAAGGCTAAAAAGAGAGGAGTTTTTTCCCAGCAGTCTCATTACGACGTTTTCGCCGTAGTTTGTTGGCAGTGTAGAGATTCTCAAATCAAACGGCTCACTTAAAAACTCATAGCTAAAAGCGCCGTCTTGTGGTTTTCTCTGTTCTGAAATATCCAAGTTGCTAAGAATTTTTATACGTGCGACCAATTGGGCATGCAACTTTAGGGGAAGTGAATAAAAGTGCTGTAAAACCCCGTCTATACGATAAGAGACATGCGTAACAGAGCTCTCTGGAGATATATGGATATCCGTTGCATGATCTTTTATGGCACTATTTAAAAGCAGTTCAAAAAGATGTACGACATTGACATCTGAATCCGCAACGGCACTTTTTATAATTTGTGCTATCTCCTCTTCTATGGGGTTGCTGAGCTGATAGTAGAACATCTCCGCATATCTTGCAATAGTTTTTTTATCTTCAACAACAAATTTTACATTTTTGCCTGAGATTTTACGAAGATAATCAAGAGTTGATAGCTCGTTTACATCCTGCGTTGCTACAATCAGGGTATGCTCATCAACGCTGATAGGCAAAATATTTTTTGCTTTTGAGACATTATAAGGAATAAGCCTTAGCGCATCTGCCGAGGGAACTACCAGTTCCAAATTTATATACTCTAAATTGTTCTGTATAGCAATAGCTTGAGAAATCTCACTTGATGTTACAAAGTCCAAATCCTGCAGTGTTTCGCCGAAAAATTTCGGGTTTGCTTTTTGAACATCTAGAGTAACTTCAATCTGCTCTTTGGTTATAAAACCCAACTCCTCAAGAAGCTGACCTATGGGTTTGTTTTGCGGGGACATCTCTTGCCTCTTTCTATGGTTGACATGTTTTGTTTGGGCTAGAAGGCAAAGTTTTACTACAATCACCACTGCAGCACTCACCGTTATTTTGACATTGCACACCAGCTGCCAAACAAGTACCGCCGCTTGTTGCGTTAGACTCCGCCAAAGGGTCTATGGTAATAGCAAACGCTCTTGATGCGTCTCTTCCGTCGGCACTGACACTGCAGTCAATACGAAAAGTGCCCGAAGATGCAGGCGTTCCGCTGATAGTATAGTTGGAATACGTAAGTCCGTTAAAACTGTTTGGCGCACAATCATGAGAAGTAGGCACACTGTAATTTCCATCTACATATATAGTGGCGCTATAAGGGCTGTCCACTATACCGCTAGGAAGATAGTTGTTGATGATGCGCAGAGGCGTATCGCTGCATCCGACATTGTGCTGCAGCTCATCTAACGTCACCCACTCCGCAACATCATCATAAAAATCAACAATATTTACAGGCGTAGTGTTGTCATCAACCTTATTATCCGCTCCGTAAATATTTACAGCATTGCCGCTAAGTGCCGTCTGCATATTGTAGTTTGCCCCTTCGTGCACTAAAACAAAAGCGACATTATTTATGGTTCTTATAGGATTTGTGCCGTTATCTATAACACTTAAGCTTGTAGTGCTATATGCGCAAACATCGTTGTTTATGGTTGCCAGATTTGTATCGGCTGCATAAAAAATGGGGTGCTGATTGTTTTTTACGGGAGACAGATCATTTTGAAACTCAGAGCCAAGCGGTAAATTTGGCCACTTTAGAGCATACCCCATTATGGCATCTTTGGCTGCTTTTATCTGCTCTTTTGCTTCGGCCGTCTTGCCTCTCTCTCTCATGGCTTTTATAGCCTGAAATGAAGCTCCTATCATCAAGCCGATTATGGTTAGTGCTATTGCCAACTCTATTAGCGTAAATGCTTTTCTTCTCATTTTACTCTCCTAGCTCACCTGAGCGCTTCTGAATTGTAGCATAGAGCGGATGTGAATTATCAATTTTTTTTAAAATCTCGTTATAGAGACCTCTTGCCTGAGTATTTTGTTCCAAATCCAAAGCTCTAGCATAAGAAAAAATGTTATAAACATCGTTTGGATTTTTTTCATAAGCCATTTTATAAAAAGAGAGGGCTCTTTGCATATCATCTTTTTTTTCAAAATAGTATCCGCTTAGCATCATCAATCTGCCGCTGCCGTCTATGCTGATATATGGAAGCAAATCGTTATAAAAACTCTCCTGATTGCCCTCTAATGCTCCATAAGCATAAGCATAGAGAAGTTTGCCTTGATAATTTTGGCTATCTATAATATTTTTTGCCTGAAACCATGCGCCTTTTTTACCATAGAGATAGCAGAGATTGTTTTTTATTTTTTGATTTTCATAGCCGGAAGCAAGAAGCATCTCATAATAAAGCATAGCTCCCGTCTCATCGCCGCTTTGGTAGGCTTTTTGAGCTTTTAGCAAAATATCAGATCTGTTAAATTTGGATAGTTCCGGAGCGCTGTTTGCATTTTTTGCTATCTCTTTTTTTGCCTCATTTGTTCCGCTAGAAACCAAATTATTTTTCATATCCCAAGACGTTGATTCTATGATATATGCATCTGCGTATCCGGCTTGATGAATTATTTTTAAATTTTGCTTCACATTGCCATATGACTCATCCTGCCCGTAACGACCGACAAAGTAGCCTCCAACGCCATGCAGGGTAATCTCATTTTTTAGAGTATCGGAAATTTTTTCTGCCCTTTTTTTGGCTTTTTCAACACTTTTTTCCGCAAAAAGCTGTACGGAATATATCGTTGTTTTCTCATTCTCTTTTTGCCACCCGACGCTAAGCGTATCTCCAAGCGCAAAAGCAAAAACAAAGAGAAAAAACAGCAGTGGTTTTATCATTGGATTATCTTCAATCTAATCAATATAACAAGTTCGCGCTTTTCATCGCTATTTACTGTTTTTGTAAACAAAGCGCCTAAATATGGGATCTCTGAGAGAAAAGGAACCTTCTCCTCTTGTTTTGAGACGGTGTTATTGATTAAACCGCCTATTAAAACAAGATTATTATCTTGTGCATAAATCGTCGTTCCCGCCTCTTTTATATTTAAAATGGGCGCAGTAGCTACAGAGACACCGTTTTCGTCCCTATAATCTACTACATCTTCTATACTTGAAGTTACGGGAACTATATTTAACATAATTCTTCCATCTTCCATAACTGTGGGCGTAACGCCCATTGTAACACCGTCTAACACATCTCTTCTGTTGTATGTTATCTCGGTGTCGCTTGTAGATGTACTGGAAGTTGTTTGAACCTCTTTTTCCCAAAATGGAACCAGTTTGCCAGACGATATCATGGCTGATTGACCGCTTAATACGCTTATACTAGGATTTGAGAGCGTATCTACATCTCCCGATTCATTAAGCGCAGTTATAATCGTTGAAAAACTTTTTGTAGAGTAACTCATAGTTCCAGCAACCGCTCCCGTCAATCCAAGAGTTTGTTCAAGATTCAACTGATCTCCGGTTTGTAAAACACTATTTGTTACGACATCCCAACTTACCCCAAGTGCATGTCCGTCATTTAAAACAACTTCTAGGATTTTTGCCTCTATTAACACTTGTCTATTGGACTGTTTTTTTATTCTGTCTATTATCTCTTCGATAGCATCTATGTTTTTCTTTCTATCATAAACATTTAGCGTACCGCTAAACTTATTTAGAGTGTATTTTCCATCCGCACTCATCAGTGAAGCTACGTTTTTTTCAAGCTGTTCATAAAAATTATTTATCTCTTCAGGGTTATTAAAATTCAACTTAAAGTCACCCTTTAGTCCTTGCGAACTACCACCCTCTCCACTTGCGGAACTCAAAGTATCTCCGCCAAGCTCACTTTTAAATGATGAAGTCGTGTGAACATAGGGTATGTTAAAGTTTTTTTGCTCAAACTGCTTTATATGAAGTATGTTTCCAACTAGCTTATAGTAACAACCGGATATATTCATTACTATATCCAACACCTCTTTTAGAGGTGCGTCCTCAACCGATATGCTAATTGGAATATTGACATCAACATCTTTATCAACAATCAAATTTAAACCCGATTGTTTTGATATTTGATACATAACCTGAGAAAACTTCGCCTCTTCGGCTAAAAAGCTGATTTTTTGCTCATCAAAAACAGAAACATCCTCATATATCGGAGGAAGCACAAAAGTCGGCACGCTTCCTTTGTTGTTAAACTCTTTAAAAGCCGCTATCTCTCGAGTTGCATTTTTTGCTTCTGCACCTTTGACGTCCGGCGTTGCATGGTTTGAACATCCACCCAGAAACAACATAAGCGATATTAATGAAATATAGTAAGCCATTTTAATCCTTTTTTGGTTTTAATTTGTACACGATTTTTCTCTATTTTTGTCACTGCGGCATCCTCAATCAAGCTACCCTCTTTTACAATCAAATTATTAATTATTGCTGTTTTGGTATCAAAAAAAATAGCTTGAAGTTTATATGAAAATTGCTTAATCTCAATCTTTTGAGGCTCTTTTCCCGAACCAACCTCAACGTTTTGTTGTTTTTGATAAAATAGGTTTTGCGCAACCCATCTAGCATCTTCTCTTCTTAAATCTATCTTCTGTTGAATCTCTTTATATTTTTCAATTTCTCTTTCTATTTGCAGATATGTATCTATTTTTGCATTCAGCTCCACATTTGAGTACTTCTCCTGCGCAGGAAAAAGATAGTTTGCATAGCTGACAATTTCAGCACTATAAATATAAACCGCGATAGAGACAACAAACGGGAGAGTTAAGGAAGCAAACTGCTTGTTATTGAGGTACATTGTCAGCTGCCTCCATACCTTGAGATAAGTTATTTTCTACGTTATAGGGCTGAGCCACCTGAAACTTGCCGCTTAGCTCCTTGGCGTCAAGCTTGAGTTCTCTAAACTGTAAAAATCCATCTTTATGCTCTATATTAACAAAATTATCAAGGGCTTCTTTGCTGCCCCTGCTTATAGCGTATGACATATCAATATTTTTTGCGAAATCATCTTCATAGATATATTTATCGACAAGAAGATTGTATCTATTGTGATTTTCATCAAAAAAGTAGATTAATTTTTTATCCGTCTCTATTGAGTTGTTTTGCTCATCGCCGACGAGAGGAATAATATCACGGTTAAGAAATAAGTTTATCTGAGCGATTGTCTGCATCTTTTTTATATCTTTATCGTACTGTTTGTTTATGGCGTCGATTTTGCGGCTCTGCTCTTCAAACCAAGTCGCAAGAGCTGTTGTCAGCACAAAGACTAGAAGCACAAAAGTAATGATTATGCCATTTTTCATCTTCTTCTCCTTTGTTCTATTTTCTCCGGCTCCGCCTTAACTTTTTCAATTGTTACAGTCGTGTCAAAATCCATTTTTTTATAATCTGTTTTTACTAAATATTTGCTTGTAAAGGTTGAGTTAATATCTTCAAACTTACCAAAAAAAAGCTTTTCAAACTCATATAGCTCTCCAAGGGTCTCAAACTGACGTTTAAATGTCGCGCTTAGCTTTAAATCATCATTCAGATAACTCCACTGCAGCTCATCAGGTTTTTGCAGCAAAATCAGCGGTTTTATTGATAAAATAATATCAAGCGGGTGGTGCTCTAAATATTTTTCGCTCATCTGCATATATTTCAAGCTCTCATCAAGCTTCTCAATCGGATGAGTGTCTGTTTTGTGTGAGAGAGAATTTAACCTGCCCTTAACCCTCTCGTGCTCTTGAAGCAAATCAGAATATAAAACAAAACTATCATACGCAAGATAAGAGCCTACGAGAGCTAGCACCGCAGACAATGCAAATGCTATTTTTGAGCTTATCGAGTATTGTTTTAGTCCCAAAACTGAAGCCGGCATAAATTGGGATTTTTTTGGCACATACCAGCTTCCAAGCGAGAATATATATTGATGAGCCTCCTCGCCTTCAAGCCCTTTTATGAAAGTGTTTGGATAAAGAACCGCTATTCCAAGCTGAGACATCATATGAATGTGCTCAACTATAACGTCATCTACCGCTAAAGAGCCGCTGAGCGCAGCAACGGAGAACTTTACATCTCTAAAACTTTGCTGTACATAAGCTATTGTTTGGGTAATCTCTTCAACAAGGTTTATCTTTCGCATCTCGGCATTACTTGCGACAATCGTGTTGAGACGACTAAATATTAATGAATTTTTGTGGACAGCTATCATAGTTATTTTGTTTGATTGCGTATGTATAGAGAAGTAGCTCTCCTCTTTTATGCACTCGTTTGATATACCAAGCAGTGAAAACTTGCTTATAGTGGCACTTTTTATTTCAATGAGGTTATCAATCAAACCAAAAGGCTGCAGATATCTCTCTTCATATACTCCATCTATTTGATATTGTGTTTTTTCATCATTTTTGTTTTTTGGCAATCGATGATAATTAAAAAGAGTCTGTTCTTTTGAATTGGATTCGCGCAATTTCCTTGAAATTATACTTCTAATTACATTGTCGCTTGTAATGACTGATTCGAGAGATATCTTATCATCCACTATATCGCTTTGTTCGATATTGAGGAAAATATTTTTTTTATTTTTTATAAATAGCGGCAGCTCTGACAAATCAACAGCATCATGTCTAATGACTGAATAAGAGCTATCCTTTTTTTCCACATCCAAAACTACCGCATAGTTCTCTTGGATATCGACGGCGCAGAGTTTGTTCATAAAATCTCTTATGTTAAATTATTAGTATTTTTATTTAAAAAAAATTGAAATTATTATATCCAACATTACCCAAATTTTAATTTTTTAAGTGCATCTTCCTCATTCTCTTGTCTCATTAGCGATTCGCCGACCAAAAATGCATCAACGCCAGCTTTGCTTAAATCTTCTAGCTGTCCGTGCTCATATATCCCGCTCTCTGCAACAATAACCTTGCCGTTTGGAATAAGAGGGATAAGCTCATAAGATAGATTCATATTCATCTCAAAAGTTTGAAGATTTCTATGATTTATGCCGATGATATCGCTTCCTGCGTAGATAGCTTTTATGAGGTCAGTTTTATCATGAACCTCAACAAGCGCTTCCATACCCAAATGTCTTGTATAGTTTAGAAGCTCTTTTAACTCAGCTTTACTTAGAGCCGCGGCGATTAGGAGGATAAAATCCGCTCCGTGAACCATGGCTTCAAGTATCTGATACTTTGATACGATAAAATCTTTTCTTAAAAGCGGAATGCCAACATATCTTCTAATCTGCCCGAGATAATCCAGATTTCCTTGAAAAAAGTGCGGCTCAGTAAGCACGGATATGGCACTAGCACCGCCCCTCTCATAACTCTGCGCTATTGCAACGGGATCAAAATCTTCACGAATCACCCCTTTTGAAGGAGAGGCTTTTTTTACCTCGGCAATTATTCTGTACGGGTCATCCTTGGTGGCTGTTAAATATGGAAACACGTCTCTTGGAACTCTTGCATTAAAAGCGAGTGAGCGTCCAAGCCAATCCATCGAGAACTCTTTTTCTCTTTTTGCCAAATCCTCTTTTGTCTTTTTTATTATTTCGTCTAAAATCATTTTGTCTTACTGCCCTTTACTGTTTTTATTTTTTATTGCATTTTTCAATAGCTTCAATATGTTTCACAACCTCTTCATTGTCGCTTCCGTCGATATTTTCAACTCTCTTTATAACTTTTGCCGCCTCTTTGCAATCTCCAAGCTTATAGTATCCCCATGCCAAAGAGTCAAGATAGTAGATGGAGTCCGGTTCGATTTTAAGAGCCTCTTTTACATACTCTATCCCTTTTTTAACATCTATATCGTGATCAATTAAAAGATATCCGAGATAGTTTAGATACATACCCTCTTTTTTTGTCTCTATGACCTCTTGAAGTTTTGCTATAACTCTCTTTTGCATAGCCTTGTCATTTTTATCTTCGCTGCTCTCATACTCAAAAATAGCGCTCTGCCCGAGATACGAGACCTCTTTGGTCTCATCATAAAGCTCTTTTGCCTTTGATGC
>KB227113.1_pt27 | contig 11165 bp, 12 predicted proteins | sample 524768 | NCBI WGS metagenome assembly AMQJ01 (sample SAMN00998488, study PRJNA167727) | sediment metagenome | isolation source: subsurface aquifer sediment | place: USA: Rifle, Colorado | collected Aug-2009
ATTGTTATAGGAAAACAGAACTCAAACATCCTTGAACAGGCTATGGATCAGGTTTTTATTAATCATCTTGATAAATTATTAAATGCTTTATCGAATAATAATTTTTCAAATCACGGGTATCAGGAGTTTAAGCAGTATCAGGAATCATCTTTTTATATTTACAATCAATTATTAAAACCTATTGAGAATATAATAAGGAATAAGAATCTGATTATAATTCCTGATGGAAAACTTGCATATCTCCCATTTGAAGTTTTGACCAATGAGTATATAGCATTTGATAGAATAAACTACAAGGGATTGCCATATTTATTGTATAAGAATCATTTTAGTTATTCTTATTCAGCCTCATTTTTGTTTAACAATAATAATAGAAGTCAAACAGCAGCTAAGAAATTAGGAGCATTTGCTCCTACCTACAATAACATTGGGTCAATGCCCGAAGGATTTACATCATTCCGCCAGGAATATAGAGAGCGATTATTTCCTTTAAAGGGTATTAAAGATGAAGTACAAAAAATTTCAGAATTACTTCATGGAGATATGTATTTGGATTACAGAGCTAATGAGAAAACCTTCAAGAAGGTTGCTCCTTTTTATGATATTCTTCATTTAGCTATGCATACCATTATGGACGATCAAAATCCTATGTATTCTAAAATGGCTTTTACACAACAGGAAGATAGCACAGAAGATGGATTTTTAAATACCTACGAGTTATATAATATGAAATTAAACAGTAGAATGGCTGTGTTAAGTTCATGTAATAGCGGTAGTGGAAAAATGCAACGTGGCGAGGGAGTAATGAGTCTTGCCCGAGGGTTTATTTATTCGGGATGTCCTTCAATTATTATGACTCTTTGGTCTGTTGAAGATAAATCAGGTGTTAAATTAATGACGTCCTTTTATAAAAATCTGTTAAAAGGAAAAACAAAATCCGAATCACTTCAATTATCGAAAATTGAATTTATCGAAAATGCTGACCAGTTAAGGGCTCATCCCTATTTTTGGTCGGGATATGTGGTAATAGGCAGCAATAGTGCTTTATTTGAATCGGATACGAAATATTATGTTTATTCTGGAATCACGCTAGTTCTTGTTGCTTTAATATTGTTCCTATTTCTAAAACGAAGAAAAATTAATTCAACTTCTTTAGAATAATTTCTGCATCAGGTTTCTGTGTCATATTCTCTTGAACTACTTTATTTAAGATACTTTCTGCACTATCTAATTCATTTTGTTTTAAATAAACGAGTGCCAAATACCAATTTGATTGTTCCCAGAAAATATGATTCTTTTTTTGAATAAGATCACTTAAATATTCTTCAGCCTCGATCAAATTATTATTCTCGATTTCGCAGACCGACAAATAAAACTGGCTCATCGTATTCGTTGCATCTTTTTCCAGAACCATTTTAAAATAAACAGCTGCTGAATCATATTCATTTTCATCGTAAAAATTAAATGCTTCATACATTAACTTTGTAGTATCATTTTGATCGCTTAAAGACCGAAAACTCATCATGGCAGGATATGCAGAATAATAAGATGCAAAAAGGCTGTTTTTCTCAACTTGCTTTTCCCTATTTAGAAAAATACCGGATACCACGATAACAAATACCAGAATAGCTGCAACAGCCGAATAAATATATAGTCGCTTGTTAGGCTCCTCCGTTTCGAGGTTTATAATATGATTTAAGTTTTGCCTTAAATTTAAAATATCATCCTCAGTAATAGCATCGTTAATGCGCCTTCTAAGTAGAAATTCTTTCATCAGATCAGGGTTTGTTCTTAAAGATTCTTCAAATTCTATTTGTTCCCTAACCGACATTTCATTCATTAAATACTTCTCAATCCAATCGAATTTATTCTCCATCACTCTTCTTTAAAATTCGGATCACTTTTAATATACCGCACAAGTTGTTCTTTACACTTATATTTTTTACGTTTAATATATTGCTGACTTCCAATTCCTAATTCATCAGCGATTTCTTTTAAAGGTACATTTTTTAAAAATAATTGCAATAACTTCTGGCATTCTTTTTCGAGTCTTAAGAAATGCTTTTGATAAAGCTTGTATTGTTCGTTTTTTTCATACTCATCGAGTCTCACATCAGGTATTTCTTCATATTCCAAATAAACATCAAGCTGCTCGGCATTTTCTCTTTCTTTCGATAATTGTTTCATCCAAATAAATCGACAAACACTATATATGTATGATTTAAACGAGGAAGTAAGGTTTATGTTTCCTTCTTTAATTTTTCGATAAATAATAATAATTCCTTCTTGGAATACATCTTTTGCATCCTGCTCAGATCCTTTGGCATCAAGGATAAATCTCTTTATCGTTGGGAAATAAATTGAGTATATGCTTTTTAGAATTTCTTTATCCTGATTACGAATTCCTTGAACTATCGTTTTATTATCTAGTGATCTCAATTGAATTAAAGGATATATATGATTTAATTTCAACCAAATCTAAAAAATAAGATCAAAACTAAAAAATAAAAAAAGGTCGCAAAGCTTTACGACCTAATAAATAAGCAGTTAAAATTTTTTATATGGAATATAAATATTTTATTATGGTTTTATCAATAACTACCAGAACCAGAATTCCAATAAAAGCAAGTAAAATATAGGGAGATAAAGTTATTTCGCCCCAAAATTTTAAGAAAATATCAGTAAAAACTTTGAAAAATCCCGGAGTTTGAAAATCTGAAGAAACCTCAGAGAAACTAAATCCGTGCGTTATAATATAATAGATAAAAAATCCAACAACTAACGTACTCATAGTGATGATAAGCCAAATATTACTTCGTTTGTCGTCATTCGTTATAAAACTAACGTTTACTGAAGGATCTTTTAATATTCGGCTCATGACATTTTTAGTAAAATCCGAAGTAGGTTGTTGAACTTCCCCTTTACGAATCAGATCTTTGGTAAAATCATCGATATTTAGTTTATTGTTATTCATATTACAGTATTGCGTTTACTTCATCTTTTAAAATCATTTTCAGCTCATCGTAAAACCGCTTTCGTGCCCGATGCAATTTTACTTTTACATTTGTGAGGGTTAAGCCTGTAATTTCAGAAATTTCATCCATTGAGTTTTCTTTTAAATAATACATGCTTATCAAAAATGCATCGTCTTCCTTCAAATTTTCGATTGCCTCATTGATATAACGTTTTTGTTCGTTCTTTGTTATTTCATTTATAGCATTATAAGTAGAAATCACTTCACTTTCCGGTAATACACTATCTTCAATATCGTATACCTCAATCTGTTTCTTTCTTAATTTCGAAATTGCTCCATTATAGGTGATTCTATACAACCAGGTTGAAAATTTCGATTCAAATTTAAAATCTTTTAACGAATTAAAGACTTTTACAAAAGTATCCTGTGCCAGTTCTTCTGCATCTTCTGAATTTTTCAACATTCTTAATGCAATCGTATAAACCATTCCTTTATGCGTATCAACAAGATAAGTAAATGCGTTAATATCACCTCCTAAAACACGTTCTATGTAAAATTTATCTTGTTTCAATCCCTATCTTTTTTCAGTATGACGCTTAAAAACAAATTTAGGTTACAGGTAAGATTTAAATGTCAATTTACAATTTTTTTTGAAATGGAGTGTAACCCAACTAAAAAATGTGGCGTCATAGCAATAAAACGATGTTAAACTTAAACAAATTAATTATGAACGATCTTGATTTTTTAGTAGGTATAGCTTTCTTCGCAGTTGTATATGGAATTTTTCATTTATATGTAAGAAGAAAAGAAAGATTGGCTTTAATAGAAAAAGGTCAAACTGCTGCTATTTTTAATAGTGAATCGAATGTTTCACCGAGTTTAAAATATGGTATATTTTTTATCGGTATTGCCATTGGCTTTTTAATGGGTGAAATTTTAAGCCAAAACACTCATCTGGAAGAAGGTATTGCTTATCTTTCAATGATTTTCTTGTTTGGTGGAATAAGCTTGGTTATCTATTATTTTATAGCCAAAAAACACACAAGAAAAGAATAACGCTTATTAACGATTTACCTAAAAAAGGCTCCATGTTTTTATGCATGGAGCTTTTTGCTATTCAGATTTTGTATTTATCGTTCTCATTATTGCTTCCTGACAAACAGGACAAAAACCTCCCGCTTCGTTGGTTTTCATTCTGCAATCCATATAAGGACTAAACATTCCCTTGTTAACATATCCACCCCCTTCATAAACACCAATTGTGTTTGTATAACTCTCTTCACGTGGAGTTGGAACCGGAGTATCTAAATTTATTTTAGATTTCCATTTTAAATCGAAATTTACAAGTGTTGTTAGATTGGGTTGCCAGGGTTCGATTTCTAAATTGAAAAAATCGTTGTATGCTGTTGATGAATTGTAATATTCGTCGCCTAAACCAGCAAATGAATGTCCTAATTCATGTATAAAAACCTCGTTTGATAATGCATGATCAACACTTGAAATACAATAGTGATTATAAATTCCTCCCCCTCCATATTTTTCAGAGTTAACAAGAATACAAATGGCATCATAAGGTACTAATGAAGCTACATCTCTAACCGCAAAATGATCTTCGGTTGTCAGGTACCTCTCGCTTCCAAAAGTGTAAAAATTGCTATTTAACACTGTTTTCTTGTAAATACTATCTCCGGGAATATCTGTACCTGATTCCTCAGAACTGGAATTAACTAACCAAATATTAAATTTCTCTTTATTCAAACTATAGGGTTCAAACAAAAACAGATAATCAATAAATTGTTGAGCATCATCTTTAAATTTTTCCATTTCATTTACAGTATATCCTTCTGCCAAGAAAACTAAATCAACTTTGGTTGATGGATCTCCATGATCAAGAATTTTGGAGTATGGGAATTTTACAATCTTAGTATTATATGTATGTTTCTTAGGATAAATCTCTTGTGTAAATATTTCTTTAAAAATACCTTCCCAGCTTCTGCTATATATTTTTAGCAGAACAGGGTTTTTTGGATAAGGGAATAAAATTGACTGGGTAAATTCGCGAGTTACGGAATCTGCTTCTAATGTAGTTTGCCACTCCTCAAATAAGGTACAAAAACCTTGCGAATAAATGAGTGCTTCTGATTTTAAATCCAGAATCTCAAATTTATATTCACCAAAACTTAACTCATCGATCAAATGTGTTTTTGATCCTCCCCAATAAATTTCTTTAGAAATTTTGTCCAACTTAATTTCCTCGCTATTCGCGTTTCCAATTAAAACAAAATCTACCCGCATCGACTGGTCCTCGAAATTTTGTTGAAATTCTGATTGTTCTGTGCAAGAGTAAAGCACCGAAATTAAAAGAAAAAATAATAATGATCTCATGTCAAGCCCTTTTTATTTGTTAAATTTACAAATTATCATTAATCAAAACATTTCTTTGACTATGAATTCTTCATTTGGATTAAAACTAAAAGAACTTTTAATAAGCTGGGGCTTGTCAGAACAAATGGCTGCATCTTCAAAAAATATCATTGTAATACTTAGCTTAATAATTATAACATTTCTGGCTTATTTTATAACAAAAAAAATATTAATTAATGTAATTCGAAGTTTTGTTAAAAAAACTAAGGTGGCCTGGGATGATATTATACTTAACCAAAAGATATTACGAAGAGTTTCGCATTTAATTCCGGCACTTATTATTTATTTTTTCTCGAAAAATGGATTAATTGAATACCCGCAGATTTCGAATTTTATTCAAACCTGTTCGTACATTTATATTATTCTAATTGGGATGTTAATTCTCGATTCGTTTTTAAGCGCATTAAACGAAATATATTCAACACTACCTACTTCAAGGGAAAGACCCATAAAAGGTTATATACAGAGTATTAAAATTGTTATTTTTTTTATTGGGGCTATTGTAGTTATTTCGGTAATTATCGGGAAATCGCCTACCAAACTGCTTGCAAGTTTAGGAGCCATTGCAGCAATTTTGATTTTAATATTTAAAGATACGATCCTGGGTTTGGTGTCGGGAATTCAATTAACCGCTAATCAAATGGTAAAAATTGGTGATTGGATTTCAATGCCCAGTAAAAATGCTGACGGAACGGTTATGGAAATAACCCTGAATACGGTTAAAGTTCAAAATTGGGATAGAACAATAACTACAATTCCTACTTATTCGTTAATTTCAGAATCGTTTCAGAACTGGAAGGGAATGGAAGAATCTGAAGGAAGAAGAATTGCTCGTTCAGTTCATATTGATTTGAAAAGCATAAAATTTTGTGATCATGAAATGTTTGAGAAATTTAAAAGAATAAAATTAATCGAGAAATATGTTGTTGATAAACAAATTGAACTTGAAAAATATAATAAATCACTTGACCTGGACGATAATGATAAAGTAAGTAGAAGAAACCTGACCAACATTGGTGTATTTAGAAAATACATCGAATTATATCTTGAGAATCATCCAAAAGTACATAGTAAAGGCTCTGGATATACACTAATAGTGAGACATTTGCAACCAAGCGAAATGGGTTTGCCTATTCAAATTTATTGTTTTAGTAAAGATCAGGCATGGGCTGACTATGAGCAGGTTCAAGCTGATATTTTTGATCATATTCTAGCTGTAGTTCCTGAATTTGAATTAAGCGTATATCAAAATCCTACAGGCGAAGATTTTAAACAATTAAGAAGCCAGACATGAAATTTTTATGTTCATTTATATTACTCGTATTTTTTTTGATTACGGAAGTTCAAGCACAAAAAGTTTACTCTGTTAACTATGATTACCAGGCTGATGTTAAAGTATTTGTAACTGATCATTCATATAAGGCTGATTTGTTGGTTTATAAAGTAAAATACGATTATCAGGCAAGAGAAAACAGAGGTTTATGGTACTTTACTGATTATGATTACCAGGCACTCAAAAAAATATTCTTTACAGAATACGACTATCAAGCTGAACTAAAAATATACTTTGTTGATTACGATTATCAGGCAGGATGGCAGAAAAATGAAAAGAAACATTTAATGTTATAAGTCGTATTAGAATTGAATTCATTTTTAGTTGTTTTGTGCAATTTTAAACACTCTTTTTTTACCAAACCTTAATTTAATGCCAAATCAAAAAGCTGAAAATATTAAAAATAAGGAACAAAAAGATAAAACTTTTAACAAGGAATCTCTTTTAAATTTGAATCAAGAAAATTCTGAGATTGTCAGTTTTTTCAAAAAGTCGCAAGAAGAAAATGTAAAACTTACCGATAAAATCTTAAGTCTTGAAAAAGCTCAGGATATTATATTTGAGCAATTCAGAGATCTTGAATTACAACGAATTGACCTTGAAAAACAACAAAAAAAGTTAGAAGAAGATAGTGAAAAATTTCGTAGCCGAACCATCGATTTATTTGGCAAACTGGTTGATTTAAAAAAAGCTAAAAAAACGATTAGCTTACAAAATGAAAAGCTCGAAACACAGCAAAAAGAAATTGAAATTCATCAAACATTATTAGAAAAATCGAACGAAAAGTTTAGAGAAAGAACTATTGAACTTTTTGGAAAAATGATTGATCTAAAAAAAGCTAAAAAAACAATTAGTTTACAAAAAGAAGAAATTGAAAATCACAGAGAACAGCTTACTGCATTAAATGCCAGCAAGGACAAGTTCTTTTCAATCATAGCTCACGACTTGCGAAACCCTATTGCCGGTTTTTTAAATTTAACCGAAATTTTAACAAACAATTTTGATGTTTTTTCCGAAAATGAAAGCAAGGAATTTATCGAAGTGATGAACGAGGCATCAAAGCAGCTTTATAATTTATTAGAGAATCTTTTACAATGGTCGCGAGCTCAAACAGGAGGAATTACATACGAACCCAAGTTTATTTCTATTAAGAAAATGGTGGATGAAACCATTGACGCATTAATGATTAATATCGAGAATAAGAGTATTAAAATTAGCTTAAACCTTGATGAGAAAGCAATTGTTTTTGTTGATGAAAACATGATTACAACAGTAATTCGAAATCTGTTAAGCAATGCAATAAAGTTTTCACATCGCAATGAAATTATATCAATTCGATGCACTTCAAAAGAAGAATTTGTCGAATTATCAGTAATCGACAATGGAATAGGGATTAAAAAAGAAGATCGGGAAAAATTATTCAGGATTGACCAGCACTTAACAACCCCCGGCACTTCAGAAGAAAAAGGAACCGGTTTAGGTTTGATTTTATGCAAGGAATTCGTGGAAAAAAACAGAGGTAAAATCTGGGTTGAAAGTGATCTTAATAAAGGTTCCGAATTTACATTTACTCTACCTAAAAAATAAACCTTTAAGGAATAAGAAACCATAGTTTTATCGAAAAATTTTGAATCCTATTTGAATAAAAAATATCAAAAAAATGAACCAGCCGAGGGAAGCTCAACAATCCTATTAAATTCATCATACAGTAAAGACTGAATAAGGATTTATTCTTTACAAATCAAAAAGTTTAAGATTAATTCATATATTTAAGGTCATTACGAACAAGCACTTTACCAAACCGGATTGATCAGAATGCCTAAGTTTTCTAACATATTATTTTTACTTCTATTTTCTACATTTGTTGTATTTGGTTCAGCTAACCCGACAAAAACAGATAGTTTACTACAGGTACTGGAAAATCAGGATGGGGTATCCAGAATGGCAACTTTAAGGCTGCTTTCTAAGGAATTTATGAACAACTCAGTTGAGGAAGCCGTAAAATATGCCAGCGAACTTTTAAGAATTGCTGAGAAAGAAGGAAACTTACAATATATTGATTTAGCAAGTTCTTTTTTGGGTGAGGCCTATTTTTATATGGATGAAATTGAGAAATCAATTGAATATTTTGAAATATTTCTAAAAACAAATGTTCAGCAGGAAGATATTGATGGAATTGGAACTGCCTATAATAATCTTGGAATAGTATACCGGTACATTGAAAAATATGAAATAGCTATTCAGTATTACCTGGAAAGTTTAGCAATTAAAGAAAGACTTAAAGATTCGGCAGGATTAAGCACCACCTTAAATAATATTGGGGTATTATATTTCCATATGGGAGATTATAGTAAAGCCCTCGAATATTATACAAGATCTTATGATCTGGAAAAAGCATTACACAATAAATCAGGGATAGCTACTTCACTCTTAAATATTGGCGAAATACACAGTATGTTAAACAACTATATTGAGGCATTACGCTATTTTCAGAATAGTATTGAAATGTCTGAAGCAATAAATGATTTACATACGCTGGAAAGCAATTATAAGTGTTTATATGATATGTATAAACGTAAAATTAACTTCCAAAAAGCATTGTATTATTATGAGTTGTTTACCGAACTAAGAAATAACCGTTTAAGTCAGGAGTCAAGAAAAGAAATTGCAGAGCTAGAAATTCAGTACGAAACAAATAAAAAGCAAAAAGAAATTGAGTTGCTTAATAAACAAAATCAGTTGGGAAAGCTTATCATTTTAATCTTTTCTATTGCAATTGTTACCTTCGTTTTCTTACTTGTTCTTTTATATAGGCAAGGGCAGGCGAAAAAGAATGCCCTCAAATTGCTTTCGGAAAAAAATGTCGAAATCACAGAACAAACCGAGGTTTTAAATAAGTTAAACACGACAAAAGATAAATTTTTCTCGATCATATCTCACGATTTAAAAGGTGCCATTGGAGGTTTCTTAGGTCAAACCGAGTTTTTAGCCGAAGATTTTAAAAACCTGCCTCCTGAAGATATGCACGATTTGATTATTAAAATGAATCAATCGTCGAAACAACTGTATTCGTTGCTGGAAAATCTTTTAGAATGGTCGCGTTCGCAAACAGGAAGTATAAGAATCATTCCAGAGAAGTTTAGCTTAAAAAAACTAGTCGACAATATTATTCCTCTTTTTCAGGAATTAATGAATGACAAGAAAATTAAAGTACTTATTAAGATTAATCCTGAAATTAAGGTGTTTGCCGATATGAATATGGTAAGTACAGTTTTTCGAAATATGATTACCAATGCCATAAAATTCTCCTATCCTGATAGCACTTTTACAATAACTGCAATGTTGGTAAATAAACTTGTTGAGATTGAAATTGCAGATCAAGGTATTGGCATATCAGAAAAAGATCAGCAAAAAATATTCAATATTGACCAAAGTTTCTCAAATCCGGGAACAAACCGGGAAAAAGGATCAGGACTAGGCTTAATCATTTGCAAAGAGTTTATTGAAATGAATCAGGGCAAAATATGGATTGAAAGTGAACCGGGTAAAGGTTCTTCATTTAAATTCACACTTAAAAAAGCTTAATTTAATCGCTGCTTTACCGTTTCGTAAATTAAAATAGATGCAGCAACCGAAACATTTAATGATTCTATTTCTCCAAGTATTGGAATTTTAACCATTTGATCGGCTACTTTTAAGTATTCCAGATCAACACCTTTATCTTCTGCGCCCATTAATATTGCTGTTGGAATTGTAAAATCAACTTTGTAATAATAATCATCAGCTTTTTCCGAAGCTGCTACAATCTGTATTCCACTTTGTTGTAAAAATTTTATAGTTTGTGCAAGATTTTTAACCCTGCAAACCGGTATCTTAAGCAATGCTCCAGCCGAAGTTTTAACTGCGTCGGCAGATATCTGAGCAGAACCTTTTTCCGGAATAATAATAACATCAACCTTAGCACACTCAGCAGTTCGCGTTATTGCACCAAAATTACGAACATCAGTAACCTTATCAAGAATAACGATAAAAGGTGTTTTGCCAGCCTCAAAAAGTGCAGGTAATATGTTATCAATATTTTGAAACTCAATGGGTGAAATGAAAGCTAATACACCCTGATGATTTTTCATGGTTACCCGGTTAATTCTTTCGTTGGGCACATACTGAATCGGAATTTGAAGACTTTTAACCAAATCCATTAATTCAAAAATAAGCTCACCTTTTAATCCAGCCTTAATCATTAGCTTATCAATTTGCTTACCCGATCTAATGGCTTCAATAACAGCTCTAATACCAAATATAAAATCTTTCTCTTGTTGTATCATTATCTTTTAATTTTGAAAATATAATATTTCTCCACTATTCCACAATTTAATTGCCTCGTCCCAGCCTGTTGTTTTTAATTTTTCTCTATCCAATTTGTAATGATTTAAA
>KB226415.1_pt10 | contig 11161 bp, 9 predicted proteins | sample 524768 | NCBI WGS metagenome assembly AMQJ01 (sample SAMN00998488, study PRJNA167727) | sediment metagenome | isolation source: subsurface aquifer sediment | place: USA: Rifle, Colorado | collected Aug-2009
GGCACATTTCAAGGGCGCCCTGGGCATAGCTGTTGGAATAATCATCCGCATCAATGGCTGTGAGAAACTCACGGATCAGCTCCTGGGAGGTTCGTTTGGTTTTATCCTTGCGGATGTCAATAGGATCTTTGGGTTCCTGAAACGGGTCCCATTTGTCATAGCCTGTTTTCATTATCTGCCGCTGGCCTCGTTTTCCCATGGCATCGAAAATGGCTTTTTTTCTTTCTTCAATTTCTTCGGGCGAGAAGTATGTCTCAGCCATCTTTTTTTACTCCAAGAAATTCATCGTTAAACAGGGTAACCATGGCCATGGATACGGGAATAAGCAGTTCATGCATCCGGATGTTGGTTGAATTAATATCTCTTACCAGTTCGGCAGACAAAAGCTGGAGCTGGGTGTATATTTTGTCCATGTTCAGGGTGGGATAGGCCTTACCCTGGACAAAATTGGTCCGGCCACAGATGTGGGAAGCGCCTGCCGTGGAGGTAGGAATCCCGTATACCCGACAGGTAATAGGGCGATACTCGTACATCAGGCACAGATTGTTTTCCCCCAGAAGGGGACAGCGGACCCGTTCCTGGGACATTTTTCCCACAATTTCAAGCTGGTCAACTCCTTCCCTGACTTTTTTGTATGCCTCTCGCTTCATTTTGACCAAAGCACGGTCTGTTTTATCGGCAATGGCAAGCAGATCGGCCTTTTCATTGCCTGAAAATTTTTCATTAAATTTGTGATTCAGATACAGCGCCTCAATCAGTGTCAGATCAAAAATGGCATAGCAGCAGTCCGAGCATTTTTCCCTGCAGAACACCTCTTTGGGAAACTCCTTTTTAACCCGGTCAAAGACCTGGTCAATCATGCTGACAATCGCTTCGTATTTTACAAAATGTTTATCTAAGTCCATGGGTATACCTTTACTTACCAATGCAAAAATTATTGAAAACAGCATCAAGGATGTCCAAAGATGCGGTATCTCCGGTAATTGTTCCGAGATCGTCAATACAATTCTTAACATCCAGCGCCAGGGTCTCTTCCTCCTGACCGTTTTCAAGCCCTTCCATCATCGTTGTCATATGCCCAAGGGCCTGGACCAGGGCGTTTTTATGCCTCAGATTGGGAATGACCGCATCATTTCCAATTTCCAGATTGCCGATGCAGGTCTCCAGAAGTTTTGTTCTCAGTGTGTTTATGCCTTTTCCTGTGAGCGCAGAAACCTCGATGGGGGAAGGGTCTGCATATTTTTCGGGCAGTTGGGGAAGATCAAGTTTATCAGCCAGGTCCATTTTATTGATGGCAAAAATGATCGGCTTATCTTCCGGAAGAATCTTTGATACGGTTTTTCCCGGAAAGGGTTTTCCCGGTTCAATCACATACAGGATAATATCCGCAGCATCTATCTGATCCCTGGCCTTTTCAATGCCGATGATCTCCACAAGATCATCTGTCTGGTGGATGCCCGCCGTATCAACAATGACAAAGGGAATACCCTCAATAGTCAGGTTGTCTTCAATGGGGTCCCGGGTGGTACCGGGAATGGCCGTGACAATGGATTTTTCCTTTTCCAGAATCCGGTTCATGATGCTGGATTTTCCAACATTGGGCTCCCCGCAGATGGCCAGGCGTATGCCGGTTTTTAAAAAACAGGCGTCCTTATGTTGTTGGATAAGACTCTCAATCTTGTCTGCAACGGATTGAAGGGTGGTTTTGTCCTCAATGGTGTAGGAAAACGCGCCTGCCTCATCGGGAAAATCAATGGCAGCCTCAAGTCGGGCCAGAAACTGGGTCAAAACAGATATCATATCCCGGATACTTTGGCGCAGCACACCAAGGTTCTGGGAGGCGGCAAATTTAAGGGATGAGTCTGACCGGGCATTAATGATCTCTGCCACAGCTTCGGCCTGGGTCAGGTCAATACGGCCGTTTAAAAAGGCTCGCCGGGTAAATTCTCCGGGTTCTGCAGGGCGTGCCCCAAGACTGAACAGCAGATCTAATATACGCCGAAGAACAATGGTGCCGGAGTGGGCCTGGATCTCCACAACATCCTCGGCCGTATAGGAACGCGGGGCTTTCATGGGGATGACAAGCACTTCGTCAACCGTGGTATCTCCGTCGCATATAAAGCCGTGGCTTACCCTGTGGGATATAAATTGCGGTGCCTTTTTTTCCCCATGGGCCGGCGTCTTTGAAAAAATTTTAGCAGCCAGATCAAAGGACGTGGGTCCTGAAATCCGAATGACACCGATGCCGCCGCTTCCAAACGGGGTGGCTATTGCCGCAATTGTATCTGTCATTTACTTTTTGAACCGCTTTTTCCCTTTGTAGGCGTTGCGTTTTTTGGGGAAAATAACCAGACGTCTGTAGTACCCGTCTCCCATGCTCTGGGTGCGGACCTGGTCATCTTCCTTTAGGGCAAGGTGGACAATCCGGCGATCCTGGGCACTCATCTGGTTAATGGTGGCAGGCCGTCCGGTTTTTTTGGCTTTTTCCGCCATTTTTAAGGCCAGGTGCTTTAGATTTGCCTTCCGGGTTTCCATATAGCCTTCAATATCAACTTTAACCCTGACACGGGCTTCGCTCTCGCGGTTGATGATTTTATCCGCAAGAAACTGCATGGCGTCGAGGGTCTGTCCCTTGCGCCCAATCAGAATGCCGGTATTTCCACCGCTGATTTGAAGGGTGAGTTTGTTCTCCTCGGTTATGGCTTCAACATGTGCATCTTCGGTGATCAGGTCTACCATTTTTTGTACTGTTTTAACACCTAGGTCAATGGATGCCTGGGAGACCGGCTCCGGGGGCAGTTCCTCTTTGTTCGGCTTTTCAGGCCTGGGTGTCGGGCTGGCATCCCACCGGCCGGTATCTTCATCATCTTCAAGTAGCGGCTCATCATCTTCAAGTAGCGACTCAGTATCTTCAAGTAGCGGCTCGTTCTCCAGATTCTGAATTTCTTTATCGAGACTCTCAGGTGTCTCTTGCGGTTCTTTTTCTTTTGACGGCGTTGGTTTCGGTGCCCGCTTTTGGGTTGCAGGGGGGGGGGATTGTTTGGGTTTCGGTTTGGGATCGCTCTGGCCAAAGGCCTCATCCACAATGGAAAGAATGCCTTCTTTGTCTTCCTTTGATGGCTGTACCTTTTGGGTCGGAACCGTCACACGGATCCGGGCGTCTTTGCGGCCGACGATACCGAAAATACCGGTTGTTCCCGTTGAGATCACATTGTATTTTAATTCTTTTTTGGGGATGTTAAGCTGCCTGCATGCCGCCTCAACGGCTGATGTGACATTCTTTCCGGTAAATTCAAGAGGTTGGTTCATGCGTCCTCCTTAGGCTAAGATCTTTTGTGTGTAATACTGCTGGCCCATTGAAATGATGTTGTTGACAAACATGTACAGAACCAGCCCTGCCGGAAAGTTGATAAACAGAACCGTCATGAATATGGGCATAAGCATCATCATTTTTGCCTGCATGGGGTCTCCGGCCGTGGGTGTCATTTTCTGCTGGAGCAGGAATGATGCGCCCATGAGAAGCGTCAGCACAGGAATACCGTAAGGGGCGTCCATGAAAGGGATGGAAAAATTAAAGTGAAACAGGCGGTCCGGACCGGACAGATCCTGAATCCATCCCACAAATGGTGCGTGGCGCAACTCAATGGCCATGTAGAGCATTCGGTACAGGGCAAAGAAAATGGGCATCTGTACCAGCAGCGGCAGGCACCCGGAAGCCGGGTTGACCTTGTATGTTTTGTACAATCCCATGATCTCCTGATTCATGCGTTGCTTGTCGTTTTTGTACTTTTCCCGGATTTGCATCATTAAAGGCTGTACTTTTTTCATCTCATTCATGGACTTGTAGCTTTTGGTGCCCAGGGGCCAGAAAATCAGTTTAATGAAGATGGTCAGAAGAATGATGGCCACCCCGTAATTGGGGAGAATGTCATGGATAAAGTTCATGGCAATGAGCAGCGGCGTGGCCAGGATATCAAAAAAACCGAAATTAACGGATTTTTTTAAAAGATTGTCATACTGGCTTAAAATTTTATGGCTTTTGGGGCCCATATACAGGGTAAAGGACAACTGGTTTTGTTTATCCGGATCCAATCTGGGCATTTGGGAAACCAGTCGGTTGGTTACAACGTCATTGGCAAAGGAGAGCTTCAGGGTGGATGTCTCCGGGGTGTCCGGCATCACTGCCGTCAGGAAATAACGGGTGGTGTAACCGACCCAGCCCACAACACCCGAATAAGTGTCCTTGTCTTCAATGTCCTTGGGCTTGATGGTGGTAAACTTGTTGTCAAGATAGGCTACCGGTCCTTCAAATGCGAATCGGGAGCGTTGGTTTACCTCTTCATCGAAATGACCTGGAACACTGATGCTGATGGCGTCGTTGACCGGTATGTCCGAACCATTCTGAACAATGATGTTACAATGGATAAGGTAGGAGTCTGCCTTGAAGGTCAGCACTTTTTTTACGGTAATACCGTCCGGGTTTGTCCAGGAAAAGGTAATATTTTTTTCCCCCTGGTTCAGGGAAATATCCTTGCTGTCCGCATCGGATGAGAAAACAGCATCGGCCAGCCCCCTGATACTGCCCTGGGCGGTATTAATTGAAAAAATACCCCCGGTAAGATCGGCCACGTCCTTGGTTACCAGTTGTTTTGCAGGAGAGCCCTCATCATTGGTTTCCCTGTAATCATTCAGGGTCAGGCTTGTTACCGCAGCTTTATGCTCACTGACGCCAATGGTGTAGTAGGGGGTGGACACCGTAATGGTACGAAAGTCCCGTAAGCCGGCCTGGTTTCCCGGGACAGGAGCGGGTACTGCCTCCGGGGTGACGTTCGAAACCTTGGCGGAATCGGATACAGGCGAATCCATCGTCTGTAACGGAGCTTCCTGGTTTTGATTATCAGGCTGGGGTGCGGGTGCGAAAAAAAACTGATAGCCGAAAAGGACTACAACTGACAGAGCCACAGCTAAGAATAATCGTTTTTGCTCATCCATCTTCTCTCCTAAAAACAAGGGTTGTTTCAAAACTGTAAAGAAGAGGAAGCAGGTAACGCTTAACAGGTTGTTTTTAAAGCTATTTTAAGGAACCGGATCATAACCGCCAGGTCGGAACGGGTGGCAACGCAATATTCTTTTTATTGCTAAAATGCTGCCTTTTATACTGCCATATTTTTGGATCGCTTCCAGGGCATAGTGCGAACATGATGGCACATACCTGCAATGGGTGCCAAGGAGCGGCGATATAAAAATCTGATAAAACCTGATCAATATGGATAACATCGGTCTGCTCATTTATGTCGATGCAATTTTTTCAAAAAGTTTATTAAGCTTTTCATTAATCTGTTTATTGGACAGTGCTGTCAGACCTTTTCTTGCAATTATGCTGATGTCGTTTGTTCCGGATACAAAATTTTTCCTGTGTCTGAAATATTCTCTTACAAGCCTTTTTATTCTGTTGCGCGCGACTGCATTCCCCACTTTTTTAGATACGGTAATTCCAATTCGATTGTTTTTTTCTGTTCCCTTTGAAACAGCAGCTATAAAATAACTGGTTCGTATCTTTCTGCCATGTTGTGAAAGCGTTAAAAATTCGGCCCGTTTCCGGAGCCGAGCATCTTTGGGTAAAGAAAAGTTACTCAATACACCCCTGAAAGATTTAAGCTGTGGTCAGTCTTTTTCTTCCCTTGGCCCGCCTGGCATTAATGACACGTTTGCCGCCCGGGGTGGACATTCTTTTCAGGAATCCGTGTTTTCTGGTTCTTTTCCGGTTGCTTGGCTGATAAGTGCGTTTCATAAAATTCTTGTTCCTTGTCCTGTCTTGTTATTAATTGTCAATATATCAGTTGCATAAACTACAATAAACATGGAATACTAATCCATATATTCATTAATGTCAATCAAACAGACGTTGGTTTTTAAAAATCAAATAGAAAAATAAGGGCTGGAGGGTGCTATTGAATCGTCCCTATGGCATATCTTCTTCTTTTGAAGGGTTAGGGGAAAGGGACTCAAATATATGGTATTCCTCAATATGGTAATGGGGTTCCGGGTAAATGGAAATAGGTTTTGAAAATGTTGATTCCAGGGAAACCCGTAGATGGTTTTCACTGCCGTGGAAAAGTTGGGCAATTTCCGGATGTACTTTTACCGTAAACCTGTTGCCCATCATATCCTTGGCTTCGGCGGCCAGATCCCTGTAAATTTTGTAGCAGATGGATTTGCCCGACAGCAGGTAGCCGTTTCCATTACAGTAAAAACAGGGTTCACAAAGGGTCCGGGTCAGATTGCGGCGGGTGCGTTTGCGCGTCATCTGAACCAGACCAAGTTCCGTAAGAGGGAGAATATTTGTCTGGCTTTTATCTTTTTTCATGGCTTCGTGCATCTGGGCCATGACCTTGTCCTTGTGGGCGGTTTTACGCATGTCAATGAAGTCAATGATAATGATGCCGCCGATATTGCGCAGCCGGATCTGGTAGGCAATCTCCTTGACTGCTTCCAGGTTGGTTTTCAGGACGGTTTCATCAAAGTTGCGTTTGCCTACATACCGTCCGGTGTTCACGTCAATGGCCACCAGCGCTTCGGTCTGTTCAATGACAATATACCCGCCTGATTTGAGCCAGACTTTTTTTTTCAGTGCCCGGGTGATATCCCCTTCAATATTGTACGCGTCAAAAATGGATTCCTTTCCCTGATAAAGTTCAACGGAAAGGTTGAAATCGGGCATCAGTTTTTTCAGAAAATTCTGAACGCGTTCATATTCACTTTTTGAATCAATTATCAGTTTGTCCGCTTCATTGGCCAGAAGATCCCTGACAGCCCGGAATGTGGCATTAAGATCTTTGTAAACCAGGGCGGTGGCCGATATGGTTCGGCTTCGTTCCTGGATATCGTGCCAGGTATTGTTTAAAAATTCGATCTCTTTTGACAATGTGGCGTCATCAATGTCCTTGGCCTGGGTTCTGAAAATATAGCCGAAATTATTTTTACGCAGCCCTTTGAGCATTTCCCGCAGCCGGGTTCGTTCTGTTTCATCCGTAATTCGCTTGGAAATGCCGATGTGATCCACCGTGGGCATGAGCACCATATATCTGCCGGCCAGGGAAATATGGGTGGTGACCCGTGGCCCCTTGGACCCGATGGATGATTTTGCCACCTGGACCAAAATTTCCTGGCCTTCCACAAGAAGCCCCTGGATGGCGCACTCCGGTGCGGGTGCTTTCCAGGAGTCGGATTCTTCGTCTATCTCATCAACCACCAGTCCATCATCCCGTTCTTCGGCATCCGTGTCCTGTTCCAGCTGTCTGCACAGCTTAAGACTGGCGGAATCCAGTACATCATCCACATAGAGAAATGCAGCCTGGTCAAATCCGATATCCACAAACGCAGCCTGCATACCCGGCAGTACCCGCTGGACCCTGCCTTTGTAGATGTTTCCTGAAATACTTGTGTCATCCCTGCGTTCATTAAAAACTTCGACAATGCTCCCGTCTTCCAGCAGGGCGACCCGGGTTTCATGGGGAGCACAATTGACAACAAGCTCTTTGAGCATAACAAATCCTTATGGTCTACTTAAGTTAACCCTTCAATTTCTTTATTCTTGCATCCTGTACAACTGTATCATCAACACCAAACCCCCCGGCCAGAATTTCTGCAGGCCTCACGATGCGTTCATTATAGGATGTCAGCGTCATTTCAAGGCGGATAGGGGATATCAGCCGTACGGATGAAAGCGCTTTTCGCAAATCTGTTTTTCGAATTTTACCCTTTTTGCTGATATCTTCAACCATAAATTCAGACAGGGCCAGAAACCGGTCCAGGTCGGGCTGACGGATACAGGGCGCTTCAAAGGAGATCTCATAGGTGTCCCCGGGTATGGGGGGGTGCGGTGATTTACGAAAAAGCGTGCAGTCTGTAATCTCAATGCCCCGGGGTAGTTGGGTGTTCAGGACGGAGATGATTCTGTGGGGCTTCAATCCTTTTTCAAGATAGAGGTAAAGGCTTTCCTCCTCGCTTTCCATGCCTAAAGGCAGGGCGGTTGCAAAGGAGATACGCATGGACGGATTAAACCCCTTGGAGTATTTTACGGCAAAGCCTGTGCGCTTGACGGCCCGTTCGAAAATGGTCGCCATTTCCAGGTGGCCGAAAAATCTGGCGTCTCCCAGTTTGGAAAATTTCAATTCATATTTGATAAACGCATCGTCCGGCAGGCGGGCCGGTTGGGCACCTATCCTTTTATCCGGGCTTTTATCTGAAAGCGCGTCCTGATCCGCATTATTTTCTTGAACCACAGGGGCAATGGTTTTAAAGTCGCAAATGCCGCACCCGGTGCAGGCGTTCTCCCGGCAGTCCGGTGTCAGGGCCATCTGTTCGGCTTTTTTTAATTCGCTTTCCAGGAACGCTTTTTTAATGCCGGAATCAATGTGGTCCCAGGGCAGGGGTTCGCCAGGGGTTCTTTGGCGGGAGGTATAAAAGGCAGGATCAATGCCTGTGGATTCAAAGGCCTGTTCCCACAGGCTGAAATTGAAACGGTCACTCCACCCGTCCAGGCGGCATCCCAGTTCAAATGCCTTGACCAGTAAAGGCGACAGGGCCCGGTCTCCCCTGGCCCAGACCCCTTCCAGAAGGCTCATTTGGGGGTCCTGCCATTTCAGATTGACCTTGGGATGCCGCAGATTGTCCTTCAGGTACTGCAGTTTTTCACGGGTTTGCTCCAGGGTCATCTGGGCATGGCGTTGGAATGGGGTGTGGGCTTTGGGTATAAAGCAGGTAACCGATACGTTGATCATCTGCTTTCCTTTGGTGTATTTGGAAGCCAGGCGCCGGGAAAGATCTGCAATCCCCTGGATATCATCCATCTGTTCAAAGGGAAGGCCTGTCATAAAGTACAGCTTGATGTTTTTCCAGCCCAGGGAGAGGGCGTTTTCAACGGTTTTTGCAATGCTCTCTTCGGTGAGGTTCTTGTTGATGATGTCTCGCAGGCGCTGGGTTCCGGCCTCGGGCGCAATGGTAAAACCGGTTTTACGGACACTTTTGATCAGTTCCATGAGCTGGGGTGTCAGTTTTTCCGCCCGGATGGATGGCAGGCTGATGGCATTGCACTGGCCCTGGCTCAGCAACAGAAGTTCTTCTATGAGTGTCGGCAGTTGCGAATAATCTCCGGTGCTCAAAGAGAGCAGGGAGATATCTGAGTAGCCCGTGTTTGCCAGAGATGTTTGGGTGATTTTAAGAAGATCTTCCAGGCTTCGTTCCCGCACAGGCCTGTAAATCATTCCCGCCTGGCAGAATCGGCAGCCCCTGGAACATCCCCGGGCGATTTCCAGGCGCAGACGGTCATGGACCGGTTTTCCAAAGGGCACAATCGGTGAAATGGGAAAATCTTCAACGGTCAGTTCCGTCAGGATGGCCCGCCTGATAAGGGAGTGGTCCTCATACAGCGGGGTAAGAACCTGGTGGCCTTCACCATCCCTGGAAACGGTAAAAAAGGATGGTACATATACGCCCTCAATCCGGGAAAGTATCCTGAGCAATGTCTTTTTTTTGCCGTCGCCCTGTTTTTTGAACGCAATCACCGCATCTGCCACCCGGGTAATAACCTGTTCTCCGTCCCCGATGACAAAGGCATCGAAAAAATCAGCCAAGGGCTCGGGATTAAAGGCGCAGGGGCCGCCGGCAATGATCAGGGGAAAGGTATCATCCCGCTGATCCGCGTAAAAGGGGATACCGGACAGATCAAACAGGGTCAGAATATTGGTGAAATTGAGTTCATATAAAAGACTGACGCCGATGATATCAAATTGATCCAGGGGGGTTCGGGTCTCCATGGAAAGGCAGGGCACCTTTTTTTCCCGCATGAGGGCTTCCATGTCCGGGGCCGGGGCAAAGAATCGTTCTGCTGCAATATCTTCCCGGTTGTTCAGAATGGAATAAAGAATTTGAAGTCCAAAGTGGGATGTGCCGATTTCATACAGGTCCGGAAAGGCCAGGGCAAAGGTTAGATCAACCTGGGACAGGTCTTTTTTCACTGTGTTGATTTCATTGCCGGAATACCGGGTCGGGGTCTGGACCCGGTTAAGGATGTATTGATAATTTTTCTCATGCATGATACTGAATTTCTTTATATTCTAACCTTTACTTTACCTGTTTAAAAATCAGTAACTATATATTTTCAAAACGGAAATTGCAATGAAAAGAACCAAGATAAAGGCTGTACTGGATATGGCTGCCTCACCGGGTGAGGTTTTTGTACAGGGATGGGTCCGGACAAAAAGGGACGCAAAGGATTTTAGTTTTATTGAACTCAATGACGGTTCGTGTCTGGCCAATATCCAGGTGATTGCCGGAAACGGCCTGGCTGAATACAACCAGGTGGAAAAACTGACCACAGGTTCTGCCGCCGGGGTAACCGGTCAGCTGACGGCATCGCCCGGCAAGGGCCAGAAATGGGAAATCCAGGCCACGGCCGTGGATGTGATCAGCATTGCGCCGGAAACTTATCCGTTGCAGAAAAAGCGGCATACCGACGAGTTTTTGCGCAGCATTGCCCACCTTCGGCCCCGGACTAACAAATACGGTGCCGCTTTCAGGATCAGATCCCGGATGGCCCAGGCCATTCATACCTTTTATCTGGACAAGGGATTTCATTATCTTCACTCCCCGTTGATCACAGGCTCTGACTGCGAGGGTGCAGGAGAGATGTTCCGGGTCACCGCCCTTGATCCGGCTGATGTTCAAAAACAGGGGAAAATGGATTTTTCCAGGGATTTTTTCGGCCAGGAGGCCAATCTCACCGTATCCGGACAGCTCTCTGCCGAAATGTTTGCCCTTGCCCTGGGTGATGTCTATACATTTAGCCCAACCTTCAGGGCGGAAAATTCCAATACCCGGCGCCATGCCGCAGAATTCTGGATGCTGGAACCGGAAATGGCCTTTTGTGATCTTGAGGGCGATATGGACCATGCCGAAGAACTGGTTAAATATTTGGTCAGCCATGCCATGGAACACTGCAAAGAGGATCTGGACCTGTTCATGCGTTTTGTGGACAAAAACCTGGGCCATCAGCTGGAAACACTCATCAGTAAACCCTTTGCCCGGCTCTCTTACACTGACGCCGTGGACATTTTGAAAAAATGTGGCAAAACATTTGAATATCCGGTTGAGTACGGCA
>KB223710.1_pt24 | contig 11151 bp, 11 predicted proteins | sample 524768 | NCBI WGS metagenome assembly AMQJ01 (sample SAMN00998488, study PRJNA167727) | sediment metagenome | isolation source: subsurface aquifer sediment | place: USA: Rifle, Colorado | collected Aug-2009
CCCAATTATCAATTGTATTGGAATAGTTTGTACATTTACTAACAAAAAAATCAAAAAACGTATAAAAATTTAAAACCATTAAACGATGAAAACAAAAATTACAGGATTTTTAGTGATAGCTCTTTTAATCTCAGGAAATGTATTTTCAACTCTTCCGGTTGGAAAAGTCCCTCAAAAAATCACATTAGCCAATGGTGATGGAGGAAAAATTGACGGCACCGCATGGAGTAGTTCTGAGCTTGTAAATAAAGTATGGGTTTTGGTTTATGCCGATCCAGATGCCAGTGATGTAAACGAAGCTGCTACCGAAGCTATTAAAGCAAAAGATTATCCAGATCAATATTACAATTCTGTTGCCGTAATCAACATGGCTGCTACTTGGAAACCTAATTTTGCTATCAATATGATACTGAAAGGAAAACAAAGTAAATATCCAAAAACTGTTTATGTTCGGGATATGAATAGAACTTTGGCAAAAAAATGGGGCATTGCCGACGAATCCAATGATATCGTTGTTTTTGATCCAAGTGGAAAAGTTGTATTTAGCCACGACGGCCAATTAGGTCCTGACGCCATCAAAGAAATGATAAGTATTCTTGATGCTGAAATTGCTAAATTGAAATAGGCGCATTTTAGCCCGAAAAAGAGAGCGTTGGACAACCCAACGCTCTCTTTTTTTATGGGGAACAAAAATAAGTATTGTAGATTTGCAAAAAAAAATTGACATGAGTTCATTCGAAAAACGAAAAGAAGCTTTTGTAAAATTAGGTCAATATCTATTGCAGTTTTTGCAAAGCGTTGAATCCGAAACTGATTTGTCAGCACAACTTTCGCCAATCCAAATCGATAAATTCCGCGAAGCTGACAGGGCAATAAGAGGGTTTATCGGTAATTCTACACAGTTCAATCCTTGGTTTGTCCGCGAGTTTTTGCTTTTTAGCATCCATTCAATCGCATTAAGCTTAGCTGAAGAAGAATTGGAAAAATGGACATCTGATTATCCTCAATTGATTGAGCCGCAAAAAGCCCCCAAAAATATTGCAATCGTAATGGCCGGAAATATCCCATTGGTCGGATTTCACGACTATTTGTGTGTTGTTCTGAGCGGCCACAAATTGATTGCAAAATTGTCGAAGGAGGATGCTGTTTTGCTTCCCTTATTCCATCAAATACTTAGCTCCTTTTATCCCGCTCTTTCTGATTTCGCCCTTTTTACAAGCGAAAAATTAGCAAATTTCGATGCCGTAATTGCTACTGGAAGCGACAATACAGCCCGCTATTTCGATTATTATTTTGGAAAATATCCAAATATTATCCGAAAAAACAGAAATGGTGTTGCAGTGCTCGATGGAAAAGAAAACCAAAAAGAACTAGAGTTGCTTGCCGACGATATTTTTCTGTATTTTGGATTGGGCTGTAGAAATGTTTCGAAACTTTTTGTGCCGCTCCATTATGATTTTAAAAATCTTTTTCTCGCGTTCGAAAAATATAAAGATTTATTCAATCACAACAAATACAGAAATAATTATGACTACAATAAATCGATCTACCTGATAAACAAAGAAAGACATTTGGACAATGGATTTGTATTGCTCAAAGAAGAGGAGTCCATCTCATCGCCCATTTCTGTTTTGTTTTACGAACATTATACCAATCCACTCGATCTCAATGCAAAACTCCTGAGTCAAAAGCAACAGATTCAGTGCGTAATAAGCGGAAATGAGTTTGACGATTGTCAAGTTTTTCCTTTTGGCAGTGCTCAAAATCCCATGTTGAGCGACTATGCCGATGGCGTTGATACCCTGAAATTTCTTTTGAGCTTAAAATAAACAAGAGTTTTTAAACATCCAACTGTTTATAAACAATTTTAAATAATTGAATATCAGCATGATAAATAATAAATGCTTTTTCATTAAAAAATAATAAAAAGAAAGATTTTGAAACTTAAAATTTTAGTTTAATTTTGCAAACCCAAAAACTAATAGAGAATGAAAAAAGATATCCATCCAACAGATTATAGATACGTTGTCTTCAAAGACATGTCGAATGAGTATGCATTTTTAACCAAATCAACTGCAAAAACAAAAGAAACAGTTGTTTGGGAAGATGGGAAAGAATATCCATTGTTTAAACTGGAGATTTCGAATCAATCGCACCCTTTCTATACTGGTAAAATGAAATTGGTTGACTCTGCTGGACGTGTTGATAAGTTCAGAAACAAATATGCCAAACATTTGACTACTAAATAAGAAAAGTATAGTCTAATATATTTGATAAAGAACCCTGTTTCGTAAAAGACGCAGGGTTTTTTGCGTTTGAAAAACGCGTTTCTATGATTCGAATATTTTTTGAATAGTTTGGTGAAATGATATAAAATTCGTAAACTTGTTTCCAATATCTATCAAAAAATAAAACCTAAATTAACTCTTTAAAATTTTCGCCATGAATTACATCCTTTTTGACGACAACTCTCGCAACACCTTACTTCCATTGACTTTTATGCGGCCGGTTGCCGATATTCGCATTGGAATTCTCACCATTCGAGAAAAATGGGAATATCATTTAAAATCAAAAACCTCCACTTTAACGGAAACCTATCTAAGTGAAAAATTCCCGATTGTAAAAGGGGAAGAAAATATTCTGATAAACGGATCTGTTTGCCCAACTCCCGAGTTGGTCCAAAAGATTCTCTCTCTTCAACCAAAAGAAATTCTTGTAGGCGAAGATTATATTATTGCCATGCGTTTATCGAGCGATGAATTTGATATGCTTGACGAAATAGATGCCACCAAAGAGATTACAACCGACATCAACCATTTTAAATTGAATTTTCCATGGGAAATTTTTCAATACAATGGTGAATCCATTATTCGGGATTTTGTTCGTTTAACCAAAGATAGAGTTTCGCAGCCTATTAGTTCTACAAACAACGTCATTGGAAAAGAAAATATTTTTCTGGAAGAAGGAGCCAAAATGGAATTTGCTACTTTAAATGCCTCCGATGGACCCATTTATATTGGAAAAAACGCCGAGGTAATGGAAAATACAGTAATCAGAGGCCCTTTTGCTATGTGCGAAAATTCCACACTTAAAATTGGAACAAAAATTTACGGTCCAACAACTGTCGGCCCTTGGTCGAAAATAGCCGGCGAAGTAAGTAATTCAGTCATATTTGGCTATACTAATAAAGCACACGACGGTTTTGTTGGAAATTCCGTGATTGCTGAATGGTGCAATTTAGGCGCCGATACCAATACTTCAAATCTCAAAAATACCTACGAACCAGTGAGGCTATGGAGTTATACGCAAAAAACATTCATCGATACCGGGCTTACATTCTGTGGATTGATTATGGGCGATCACAGCAAATGTGGAATCAATACCATGTTCAATACCGGAACAGTAGTAGGAATCAGCTCAAATATTTTTGGCAGTGGTTATCAGCGAAATTTTATCTCCAGCTTTAGATGGGGCGGGCCAGCAGGATTCAATAGCTATAATTTGAAAAAAGCAATTCAAGTTGCCAAAATAGTATTTGCTCGCCGCGGCCTAGACTTCGATTCGGTAAACGAAACTCTTTTCCGCAATGTGTATGAAATGACAGCCGATAACAGCAATTATTAAAAATAGTTTTCCGTTTTCGAAATAAAATGCCCGAAAGGGCATTTTTGGTATATGATTTGAATACTTTCGCTGATACTTCTTGGCTTTGTTTCTAAAAATTTATAATTGTTTGATAGCCTGATAGTTTTGAAATTGGATAAATCAATGCGATGAGAAGTAAAACTAAAGGCTGACAAATTGTCTAAAAACTATGGAATTAAAAATGTCTAATTTTCTGAATTTCTCCGATCTCATAAGCAACGAAAGTGAATTTATTCCTCTTCTCACCGAAGAAGATGAACAACAAATGAATACGGAGCAAGTTCCGGATACATTGCCAGTATTGCCACTTCGCAATACAGTCTTGTTTCCTGGAGTCGTTGTTCCAATTACAGTTGGGCGCGACAAATCAATTCAACTGATTCGGGAATCGTACAGCAACGGAAACAAAACAATTGCTGTTGTGGCTCAAACCGATGTGAAAATTGAAGAGCCTTCATTCGAAGATTTGCATAAAATTGGAACTCAAGCCTATATACTGAAACTCCTGACCATGCCCGATGGAAGCACCACGGCCATTATCCAAGGAAAAAGAAGAATTAAGTTGGGCGAAATGGTGAGCGACGAGCCTTATTTTAAGGCAAGTATTTCCACTTTATTGGAAGATAAAAGCCAATTAAACGATAAAAAATTCAAGGCTCTTTTGGAATCCGTGAAAGATCTCTCCATCCAAATCATTAAACTGTCTCCAAACCTTCCATCCGAGGCCGCTTTTGCACTCAAAAATATTGAAAGCCCGAGCTTTTTAGTCAATTTTATTGCCTCCAATTTAAACATCGACGTAAATGCAAAACAAGCATTGCTAGTCATCAATTCCATTCAAGAGCGAACGCAAAAGATTTTGTTGCTTCTTACCAAAGAACTTCAAATGTTGGAGCTAAAAAATCAGATCCAAAATAAAGTGAAGACGGATTTGGATAAGCAACAGCGCGATTATATTCTTAATCAACAACTTAAAACCATTCAGGAAGAACTGGGCGATAATCCAAGCGAAACAGAAATTGCCGAATTGGAAGAAAAAGCGACAAAAAAATTGTGGAACAAAGAAGTGGCAACAGTTTTTGACAAAGAATTGAAAAAACTCAAACGGATGAATCATCAAGCGGCAGAGTTTTCAATCCAACTCAATTATCTTGAAACATTGATAGAGTTGCCATGGAATGATTTTACAAAAGATAATTTAAGTCTTAAGAATGCCGAAACTATTCTCAATCAAGATCATTTTGGTTTGGAAAAAATAAAAGAGCGCATATTGGAATATTTGGCCGTTATCCAATTGAAAGGTGATTTAAAATCACCAATTTTATGCTTAGTTGGCCCTCCGGGTGTTGGAAAAACATCGCTTGGCAAATCCATTGCTCGAGCCCTTGGCCGAAAATATATCCGAATGTCATTGGGCGGTTTGCGCGACGAAGCAGAATTGCGTGGTCATCGAAAAACATATATTGGCGCACTTCCGGGCCGCATCATTCAAAATTTGAAAAAAGCAGGCTCTGCCAATCCCGTTTTTGTTCTCGACGAAATAGATAAAGTGAGCGGAAACAACATGAGCGGCGATCCACAAGCAGCATTATTGGAGATTTTAGATCCTGAACAAAATACAAACTTCCACGATAATTATTTGGAAGTCGATTTTGATTTGTCGAGAATTATGTTTGTGGCCACGGCAAATACACTTTCAACAATTCATCCTGCATTAAGAGATCGTATGGAAGTGATAGATTTAAGTGGTTATTTGATTGAAGAAAAAATTGAAATCGCAAAACGACATCTGGTTCCTAAACAGTTGGGCGAACATGGTGTAAAAAACAAACAACTGGTATTTTCAAAAAAGATTATCGAAAAAATCATCGACGATTATACGCGTGAATCCGGCGTTCGAGGTTTGGAAAAAAATATCGCAAAAATGATACGGAATCGAGTAAAATACATCGTTTCCGAATTGGATTACAACAAAAATATAAGCACCGAAGACGTAATCGAAATCATGGGTCGCGCACGTTTTCAACGCGATAGAGATATCAATAACGATGTAGCCGGTGTGGTAACCGGTTTGGCATGGACTCAAGTGGGTGGCGAGATTTTGTTTATTGAATCGAGTTTGAGCAAAGGAAAAGGAATGCTCACCCTTACCGGAAATTTGGGTGATGTCATGAAAGAATCGGCTACGATTGCCTACGAATTTTTAAAAGCGCATGCAGGTCATTTTCAGATTCCATCGGAATTGTTTCAGCAATACAATGTACATATCCATATTCCCGAAGGAGCAACTCCCAAAGACGGCCCTTCGGCCGGCATTACCATGTTTACAGCTTTGGTTTCGGTATTTTCGCAACGAAAAGTAAAACATAAAATGGCCATGACAGGCGAAATTACTTTACGTGGAAAAGTATTGCCGGTAGGAGGAATCAAAGAAAAAATATTGGCCGCCAAACGTGCCAAAATTACCGAAATTGTCCTTTCCGAAGCCAATCGGAAAGACATCGAAGAAATCAATGAAAAATACATTCAGGGATTAAAATTTACGTATTTCGAAAACATGCTTCAACTGGTAGATTATGTTCTTTTGAAGGAGAAAGCAAACAATCCTCTGAATCTGGATATCGAAAAAAAATAAAAAAATAGAATCGGAAGAGATTCCTTATTTGAGCCATAGCGAATGGTATAGAAATATAGTTGTAAAGAGCATTTTATATGAAAAATCTGAAAAAATATTACAAAATGGCCGCTGTGCCCGAAGATGTTTATGCAGCTTTAACCAATCCATTTACCATTGAATTGTGGACTGGCGAAAAGGCAGTGATGAGCCAAGAAGTAGGGAGTGAATTCAACCTCTGGGATGGCGACATTACAGGGAAAAACTTGGCTTTTGAAGCGGGAAAAAGTTTAAAACAAGAATGGTATTTCGAAGGCAACGAAGAGGCTGAAGCGTCCATTGTTACCATCAAACTATGGGAAGTTAAAGGAGGCACCTCCGTAGAACTTGTTCACACAAATATTCCGGATGAGGCATTTGAAAACATTGAAGCTGGGTGGGACGATGCCTATTTTGGCGCCATCGAAAAGCTTTTCGAGGTTTAGAAAATGTTATTAGACTTACATTCATTCTAATTTTATTTTCAGCAATTATCCAATAAATCGAAATTTATTTCGTTTGTTATTGAAAATACAATTGTATTGTTCACAAGATTTATTAAACAATCTTTCACCGAAATGAAATCGAAATCAGTCGTTTTTTTGATACTCGTCTTATTTCCTGCCATTTTATTTCCGCAATCCAATGGAATTCCAAAAGGAAATGAACAAATCCCAATTCAAAATGCCGAGTTTGAGCAAGAAGTCTTGCGCTTGGTAAACAAAATTCGACTTCAGCATCATTTAGATACTCTTCTTTGGAACGATGATTTGGCTAGAGCTGCATTGTATCATGCGCAAGACATGGCCATTGACGATTATATGGAACACGCTACTTGCGATAGGAAAAACAAACAGTTGATTAAAATGTGTGGTACTTTTGAACGCATCGAAAAATTTGTTTCATTCTCCTCTTTAGGCGAAAATATATCTGCCGGACAAGAAAATGCAAAAAATACGGTAGAAGCGTGGATGAACAGCACCTCACATCGCGCTAATATTTTGAACCCGCATTTTAAATTTTTGGGAGTAGGCTATTTTTATGAATCAACAAGTATTTACAAACACTATTGGGTTCAGGATTTTGGCGGATAATACAAAAATATGCAAGCTAGGTCGTTTAAATAAAGGCCATCAAAAAGAAACTCTTATCTTTACACAAAAATTGACTATGCCATTAAAGACATTGGTTTTGGGTGCAAGTTCTAATCCCGAACGTTATTCATATAAAGCTGTAAATATGCTAATAAACTACGGTCATCCGGTTGTAGCTCTGGGCGCCAGAAAAGAAATGATTGGTCAAACACCGATTTTAACCGGCTTTCCCGCTTTCGATTCTATCGACACCATTACGCTTTACATCGGACCGGCTAGACAAAAAGAATATTACGAATATCTTTTGGGATTGAATCCTCGACGAATTATTTTTAATCCGGGTACTTCAAATGCTGAGTTTAGAAAACTAGCTTTAGAAAATAATATAGAAGTGGAAGAGGCTTGTACTTTGGTTTTGCTTTCAACAAATCTATTTGAAAATTAGTGATAATGCGACTTTTTACTCAGAAAATAGCACTTCATATTTTACTTGGTTGGAGTTTATTCTTTCTGCCTTTGATATCTGTGGCTCAACTTGAGGTAAAGCTTCTAACCAATTGTGCTACAAATGATATTCGCATTCCGATCGAAATCGTAAATTTTGAAAATATTTCTTCGTTCGACCTAAAACTACACTACAATCCGGCTGTAATTTCTTTCAACAAAAGTCTTGTTCACAACGCCCTTTTTACCTTAAACAACGATCCTCGATACGCAATTCGCGTAACCACCGAAGAACCCAATACAATTCGAATTCAATGGTCGGCCTATTACGGAGTGAATATCGCCAAAGATTATTTACTTTTTCTGGAATTTTCTCCTGTGAGCAATGGAAATACCGATTTAGTATGGGATCAATCAAACTCACAAATCAGCCGAATTGGAAATATAGCGCAAGCAGTGAATTATTCGGTAGTTTCGAACTTAACTATTCCTTTCAATAATCCGTTCCATATTTCTGTAAGTCAATTAATTACAGGCTGTCGCGACGATAGTGAAAATGGATGCAAAGCGCAAGCTCAAGTTGTGTTGAGTGGTGGTGCAGAACCCTATATTTATCAATGGAATGATAAATTCAATCAGCGCACACAAATCGCCATTGGGTTGTGTCAGGATCCCGTTTCTGTTATTGTGAAAGATGCCAATGTCTGTTATTTCGCCACTCTATTTAATCCGCTCATTTATCCGGCCAATCACATGGAAATTTATTCTACACCGGAATTGGCTTATATAACAAAACCCGTAGTGGAGTTTTTTAGCAACTCATCGAATCAGAATCCGCAAGCGTATAAATGGGATTTTGGTGATGGCGGCATAGCTACCACTGCCAACGCGGAACACCGGTTTGAACAGGTAGGTTTGTTTAAGATTGCTTTGTGGACGCGAAGTTCCGAAGGATGCGATACTACGGTTTATATCCCCAATTTTGAAGTTCGTGAATTGGATTTTTGTATCCCAAACGTATTCACACCCAATGGCGATAAAATCAACGATCAGTGGGTATTTAAAATAGGCAATCCGCCCACAGCTTCCGAAACTACAAAAACAGGTTATTTTGAAACGAAAAACTGTGCCGGAGAAGATCTTATTTTTAGCGAACATTTCAAGCATACCCGGCTGATTGTGTACAATAGAAATGGTCAAAAAGTGCATGAATGCAGCGATTGTAAAGAAAGTTGGGACGGAAGTTCGTTGCCCGATGCTGTGTATTTTTACGTATTTGAATGGCAAGGGGAATATTCGAGTGGGAGAGAGCAAGGCGATGTAACAATTTTAAATGGTAAATAAAAATCAAACTATATAAGATGAATAAAATTCAAGAAATTCAAGCGTTTGCTACTCAGGTTAGAAGAGATGTTTTGAGAATGGTTCATGGGGCAAATTCCGGTCATCCTGGAGGCTCGCTCGGCTGTGCCGATTTTGTGAGCGTTCTGTATCAACATACTTTGAAACACAATTCAGCGAATTTTACAATTGATGGCAGAAATGAGGATTTGTTTTTTTTATCAAATGGACATATTGCTCCCGTTTGGTATAGTGTATTAGCGCGCTCCGGCTATTTCCCCATCGAAGAGTTGAGCACATTGCGCCAGATTGGATCCAGACTTCAAGGACATCCAACAAATTTGGAAGGATTGCCGGGCATTCGAATAGCTTCGGGTTCTTTAGGACAAGGATTGTCTGTTGCACTTGGTGCAGCTCAAGCAAAAAAACTAAATAATGACAATCGCTTGGTGTTTTCGCTTCACGGCGATGGAGAACTCGATGAAGGTCAAATTTGGGAAGCATTGACCTATGGCGCTGCAAAAAAAGTTGACAATATCATCTGCACCATTGATTACAACAAAAAACAGATCGACGGCCCAATTAAAGATGTTTTGGATTTGGGCGATTTAGCCGCTAAATTAATTGCTTTTGGTTGGAAAGTTTTCGAAATGCAAGGAAATGATATTCAGAATGTTATTGAAATATTGGACTTGGCTGTATCAAATACCGGAAAAGGAAAGCCTATCGCCATTTTGATGCATACAGAAATGGGATTTGGAGTAGATTTTATGATGGGAACGCATAAGTGGCATGGAACAACTCCAAACGATGAGCAATTGGAAAAAGCGTTAGCACAACTTCCCGAAACACTTGGCGATTATTAAAAATTTCAAAACTGATTTCGATGAAAGATTCCATTTTTAGATATGCCATTTCACTCCTTTTCATTGGCTTTTTTAGTATGGCAGTATTTGGTCAAAATCAATTGCAAATAAAAGCCGAAAAACCATTAAAAACCAGACTGTTGTTTGTTTTCGATGGTTCGCAAAGCATGTACGGACGCTGGCAACAGCAACAGAAAATTGAAGTTGCTCGTCGCTTGCTTACTCATCTGGTCGATAGCCTGGCGAATAGTGAAAATATAGAAATGGCTTTACGTGTTTATGGCGATCAATTTAGTGTTCCTCCTCAAGTATGTGAAGATTCTAGATTGTTGGTTCCCTTTTCGCCTCAAAACGCAAAAAAAATAACGGAAGCCTTAAAAAGAATTGTCCCAAAGGGAACAACACCTATTGCTTATGCCTTGCAGCAAGCTGCAAATGATTTTCCTGCTTGCGACAATTGTAGAAATATTATCATTCTCATTACCGACGGAATTGAAGAATGCAAGGGCGATCCATGTGCCGTTTCGGCCGAACTGCAGAAAAAAGGAATTATGCTAAAACCTTTTGTTATTGGAATTGGTAAAAATTTTGAAGAAGCTTTCAGTTGTGTAGGGACTTATATTGAGGCTAAAAGCGAAGAAGATTTTTCGAAAGCCCTGGAGGCAGTTGTTACCCAAGCAATGAATCAAACTAGTGTACAGGTAAATTTGCTCGACAGAAAAGGAGAGCCGAAAACAACAAATCTGATTGTAAGTTTTTACGATCAACAAAGCAATCATTTGAAATACAATTTTGTACATACTTTGAATGGCTCTAACGTTCCTGACACCATCTTTATAGAGCCCAGAGCAAAGTACAAAGTCGTTGTTTCGAGTATTCCGGCTGTCGTAAAAAACGACATTCTGATTCAAAAGGGAATACACAATACCATTGCATTGGATGTTTCGGTTGGGCGTATGGTCATGGAATTGGATGGCAGGGAAAAGGCCATTGCCGGTCTTCAGGCCATTGTTAGGCAACAAGGGAAATCGGAAACATTGAATGTCCAATATTTTGGCACAACAGACACTTATTTATGCGGTTTGTATCAGGTGGAAGTTTTAAGTTT
>KB228680.1_pt10 | contig 11149 bp, 10 predicted proteins | sample 524768 | NCBI WGS metagenome assembly AMQJ01 (sample SAMN00998488, study PRJNA167727) | sediment metagenome | isolation source: subsurface aquifer sediment | place: USA: Rifle, Colorado | collected Aug-2009
GATCCAGTTGTCTATATTTTTAATAGTTTCCATAGTTTCTGATTTCAATTGTTATTTCCTTCCCGGATATTCTCACAATTGTTACTCAGTTGAAAGAGCTATTACCGGATCGAGCATAGCTGCTTTTCTTGCCGGTAAGTAACCAAAAATGAGACCGGTAAAAAATGCGAATGAAAATGCGATAATGATCGGTAAAGGCGTGAAAATGGCTAACCAACCGGTTGCCAATGCAGTAATCCAACCACCGGCTAACCCTAAAAAAATACCAATCAAACCGCCAATCAGGCTTATTACAACCGATTCTGTAAGAAATTGAGAGAGTACATCCGAAGTTTTAGCCCCTACAGCCATTCTTATCCCTATTTCTTTGGTTCTCTCAGTGACAGATACCAACATAATATTCATTACCCCAATGCCGCCAACAAGCAGGGAAATAGCTGCAATAGCACTAAGCAAATATGTTAATGTGTCCTGGCTTTGATTTGCCGTAGCAATTAATGATGCCATGTTCCTAACATCGAAATCCTGAATGCCGGAATGTCTTTTCAATAATAGCTCATTTATACTTCCCTGGAGTTGGTTCATCATATCTGCATCTGCAACTTTAACAGAGATAGACTTCAGGTATTTAACACCGGTAAGCCTGACATAACTTGTAGTAATGGGTATCCATATCATTGCATCCAGATCGTTGCCGGTGGGATCAGCTCCTTTCGATTGCATGACACCTATGACCTGAAAGGGTACATTTTTTAAAAGGATGTATTGTCCTACAGGGTTTTCGCCATCGGGGAAAAGGTTATCCACAACCGTCTTGCCCAAAACAGCTACCTGGGCATAAGACTGTATATCCTTTTTAGTAAAAAAAATTCCACTTTGAACAGGCCAATCCCGGGCTTCAGGAAAATTTTCGCTTGTACCATCTATTGAAGTAATATAGCTCCTGTTAGTATATTGTGCTGTAATAGGAAGAAGAATTTCCGGTATAGACGAAAGTACTCCCGGTAAATTTGAAACTGCTTCCGCATCTTCTGGCGTAAGCGTAGCAATAGTGCCACCACCACGTACATTTGGAGCGCCGGTTTTAATAAGAAGCAAATTGGTTCCCATTGCTTCTATTCTGTCTAATACTTGTTTTTTTGCCCCATTGCCAATAGCGAGCATAGCAACCACTGAACCTACGCCAATGATGATACCTAACATAGTTAGAAATGCCCTGAAACTATTTGATTTAAGCGATCGTATCGCCATTTTTAATGCTTCACTTACATCTGCTAACTTGGATGTGTTTTCCGGCTTTATCGAATCAATCTTTTGCAGGGGAGTGGGACGGGGTTTAACTTGTGTATCATTTTTAATAAGCCCATCAGATACTTCTATAATCCTCTCTGCATTTTTAGCTATTTCCCTGTCATGAGTAACCATAACAATTGTATGTCCATCCTGATGCAACTGATGTAATATTTTCATCACCTCAACGCCACTTTTACTATCTAAGGCGCCGGTGGGCTCATCTGCCAGTATTACTCTGCCACCGTTCATTAAAGCCCGTGAGATACTTACGCGCTGTTGTTGTCCGCCTGATAACTGAGATGGTTTATAATTTACCCTTTCGCCCATCCCCAAAGTGCTTAAAAGCTCGTTGGCTTTTTTGTGCCGCAGTGTTTTTTCAAGGCCTGAATAAATAGCAGGGATTTCCACATTTTCCAAAGCAGACAAACCTGAAATCAGATGGTATCTCTGAAAAATAAATCCAAAAAATCGTGATCTTATAGCCGCTAATTTATCCCGCGATAACAGAGAAACATCTTCACCATTCAAAAAATAGGCGCCGTTTGTAGGTTGGTCCAAACAACCTATCAAGTTCATTAGTGTGGTTTTACCGGAACCGGAAGCACCCATAATTGCAACAAATTCACCCTCCCTGATAGATAAATGAATACCTTTAAGTACTTTCGTTTCCAAGTCCCCCTGGTAAAATATTTTTTCTATACCGGATAATTCTATGAATGGAGTGGAACTCATAACTTGCCTCCGTTTTTAGTGGAGCCAAGTCCTCCTTTGGTATTAATTGGCTCAGCCGATTCGATGCCGGTGATTACTTTTTCCCCTTCATTCAATCCTGATAAAACCTCTACGGATATGGCGTTGCTTACGCCTGTTGTAACTTTTCTCTCTGCTGTTGTTCCATCGGCATTAAGAACCTGAATAATCATATTTTTTTCATTTGCATAATCAATTTGTTTTGCAGGATTTTTATTCACTTTTGCTTTTGAGGAATAAGCTATTGCCGATTGGGGTATCAGCAAGGTATTTTCAGATTGCTCAACAACAAAGAATACCTGAGCGGTCATACCTATCATTAATGTATTATTTCGATTCTCTGCATTAAACAGCACATTGTAAAGTACAACATCATTAAGGATTGTAGGTGTTGGAAGTATCTGGGATAGCTTTCCGTAATATTTTTGTGTTTGCCCCAGAGTAGTAAAATATACTACCTGACCTATTTTTAGTCGAGCTATATCAGCTTCTGATACTTGTGCAGTAACAGTCATTGTGTCCATATTGGCGACTCGCAGAATAATTGGGGTTTGCTGATTGGCATTCAACGTTTGCCCGGCTTTAACCAATAATGAAACTACACGACCTGAAATAGGCGCAGTAATTTTTGTATAACCAAGGTTCGCTTTTGCAATATCAATTGCCGCCTGTGCTTGTTCTATCTGCGCTTTTAGTGCTTCTACCCGAGCAAGGGCTATATTATAATTTGTTTCAGTTATTTCTGCATCCGCCAGGGCAATCACATTTTTGTCCAGTAACTGCTCATTTCGGTCATATTGCTGTTTACTAAGAAATAAATCACTTTTCTTTTCGGTGAGTTGGGCAGTCAGGTTCTTCAGATCGGTTTCGGCTTGCTTTACTTTTGCAAAGTAGATGATGGGGTCTATTTCAGCAAGAAATTGTCCCTTTTTTACATTGTCGCCAATTTTTACATACAAGTTCTTCAACTGACCGGAGACCTGGGCACCAACATCAACAAATTGAGAAGATTCCACATTACCCACTGAACTAACCGTGTTTTCTATACTTCCGCGGGTAACCATTGCTGTTATATAATTCTGGGTATTATTATTTTTATTTAGGTAAATCCAAATAGCAATAGCTATTAAAGTACCTGAAATAATGATAATTACAAATGTTTTTCTTCTCATTTAATTATTTAATTTATTATTTTTGGTTATTTTTCATTTACGTATGCAAAATAAATCTGCTATTTTTTAATGCATACTGGCAATAGATGCATACTCCAACAGTTCCTAGAAATACAACTGAACCCTTGCGAGTACTTTTCCTCTGGAAGTGTCGGCTGGTTTTAAAATATCCCCGATACGGCTGCCTGGTGTAAACATGTCGTTGCTAAACCAATCATTCTGATAATTAAGCTGAAATTTTACATTGTAATTCAGATAATAGTTGATCCCCAGCGTCATTGTAGTCACTTGATTCTGCTTTATAGATATTGGATTCCCGAATTCATCAGAAAAACCAATTACATTAATCGGTGAACCTGCATCCACTTGAAGGTTCTCAATTCTGGCAGCAACTTCAACACCACTTTCCATTGCCCTGATTTTGTCCTCTCCAGTGATGAGGTAGGTAAGGTCTAAGTCCCATCCTTGTATTACTGCATCGCTATTATTTGAGGCAAGTTTTTCAATATTGCAGATATATTCAGCACTTACTGATACAGGACCGTAAGACCAATTAACATCGGTTCCAAATGCTTTACGTACCCCTTTGGTTAAAATCCTTGGGAAGAACTCGAATCCAAGTGGTGTCCGGGGACGCATATAGCCCCCTTCCGGGCGACCGCCTTCGTATAAAGCATAACCGGCAACCCGTGTATTTTTAAATAACTCATTCGACGATGCTCCAAATGGGTATAGAGCAACTCTTCCTACATATTCAAAAGTTTTATCAGGAATTTTTTTCTCTGTACTTCCTCCAAGACCATTAAATATCCCAACTCCGTATTCAAAAACTTTGCCTATTGGATTACCAAAATTATGAACCATAATACCAATATCTTCTGCGGGCGAAACCACTGTTGCTACTATTGAACGCTCAATAAAATCAAGATATTTCTCAGGCAGTAGCACTTCATGGTTAAAAGGCTCTTTAAATTGACCTATCCGTACTTGTGCAGCCGGGATATAACCAAAATTAATCCAGGCAAAAATCAATTCAGCGCCGGTTCCCCCGACATTCGTTTCCAGGTCATAATCAATCTTCCCATAAAGTTGCCCCTCAAAACCAAGACGGAGACGACGTGTGAGGAAGGTTGATGTCTGTGTATCGTCAGTATTTATTTGTGTACCGGTATGTATCAAGCGAAAATCTGTATGAATTAGTCCAAAAGGACGAAATACAAAAGCCCCGTCTTTGCTTTGGATGTAGAATCCATTATCGAAGCCAACCATATCTTTCTGCGTCTGGGCGCAAATAGGATTACTGAATACGCTCAACAAAATCAGAAGACAAAACGGTATGTTTTTAATAATTGTTTTCATGATTTATTCTCCTTTTTTTATATGTTGTTGAAATACAGTTTTGTAAGTTTAATCTATCGGTCATTCACTCAATTAATTTTGTATTTATTAAAACCATCTCCAACTTAATATCATTACCAAAAAAATACCCCCGTAAATAATTGAGATTAGGTAAAACGATTTGTTTGAACCAGCTTTATCTGCTTTAATGTTGAGTTTATGAACAACTTTTATGCTCAACCAGATGCCTGCGCTTATTATAAGTGTTAAAATTACCGATACCAATATGTTTGCCCAAACCGGTGTTTGTTGAAGGACAATTTCTCCGTCAAGAATTTTTTGGGCAGTGGCAATCCCCGTAACATCATCATACAAGTGTTCAAAATAAGGAAACCTGCTGGTTGTCTTCAAAACAGCCTTGCTTAAATGCGCTGCCGCAATAATTGGGACATAAGCTATACTGTAATACAGGAAATAATCTTTCATTTTAATTACCGCACCAAACAGTTTGGCTACAATAAAGGGAGTAACCCATATTACCACAGGCACTATTGCAAACTGGACAATACCGTACAAAAATCCTGTAACCGTGCTGTTGGGTGCAGATAATCTTTCGGACAACAAACCGGGGAGAAAATTAAGTATTTTGTCAGTTACTGCCCATTCCGACCATATTTCGGAAATTACAAAGCCAGAAACTACCAAGACAAAGACCATCTCAGCCATTTTCAAAGGGTTGAGTTTAAATAAATCGTTTGCAAACCCGATATATGTCAACTGTGGATTTGGCCTGCCTGCATTGGGTTCAGATTGGTATTTACTGCACGTTTTCAAACAACCGGCACAAAGAATACAGTGTGCATTGTTGTCAATTTTAGCCGGGTATAAATCAACACCGCAACTTTTTAGGTTCAGGTTATAATGATAATTTCTGTGAATGCAGGATTTATCTTTACAGGTGTCGCAAATATTCTTGTCTTTTACACGCCAACCTAAAAACGACAGCCTGGAATACAAACCCAATAAATGCCCCACCGGACAAACATAACGGCAAAAGGTATTTTTTTCGTAAATACTGCCGATAAGAATTGAAACCCCGACGATTGCCAACAAATAGAAAGCCATGTAAAATGGATTGCGGTGTATAGCAAAACCTTGTATTCCTACAAAAAGAATCAGGACATAAAAAACAGTAATTGCCCAACCGGAAAGCAGCCATTTAGGGCGTTTGCGCTTTAAGCCGATTTTGGCAAAAAAAGTGGTAATTATTTCTACCGGGCAAACCATACACCAAACGCGGCCAAAGAAAATGGCGCCTATCACAATAGCGGGCCACCAGTACGACCATACGATAAGGTTGCCGAGATTTGTGTTCCGTAACTCTTTCAGAAAGGCAGCATCGGTTGAGTATGCTGCAAGCCCTGTAATGATTAAAATTGCATAAGCGACTAATGAAATATATTTCAGGGATATCGGCATGTATGCCCTGCGGAAAGTCCGGTTTATTTGTTTAAGCATAAAATTCAATGATATTTGCTATTAGTATTTACAGTTTAGGTGTGAATTGGGACAAATCATAGATTCCCAGTTGTTTTTCTATAGTAGCTACTTTTTCGACCATTGTATCGAAACCGTCTTGGCCAAAAAGCTCATGTTCTTTATGTTCAAAGTCTTCACCCAGGGCAAAATATTCGTTCTTTGAAACGATTTTTCGAATGGCAGGGAACAATACCGTATCTTCGCGGGATTCATGCGGGCGGTACATTCCGTTAAAATCTCCAAGCAGTTTTATCAACTTCTGACCTTCGTTTGCATCAGCGAGAGATTTCATTTTTCCAAATTGTATAATCTGGTCGGTTAAGTTACGTCCGGCATTGTGTTGCGAGCGTAATACCTGCACCAGGTCGGTTAACAGATTAGCCTTTTCAAACCGGGGGAACAAATAATCTTCTTCAAGTTTTTCGTGGTAGTCTTCAATAAAAATTCGGATTATTTGAGCCGAATTGTTCAGGACTGCCAAATCGAATGATTCATTATTTAAAAGGTGCAGCTTACAGGTATCGTAAACGAGTAAAATCCGGTTCAGTACGCCATGTTCACGCATCAGGTCTTCGGAAGGGCTTACTTCTTCTTCGCCTTCTTCTTTGCATGAGGTAATTAAGCCTATGCTTGGGATAGTTGCTACAAGACCAATTGCTATTCCATTTTTTAGAAATGCCCTACGGTTGTTATCAGAACCCTTTACAGGAAATTGGTTGTTATTGAAAGTTTTCATAATCTAAGATTTAAATGATTTATAAATTATTGAATCGACAGACCATTTACCTGCCCCATAAATAAACAGGTAAACCAGTAATAAAGTCATGGCAAAATCGGTACGATATTCGTGTGCCATTGCCCAAAAGCCTTTATCTACGAGGATAGGCCATTTGGTGGTTACAAAGGCGGTAAGCATTATTATAAACAAGGGTATTGCGGTTAACCTGGTTAGCAAACCGAGCAAAAGGAGAAAGCCACAAATTATTTCGAACGTTGCCACAAAATATGCCCAAAAAGCAGGGTCGGCAAACCCTATTTTCTCAAACCGCCCAACACCGACCAGTTCGGGGAACAAATACTTTTGAATACCTTCGGACACGAACACCAATCCGACAATCAACCGGGGCAAAAGTGCCCTGTTGTCAGAGACCGTGTCCAGAATAAATGTTTTAATACCTTTTTTTGTTTCCATGCTGTTTTATTTAGATTAAACCGGAACCTAATGCCAGGGAGATGGCAATTAGCATTATGGCTACAAGTTTTTGAATGAAATTCAGCGTTAACTTTTTAAGCAATTTTTTACCAATAAATGCCCCTGTTATCGCCGCCATGGTAGCCGATATAAGGTGATATGTTGTCTGATAAACCTGTTTTGGCAAATCGGCTTGCATATACCGACAGACGGGTGATATCAACAAAAACGGATAGTATAACAGCCGTTCCGATATAAGCTTCCTTTGACAGACCGCTTTTAACCAGAAATACGCTGCGTATTGCTCCCTGAATTCCTGATAATCCACCAAAGAAACCGCTTAATACGCCGCCTATCCATAGTTTTTTCTTATCGAATTCCAGTTTCTTCAAGGCTGGTAAAATCTCAACAATTGCAAACATGATAAGTAGGACAGCTATAATTGCTTTGACAGGCGTAATTGAATGCAGGTGTGTACCAGTCTGATATTGGTACAGAGAGGGTAGTCCGCTAAGTTTAATCAATAACCATGCGCCAATAAATGCTGCGGCAATGGCTGGTATTCCAAACCGGATAAGTACGGTTTTATTTGCATTTTTACCAACTAAAGCAATTTTAAACAGGTTATTGCAGAAATGTACAACCCCGGTTAGGGCAATAGCCAAATCGACCGGGAAAAACAGAGCAAAAACAGGCATTAAGATTGTGCCTAATCCAAATCCTGAGAAAAAGGTCAGTAGGGAAGTTGCAAAGGCAGCTAAAGCAATAATTACGATTTCCATAAATTCCAATTAATGACATACAAAATTATGCAGTCATTTGCCGGAAATGATGGTAAAAAAATGTTTTTATATGGTATTATTGAAAATATTTATCCCTAAACAGAACAGGGGTTAAATCTTCATGTTTTTTAAAGAATTTTACAAAATTAGAAGCATCCGTAAATGAAAGAATTTCGGCTATTTCGTTAATGGAATTGTCAGTATGCAGGATATATCTTTTTGCTTCAAGTATCAGTTGGTTTGTGATTATCTCACTGGCGCTTTTGCCAGTATGTTTCTTGCAAATAATGTTCAGGTTTTGAGGTGTTACAAAAAGTAAATCAGCAAACTCATTGACTTTGTGAAGCCTTGGACATTCCTTAACCAACAGCGATAAAAATTTTTCATACATAGGTTGCGGTTGAACTGAATTAACCAACGTATCTTCTTTTATTTGCAAAAGTTTACCTAAAAAGGCATTCAACAGTCCGTGAATAATTTCCTTTGAATATTGCGTATTAAGTTGAAATTCATTGTAAATATCCTCCAGCAAATGGGCTGTAAACTTTTCGGTTTGCAATTTTATTCTGGTTGTATCTTTCAGTTTTCGTATTAGTTCGATTAAAGAATTTTCTCTGACATTATTAAATTCGCTGTCACGAAATAGCATTACAAATCCTTTCGGAATAGATGTAAATTGCCAGTAATGAAGTTGTCCGGGTTTAAGAAAATAAAAATCGGGAGTTGACACCATGAATTTTTCCGATTCGATACTATGAAAGCCTTCGCCCTCGGTTATAAATATCAATTCGTAATATTCATCGTGCTTGTGAGGTTTGGTTTTCTTAATTTGCTCTTTAAATCGAGAGATTTTAAAAGTTAATCCTTCATCAAGTTTGTTTTTTATGTTAATCTTTTTGTCATTCATAGCTCAAAGTTATCAAATTTGCAGTGGTGCGGTGGCAAGATTGCACTCTTTGGCAAAGCTTTGGTTTGAGCGTTGGTTAGTGGGGCTTTGCCAATGTGTGCAATGTGTGTGGGATTTCTTTCTTCTTTTTGCGGGTGGGAGAAAAAAACAAAATAAATTCCATCAAATTTGCACTGTCCTGTCATAGAGCTAAATCTTTTCTTATTTCAATTTTATCGTTATCGTATCAGGTTGCGCTGTCTTTTTACACTTGTTGCCAACAATTCAATAAACGTAACTAGTTACGTTTATTGACAGATTCGAACAGTAATCGCAACCGGTTGCGTTTATTTTAACCTTGTACATAACCCAGTCAAAATTCGTAAAAGCTGATATATAGCTTATTAGAGTTTTGTTCATGTTTTTCATCCGTTTTAAGGCTTTTTGAAATTATCTTAAAGTTTATGATTAGAGTATCAAAAGTATGAATAAAGGCAAAAGCAACAAACTTATTTTATTATAAAAGATCAATTTGATCCAAGGGACTTTTTATCTGGTCGAATCCCTTGGTGGTAATATGTGTGTAAATCTCTGTGGTTTTGCTGCTTGAGTGTCCCAATAATTCCTGTATATAGCGCAAATCAGTGCCATTTTCAAGAAGATGAGTTGCAAAGCTATGACGTAATGTATGCACACTTACTTTCTTTTTTATTCCTGCTTTTTTGGTCGAATCTTTCAATATTGCCTGGATACTTCCTACCGAATATTGGCCTTCGGTAGCTCCTTCAAATAACCATTCTTTGGGCTTGTATGTAACAAAATACTTCCTTAATAGCTCTAATAACCTAATTGACAAAAGCGTATATCTATCTTTCTTCCCTTTACCCTGTTCAATCCGAATTTGCATCCTGTTAGAGTCAATATCGGTTATCTTAACGTTGATCAACTCGCTTAATCGTAACCCACCAGAATAGGCCAGCATTAAAATCGCCTTGTGTTTTATGTTTTCTGTTGCTTTAAGCAGATCTCCAACCTCTTTTTCACTCAAAACTACGGGAAGCGTTTTTTCCTCGCGGGGTCTGTCAACCAAATAAACTTTACGTTGCCCTCTCAAAACCCTTTCGTAATAGAACTTTACTGCATTTATTGCCTGATTCTGATACGACGTCGATACTTTTCTCTCGATTACCAGATACCTCAAAAATGCTGTGATCATCCATTCATCTATTTCGTTAATGTCAAGATTATTATAATAATTGATAAATTCCTCAAACAATGCCTTGTAGGTTTTTACGGTATGCACACTGTATCTCAGTTCTTTTAATTTTAAAATGAATTCATCGGGGCAGGTACGATAATTCGGGATGTCGAATTGAGAAATGCGTGTTGCTCTATGTGTTTCGTTTTCTTCCACTTCGAGTATTAAATGAAGCTTTTGAGCAATGGCAATAGCTCTAATCTCTTCGAGAAACTTATTTGCAAAGGGAATGCTCCACCATTTATTTTGTCCATTCCAATTGCTGTATGGGATTTTTTTTATCGCATTTGTCAATTCTTTGTTAAATCCAAAGATTACTTTTAGCCTGCCGGATGTTGTCTTTATTACCAACAAATCGTTTTTGCCTATTTTTCTTTGAATTAGATCGCTTGTTGAAGTTTCAGCTTCTTCATTAATAATTAGTTCGGTAATTCGCTCTTTAAAATATTCCTTTATCAGGTCTAAATTTCCTGGATAATTTGGCACCGTCCAGCAAAATTGTTTACCATCCCACCGGCTATATCTCATGCCGAGCAAAAAACGGGTATCTATCTCATTTTTTGGTAATTTAATGGCTATTTTTTTTCCAAATACCATTACAGACACTGACACTCCATGTTGTTTTTTGAAATTCTCAGCGTTGGCATCTTTGGTGTTAATGGGTAAACTTTGATTTGCAGCAACTTCAACCGAACCAACTTTTTGCGTATATTCTATTTCCGGGAATAGGCTTTTCAAAAGGTCAAACGATGCTTTATTATATGGAATATGCCATGCTGTAAGAGTGCGGCTCCAACGTGCATCGCTTATTTGTTTTAATTGTGATGCAAGTTCCTGATTGTATGGAAAATCTATTTTAATGCGTTTCTCTCCCTTATAGGTAATTTTTTCCGCTTTCATATACTTTCCAGTTGCGTGTACCATACAAATATAATAAAT
>KB228053.1_pt149 | contig 11139 bp, 11 predicted proteins | sample 524768 | NCBI WGS metagenome assembly AMQJ01 (sample SAMN00998488, study PRJNA167727) | sediment metagenome | isolation source: subsurface aquifer sediment | place: USA: Rifle, Colorado | collected Aug-2009
GGCGAATTATCAACGATTGATGCTGAGGAGGTGATGAATAATTTTAAGGAACCATTAAGTAAAATTGATACTTTGTTGGTAAAATATAACATTAACACTTATAATAATCAATCCATAGACCAGTATTTATCAGAAAAATTTATGTCTCTTTTAAATGTTTCAATGCTTTCCAATGTTTTTACTTCTATTGCAAGTATTTTGGGAAATATTTTTATAGCAGCTTTCTCAATATCATTTATCACATTCTTCTTTTTAAAGGATAAAGGATTGTTTAGTGACGGAATATTATTGTTTGTTCCTGATAAATATTTAGAAAAAACTGAACACATACTTAAATCGATAAAAAAGTTATTAACAAGATATTTTGTGGGTATTATAGTACAGGTAAGTGGAATTATTACACTGGTTTCTATAGGTTTAACCATAGTCGGTATTGATTTTTCAGATGCCTTGGTTATAGGTCTGGTTGTTGGACTTTTTAATATTATCCCGTACTTAGGTCCACTTATTGGTGCTAGCCTTGGATTAATGCTGGGTTTAGCTACAAATCTTGATCTTCCTTTCTATTCTGAATTGTTGCCTTTATTAGGTTACATGAGCATTGTTTTTATAGTTGTTCAGGTTGTCGATAATGTTGTTTTTCAGCCGTTTATATATTCAAGTAGTGTAAATGCACATCCTTTGGAAATATTCCTTGTAATTATGTGCTCTGGTAGTTTGTTTGGAATAACAGGGATGATACTGGCTATACCATCTTACACTATTTTACGAGTAGTAGCGAAAGAATTTTTCAATAATTTAAAGCTGGTTAAAAAATTAACCGAAAAAATTTAAGATAATAAAGTGGTATTTTATATATTTACGTGACTAAATGTTAATTAATGGCTAGAATTAAAGTTTTTATTGGTCTTTTGATAATCTTATTCTCCCAAAAACTAATTGCTCAGGTTGATACAATTAGTTTTCGTTTTGAACCGGATGTTTCTTCATATAAAATTAATTGTATTGCACAAAAAATAACGAGTGTTGATACTTCTGATTTTAATCCCACCTTAACTCCAACTGATACAAATTACACATTTACATGGAGTGGAGATGGTATTATTCTCGAAAATGGATTGCCGAAGGTTATGTATTCTTTTGGTGCCGCGGGGGTGTACACCTTTACTCTTGATGTATTACATAAACCATCAGGAAAATTGTACGAAGAAACAAAAACTTTTGAAATCCGCGACATTATTAGAGTTCCTAATGTTTTTACACCCAATGACGATGGTATAAATGACCTTTTTATTGTTCGTGCAAATGGAATAACTCCTCTGGAAATAACTATATTTAGCAGAACAGGGACAGTGGTTTTTAATACAAGATCTCCTATCATTGTTTGGGACGGGAAAAGCTCATCAGGAGCAGATTTAAGCGAAGGAATTTATTTTTATGTGCTAAAATCTGAGGATCCTGCAGTTGATGCTCAACAAGGTTTTTTCCATTTATATAATAAAAAACCGTAGATAATTTCATCTCTTAACTTTTTAAACTACATGCTGTAACAGCCTTGTTATTTGAATATTATGTATTTGTTTAATAAAAATTAAATAATTAGTAATTAAGCAATGCATTACCTTTTTTTATTTTTTTTATCTTTGAATAAGAATTCGTATACAGATGAAAATAATAAACTTCTTAAAAAGAGTATTTCTATTCTATTATGATGGTTTTAAAAACATGACAGTTGGTAAAAAACTGTGGGCTATTATTATCATTAAGCTTTTTATCATGTTTGCAATTCTTAAGATTTTCTTTTTCAAAGATTTCCTAAATGATAAATTCGATACTGAAAGGGAAAAAGCCGATTATGTTATTGAACAATTAACTCAACCTAAAAATACAAGTAATGATTGAACATCTTGATTCAGCCCTGGTCAATTGGTCGAGGGCACAATTTGCATTAACTGCAATGTATCATTGGTTATTTGTCCCGCTTACTTTAGGGATAACCTTTATTATAGCCTTTATGGAAACATTGTATGTTAAAACCGGCGATCCGGAATGGAAAAAAGCAACTAAATTCTGGATGACCTTATTCGGAATAAATTTCGCAATTGGTGTAGCAACAGGTATTATTCTTGAATTTGAATTTGGAACAAACTGGTCAAATTATTCCTGGTTTGTTGGTGATATCTTCGGTACTCCGCTGGCCATTGAAGGAATTATGGCTTTTTTTATGGAATCTACATTTATTGCTGTCATGTTTTTTGGGTGGAATAAAGTGAGTAAAAAGTTCCATCTCCTTTCTACCTGGCTGGTTGCAATAGGATCTAATTTATCTGCATTATGGATTCTTGTTGCCAATGGATGGATGCAGTTTCCAACAGGAATGCATTTTAACCCCGATATGGCGAGAAATGAAATGCTTAATTTTTGGGATGTTTTTTTATCGCCGGTAGCAATTAATAAATTCTTGCATACCATAGCTTCTGCATATGTACTTGCTTCCATATTTGTTATTGGAGTTAGTGCATGGTATTTATTAAAAGGCAGAGAGCACTTAATGGCAAAGCGAAGTATCATTATTGCAGGTGTATTTGGTTTATTAAGCAGTTTCTTCCTGGTTTATACCGGCGATGGTTCAGCATATCAGGTTGCTCAGAAGCAACCCATGAAGCTGGCAGCAATGGAAGGCCTTTATGAAGGAACTACAGGAGCAGGTTTAATAGTTCTTGGAATGCCAACACCAGGTAAAGAATATGATGACAATCAGGATGAATTTGTCTTTAAATTAGAGATTCCTAAGTTACTTTCATTTTTAGGTTATGGCGATACCGAAGCATTTGTTCCGGGTGTAAAGGATATTGTTGAAGGCGGTTATGAATATACTGATGAGAATGGCGAAAAACAAATTTCATTATCAGCCATTGAAAAGATTGAGAAAGGGAAATTAGCAATTACAGCTCTTTCCGATTATAAGAAGGCGCAAAAATTAAGTGATAAAGTTAAGCAGGAAGAGTACTTAACTATCTTTAATGAAAATTTTAGGTTCTTTGGTTATGGGTTCTTAAATGATCCGAAGAGCATAATCCCAAATGTACCTTTAACTTTTTATAGTTTTCATATTATGGTTGGATTGGGTTTTTATTTCATTCTTCTATTTGTAATGGTTCTTATATTAATCTTCAGAGGCGATTTGATTGATAAGAAATGGATTTTACGCTTGGCAATAATTACAATTCCACTTGCATTTATTGCTTCTATGTCGGGTTGGATTGTTGCTGAAGTTGGTCGCCAACCATGGACTATACAGGACCTTTTACCTACAGTTGCTTCAGTTTCACAAATTGATGCAAGTGCTGTTCAAATAACTTTCTGGTTATTTACTATTGTATTTACAGCCTTGCTCATTGCAGAGCTTAAAATCATGTTTAAGCAAATAAAAATCGGACCTAAAGAAGGAGGACATTAATATGTTTGAAAGTTTATCGCATTTAGCATTACAACAATATTGGTGGATAATCATATCTCTACTGGGGGCAATATTGGTTTTCTTGTTGTTTGTACAGGGAGGTCAGACACTAATTTATACTTTAGGTAAAACCGATATGCAACGCCGAATTTTGGTAAATTCTTTAGGACGTAAGTGGGAATTTACTTTTACAACATTAGTGACTTTTGGGGGAGCATTTTTTGCATCATTTCCATTATTCTATTCAACCAGTTTTGGAGGAGCATATTGGGTTTGGATGTTAATCCTTTTTGCATTTATTATTCAGGCAATTTCGTATGAGTACAGATCTAAACCAAATAACTTTCTGGGAGCTAAAACTTTCGAAGTCTTTCTTTTTATCAATGGAGCATTAGGCACTATTTTATTAGGGACTGCTGTAGCAACTTTTTTTACAGGCTCCGAATTTTCAATTAATGAAATGAATTTTTCAAAATGGGAAGGGGCTGCGAGAGGACTTGAATTGGCATTAAACTTTCATAATTTATCGCTTGGTTTAGCAGTATTCTTTTTAGCAAGAGTTCTTGCAATTCTTTATTTCATAAACAATATTAGCGAAGAAGGAATTTTATCTCGTACTAAGAAACAGTTGATATATAATACAGTTCCATTTCTTATTTTCTTTTTAACCTTTGTTATCTGGTTGATGTTTATTGATGGTTTTGCTTATGATCCCGTAAGTAAAAATGTAACATATGAATCCTATAAATACTTGCATAACTTTTTACAAATGCCTCTGGTTCTTATTATATTCTTAGTTGGAGTTTTATTGGTTTTATTTGGAATCGGGAAATCGATACTTAAAGCAGGAACAACAGGCGTATGGTTTGCAGGTTTAGGAACAATTTTAACAGTATTCGCTTTATTCTTAATTGCTGGATTTAATCATACAGCATTTTACCCATCAACATTCGATTTGCAAAGCTCTTTAACTATAGAAAATGCATCATCAAGCAAATATACCCTTAAAGCTATGACTTATGTTTCTTTAATGGTTCCATTTGTTATCGCGTATATTTGGTACGCATGGAAATCCATTAACAATAAGAAAATTAGTGCAGAAGAAATGGGAGAAGATATACATGTTTATTAATTGAAAAATTTGAATAATTATGACATATTTAACAGAAATAATTTGGTTGCTTATATGGCCACTTTTAATTTGGGGAAGTTATAAACTTTCGGTTTTTGCCATTAAAAAATCCGAAGAGAAATAAAGTTTTTTTATACCGGTAATTAGACCTAACAGGTTTCAAAAACCTGTTAGGTCTTGCTGTTTTATATTATTTTGCTTTTCACGAAAAATAATTGCTATTAACCTGTTATAAAGATCATTATGAATTCATCAAAATTTTATTTTACAATGTTTCGTGTATACACGAAACATTGTAGTATATTTGTAAAAGTTTCATGTATAAACAGTAAATTTTTTTATGACTGAATTTAAAAGAGATTATATTAAACGACCGATTTATCTTGAATTGATAAAACCATATATAGATAAAGACATCATAAAGGTTCTTGTTGGACAAAGACGTGTCGGGAAGAGTTATATGCTTTTTCAAATTATGGATGAGATTATGCTAATGCATAAAAATCCAAACATCATATATATAAATATGGAGTTGGATGAGTTTGAATCTATAATAAATCATAAGAACCTGTTGGATTATATTACAAGTAAAGAAAAGGGAACAGCTAAGCATTATGTTTTTATTGATGAAGTGCAGGATATTGAAAATTTCGAGAAAGCATTAAGGAATTTACTGGCAAAGGGAGGATACGATATTTATTGTACTGGAAGTAATGCCAAATTATTATCTGGCGAGTTAGCAACATTTTTAAGTGGCAGGTATGTTGAAACAAAAATTTACAGTTTGTCTTTCAGTGAATTTATTGAATTTCACCAGCTAAAAAATGACAAGGACTCTTTAGTAAAGTTCTTTAAATATGGAGGATTGCCCTATTTAATTAATCTGGAGTTGAATGATCATATTATTTATGATTACCTTAAAAATATATATGCTGCTATCCTTTTTAAAGATATTGTTAAACGGCATAATGTGCGAAATATAAATTTTCTTGAAAACCTGGTTCGATATGTAGCCGACAATACAGGTAGCCTAGTATCGTCTAAAAGGATTAGCGACTTTTTAAAATCACAACAAATTCAAATTTCACCTCAATTGGTTTTGGATTATTTGGGATATTTAGAATCAGCCTTTTTTATTTTTAAGGCATTAAGAGCAGATATCTCTGGTAAAAAGATTTTTGAAATAGGAGAGAAATACTATTTCGAAGATTTGGGTTTACGGCATTCAATTATTGGATATAAAACTAATGATATCAATAAGATTTTGGAGAATGCAGTTTATCAGCACTTGAAAATTTCAGGCTATCATATAAATGTTGGAAAATCTGGCGATAAAGAGATTGATTTTATATGCGAAAAATCAGGCAAGAAATTATACGTTCAGGTTGCATATCTTTTGCAAGATGAAAAAACGATAAAACGAGAGTTTGAGAATCTGCTGGAGGTTAAAGATAACTATCCGAAATTTGTTGTTTCCATGGATGAAGTGGTGTCTGGTTCTGATTATAAAGGAATTGAACATATTCATATTCAAAAATTTATTTCTGAATTGAGATAAAAATCAATTTTAAGTTTAGAAGTTAAGTGGCATGTTCTATATCTTCCTACTTCAATTATTGCTATTTCTAGCTTAGCTTTTATTGCATAATTTTAAATTACAACAAAGCTGTATCTGATAATGATCTGAATTATAGTTTTTATTTGCTAAGTATGATAAATGAAAACTCTTTTCAACAAGATTTTGTTAGGTTTACATAATAAAATGGTATAGTTTCATTTCGAAAATATTTATCTTTAACGGATAAAATACAAAGAATGACCAAACTCAAAAATATTTCCAAAATTAGTAAGTGGTTCGATGGATTAAAAGATCCTTTGCTTATTGCCGGCCCGTGCAGTGCAGAATCAGAGGCACAAATGATGCAAACAGCAAAAGAAATTGCTACATTGGGCAAAGTTAATGTTTTTCGTTCAGGAATATGGAAACCACGAACCCGCCCGGGCAATTTTGAAGGTGTAGGTGAAGAGGGTTTGCAGTGGTTACAACAAGTTAAAAAAGAAACAGGACTGCTTACTGCAATTGAAGTGGCAAACGCCGAGCATGTTGATTTAGCAGTTAAATATGATATTGATATACTTTGGATTGGTGCAAGAACAACATCTAATCCATTTTCTATTCAGGAGCTTGCAGATCATCTGAAAGGATATGACAAACCAATTTTAGTAAAAAATCCAATTAACCCTGATGTGAATCTTTGGGTTGGAGCATTGGAAAGATTTCATAAAGCAGGAATAAATAAACTGGCTGCTGTTCATCGGGGATTTTATCCTTTCGAAGCTACAGCTTTACGAAATATCCCAAAATGGGAAGTTGCCATTGAATTAAAAAGTATGTGTCACGATTTGCCAATCATTTGCGACCCGAGTCATATTTCTGGTGCTACTGAATTTATTCCTGAGATCTCTCAAAAAGCACTTGACCTGAATATGGATGGTTTAATGATTGAAACACACTACAATCCTTCGGTTGCGTTAAGCGATATGAATCAGCAATTAACTCCGGCTCAGCTTGGAGATTTATTAGGGAACTTAATTTACAGAAGAACTACTACAAAAGATGCTGACTTTGCAAGTATGCTGGAAACATTGCGTAGTCAGATTGATTCTATTGATCAGCAAATGCTTGAACTTCTTGCCCAAAGAATGAATGTTGTTGAAGAGATTGGGAAATATAAAAGTAAAAACGAAGTCACAATTCTTCAAATTCGTCGATGGGAAAAGATTATTGCAACAAGATTAAAGCTAGGTAAGAGTATGGGACTTTCTGAGGATTTTATAAAGAAATTACTTCAGCTTGTGCATAAAGAATCAATTCAACGACAAACTGAAGTAATGAGTAAACTTGGTTTTTCTTCGAAAAAAAGGAATAACTAAAAACTTTTATAAAGTTATTTAACCTCTTTTAGTGTGTAATCAAATCCTTCCATAATAGGGTTTGATAATATTTTATTACAAGCTTCGTTAATTCGTTCCATAGCTATTTCTTTACTTTTTGCCTCAATTTCCAAGGTAATGTGCTTCCCAATTCGAACATTTGATACTTCGGCAAAACCAATGTTTTTCATGCTATGAGTAACTGCTTTTCCTTGTGGGTCGAGTAAAGCTTTTAGTGGCATTACGTTTATTTCTGCAATAAATTTCATTTGTTTAAAATTTTAGATTTAATGGTATATCTTTTATTTAAGTATTAATCAAAGTTATAAATCCAATTGTTAATTGCTGATAATAAGATATATAATAAAATAATTAGAGGGATTGCTAATGTCTGCAATAATATCAATAAAATTACTGATAACACAATAAATATATATCGAATCTTATTTCCTTTAAATCCAAAACTTTTTAGTTTTAACGAAAACATAGGTAATTCTGCAATCATTAACAGTGAAAATAAAATTGTTATGATGGCCAGGATGTAATGATTTTTAAGCAGACTTAATAATAAGTCATTAGTACTGATCAAACTAACTAAATAGAGCGAAACAAAGAATATGGCACTTGCAGGAACTGCCAAACCTATAAAATTCTCTGTTTGTCGTTCATCAACATTGAATTTAGCTAAACGCACACCAGAAATAATTGCAATAAAAAATGGGATAAGTAAAAACACAATTTGCAGTAAAGTTAAATGCTCAATGGGTGGCAAATGAACAGTTTTAAAGAGTGAAATTTTCATCATATGAAATATAATGATCGAAGGTGCAACTCCAAAACTTACAACATCAGAAAGAGAATCCAGTTCTTTACCAACAACAGAATATGCTTTTAATAATCGGGCAGACATTCCATCCATAAAATCAAAAATTGCTGCGATAAAGATCATATATACAGCAAATAGGATATAACCCTCAAAAGCTAAGGCAATTGAAATACATCCTGACAATAAATTCAAAGAAGTTATGGTGTTTGGAATGTGTCTTTTTATTGAAACTGGCATATTTCTTTTTCTTAGGTATAACAATATTTTTCACAAAAATAAGTTAAAAATTATAGTTTGATAAATATTTTATTAATTACTAAGTTTATCGACTGAAAATAATTTGAATAAGATCAAAATAATAGTATTAAATTCGGGCTAAAGCCCCAAAAATAAAGGAGTTAGATCAACCCTGATCTTATGGTAGGGGTTAAAATAAAAAATAATAAAGAACTTTAGTTCTGAATTTCTAATAAATTATAATGAGGCAAAGGATATTAATACCTGTTTTATTTCTTTTTACTAATCTTGCTTTTGGCCAAACAGCGAAGTATAGTAACGAGTTTTTGTCGATTGGTGTTGGTGCAAGATCTTTAAGTATGTCTAACGCCTCGGTTGCAAATACGATGGATGTAACTTCAGGATACTGGAATCCTGCTGGTCTCACTTCACTACAAAACAATTTTGATGCAGGCATAATGCATGCTGAATATTTTGCTGGTATAGCCAAATATGATTATTTGGGTGGTGCAATGGCTCTTGATACCAATAGTTATTTAGGAGCTACGATAATTCGATTTGGAGTTGATGATATTCCCAATACCACTGACCTGATTGATAGCGACGGGAATATTGATTATGACAGAATCACCCGATTTTCTGCTGCTGATTATGCTCTCCTGATAAGTTATGCGCGAAAAACCTCAATTCCTAATTTATCGTATGGGGCCAATGCAAAAATTATATATCGAAATATAGGAAAATTTGCTCATGCCTGGGGATTTGGTTTGGATTTAGGATTGCAATATAAATTGGATGACTGGAAATTTGGCCTTTTGGCTCGTGATATTACTTCTACATTTAATGCATGGACTTTTAATGAAGATGAACTGATTATTGAGGTTCAGGATTCAATTTATAATTTTGCTCCTGAAAATTCACTTGAACTCACATTGCCAAAATTGCTGCTTGGTGTTGCCAGGGATTTTCCAATTTACAATAAATTCAGGGGATTAGTTGAGCTTGATTTGGATTTTACTTTTGATGGACAACGTCATGTGTTAATTGAAGGCGATCCTATAAGCATTGATCCTCATTTAGGAATAGAAATTAATTATAATCAACTGGCATTTGTGAGATTCGGAGTGGGAAATTTTCAACGTATTGAAGAATTTGAAAACAAAGAATCAATGACTTTTCAACCCAATTTCGGAATAGGTATTCAGTTTAAAGGCATAAGTATAGATTATGCTTTAACTGATATTGGAGATCAGTCGCTAGCCTTATATTCCAATGTATTCTCATTAAGATATTCCTTTGATAGAAAGTAGAATAAAAATTCCTTTGACAAAAAAAATCCTTACTTTTGTTTTATACTATTTCTATTTTAAAAATTATTTTAAAATTAAAATTGTTAATGCCGATGTAATTTCAAAAGAGTATTTGGAATCTGAATAGATGAACAAATACGATAGTTTGAAATACTATCGGTATAAATACAAAATAACCAATTATGATTATTGCTGTAGATTTTGATGGAACAATCGTAGATCATGAATATCCTGAAATAGGTAAGCCTAAACTATTTGCTTTTGACACCTTAAAGGCATTGCAAAACAAAGGACATCAATTAATATTATGGACTTACAGGGCAGGAAAGGAGCTGGAAGAAGCAGTTGAGTATTGTCAAAAGAACGGCATAGAGTTTTACGCGATAAATAAAAATTACCCCGAAGAAATTTACGATGAAACGATAAGTCGTAAAATATATGCCGATGTTTATATCGACGATAAAAATGCTGGAGGATTTTTAGACTGGAGTAAGATTTGGGAAATCTTAAATCCGGAACTTTTTAATGATGATGTAAAAGAACAAATGAAAAATATACCGATATCAAAAAGGTCATTTTGGCAAAAAATTAAACGAAATTTTGGAGCATAATAAGTTAAAATATGAAATCATCAAATTCATTCATGGTTAAGATTATTGTTTTTTCAATTTTACTAACTCAATTAGCTTGTTCAAATCAAGAAAAAGCTGGTGAAAAACACGATTTAATTCCAAAACAAGAAAGCACCACAAAAAAGATTTCAGTAATTGAAATTAACTCTCCGAAAGCAGGAGAAATGTTCACTATTGGAGATCAAATCAACGTTAATATTGGAATACAAGAAGCAAATGTTACTATTGATTCACTAATTGTTGAATCAGAAGGTTCTAAAATAGTTTTGGAAACTAGTAATTTAGTGTACATCTGGAATACTAAAAATTTAAAAACAGGAACAAATCAGTTAAAAGTTTTTGCATATTCAGATGGAAATAAAATTGACAGTTATTATTTAAAACTTCGGTTTAAATCAGATATTAATCCTGAATTATACGAGTGTAAAATTGTAAATACTTATCCTCATGATAAGAGGGATTACACACAAGGCTTGTTTTATGAGTATGGTATTATGTACGAAGGAACCGGACAGCATGGAGAATCAAAGCTTAAAAAAGTTAATTTTGAAACAGGGAAAGTATTGGCAGAATTAAGTTTAGAAGCTAAATACTTTGGTGAAGGGATT
>KB224132.1_pt16 | contig 11072 bp, 7 predicted proteins | sample 524768 | NCBI WGS metagenome assembly AMQJ01 (sample SAMN00998488, study PRJNA167727) | sediment metagenome | isolation source: subsurface aquifer sediment | place: USA: Rifle, Colorado | collected Aug-2009
ACTTTTAATTGTCAATTTTTTTTACACCAATCCAGTGCTGATGCATGAATTTAAAAAATAGTAGGCTGGGGAGATCAGGACAAGCCAAAACAAGCCCCCAAGGCCATTATCATGATTTCTAGAATAATTGGGGTCAGAGAGAATAATTGGGGTCAGAGTAAAGTTAAATCTTTGGCTTCCGCCACCCAACCGGCCTTCCTCTTTTCTTTTCCTTAACCCGCCGGCCGGTTAAGGCTTCGATTTCTTCACGGAATCAATCATTGCCGACGATCATGCCCTTGTTGGTTGCCTTTCGGATTTGTTCTAATACAGTGTCGCTGAAAGGATGCTTGAACAGTTCACAATAGTTCTTCCGGCGTTTGTCTGAATCCCTCCCAAGATTCAAATATTCAGGGTGGGGGATACATAAATCAGAAACATTTCCCAGTGCATTGATCCGATAGCTCGACCAGCGATAATCCTTAGGATTTGAAACAATCCCGGCTCGGACAGGGTTGAGTTCAATATACCTGTAAACTTCAAGCAAATACATGTCGGATTGTATCAGACAGGATTTATAACGCCCATCCCAAAGGGTTCCGGTGCGCTTGTATTCATAATTAAAATATCGAACGTAACGACGTCCCAGATCCTGCATCATTTGACTGATACCATTTTCTTTGCGGGGCGTGCACAGCAAATGAACATGGTTGGTCATCATCACCCATGCATGCACATCAACATGGTATTTTTGTGAATATTCTTTCAACCATTCGGCAAAAGCTGCATGATTGGCATCCGATCCAAAACAAACCTGCCGGTTGTTGCCCCTCTGGATGATATGGATGGGGATGTCTTTGGGTGCTATGCGCTGTAATCGAGCCATGGATAATTGTTTAGCATCATTCTTGAGTGAATTCAACGCTTAATTTTACTCTGACCCCAATTATTCCATCAGCCAGATTCAATTTGAAAAAATTTTTCTCTTTAATTGATCTGTGTGTATAATTAGATTATTTTATAATAATATTATCGTTGTACACCAACCCATTGATATATGGATAGATATGCTTTTTTTAGAAAGTTTCATACATCGGATGACACTGGCCCAGATTGTTTCACGCTGGATGGTCAATCGGCCCATGTCCACGGATGTCAAGCAACTTAAGGAGATTATAAATTTCAACTCTTATATTGCGAGGATCTGGGTTGAATTTTTTACCAAGGAGTTGGCCAGACGCTTCTACGGCAAGGATTGCTTGAGCTTTTCCGCAAAGACCAAAGGGATGCTCAAGGATTTCGCAGTGAAACATCCAGCCTATACCACGCCCCGCATCACCAGGCTAATCGATCGATATCACAGGTATCCTGAAGATTTTTACAGAGAGACCCCCTTTGACGGGAAGATCTATTATTACGAGGGGCAGGATGTGCCTGTCTTTATCGGCACGACGCGGATCAAACGGTTCCGGAGGATTGCTGAAAAGGGCAGCCGCCGGATTGTTGATTTTTTGTTCGAACGAATCCGCGAGCATGCTGATGACCTTGCCGTTGAACGCGCCGATCGTTTAGGCATCGCTCAGAAAGAACAGCTGGTTACACCTGAGAATATAATGATTGATGAGTTCAGTCATGCTGAACGGCGGCTCATCAAAAGTATCCGACTTGGAACAATCGAGTCGGAACTGCCGCTGCTTTCGATCCCTGACATTGTGGGGGTCAAGGTTATTGTGGAGCAGGATCGGCACTCCCGGTTTATTGAAACCATCAACGCATTAAAGGGTTGTACCCTTATAGAAAAAGAAGAACACAAAGGTATCTACAATGCAATTAATCTTCGTATTGCCTATGATCTGCCTCGAGATCTGCTTCAAAACCACCCGCCTTCCGGCAGGTATGCTGAAATCATGAGCAAACGCGGATTCGACCTGGACCAGATCCATCATCGATACAACACATTTCTAACGGCCGGTGAGGATCAGGTGCACCTCGAACTTATCATTTGTAATTTCAATGATTTTATCGAATCAGAAATCGGCAAAAGCATGCATGAAGAGCGGATACTTACCCAGCGTGCCAATCGCGAATATAACTCTCACCTGGCTACCAACATTCGGTATCTGATGAACTACATGCTTACGCTCTGCCTTGCGCCATCTTCCCCTGAGTACGAGGATGTGCCCATCAAGCTGTGGGTTAAATATATGCCTGACACCATTGATTGTCTTATTCGAAATCTTTATCATGTCCCGGCTGACAGCTCTTTTGATGCACCGAAGGAGTCAATGCCGTTGACTTAAGAAAAACAACCCTAAAATCAAGCTGTTATGTCACATTTTATTAAATGTTTCACTGCCTTTCAAACCGATCCAGTAATTTTCAAAAATACCAAGATGTCTGAATATAAAGGTCATGGAAATTTCGAGAGGTTCACCCCTCCCTCACGCCTTGCTCAGATATAGAACCTTAACATATTGAAATAACGCGTCATTTTCTTAAGTCAACGGCATTGCCGAAGGAGTAGTAAATCAACCAACTCTCTAAGAATCTCTCAAACAAGTAAAGCAGTTGTTGATATTCAAGAATACCAACAACTACAATCCATTATTGAAAAAGCAGGGGCCATTATAGCTGCTGTTTATCTATTTTGGAACTTTGTCCAACGAAATGCCCAGTGCCTTGGCCACTCCTTCTCCGTACGCCGGATCGGCCTTCAAACAGTTGCCGATATGCCGGATTTTAATCATCTCCGGTGCATCGTCCATTGCACGGGCAGTGTTGCCAAACAGAACCTCCTGTTTCTCCTTACTCATCAAGCGAAAAAGCTTTCCAGGCTGGGTATAGTAATCACTGTCATCCTCGCGCGCGTTCCAGTGAGTTGCCGCACCGCTCAATGCCAGAGGCGGCTCGGAGAAGTCTGGCTGTTCTTGCCATTCACCATAGCTGTTTGGCTGGTAGCCAAGGGTTGAACCATAATTGCCGTCCACCCGCATTTGACCGTCGCGGTGGTAACTATGGAAGGGACAACGGGCTTTGTTTACCGGGATCAGATGGTGATTGACACCTAACCGGTAGCGTTGTGTATCTCCATAGGAGAAAAGTCTGCCCTGGAGCATCTTATCTGGCGAGAAGCTAATCCCCGGCACCACACTGGCTGGATTGAAAGCCGATTGTTCGACTTCAGCAAAATAATTCTCTGGGTTTTTGTTAAGCTCAAAAAAACCGACCTCAATTAGCGGAAAATCCTTTTTGTACCAGACTTTCGTCAAATCAAAAGGATTGTAAGGAAGCTTGGTGGCCTCTTCTTCGGTCATAATCTGGACAAACATGGTCCAGCGCGGGAATTCTCCATTCTCAATACTGTAGTATAGGTCGCGTTGATTGCTTTCACGACATTTCCCGATTACTGCTTCAGCTTCCTTATCGGTTAGGTTTTTGATGCCCTGTTGGGTGCGGAAATGAAATTTGCACCAGTAACGCTCGTTTTTAGCGTTAATAAAGCTGAATGTATGACTGCCGAATCCATGCATATTGCGGAAGCTTGCTGGAATTCCGCGATCACTCATAACAACTGTCACTTGATGCAATGCCTCGGGCAGGGAAGTCCAAAAATCCCAGTTGTTTTTAGCACTGCGGAGGTTGGTGCGAGGGTCACGATGTACGACATGGTTAAGGTCTGGAAATTTGAGAGGATCGCGTAAAAAGAAGACCGGCGTATTATTCCCCACCATATCCCAGTTGCCTTCCTCGGTGTAAAATTTAAGTGCAAAACCACGAATATCACGTTCTGCGTCTGCAGCACCCCGTTCTCCGGCCACGGTGGAAAAGCGTGCAAACAATTCAGTTTTTTTACCGATCTCAGAAAAGATCTTGGCGCGGGTATATTGGGTGATGTCGTGGGTTACGGTGAAGGTTCCATAAGCTCCGGAACCGATGACCACATCAGCGTTCAAGACCGTCTCTTCAAGCTCCAGGGCATGGTATATCGAACCCCGAGGGGTTTTAACCAGGGTGGGCCGACAAAATTCAATCAGATCTGCCCCGAGCTCAACAGCCACCTCCTTGATGCCGTTAACCCGGGAAATACGGGAGACCTTGTCAATGGCAGGACTGTCGCCGATAATGATCCGCCCACCCGCCTTTAACACAAGTTTTCCCACGGCACGCACGACAGCCGGGTCCGTGGTCACCCGCCGTTCCAAAGGCGCGGCACTGAGCATATTTGGTTTGAGCAGCACACACTGTCCAGGACGGACAAATCTTTCCATGCCCCCGCACAACGTCACGGCCCGGTCCACTGCAGATGCCACATTGTCCGGATTATAATCCGGACAGGCACAAAGCGCCACTTTAGCCATGACCGCTATCCTCATGTTTAAAGAGCCCTTTAATATCCTCTAATATGAGATAAAGACAGGGCACGAGTCCCAAAGTAATCAGTGTGGCAAAAAAAATACCGAACCCCAGGGAGATGGCCATGGGAATAAGAAACTTTGCCTGGCGAGACGTTTCCGTGATGATCGGCGCCAGTCCCCCGCAGGTGGTTAACGTGGTCAACAGAATAGGCCTGAAGCGCTGAATCCCTGCAGCCCTGATTGCAGCCGCCACAGGCATCCCCCCGCGTACCAGCCGGTTGGAAAAATCAATGAGTACCAAAGAGTCGTTGACCACCACACCGGACATGGCCACAATGCCGAACAGACTCATAACGGAAAGGGAATATCCCATGATAAGATGGCCGGCCACGGCCCCTATAATTCCGAAGGGGATGCATAACATAATAATCAACGGCTGAAAATAGCTCTTAAATGGGATGGCCAGAAGCGCAAAGACACAGAATAACGCCAGAGACAGACCTTTGAGCAGGGCCCCCACGCTCTCTTTGACATCTTCCTGTTGACCCTTGAACCCGTAGGACAGGCCCGGATACCGGCTCACAAGGGACGGCAGGATCTTCTGCTTCATGTCCTGGACAATATTTTCAGACAACGACTGCGGGTTGACATTGGCCGTCACCAGGATTTCACGCCGTCCGTTGGTCCGGTTGATCTGTGTGTAGGCCCGGCCCTTGACCGTTTCAATGGCATCCCGAAGCATGATCTCTCCATTGGGGGTATTGAGCACATAATTTTCAAATGCGGTTTCGGAAATACGTTCGCCTTCGGCCAGGCGCACCCGTACCGTAACCTCGTTTCTTCCGCGCTGATTTTTTACGGCCTCAACGCCCTGATAAGCATTCCGGATTTTGACGGCAATGGTTCTCGGGGTCAGCCCCATGCGGTGGCCGGCAGGGGTCAGGGTGATATCGAACTGCCGTTTTCCCTGCGCAGATCCGTCATCAATGTCCGATACCATGGGATATTCAGCCAGATGCCGGGCAAGGTCCTCACCGGCCCGGTTCAGGGTATCCGTATCCCTGTGGCTCAGGGAAACAGTCAGACTTTTACCGGAACCGGGACCGCCCCGGTTCGATTCAAAGGTAATGGTCTCAATGCCTGAAACCACGCCGGTTTTTTCCCGCCAAATCCGGGTCACCTCGGAGGTGGATATCGGACGCACCTCGGGATCGGTCAGATAGATCCTCATTTCGATATGGTTCTCTTCGACCTGGGAAAAAATCCCCGTGGACAAAGCTTCTTTACCATTTTCCGCAACGGTCTTTTCAGCTGATGCCACCAGATGGGATTCCACTTCACGCACCTTGCTTTCAGGCGTGCCATAGGGCAGGTAAATCTCACAGAAGGCGTAATCGGACTCGACCTTGGGAAACGGAACCATACCCATTTTTCCGGATTTTACATATCCGAAGGTGATCAGCAGCAGGGCAAGTCCCAGGGTAACAACCGTATACCGCCAGGAAAGCAGCACAGACATCAGCCTGCCGTACACAGATTTGACAATGGTTTCAAACTGTTCAGAAAACCTTTCCTGCCACGCTTCGAGAACATTCAAAGGAAAAAACAAAGGGCGGTTGCGGTGGCTTAAATGGGCCGGCAGGATAAACAGACTTTCGATCAAAGAGACACCAAACACCGCCGCCACCACCAGAGGCATGGTTTTAAAAATCTTCCCCATTTCACCCGGGATGTACATGATGGGCATAAAGGTGACCATATTGGTGGCTACCGAAAAAAAAACAGGAACAGCAACAGTTTTTGTTCCCTGGGTGGCGGCATCCAGGAACCCCATGCCCTGGCGCCGGCAATAATAGATATTTTCCCCCACCACTATGGCATCGTCCACCACAATGCCCAATGTCACGATAAAGGCAAACATGCTTACCATATTGATGGTGAAATCGGCTGCGGACAAAAAGATAAAGGAGCCTAAAAATGAAACGGGAATACCCATGCTGACCCAGAAAGCCAGACGAATCTCAAGGAACAGGGCAAGACACAAAAAGACCAGGGCAAGTCCCATATAGGCGTTACTCAGCAAAAGATCCGCCCTTTGGGTAAAAACCATGGACAAGTCCCTGACAATGCTCAAATGAATCCCTTCCGGCAACTCCTCATTAATGCTTTCCAGCATCTTTTTGGTGGCTTGCGCCACCTTGGTGGGCGTCTGTTTTCCCACCCGGTAAACAGCAATGGTAACGGCCCGCTTGCCGTTAAATGAAGCCCAGGACTGCGAATCCTCAAATCCTTCGCTTACTTTGGCGATATCGGACAAAACCAATTGGGAGCCGTCTTCCCGGGTAAGAATAGGCAGTTTTGCATATTGCCGGGCGTAATCTTTCCGGGATTTGATGCGCAGCAGGATATCTCCGCCCCCGGACTTGATGGCGCCGCCGCCCAGTTCCACCGAAGCCGTGGAGACGGCATCCGCCACATCGGACAGGGTCATGCCGTAGCGCCGCAGGGTATTGGTGGAGATCTCCACCAGGATTTCACGCTCCCTGACGCCTTCCAGTTCCACCTGGGTAATTTCAGGATCGGACAAAAACCTGTCCCTGATATCATCGGCAAGATCCCGCATGGTGGTTTCCGGGGCATCCCCGTAAAGGGCCAGACGCACCACTTCCCGCTGCCGGGAGGTAATGGCGATCACCGGATCTTCAGCCTCATCCGGAAAGGTGTCAATCCGGTCGACCTCGCTTTTGATCTCCTGCCACAACCGGGTGACATCAGCACCGTCCAGGGCTTCTATGGTGATCGACGCACGGCCTTCCGAGGCCTGGGAGGTAATTTCATCAATGCCTTCAAGGTCCCGCACCGCCTCTTCCACAGCCAGAATAATACCGGACTCCACCTCTTCGGGGCTGGCCCCGGGATAGGAGACCGAAATACTCACCGAATCCATGGAGAATTCGGGGAACACTTCCTGCTTGATGTTAAATGCCATAAAAAGACCACCCACAAGGAAAATCGCCATGAGCAGATTGGCAGCCACGGTGTTGCCGGCCATCCAGGCCATGGCACCTCTTGGACCCTGCCCTGCAGGACCGGAAAAGCCAGGATTGTGTTCAGGCATTACCGGCTCTCCCCCAAAGCAAGGGTCACGGCCATGCCCGAGACAGGCGCGGAAAGATCAGAGCAGACCACAAGATCACCAGGGGAAAGTCCGGACTGGATGAACACCCGGTCATTTTCAATCCACACGGGTGCCACCTTACGGATCTCCAGGCGCCCGTCCTTATATATCCACAAACTGGAATCCTCCCGGATCAGGGTCCGGGGCAGGGAAAACACATTGTCAAAAACCTGGCCCTCAATCAGCGCTTCAACGTGATCATCAAGCAGCATGGCAGGACGCCCTTTGGCCGGCCCGAGCCCCAAGGGATCATCCACCCGGATAATGACGCCTGCCATGCGGCTTTGCTCGGTTACCGCCCCGGTGGTCCGTACCACATGTCCATCCCATTCCCGGCCCGCATAAAGGGAACGGATACGCACAGGGCTCCCGTTGGTTTCATGCACCCGAATCCGGTCCAGGCGATCCAGGGGCACCTGGACTTCCACCTGGTAGCAGGTCACGTCCACCAGGGTGGCAAGGGCGCCCTGGGCTGCGGTCATAGCACCGGCATCCACCTCTTTGGATCGCACCAGCGCATGGAAGGGGGCAATTATCCGGGTACGTTCCAGGTCGAGGCGGGCGGTTTCAAGGTCGCTTTGAGCACTTGCCACGGCAGCCCCGGCCTGTTCAAGCTGGGGTTTTCTCAACACCAGGCTGGTCTCCTGCACCTCATTGGGCGACATCATGGACATGAGTTTGAGCTCTTCCCTTGCAATCTGCTGCCGCCCCTTTTCAATTTCAAAATCAGCCTGGGCCTGCGCCAAAGCGCTTTGGGCCTTGTTCACGGCCAGCGCATAGTCCGCCGGATCAATCCGGACCATGAGCTGGCCCTTGCGGATTAATCCCCCCTGGACAAATTCCGGGGCCACCTGGATGACCGTGCCGGCCACCTGGGATTTAATCACCACCTCCCGATCCGCCTGAACCGTACCCATGGCCCGGATCTGTGCAGTAACACGGCTGGGATTCACTTTCATGATATCGACCACCGGAGCTGTTTTGACAGCAGGTTTACGGTTGAATTTCACGGCTTTTGATTTGTAGTACCAAAAACCGATAACACCCAGGCCAATCAGACAGACAGGCAGAATAATTTTCAAAAGGGTTACACCCAGGGATGTGTGTGAAGCAATCCGTTTCATAAATCAGTTGGCTCCGGTATTTTTATCTTGTGCCGGGGGTGCTTTGAAAAACTCACGCCGCCAGCCGGTTGCTTTATAAAGAGCAATTCGTTCTTTGACATAGGTTGCCTGTTCGCTGATGAGCTGACGCTCCAGGCTTTCCATGGAGGCCCAGGCCGCAAGATAGTTCAGATAACTGCTCTGACCGTTCAGGTACTGAACCCGGGCATCCTGCAGGGTCACTTTAACGGCTGCGAGCTGCTGCGCTAAAAGTTCAATGTAGGTTTTCTGCCGGTCAATGGCCACCAGGGCATCCTCCACCTGGTAAATGGCAGTGGCAACGGTTTTAGCGTAGACATTAAGTGCTTCACGAACCATGGCCCGGGTGCGTTCGATTTCGGCTTCGCGCGCCCCGCCGTCCAGCAAAGGGCCAGCCAGGGCAGCGCCCAGGGAGAGCACCCAGTTCTGGAACAGCAGGTCCAGGGAACCGCTGGAAAAAGCGGCCGAGGCAGACAGGGTCAGTTGGGGTAACAAATCTGCCTTGGCCGCCTCCACATCCAGGGCAGCCGCTTTAAGACGCATCCGGGCAGCCTTAATATCGGCCCTGTTTTCGAGCAAATCGGAGGGAATACCGGGCTGGGGGGCCAGAAAACTTTGGGGCAGATCGCCGGTAGAGACGGCCACAGGCGTCCCGGGTGTCCGCCCCAGATACAGGCCCATAACATTCAGCAGTTGCTTTTCTTCTTTTTCAAGCAAAGGCATGGCAGAAAGAACCTGAGCCAGGGCTTCGCGCTGCTGGGAGACATCAAGGGCTGTGGCCTTGCCGTTGATAAAACGAAGCTCCTGCAGTTTTAGTGTCATCCGGTTGGCTTCTATCTGCCGCGCAAGCACTTCCATACGAATCCGAACAGACAGAATATCCACCCAGGTATCGGCAATATCCGTGGACAAGGTCAGCGCCCCATCCTCCAAATCCCGGACCGCAGCAAGGTATTCCAACTCCCTTGCATTCACATCGGCACGATTTTTCCCCCACAGATCCAGGGTATATTCAGCATCCAGGGAAGCGGAATAAGTGTTTTCATGATCCCTGGCGATAGACTGACCCCGGGTTTTAGATTGGGAATAGGTGCGTTCGCCCCCAAGAAAGTAATCAAGAAAAGGACCAGGGTTTGATTTTTCGCTTTTCACATCAGCCAGGGCCTGATCAGCCCGGGCTTTAAGCACCTGCAGATCATAGTTGCGGCCAAGACCTGTTTGAATGAGTTGGCTCAGCTCATCGATACCAAATTGCTGCCACCACCCGCCATCCGGATCTTCTTTGCTGATTGGGGGCGTGTCAACACCTGTATCATAAACATAGGCATCAGGGATATCAACGGGCATTACAGCGGCAGGCTCGGGGGATATCAGATTGCAGCCCGCAATAAAAAAACCCGACATCAGTACAATGGAGATCAAAGCATAGCGCATTATTTCACAGCCCACTGTCCATCACTTTAAAATTATTGGCAGACAGGAATATACCATGGCTTTTCAGCTATAGCCAGATCATTTCATTGATATCTTGGGCGCCTTTTAGATCTGATATTTATTTTTAATCGGCCCAATTTTATATTTCAGACCACCAACAACAAAAGTAGTCAACGCTTTTACTGGTAAGGATTGCACCCCACATAAATAGACATATTTGTCGCTCTGCTATTCCTCATAAAGCTCCATATCTGGGTAGTACTTTTTGGCACATTCCTGACAAATACCATGACTGAACTGAGCATCTGAATGTTCATGTATATACTGCTCAATCTGTTGCCAATAACCTTTGTCGTCTCTGATTTTTTTGCAATGGGAACAGATGGGTAAGAGTCCAGTCAATTGTTTGATATCTGATAAAGCGTCTTGCAGTTTTTCAATAAGCGCTTCCCGTTCTGACTCAATTTCTTTGCGCTCATCAATTTCCTGTATCAATTTTTCATTGGTCGATTTTAAAATACCGGTTCTTTCTTCCACAATTTTTTCCAGATTATCCCGATGTTCCCGGACACTGTCCTCTGCTTTTTTTCTGTGAATGAATTCATGATGCAGATTTAGTCTCATGTGATTAATGGCATCGGTCAGTGCATCCAATTCATCCGGCGGTTCACTGGATTTTTCAAGAATCAGAGGGGTTCCCAGTGATTCCATGGACATAGCGGAGGTATAACTGGTAATGACCAGAAGCCGCTGAATCACTGAATGATACATCAACCATAGCACAGCTCCGCAGATGATTAAAATGCTGAGTACCTGTGTGGCGACGGCAATGAAAACCGTCCGGAAAATTTGTTTTTTCACAAAGCCATCGTTTTTCTGTACGTGCAGTTCCCCCAGTTGATAAGTTTTTCCATCATACAGCTGTGTGATGGGAGAGATCCAGTCCATTTCTTGATCGGTGGATTTTTGGCCGGTTTCAGAAAA
>KB223710.1_pt39 | contig 11023 bp, 7 predicted proteins | sample 524768 | NCBI WGS metagenome assembly AMQJ01 (sample SAMN00998488, study PRJNA167727) | sediment metagenome | isolation source: subsurface aquifer sediment | place: USA: Rifle, Colorado | collected Aug-2009
AGTGGGTGCGGTAAAATCGACACCTTCATGAAAGATTTTTGTTTTATAGATTGGATGAATCCGGTAGCCGTAAAACGCCGAAATTCGGCCTTTGTATTTATCGCTAATTGGTTGAATTGCTGGTATGCATGCCAACATTTCTTCTTTATTTTTGGCCAATTCAAACACTTCGTCGTACGACTTGGATTGAACAACCAATTTATTGCTCAAATCGTCAATCATTTTGGTTGTGTTCATTACCAAATCCGAATTTTTATATCCTTTTAGTTTGGAATATCGGTCGGAGCCGCCCATTCCAGCTTCACGGATTTCGGATGATACGGGTTCGGCTTCAAAAATAACCCGATAAATATTATCATCACGTTCTTGCAAGTCTTTTGCCACCTTTTCAATGCGCGCTATTCTGTCTTGCAGAATGTCGTATTGCAACTTAAACTGCTCAATTTCGCGCGCTTGAATCAATTCTTTTGGCGAACTAAAAAATGTATAGGCAATGGTTAAAACCGCCGCTGAAAATACGAGACCCAATATCAAAGTAGGTACAAATCGAATTAAAAGGGACTTAAGCGTAGGCTTAATGAGTTCGTATTGTAATTTTTCAGTGTTAAATCGATAGGTTTTTTTAGCCATAAGACAATTCTTCTCTAATTTAATTTTCGGCAAGTTCGCAAATTTAATGATTTAAACTAAATTTGCTCTACTTTTGTGCCGATTTTTTCGGATGCACTTTTGTGGTTAAATCCCTCTCAAATACTGTTTTTTAATAAGTGACAGAACAATAATTATGATGAAAGCAACAGAAATTAGACAAAAATATTTAGATTTCTTCGAATCAAAAAAGCATAAAATCGTTCCCTCCGCTCCTCTTATAATCAAAAATGATCCTACATTGTTGTTTGTAAATGCCGGTATGAATCAGTTCAAAGATATTTTTCTGGGCAACTCAAGTTCAGAAGCAAAACGAATTGCCGACACTCAAAAATGCTTGCGTGTGAGTGGAAAACACAACGATTTAGAAGAAGTAGGACACGATACCTATCATCACACTTTGTTTGAGATGCTGGGCAATTGGTCTTTTGGCGATTATTTTAAGAAGGAAGCCATTCAATGGGCTTGGGAACTTCTTACGGAAGTGTATGGATTGAATCCTGAAAATCTTTACGTTACTGTGTTTGAAGGCGACAAGGAAGACAATACCGCTTTCGACCAAGAAGCTTTTGAATATTGGAAAAAAATAATTCCTGAAGCGCGTATCTTGAACGGAAATAAGAAAGATAATTTTTGGGAAATGGGCGATAGCGGTCCTTGCGGCCCTTGTTCAGAAATCCACATCGATTTGCGTTTAGACGAAGAAAAAGCAAAAATTCCGGGTAGAGATTTGGTAAACAAAGATCATCCGCAAGTGGTTGAAATATGGAATCTTGTTTTTATTGAATTCAATCGAAAAGCAAATGGTCAGTTGGAATCCTTGCCAGCAAAACATGTCGATACAGGAATGGGATTTGAGCGATTAACAATGGCTATTCAAGGCGTTCGCTCCAATTACGATACCGATATTTTTCAACCAATAATTCAAGCCATTGCCAAAGAATCGGGCTTTGTTTATGGCCAAGACCAGAAGCAAGACGTGGCCATGCGTGTAATTGCCGACCACATTCGCGCTTTGGCATTTACGATCGCCGACGGACAATTACCTTCGAATGTTGGCGCGGGCTACGTAATTCGTAGAATTCTTCGCCGTGCTGTTCGGTATGCCTATTCTTTTCTAAATCAAAAAGAGGCATTTATGTACAAAATCCTTCCTATTTTGATTGCTGAAATGGGCGACGCTTTTCCGGAACTTAGAAAACAAGAAAAGCTGATTACCAAGGTAATTCACGAGGAAGAAAATTCATTTTTAAATACATTAAGCACCGGAATACTGCGGCTCGAAAAAATAATTGAACAACTAAAATTAAATAAACAGAGTCATTTTTCGGGCAAAGATGCTTTTGAGCTGTACGACACATTTGGCTTTCCGTTTGATTTGACTGAGCTTATTGTTAAAGAAAACAATTTAAGCTTGCTCAAAGCCGATTTTGACAAATATATGTTGCAGCAAAAAGAACGCTCAAAGCAAGCTTCAGCGGCCGAAACCGATGATTGGGTAGTTTTGAATGCAAAGCAAAGCCTTGGCTTTGTGGGATATCATCAATTAAATACTCAAATTTCAATTTTAAGATACCGAAAAATACAAACGAAAAATTCGACAGCCTATCAGTTGGTTTTTGATCAAACGCCATTTTATGCCGAAAGTGGTGGTCAGGTGGGCGATACCGGTTTTATTGAAAACGAAAACGAAAAAATTGAAATTCTGGATACAAAAAAGGAAAACAACTTAATCGTTCACTTTGCAAAAACATTGCCTTCCAAACCCGAAAACATATTTCAAGCAAGCGTTGCTGGTGGAAAACGTTGGCAAACGGCAAACAACCATTCGGCTGCACATCTGATGCATAGAGCTTTGCGCGAAATATTGGGAAGTCATGTAGAACAAAAAGGCTCCTATGTGGATGAAAATTACCTTCGATTCGATTTCGCCCATTTTCAGAAAATGACCGATGAAGAAATTTTGAAGGTCGAAAATCATGTAAATCAAGCTATTTGGAAAAATAGTCCGGCAAACATTCAGACTGATGTTCCTATCAAAGAAGCTCAAGAACATGGAGCCATTGCCTTGTTTGGAGAAAAGTATGGCGACAAAGTTCGGGTGGTACAATTTGCCGAATCTGTTGAGTTGTGCGGTGGAACGCATGTGGAATCTACTGGTCAAATCGGCTTATTTAAGATTGTACACGAAAGTGCCATTGCGGCCGGAATTCGACGTATAGAAGCCGTTACGGGAGAAAAAGCAATTGCTTATTACAATCAACAAAGCCATGAACTGAATTTAATTAAGGACTTATTAAAAGGTCAAAAAGATTTGGCAAAAGGTGTCCATTCATTGCTGGAAGAAAACAAGCAATTGCAAAAGCAAATGGATGAGTTCAAACAAGCCAAAGCGTTTGAAATTAAAAAAGAGTTACTAGGTAAAGTACAGATTGTAAACGATATAAAGCTTATTGCCGAAACAATAGATTTAGATGCAAATACGCTCAAGAGTTTAGTATTTAGCCTCGTACGCGATTCATCCAAAACGCTTATTGCTTTAGGAGGAATACAAGATGATAAAGTAAATCTGACCATCGCACTTTCGCCTGATTTGGTAGAAAACGGCTATGATGCTGCAAAACTTATTCGCCTTGTTTCGCAGGAAATAAAAGGCGGCGGCGGCGGACAAGCTCATTTTGCAACCGCAGGAGGAAAAAATCCAAAAGGTTTGGAACGCGCTTATCAGTTGATAAAGGAACAAATAAATTTATGATAATTCAGTGAATATCAATAATTAAGAAATAAACAACAAAAGCCGATTGCTCGGCTTTTGTTGTTTTACACCCAATAAGTAATTTTTGAAAAGCCTATTTTGTAATAGCTGAATCTTCTTTTGAAATTTTCAATTTACTTCTCAACGGATTGGCATACAAATCGATAAATAGCTCTCGAACTCTTTCGGGATTCTCTCCCACTATTTCTATTGCCTTATTTATCCTTTCTTCAAAATAAGCAACCGTAGCTGAATCGTAAAACAGCTCATATTGTTTTGAATTGGTTGATAAATCGAAAGCGAAATAATTGCTCGGCCAGAGTTTGTAATTTTCGATAATTTCGTTGTCGATAAACGCAACTATTTGATTCAGATAGGGATTGTTTCCCTGATCCGAATCGAATGCATCGAGGACTTCGTTTACAGGCTGGCAAAAGGAAATATGTATGCCTCCTTTTTTTCCTAATATCCCATGAATAAGGCTTTCCATATCCTCATTGGGCGACTTTGTATATCCTCCTCCTTTTTCTTTGAAATAAATCTCTTTTACTTTTGAAGCATCGCAAGGTTCCCATTCGTACGAAATACTCACTGGGATTATATCTAAGCTTTGAATGGCCTGATCGATTTTATTTCCACCACTCGAAACGAGCATTTTCAGAACGCCGAGGTCGGTTTTGTCCACGCCATCTTTTGCTCTTCCTTTTCGATGAGCAATCCATATAGAACGCTTTTTTTCTTTCAAAGTATGATGAATGTAGGCGGATAAATCTTTCGCATTTTGAAGCATTTCTCGCGGACTTCCATCGCGAAAAACGGTAAACATTCTATTTATTCGACCCAAATCGTTCACAAAATCATTCACTATCAGATTGCTTCCAAACGAAATTTCGGAAGTCTCCAATCCTAAATCCACCAAAATAACCTGCAGCAAAGCCGAATCGAGTAAAATATCTCGATGATTTGCAATGTAAGAAACAGCTCTCCCATCGGCAATATAGCTCTCGCCTGAAAAACGAAGCCCTGTTGGACTTGTATTTTTCAATATCAACTTCAAACCCGTGTACATAAACAGTTTTTGAAATTCTAGAGAAGATTGAGCAGCCAACAGATCTTGCCTTAGTTTGGCGTGCATTTCTTTTGGAAAAGCCTTGTCGATAATGTGCTGAAAAGCCGGATTGTTAAGGATTCGCACCAAAGCATCGTGGACCTGAGCATCGTCGTAAGGTTCAATTCTTGAAAAATCTATTGTTGTTTTGTGCTTCATCTTCTATGGTTGTATTTTTTGTTTAAAAAATGTCTCTGTTATTTTTGAAAAGTATCTTCAAAAGCCACATTCTCATTTCGGTTTTGCGTTAATTTCTTAAGTCAAAAAAAACAATTGGTTTTCTACTATTTTCGGGGTATTTCACTCTTCTTATCTGCTCTTCGCTCACAAACTCAATCAAAGGAGCAACTCGAAGTTTGGCTCTAAAATGGTCCTTCAGTTGTTTTTCGAATTCTTCGGTTTGATTGAAACTCAGAACATTAATCCTGATCTCATCCGTACCTATCGAATTTGTAAACACCTCGACATAATAATCTTTTACAAAACCAAAATTTGCTAAGCTATTGTACAAAGCGGGTGGATAAAGAGATGTTCCTTTGTATTTTATCATTTGCTGTCGCCTGCCCAAAACCGGACCTATTCGCATGCTGGTTCTGCCACAGGAACAGCTTTCTGAATAATGATTCGCCACGTCGCCTGTTTTGAAACGTAATAAAGGCATTCCTTCAACGCCCAAAGTCGTTATTGTAACTTCGCCGGCTTCACCATCGGCAACAATTTGATTGTTTTCGTCCAGAAATTCGACAATAATCAATTCTGGATGATGATGGCCACCTTTGCCAGCGTGGCACTCTGTAAAAGCGGTACTCATTTCGGTCGAAGCATAGGTGGAATACAATTCGATATCCCATTTGGCTTTGATTTGTTGGGCTAATGTTGTCAGACTAAAATCGGAATTTCGCAAAGCTTCGCCAATACAAATAGCTTTTCGCACTGAAGAATTTTTGTAATCGATCCCATTTTGTTCGGCATATTCTATTATTTTCAATATAAAAGAAGGAACAGCAATAATAACATTGGCCTGAATGCGCATAATTGTATCCCATTGCAATTCAGGAATTCCGTTGCCTACTCTCACAATGCCGGCACCCAGTTTGCGTGCGCCTAAAAAATAGGCAAGTCCGGCCATAAATCGCCGGTCGATGGTGGTCATCAGTTGCATAGTGTCGTTGGCCGTAATGCCGGCCGAAGCAAAAGAAATGGCTTCGTTGTAGGCCAATCGATCTAAGTCTTTATCGGTTAAAGCAAAGGTAACCGGATCGCCCAAAGTGCCGGATGTAGTAATGTAGTCGATAATTTTGGTGCGAGGCACGCACATAAACTCGCTGTTTTTTTCGGACAAATCGGCTTTTGTGGTTACAGGTATAAGGTGCAGATCTTCGATCGTTTGAATTGCTTGAGGATGAATTCCATTTTCATGAAATAAGCGTTGATAGAAAGGAGAATTCTGACTCAGATAATGAATGAGTTCTCTTAATTTTTCCTCTTGAAATAATTTTATTTCAGTTGCTGATTTATATTCTATTGAAGGATTTAGCGTCATATTCAAATCGTTTTAATATAACTTATTTTAAGCGTATGAATTGCTTTAAATTGATCGTAGATTCGTTCAGAATCATGCTTTCGTATTTTAAACTGAAGTTTGCAATCGGCCTGAAAATCAGTTGATAAAGGATTTATATTCTCGTCTTTTAGAATCCGCATCACGGTATTCATTTCGGGATACTGAAACGCCAACTCATAAATATCTTCGATTTTTTTTTCAATTATTTGAGCATGCTCCAGAGCATCGTGAGCTGCCGCCCGATAGGCGTTGATCAATCCCGGAATGCCCAGCTTAGTTCCACCAAAATACCTTACCACCACAATCAACGAATTGGTCAAGTTGAAAGAAAGCAGTTGTCCATGAATAGGTTTGCCTGAACTTCCAGCAGGTTCGCCATCGTCGTTGATGCGCCAGCGGGCTTTATCGGCCCCAAGAATGTAGGCAAACACATGATGACGGGCATCAAAATGTTTTTTTCGAAGCTCTTGCAATTGAACTTTTACGTCCTGTTCATTCAAAACAGGAAAAGCATAGGCAATGAATTTGCTTCCCTTATCTTTAAACTCACCTGAGGAGGCTTCACTAAGCATTCGATAGCTATCTTCAAAAAGCATTCAGAAATCATATTTTTGGCTAAATTACTAAAGCTAAGTCGAAATTTAGAAAATAAATCACAATTAATAGCCATCTACATTATTTTCCATAAAGAAATGCGAATGGTAAGATTGAAAATTTCGATCTAAGAATGAGCGTACAGACCTAAAGAAAGGGAGTTCAACCTTTTTCCTATCAGCCAAGGTTACTGTATGAGCCATTTTATGAAATTTAAACCGACTACAATACAAATCAAAAAAAATTGTAATTTGCAGTTGTAAAAAAAATCAATGAATAAACTAAAGTACGTTTTGCTATTCGTGGCAGCTTTTTTAGGTTTTTCTGCTTTAAATCAAGCAAATAACAACACTGATGTACGCGCTGCTTTTACAAATAGTTCGGAAATAAGTGCTGTTCCTTTTTCTGAAACGGTAGGGTTTTATATTATTTTGCTGGTTATCGCCTTGATTATTTCGTATTTGATCTATCGATTGTGGATTCGGAGTTTAAATATCCGTGAACATGAATTAAGAGAGCAAGTAAAAGAGCGTACCATCGATTTGCAGCGAAACATGGATAAACTCTTGCAAGAAATTGTAGAACGCAAACGCATAGAAAATGCATTGATAGCCGAAAAAGAACGTGCCGATTCCGCAAACAAAAGCAAGAGTGAGTTTTTGGCCAATATGAGCCACGAAATCCGAACACCCATGAATGGGATCATTGGAATGACTGATTTGTTGAAACAAACTAGTCTGGACGAAAAACAAACCGACTTTGTTCGCACAGTTCAGCAATCGGCCTCTTCCTTATTGAATCTGATCAACGATATTCTCGATTTTTCGAAAATTGAAGCCGGACAGATTGATATAGAAGAGCTTGATTTTGATATCCATAAAGCCACATTCGAAATATTGGATTTGTTGAAATATAAAATCAATGAGAAAAAACTTTATCTGCGAACGCATCTTTCGCCCAATGTTCCACAATGGGTTTTAGGCGATAAGTATCGGTTTAAGCAAATTTTAACCAATTTGTTCAACAATGCCGTAAAATTCACAGAAGATGGTGGCATTACAATCAATATTTTTGTTGTGGACGAAACGCCTACACATACCAAGATTAAGTTTGAAGTCAATGATACCGGAATTGGAATAAACGAAAACAGCATAAAAAAACTGTTTCAGTCGTTTTCGCAAGTCGATTCATCCACTACCCGACTCTATGGAGGCTCTGGACTTGGCTTGGTAATTTCTAAAAATATTGCCAAACTTTTGGGTGGCGAAATGGGTGTAGAGAGTGAAATTGGAAAAGGATCGAGTTTTTGGTTTTGGATCAATTATAAGAAATCGCAACAAGCCCAACTCCGTCATGAGCCCATCGAAATTGTCGAAAAAGCAGAGCAAAGTAAACTTAGAATATTGCTTGCCGAAGACAATCCAATCAATCAAAAAGTTGCCCAGATGCACCTCGAAAAGCTGGGTCATACTGTTGAATGTGCAAACAATGGCAAGATTGCCTTTGAGATGTACACCAAAAACGATTATGATCTTATTTTTATGGACATTCAAATGCCCGAAATGGATGGAATTCAGGCAACAATTCGAATTCGAGAATTTGAAAAAGATATTCAATTGAAAAACCCGATTCGTATTATTGCGCTTACGGCCAATGCCATGAAAGGTGATAAAGAAGCGTGCTTGGAAGCCGGAATGAATAATTATATGAGTAAACCATTCAAACCCTCCGAATTAAATCAAGTCTTACAAGAAAATATCAATTTTTCGTAAGGTGGGCATTTTCATTTTTTAAATTTAAAAACGAGTTTCATGGAATACGAGAACCTGAGTTCGAATCGTAAAGCACTAAAAGTCAATTTGGATGATAGTATTTATGGCACTTTTGCTGAGATTGGAGCCGGACAAGAAGTTGCGCGCACGTTTTTTCAAGCAGGCGGAGCTTCTCGAACAATTGCCAAAACGATCTCGGCCTACGATATGAAAGTGAGTGATGAACTTTATGGAAAAGAGCCCACAGGAAGATATGTTACTAAAAATAGATTGTTGAAAATGCTCAAACAAGAAGCCTCAGAGCTTTCTAGAACAATCTCAAAAGATACAAGAAAAGGAACACGATTTTTTGTTTTTGCAGATACCGTTACCACCATAAATTTTGCCAAAGACAAAGAAGGGCATGGCTGGATGGGCGTTCGATTTCAAATTGATCCCGATGGAGAATCAAATGAAGTAATTTTACACGTCCGGCTATTGGAAAATACCGCTGTTCAACAACAAGTGACTTATGGAATTTTAGGAACAAATCTGTTATATGCTTGTTTTTATTATTATCAATATCCCAATCAATTTCTACAGTCGCTCATGGATTCTCTTTCAGTGGATCAGTTGGAGATTAGCATGATCGAAATGCACGGACCTGAGTTGAATTACGTTGACAATAGATTGTTGGGCGTTCAACTGGTTAAAAATGGCATGGCACGTGCCATTATTTTCGATCGCCACGGCGAAGTGCAATCGCCCGAAGAGATGCTTTATAAAAAGAATGTTTTGGCTTTTCGAGGCAGTTTTCGACCAATTACCTTCGTGGGTTTCGACATGATTAAAAGCAGCTATAATCTGTTTAAAAAAGATGAAGATTACGAAAAAGACAATACGCTGGCTTTGTGCGAAATTACATTGAACAACTTATTGGCAGAAGAAGGAAAATTTTCGGAACAGGATTTTTTGGACCGGGTTGATATTCTCAATGGAATGGGGCAAAATGTGATGGTTTCGAATTACCGCGAATATTACAAATTGGTTTCCTATTTCAGTGATTTTAAAATTAAAAACCTTCGCATTGTAATTGGTGTTCTGACGCTGAAAAAAGTGTTAGACAAATCCTATTACAGTCATTTGAAAGGAGGCGTTTTGGAAGCATTCGGAAAACTATTTACCGATAATATGAAACTATATGTGTATCCGGCTTTGCAAAGCGATCATGAAAGTTTGATGGACTCCACCAATCTTCCAAGAAGTCAGGATTTGAACTTTATTTACAATTATTTGATTCAAACACGAAAAATTATTGATATCAAAAATGTGAACAGCGACAAACTACACATTTTTAGCAGCCATGTTTTGGAGCTTATTCATCAAAAAAATCCCGAATGGGAAGAAATGGTTCCTAAATACGTTTCGGAACAAATAAAACAAAAACATCTGTTTGGCTATCACGGCGATTAAATTAAAAATAATCAGCTTCTGCCCTATTTTCCTGCCCAATTATTTCTAATTAATTAGAAATCTTTCAGTAACTTTGTAAAATATTTACAAATGTTTTTCCTTCATCTAAGCAAAGAGAAGCAAATATGGAAAATTTTTTTCAGTACTTCAAGCACCAAACCATCGGGAATGATTTAGAATACAACAGTCCGTTCGGCAAACAGAGAATGATTTATGCCGATTGGGTTGCCAGTGGTCGGTTGTATGGCCCCATTGAAGAAAAAATTCAACATCTTTTTGGTCCTTGGGTAGCCAACACACATACCGAAACCAGCGAATCGGGCACAATAACTACAAAAGCCTACCATCACGCACAGCAAATCATCAAGAAACATGTAAACGCCAATTCTGACGATGTTTTGATTACAAGTGGCAATGGAATGACAGGTGTTATCAATAAATTTCAGCGAATTTTAGGTTTTAAGCGATACGGCACCAAAGAACATCCTTTCAATAAGATTGAACAAATGCCCGCAGAGAAGCGCCCGGTCGTTTTTGTTACACACATGGAACATCACAGCAATCAAACTTCGTGGGAAGAAACCATTGCCGACGTGGTGGTATTGCAACCCAATGAAAACATGGAAGTGGACGAAAATGAGCTGTTAAAACAATTGGAAAAATACAAAAATAGAGAAATAAAAGTGGGGAGTTTTAGTGCATGTTCCAATGTTACGGGTGTTCGCACCAATTATTATAAATTGGCTCATATTATGCACGCAAACAATGGCTTATGTTTTGTCGATTTTGCAGCAAACGCTCCTTATGACGCTATAAACATGCATCCGCAAGAAGAATTGGAACATTTGGATGCCATTTTCTTTTCTCCGCACAAATTTTTGGGTGGTCCCGGTTCATCCGGAGTGCTCATTTTTAATAAGAAATTGTACTCGAACAATGTTCCCGACAATCCAGGAGGCGGAACGGTTGATTGGACAAATCCATGGGGTGAATATAAGTATGTTGACAACATTGAAGCGCGTGAAGATGGCGGCACACCCGGTTTTTTGCAAGCCATTCGCATTGCATTGGCTATCCAATTGAAGGAAAAAATGGGCGTAGAGAATATTCACAAGCGCGAAGTCCAGCTC
>KB226149.1_pt30 | contig 11021 bp, 9 predicted proteins | sample 524768 | NCBI WGS metagenome assembly AMQJ01 (sample SAMN00998488, study PRJNA167727) | sediment metagenome | isolation source: subsurface aquifer sediment | place: USA: Rifle, Colorado | collected Aug-2009
CTATTGCCCAGGCCCAGAATCCCGCTTGCTTTCCTCAAAGAGTAGTGCCCCCGACGGGACACAAGGATGACCACCCGGTCCGTCTGGTGAACGCTCATGGCCTTGAACAGGCCGTCTTCTTCAATAGTTGAAAAATCATCTTTGGGCGGAAAAAGTTGATTTCTGGCCACCCACATGGCGGTTATGTTGGCCGTGGTGCCGCCGGATGTAAATGCGCCCAGAGCCGTACGGGTATTCTGGACATGCGCCCGGTAGAAGGCCTGGCTTTGTTTGAAAATCAGGCAGTGGATTTTGGCCAGCACCTGCCTTTCAATGACAGCCAGCACCTTGGAGGTTTCCATTTTAATGAGATTTTGGTTCAAGGCTGCGGTAATGGCTTTAAGGTGCACCATGAAAAAGGGCAGGGCAGATGTCATGTGGCCGATGAAGTAAGGCGATGCCACATTAACCGCTTTAGGGGCAATGTCTTTAATGATATCTTCGATAACCTGGCCCAGATTTTTCTGGGGATGATCACTGATTTCAACGTCCATGTAACTTTTAGCCAGTTCAGTGATACTGATCTCTTCGGTGACGCCCACGTGCCGGTTAAGAAAATCGTGCAGACCGAACAGGATCTGCTCCATGTATTTAACCAGGGTCTTTTTGCTGTTTTCATCGTAGGGACGGATGAAAACCCGGTCCAGGGATTTGCGGTTTGCGATCAACTGTCCATCAGTTTTTCGTATGTTTTTATCTCCTTGGGTCCAGGTGCTGTTTCCAGGCAATGAAAAAAATGAAAAAGAGGATGACATATTGTGAAGGTCTTTCCTTCAATTTAAAAATTGTGTTATCCGGCCTGTGCTATCCGGCATCAATCTGTCGCCTTTTGCCTTCCGAGGTTGTCATGTTTTTAATTTAACTTGAAAACCATCTTAAAGTATGGCAGGTCTACCCTAAAATAAGGAGAAAATCAAATTTATTTTAATTATATATCGTTCTGTCATTGAGTCGTAACAGGTATTGTGTTATTTTTGAATCATCATCTCACCAATAAAAAGGAGAGCCTATGAACATCTCAATCACTTTCAAAAACATCCCTTCATCTGATGCTGTAAAATCCCATGTTGAAAAGAAATTAAGTAAATTAGATAAAATGCTGGATGCCCCGGCCGAGGCCCAGGTTGTCTTGGCAGATGAAAAATTGCGCAGCATTGCTGAAATCAATCTGACTTGCAACAAACTGAAAATTCATGCCAGTGGTGAGGCTGAAGAAAACAACATGTACGCAGCCATTGATAGTCTGGCCGAAAAAATTAAAATCCAAATCAATAAATTCAAAGAGAAGCAAAAACGCCACCTGGCTGGTGACAAACAAAGTATCAAAAACGAAACGCTGGAACATGAAGAGCTGGATGACACAGATAGCGAATAGATTTTTGCCTGAAACCTAATTTAAGCCGATCCCAGTTCCGAAAAGAACTGGGATCCTTTTTTTGCGCGCACAGACATATCTTTAAATCAGAATTTTTTTATCTGTCCCAAGCGCCTGTCATGCGGAAAACCCTATAAATTCTTTTCCGCCTGGATAATGGCCTGCAATCCTTTGTGAAGATCCTTTACAATGGTATTAGCGCTGATATCTAACCTGCGGGCATTGGAGATATCAAACACTGCTTTTTCAACAGCCGTTTTTTCTCCGTCTGTACCCCGGATCTGCAGGTGGTACGCCCTGGTTATGGCTTCGAGAAGAGATCTCTTTTTCTCCAGTTGTTTAAGATGGATATGCACCCCTGCCCGCATGGCTGTTCCAATATTGGTGGGGCAGGCTGTAAGAAAGCCCTTTTTCGGGTCAAAAGCAAAATCAAGTTTATCCTCCAATGCCCTGACTATCTGTATCAACCTGTTAAAGACATAAGCAAGGTCACCGCCCTGGGACTGGGCTATGATGCGCAGATGATCTTCCTCATTGACCCATATCCTGACCACGTTGTCCCGGCTTATGAATATGCCGCGTCCCAAAGGGTAATCCCGGTTTATGCCGGCCGACGCCATGAATCGGTCGCCTTTCCGGAAAGCCAGCCCTTTTTCTAACAGGGCATTGAACTGTTTTTCATCCAAATCAGTAAAAGAGATATAGGTGCCGGATAATTTTTCAGACAAATTTTTGAAGAGATGTTTTACCCTCTTTTCCAGGGCCAGCCGCTGATCCGGGTTCATGTTGCCTGAAAAAGGAAATCCGCATAGATTTCTTGCCACCCGTATCCGGGATGAGCGTATGAATGTCTGTTCCGGGTCCAGGTCCGGCAGAACGGCTTCCTGCAGGCCTGGCTTATGAGACCAGCCCGGGTTAAGACGATGGTAATCCTCGATGATGGGCAGCAGCACCGGTGCAAAGCAGTCATAGCTTTCCATATCCCCGGCATAGATCCCAATGCTGGAGTCGGGATTTTCAATTCCGGAGGTGATGGCTTGATCAAGCGTGTACCCCGACGGGGTGCGGAGTGTTTTAAGATCGTTATAAAGTGCAATGGTCAGGTACTGCTTTATTTTGGAGCGGGAGGAGGCGTGAAACGGCAGTTCCTGATCAGCTTTCATAGCCTGAGGACTGGGAAGATATGCCCCGGGCCAGCCGGGTCTGGATCTGGTCTAAAATAATGCAGTCCGCATGGCATTTGGGCAGGTGTTCCCTGAATTCACAGTTGACGCATGGGCTTTGGGTCAGATAGCCCACTTCGAAATCAAATAAATCTCTTTTTATCGTTTGATTGTCCATATTCTTTAAATATTATACTACAGGTTGAAATGTCAGCTTTTATATCATTTAATTTAGGTCCGGGTCAATATCCTGTGTTCGGGGTAAGTCCTGTATTATTTACTCAGATTCTCCGTATTGTCGTGTCAACGGAGTCCGGGTGATGTTAGAGGCCTAACTAATGATCTTGGGTTGGCAGCTGTTCAATAAACCGAACATAACCTTTTTGTCATTTGACACCACATTTGCCCGCGCTATATTAGATCGAAATATTGTTCTTTCAGGGCCGGGCCTCTTTTATGGCCGTCTACAGTAACGGCCCAAAATAAAGGTCGGAGCATAAGGATTGACAAGTTATGGAAGAAATCACAAAACAGATCGAGAACGCCCATCTCCTGGTAAACCGCATCCGCAGTGAGGTGGGCAAAACCCTGGTGGGGCAGGAGAAATTGGTTGACGGACTGCTGACAGGTCTTCTCACCGGCGGGCACGTGCTCATTGAAGGGGTGCCGGGCCTTGCAAAAACATCGGCGGTCAAGGCGTTGGCTGCCGCTGTTCAGGCAGATTTTAAACGCATTCAGTTCACCCCGGATCTTTTGCCTGCGGATTTGACCGGTACCGAGATCTACCGGCCTAAAACCACGGATTTTGTTACCCGTAAAGGCCCGTTGTTCAACAATATTATTCTTGCCGATGAAATCAACCGGGCCCCTTCCAAGGTGCAGTCCGCACTTTTGGAGGCCATGGAGGAAAAGCAGGTGACCATCGGCGACACCACCTATCCTTTGCCTTACCCCTTTCTGGTGCTGGCCACCCAAAATCCCATTGAGCAGGAGGGCACCTACCCGCTGCCCGAAGCCCAGGTGGACCGCTTCATGCTCAAGGTGCTGGTGGAATACCCCAGTCGGACCCAGGAGCTTGAGATCCTTAAAAAGACAAGCTTCGCCGAGGTAGAGAAGATATCACCTGTTGTCTCTTGTGACGACCTTGCCGGATTAAAACGCCTGGTGGATCAGGTGTATGTGGATGAAAAACTCAAAGAATACATCGTTAACCTGATCTTTGCCACGCGAAATCCGGAATCTTGCAAAATGCAGACCGGTCATTACATCGAGTTCGGGGCCTCGCCCAGGGCGACCATCTTTCTTGCCAAGGCTGCACGGGTTACCGCCTTTCTTGCGGGCCGGGCCTATGTTACGCCCCAGGATATAAAACTTGCCGGACCCGATGTACTCCGCCACAGGATTCTGCTCTCCTTTGAGGCCGAAGCTGAAGAGATTTCAACCGAGCAGGTGGTGGCGGATCTGTTCGACTCCGTAGAAGTGCCATAAATAATAGTTACAGGTGATCATGAAATGATTCCTGCCCATATCATAAAAAAAATTAAGCAAATTCATATAAAGTCCCGCAAAACAGTCAACACCCTGATGGCAGGCCAATACCGGTCTGTCTTCAAAGGCTCGGGCATTGAATTTGAAGAGGTGCGCGAATACGCCCCGGGTGACGATGTCAAGTCTATTGACTGGAATGTCTCTGCGCGTACGGGAAAGGTGTTTGTCAAGCTGTTCAGGGAAGAGCGCGAATCCATTGTCATGCTGCTCATTGACATGAGCGCGTCTTTAAATTTCGGCACCCATTCGGGCAGCAAACTTGAAAAGGTGGCCGAACTTGCATCGGTGCTGGCATTTAATGCCATTAAAAATAATGACAAGGTGGGTGTGATTTTTTTCACGGACCAGGTGGAAAAGTATATCCCGCCTAAAAAGGGCTCTGCCCATATCTGGCGGGTGATCAAGGAAATTTTTACCTTTGCGCCCAAGGGCGTGGGTACGGATATCGCCTGTGCCCTGGATTTCATGGCAAAAATAAGTAAAAAGCGCAGTTTTGCCTTTGTGATTTCCGATTATCTATCCTCGGAATACGAAAAAAACCTGCGCCTTTTAAACCGGCGGCATGAGGTGGTGGGCCTGCGTGTGTTTGATGAGGGGGCTTTTCACCTGCCCTTTGCCGGTATTGTGCGGGTAAAGGATTTTGAAACCGGGGAAGAGACGCTCATGGATGCGGGCAGCAAAAAGATGCGGCAATGGTATACGGATCAGCGGCAGAAAATCCATTCTTTGACCGAATCGGTGTTCACCAAGGCCCGGGTGGATCTTGTGGATGTCACCACGGCTGACAGTGTGTCCGACGTGTTGACCCGGTATTTCATGCTTCGGGAGAGCAGGCGCTGATGCTTGAGGATATTCATGATATACGGCCGCCGGTGATGACAGGCATTGACCCTGGATTGGTCCGGGCCCTTCTTTGGGGAGCCGGGGCCGTTGTCCTTTGTGCGCTGATTGTCCTGCTTGTACGGTACTGGCTTAAAAAAAGAAAAAACAGGATCATAGATCTTCAGGCTCTGCCTCTGCTTTCGCCATACGAAACAGCCGTAAGGGATCTGGAACGGTGTATGGCCGATTTCGGCCACGAGGCCAAAATTTTTTATTTTGAACTGGGCCGTATTATGAAAGCCTATGTTTCAGGCACCTTTCAAATCAACTGTTCCGAGATGACCTCCCAGGAGATGGCACGGGCCGTAAAAAACGTTAAGAATCTGGATTATAGGCTAAAAACGGAATTGATCCGGTTCCAGGACCAGTGCGATCCCATCCGCTATATGCCCGTGGACGGGCAAGGTCCTTTGGATGCCGGACGGATAGAACAGGATCTGGCCTTTGCCGGCAGCCTTGTGGCCGGAATTGAGCAGATTGTCACAGATGCGGTGGTCAGAGAAAAAGCGGAGGATGCCTGATGTTTCGATTTGCCTCACCCTGGTTTTTGCTGCTGCTTATTCTGCCCTGGCTCTGGCTGCTGGTTCACACGGTTAAGAGTACCAGACGGTTTTCCTTCAAGTGGCTGCCCAAGCCTTCGGGCCACACGATACGGGTGTCAAGCCTGACCGGTACTTCCCACGTGCCGTTTAGTTTCGCTGTAATGGCGGCCCGTCTCATGCCCCTGGTGAAGGTGCTGGGCTTGAGTCTTATGATTCTTGCCCTTGCCCGGCCCCAGGCCGGTGAGCACAAGATCAATGTGGATACCGAAGGGATAAATATTGTTCTGGCCCTTGACCTGTCCGGGTCCATGAAAGCCCTTGATTTCAAACGAGACGACAAGATCGTCACCCGTCTTGACGCGGTCAAGGGGGTGATTTCCGATTTCATCATGAAAAGGGAAGGGGACCGCATCGGCCTTGTGGTGTTCGGCACCCATGCCTTTACCCAGGTGCCGTTGACCCGGGACTACAACACCATTGCATTTATGCTGGATCATTTAAAGATCGGGGCTGCCGGACCCAACACCGCCATTGGCGATGCCATGGGTATTTCGCTCAAGCGCCTGGAAGACATCCGGGCCAAATCGAACATCATTATTCTGCTCACCGATGGTAAGAGCAATGCCGGAGAATTGTCCTGGCAGGAGGCCGCCAAGATCGCGGCCCAAAAAAAGATTAAAATCCACACCATTGGCGTGGGCTCTACGGGCAAAGCCCCTTTCCTTGTGGACGGACTTTTTGGCCAGCAGTATGTGTACCGCCAGGTGGATATGGACTGGGACGCCCTTGACGCCATTGCCAAGCAAACCGGGGGAACCTTTTTTAAGGCCAAGGACACCGACAGCCTTGCATCCATTTATAAAATGATTGATTCAATGGAAAAGACAACGGTTAAGGTGGACAAATGGGTGGATTACAGGGAGCTTTATACTCTGTTCCTGATCCCGGGACTGCTGCTTTACCTTACATGCCTGGGTCTTGGCAGCACAAGACTTCTGGAGTTGCCTTAAGCGGTGAAATAAGGATGCACATATGAAATTTGATCATCCACAAATTCTGTTTTTTCTGTGGGGGCTTTTGCCCCTTTCAGGGTTGCTGGTGTATGGCATTTACCGGCACAAAAAGATCCTTGCCCGGTATGCACAATCGCCAATGTTTGACCATATCCTGCCGGGCTTCTCCTATGGCCCCAAATGGGTGAAAGCTATTTTATCCGTGATGGCCACAGGATTTGCCGTGGTGGCGCTGGCAGGACCGCTTGCCGGATATCGCTGGGAAAAAATCACCCGGAAAGGGGTGGATATCATGATTGCTTTAGATTGCTCCCGCAGCATGCTCGCCCAGGATGTCTCTCCCACACGGCTGATCCGGGCCAAACGGGAAATCATTGACCTGACGCGCCTGATGCATTCGGACCGGGCAGGACTTGTGGCATTTTCAGGCGCGGCGGTGCTGCAATGTCCGTTAACCCTGGATTATAATGCATTCGGGATTTTCCTCGATGCCCTGGACCCTGATTATCTGCCTGTGGGAGGTACGGATTTGACGGCAGCCCTTGAGGCTTGTTACAATGGATTTGATCCATCATCCACTGCGGGAAAAGCCGTTATTCTCATCACCGACGGCGAGGATACCGCCGATGATGAAGCCGCCCTTACTGAGGTTGTGGATAAATTTGCCAAGGAAAAAATCCGAATTTTCGCCATCGGGGTAGGCGATCCGGCCGGAGCCCCGATCCCGGCCAAGGGCGGGGGATTTAAAAAGGATGGTGCAGGCAATATCATTTTGTCAAAAGTGAACGAGGCCATGCTTAAAAAAATTACTGCCATGACCCAGGGCCGCTATGTACGATCCGTGGCTGGGGACATGGACCTTGAACAGATTTATTCCGGGGATATCCTGAACACCATGGAACAAAAGGAGCTGACCCAGGGTCGCAAAAAAGTCTGGGAAAAACGCTTTCAGTGGGTCTTGCTTCCCTGTGTACTGCTGCTGATTGCCGAAACTTGTTTTCCCCAGGGATCGGGCCGCAAGCACGGTGTTAAAGGTGGGCGTTCTCTGATTTGCCTGGCCATTGCCCTGGGCCTTATGGCACCGGGAGTTGCCAGGGCAGGTTTTTGGACTTCTCCGGTAAAGCAGGGCATGCAGGCCTGGGACGACAAGCAGTTCCAGCAGGCAAAAAAGCATTTTATTGACGCCCAGCTTGAAAATCCGGACGACCCGCGTCTTTATTATAATATCGGTGCTGCGGCCTATGCAGCCGGTGAATATGACCTGGCTGAATCCAATTTTGCCCAGGCTGTAAATGCAAAGGACAGGGAACTTAAACACAATGCCCTGTATAACCTTGCCAATACCCGTTATCGTCAAAACCATCTGGAAAAGGCAATAGCGGATTACCAGAGCTTGATTAACGCGTTCCCCGATGATACCCAGGCCAAAGAAAATCTTGAATTTGTAAAGAAAAAGCTTGAAGAGCAGAAACAGCAACAGCAGGATCAGAAAAATCAAGATCAAAAAAATCAAGATCAAAAAAATAAAGACGAGCAGAATAAGAATCAGGGGGATCAACACCAAAAGGACCCGAATAACCAGGATCAGAATCAGAACCCGCAGGGCAGCGAGGATAAGAAAAAGCCGTCCGAAAAACAGAATCAGAATCAGGCGCAGGGATCGGATCAGAAAGACCAGGGAGATAAAAACCGGCAAAATAAACCTGAAAAAAATCCCCAGCAGCCAAACCAACCCCAAACGGACCAGCATCAGGATATGTCGGCACAAGAGTCCCAAGACCAGGCTGCCCAGGCAGGAAAGGCCGGGCAGGGGCAAAAGGGAGAGGAGAACATGCAGCAGGCAGAGTCCAAAATGCTTGAAAATCGTCTCAACCGTCTTGAAGACAAACCCGGCATGGCCCTGATTCCCCAAACCGGAGCACGAAACAATGATAAAGACTGGTAAATTCACTATGATTGCCCAAGCGCATCGGTATATGGCAGGACTGTCAATTGCAGTACTGCTCTTTTGCATTCCCTGCACAGCTCTTGCCTTTACCGCCACGGCCCAGGTGGATCAGACCCGTGTTACGCCCCAGGATGTTATTTCATTGCAGGTCATTGTGGACGGCGGTGAGGCCGACGTTGACACCTCTTCCATAACCGGGTTCCAGGTCAATCCCGCCGGGACCCAGTCGAGCAGAAGCTATATCAACGGCACATGGGGCCATAAGGTCATATATCGGTACATGTTGATTCCCTTAAAAACCGGCGTACTGACCATTCCGCCCATCACCTGTGTCCGGGACGGCGAATCGGTATTGACCAGGGAGATTAAAATTCTGGTGTCGGAACCATCGGCCCGGATTGATGATGACAAGGGCGATTTTTTTGCCCAAGCCTTCCTGAGCAGTGACGGGATCGTGCCGGGACAACAGGTTGTGTATATCCTGAAACTATGCACGGCACAACAGATCAAGGGGGCGTCTTTTGATCCGCCCCGGTTTGAGGGCCTGACTGCCAAACAGTTGACGGACTGGTCCAAAGATACCCGGACCATCAACGGCCGGGTCTTTATGGTCAATGAGACAAAATATCTGGTCCAGGCGGATGCACCTGGACAGTTTACCATTCCCCCGGCTGTTTTTGTGGCCCAGGTGCCCATACAGCGAACCAGACAACGTGATCCGTTTAATTCCGTATTCAATGATTCGTTTATTCGGGATTCATTCTTCGACACCACACCGGCAAAGCCCGTGCGTGTGGTGTCCAATTCCGTGAATCTGACGGTCTCTCCTTTGCCGGAATATAAGGGGGATAAACCCTTTTCAGGCCTTGTGGGTCAATTTTCCATATCAAGTGAGCTGGACAAAAATACGGTGAAAACAGGTGAATCCGCCACATTGACCGTTGTTATTAAAGGAACTGGGAACATTATGGATGCGGCGTTGTCTGCCCTGAACCTGAATACGGATCAGTTTAAAGTATATGAAGATACACCGGTTCAGGATGTGCAGGTTACCGAACAAGGATTTGAGGGACACAAAGTGTTCAAGCAAGCGTTGGTGGCTTCTGTTCCTGGCAAAGCCCTTATTCCCGAGCTTTGCCTGGTTTTCTTTGATACAGAATCGAAAACGTATAGAACCATTACCACAACGCCTTTAACACTTGATGTCCAACCGGGCGGCCCTGTGACCTTGGTGGATGCGGCTTCTGCCGTAAATACGGATGCGCAAACCCAGGCGGCAGTCAAAAACGAAAAATCCGAGGTGAGGCTTCAGAACAGGGATATTCTGGATATTAAAGAAGACATTGCGAGTATCCACTCACGCCCCTGTCTTTCCATGGGCTGGTTTGTCTTTCTGGTCTGCCTGCCGGCCTTGGGGTTTGGGGCGGCAGGCACGGTCATGCAGTTTGGCGCCAGAGAAAAATCTTTAAAAGAGCAATACCGTAAAAAAGCATGGGATTATCTAAAACAAGCGCGTAAAACCTCACCGGACGATCCCGGGTTTCTGCCGGGTTTGTCTTCAGCACTTACCTATGCCGTCCTGGCCCGGGGGGGCAAGGGGGGCGAAAGCCTGACCCGGGATGAGGTCCGGCAGATTCTGTCCTGCAACGGCCGGAACCAGGAAACCGTCAACAAGGTTACCCAGCTGATGGATGCCATGGATGCCGCCCGTTTCGGAGGAAAACCCATGGATGAGAATACCGCGCGAAGCTGCCTGGACCAGGTTTCTTCCCTGATTCGTACGCTTATGGTTGTGGCCTGTGTGGGATTCTCCCTTTTTATGTTCCGGAGCACGGGTCTGGCTGCCCAGGATAGTGCCGGGATAATCGCCCCAAAACAAGTTTACGCTGTAAAAGACACGGCGGGTGTATTTGTGGATGCGGTGCGCGCATATAAGACAGGGGATTATGCGGCGGCGGCTGAACAGTTTGAGTCAATCGCTGAAACCCGCGTCGATAATCCGGCTCTTTTTTATAATACCGGTAATGCATATTTGAAAAGCAAGGATCTGGGCCGAGCCATCCTGTGGTATGAGCGCGCAAGAAAACTTGCACCCTCGGATCCGGATTTAAGATTTAATTTGGCCTATGCCCAAAGCCTTTTAAAAGATAAAAAAGAGACCAGCTTCTCCTTGGCCGATATCATTTATTTCTGGCAGGGCCTGATTTCTTTGAAATGGCTTCAGTATGCCTCGATCACGCTTTCTTTTTGTTTTTTTATTTGGGCAACGGTTCAAAAATTCAGGGGCAGACAGATTTTTTCAGGTGTGGGCATTTTTATTTTTTTATTTTTTGCCGGCACAACTCTGGCTGCGGGATTTGAATACAACCGGATTAACTCGAATATAAAAGCCGTTATTCTTGCTGAAAAAGCCGGTGTTCGTTCCGGAACCATGGAGAACGCCACCCTCTTGTTTGACCTGCATGCCGGTACACGGGTTCGGGTGCTGGAAAAGAAAGATAACTACATGAA
>KB224946.1_pt46 | contig 11016 bp, 11 predicted proteins | sample 524768 | NCBI WGS metagenome assembly AMQJ01 (sample SAMN00998488, study PRJNA167727) | sediment metagenome | isolation source: subsurface aquifer sediment | place: USA: Rifle, Colorado | collected Aug-2009
TGTATTTGTTAAGAGAAATATGAACTAGCAATTTTAAAACAAATAACTTAATCAAATTATGAAAAGAATCAACTATTTAGCATCTTTCTTATTTACTGCAGCCATTTTAAGTAGTTGCGGTGGATTAGATAAAATGAAAGAAGAAGCTTCTAATCTTCAGTACAATGTTACTCCAAAAGTACTTGAGATGCATGCTGGCAAAGTAAAGTATGATATTAAAGGTGACATTCCTGCTGAATGGTTCAACAAAAAGGCAATTGTTGAATTTACTCCTGTTTATAAATATGAAGGTGGAGAAGAAGTCCTAGAATCACAAACATATCAAGGAGAAAGTGTTGAAGCTAATAATAAAGTAATTGGTTTTGAAACTGGAGGCTCAATGGAATTCACTGGCGAATTCAATTATCAGGAAGCTATGAGAAATGGTGACCTTGAAATGAGAGCTGTAGCAACTATTAAGGATAAAACCGTAGATATGTTGGCAGTTAAATTAGCCGATGGTGTTATCTCTACTCCATTATTGGTAATGGTTGATCCAATGCCTATTGCTGCAACAGATAACTTCCAAAGAGTTGTTTCTGAAACTAAAGAAGCTGATATTCATTATGTAATTCAACAATCTGCTGTACGTAGCTCAGAATTAAAAGCTGAAGATATTAAAGCTCTTGAAGATTTCGTAAAAGCTACAAATACTGCTGCAGATGAAGAATTCAAAGGAATTGAAGTTTCTGCTTACGCTTCTCCAGATGGACCAGAAAAATTAAACGAAAGATTATCAGAACAAAGAAAACAATCTGCTGATAAATATTTAGAAAAAGTTATTGGTAAAGCAAAAGTTAGTAAAGAAGATGCAAAAACTTTATATAACTTAAAATCTACAGCTGAAGACTGGGAAGGGTTTAAAGGATTAGTTGAAAAATCTACAATTGAAGATAAAGATTTAATCTTAAGAGTTCTTTCAATGTATTCGGATCCTGTTGTTCGTGAAAAAGAAATCAAAAACATTTCTGCTACTTACAAAGTTTTAGCTGATGATATTTTACCTCAGTTAAGAAGATCTGAAATTATGGTTAAAGTTGACAAGATTGGATATTCTGATTCAGTTATTATGGATTTCGCAGTTAACAACCCTGATACTTTGAATACTGAAGAATTATTATATGCTGGTAAATTAGCTGAAGGTCTGGAAACTAAAGCTGCTATTTATAAAGCTGCAACTGTAAAATATCCTGATTGTTTCAGAGCATTTAATAACTTAGCTTATGTTAATATCTTACAAGGAAACTTAACTGATGCTAAAGCTTCTTTAGAAAAAGCAAATGAAATTAAAGAAGGTGATGCTATTATTACCAATAACTTAGGTGTAATTGCTCTTATGGAAGGTGATAAAGAAACAGCAAAAACTCATTTCTTAAATGCTACTGATGCTGGAAATGCTGTTGATTATAACTTAGGTATCATCAACATTATGGATGGCGAATACGAAGCTGCAGTTAATTATTTCCAAAATCATAAGACTTTTAACACTGCATTAGCAATGTTATTGGCTGGCAAAAATGATTCAGCTAACAAAACTATTGATGTAGTTGAAAAAGATGTTCCAATGAATTATTATTTAAAAGCAGTTATCAACGCAAGAATTGGTGACGAAGGTGCTGTTATGAATAATTTAAGAACTGCTGTTGAAAAAGATGCTGATCTTAAAGGAATGGCAAAAACTGATTTAGAATTCAGAATCTATTATGAAAACGAAACTTTCAAAACGATCGTTGAATAAGTAGAACAAAATATTTATAAAAAAACGGTTCTTTTTAGAATCGTTTTTTTTATGCTAATTTGTTCAGATTAAGCCAAATTTGTCATTAGCCACTTGTTTCTAACGACAGCCATTAGAGAATCCTATTGTTTATGCATTGCTTATATGAATGATAGAATGACAAATCGATTAAGAAAAACTAAAAATTTGCAATCATAAATGCTTACAAATAAAGTTTTTCCAGATCGGGGTTAAACCCAGCTAAGCCATTAGTTCGTTACACTCCTAATGACCAATCTGGAATTAATTTTCCGAAACATCTCCCAAAGTACAATTCCAGCACTTACTGAGATATTAAATGAGTGTTTGGTTCCATATTGGGGTATCTCAATAGCGTAATCACTTAAGTTAACAACTTCTTGTTGTACTCCTTTGACTTCATTTCCAAAAACAACGACATATTTTTCGTTTTTTTCTGGTTTAAAATCCTGGAGCATGATAGCTTTCTCTGTTTGTTCTATCGAAAGGATTATATAGCCTTCTTCTTTTAGTTTTTTAATAGCTTCTATGGTATCGTTAATATATTCCCATGATACAGACTCTGTTGCTCCTAATGCCGTTTTATGGATATCTTTATGAGGAGGTTGAGCGGTAATTCCACAAAGTATAATTTTTTCAATTAAAAATGCATCAGATGTTCTAAAAACACTGCCAATATTATTTAAACTTCGGATATTATCAAGAATTACAATTATGGGAGTTTTATCGGATTTCTTAAATTCTTCAATGTTTAATCTTTTTAATTCGCTATTCTTTAATTTCCTCATTTTAATTTCATTTATTTTATAATCGAAAAATTGGTTAAATGTATAAAAAATCGATAATTTCGTAGCTATGAATTTTAATATCATTAAAAATTACTACATATGAATATCCACGAATATCAGGCAAAAAGTATATTAAAGCAGTTTGGTGTTGCAGTACCCGAGGGTGTTGTTATTGAAAACCCGGAGAAAGCACTGGAAGCAGCTAAAGCAATACAGGAAAAAACAGGTGTTGACACTTGGGCGGTTAAAGCCCAGATACATGCTGGTGGTCGTGGAAAAGGTGGTGGAGTGAAAATTGCAAAATCATTTGAAGATGTTAAAAAATATGCTTCAGATATTATTGGAATGCAACTCATAACTCATCAAACAGGTCCTGAAGGTAAAAAAGTAAATAAAGTTCTTATTGAACAAAGTATCTATTATCCCGGAGAAAGTAAAATACAGGAGTTCTATATGAGTGTTTTGCTGAACAGAGGAACTGGCCGAAGTATTATTATGTATTCAACCGAAGGTGGAATGGATATTGAAACCGTTGCCGAAAAAACTCCACATCTTATTTTTAAAGAGGAAATTGATCCAAGAGTTGGAATTCAAGCCTATCAAGCTCGGAAAGTCGCATTTAATCTTGGCTTAAGTGGAAAAGCATTTAAAGAAATGGTGAAATTTGTTATTGCACTTTACACCGCATACGAGAAAAGTGACGCTTCGCTATTTGAAATAAATCCTGTTTTTAAAACTTCAGATGATCGAATTTTTGCTGCCGATGCAAAAGTAAATATAGATGATAATGCATTATACCGACATGCAGATTACGAAGCAATGCGTGATATCTCTGAAGAAGATCCGGCTGAATTAGAGGCAGGAAAATATAATCTTAATTTCATCAAACTTGATGGAAATGTTGGTTGTATGGTGAATGGTGCAGGTTTAGCAATGGCTACCATGGATATCATAAAGTTGGCTGGTGGTGATCCTGCAAATTTCCTTGATGTGGGAGGTTCTGCAAATGCACAAACTGTTGAAGCTGGTTTTAGAATAATTCTGCAGGATCCTAATGTAAAAGCTATCTTGATAAATATTTTTGGAGGAATTGTACGTTGCGATCGGGTTGCACAAGGAGTAGTAGATGCATATAAAACAATTGGGACAATAAATGTGCCTGTAATTGTGCGTTTACAGGGGACAAACGCTGAAGAAGGTAAAAAGTTGATTGATGAATCTGGATTAAAAGTTTATTCTGCAATCACTTTGCAGGAAGCTGCAGATTTGGTAAAAAAGTTAGTATAATTTTCATGTAATGATAAAGAAAGGATGCTTGTATAGGCATCCTTTTTTTATTTCTTTCTACCATTTTATTGGTTTTCTTCGAACTGGCATGGTCATACATCGGGCTCCTCCACCTCCACGTGGTAATTCTGAACCTTCAAGTGCAATCACATACTTTTTATAATTAGCTGGATCAACTTTTCCTTTAATAACATCATTGGCTTTTATTATTTCAAAACCATTCTTATTCATTTCGTCCATCGTATAAGTGTTACGTTCGTAACCAATAACCTTCCCAGGACCAACAGCAAAGAAATTTGCTCCGCTATGCCATTGCTCACGTTCCTGCACCCAAGGGTCTTTAGTCCCACCACAATATACAGGTTTTAAATCCATGCCTAAATCTTTGAGTGATTTAACCAGATTTTCTTCTTCCTTTATAGAAGTAACTTTACCATTCTCAATCTTCATATGAATAGTTTGGAATCGGTTTGTTTGAAGAATTAGCGGATCATATACCATACACATATCTACATCAAGAAAAGTGAATACCATATCGAGATGAATGAATGATTCTGGTTTGTATGGTAATTCCTGAATAAGAACATGCCTGTTTTTCTCTTTTTGTGCTAATAAGCGTTCTAAAATAAAATCAATTCCCTGAGGTGATGTTCTTGATCCTGTACCTATACATAAAATATCATCACGGGCAATTAATACATCACCTCCTTCAATAGAAGTTTCAGGGGTGTAGTTTGCACTATTTAAGGGATTAATAGTTTTAGTGACAAACATTTCATGATAATCGAAAATGGCTTCCATGATTAATGACTCACGCTCACGAACATTGCTGGCCATTCGTCCAATTAAAACATCATCAAGAACTGACATTGCTGAGTCCCTTGTAAAAAAGAAATTATGTAAAGGCCGTAAAGAATATCTTTCTTTATTTAGATATTTGGTTAATGTGTCTTTCTCTTCAACAACACCTTCAATAAGCTGCCGTGAAAGCTCTGTAGGATCTAGTGATTTTAGATGTTTGCTTAAATTACATTTCCCTTCGTGCAGGCAAATTTTATTTAAAAGATTTTCTTTTACTTTTTCATTTGTAAGAATATCTGATAATAAATCCCTAACCTGAAATGTCTTTGTCAGCTTCTCAAGCACTCCACTCAATTGGGCATACTCCTTTTTGGCAACAGAAAGGTTTAATATATCGCTATATAATGCTCTTTCTGCATTTTTTGGAGTCATGTTTTCAACTTCACTACCCGGAGTATGCAAGATAACACCTTCTAATTCTCCTATTTCCGACCTAACGTTAATATTCATTTTTCCAGCCATAATGATGAGTTTAAATAAAATTCTAAAGAGCGTAAAATTATAAATTGTTATTCAAATAATTGAATAATTGTTATGAATTCTATCTTAAATGTTATTAAGTACCTATAAAATTATAGCGATTAAAAAAGGAACTAGAATGGTTAAAACAACACCACTAAAGACAGATATTATAGCATAATCTGAGCCTATATATTTAGTGATTATGGGAAGGGTCGTGTCCATTGCTGTTGCTCCTCCAGATGAAATGGGTGCAAGTTTGCCAAAATATCGTGCGAATAGGGGAGTTAGCAGTAGGGTAATGATTTCGCGGGAGATGTTCGACAATAATGCGATAACTCCCAATTCCTCGCCAGAAACTTCTGTTATAAGAACACTTGATAGACTGTAGTACCCAAATCCGGAACCAACAGCAAGCGATTCAATAAGACTCAGGTTATTTTGTATTAAAGAAAATACTGACACTCCGATATAGGTACCCGTTATTACTGATAATGGTACAAGAAGAATCTTGAAGTTTACGGATTTAATGACTTGTAATGACTTTTTGTTGCTACCTATACCTATTCCAACCAAAAACATCAGGACGTAAAGAGCATATAAGCTATAATCATTTTGAAGTAGCTCATCAGGAAGTAATTTATACATACCTAGTAATAATCCACCAGCAAAAAAACTAAGAATAATTAAACTACCTTTCATCTTTCTTAAAGAATAAAATATATGTAAGCCATGAAACTAAAATACTTCCCATTACAGCAAAAATGGTTATAACAATAGCTTGCAATCCAATCTTGTCAAAATTGTTAAGTATTTGGTCATTTGTACCTACCGATAATCCCAATAAAAATAAAAGAATATAAATAGCCCAGTTTGTTAAAACTGATGATGCTTTCAATATTTTTTCTTTTTTGTGTAGAATCCAGCCAATTGCAATTCCTGCAGTCATTAGAATTAGTACGGGTATCATTCTTGTTTATGCGATTTAAATGATAAAATGTGAATACTTACAGCTATCGCTATTACCAAAAGTAATATTTTTAAAAATAAATTATCTAAAATTAAAAGCACAGAAGCTAAAATGGTTATCCATAAAAGGGATATAGTAGTAATTTTTGATTGAACAGAAATGGTTTTATGGTGGATGTAGTTTTGTAAATACTCACCTAAATACTTGTGGTTCATTAGCCAGTTATAAAGCCGGGTAGAGCTTTTCATAAATAAAGCAGCTGACAATAACAGGAAAGCAGTTGTCGGTAATAATGGAATAAAAATTCCAATTACTCCCAAAGTCAGTGAAATTATACCACAAAAAGCAAATAAATATTTTAGGAATTTGTTTTTTGGCTGTTTGATTATTTTGTTCACGAATTATCTGTTTTCTTTAAATCCAATTTTGTTATGAGTGCCATCACAAAATGGTAGCGAAGATGATTTTCCACACCGGCATAATGCAATATTACTAGCTTTTTCTATTTTCAAGCCATAAATATCGGTGAGGGTAAAATTCCCTGAAATTAATGCGGGACCGTTTCGAATTATTTGAACTCTCGTAGGAGGAGGTTCTTCATCCGTTTTTTTTTCAACTTCAACTTCTTCTGTGTCTGTTATTTTTTCGTTCGTTTTTATTTCAGGATCTTTTAATCTGGTATAGGTAAGTGCATCTGTTGGGCATAGATCAACAATATTAATTATTTCTTCGGTTGTTCCTTTGTCTAACATAATCCATGGTCGTCTTCCAGGATCAAATACCTTACGTAGACGAGCATAGCATATAGTGGCATGAATACATTTATCTGGTTGCCAATGCACTGTTATTTCATCATTACTATAATCGCGGTTGTTTTTATCCATTACTGTATATTTTATTCGAAAATAAATTACTTTAGCTATTTACAACAAATGAAGGCAGAATGTTTAATTATTTAGGTAATGATTTAATTTTTCGAGTAATTTATCTTTTTTAATTGGCTTAGCAATAAAGTCTGTGCAACCTGCTTTCCTGGCATTTTGCTGGTCAATTGGCATAGCATATGCAGAAAATGCTATTATGGGTATTTTCTTATTGAATTTGCGTATTTGTTTTGTGGCATCTAACCCGTTTACACGTGGCATCTTGATGTCTAATAAAACTAAATCTATTTGCTTATTCTCCTGGCAATAATTTATTGCTTTTTCTCCATTTTGAACATGAATAATGTTAACATTCGTTTTTTGCAAAACCAATTTTATCATTTTTATGTTGCTTTCTTCGTCTTCGGCTATTAATATCGTTTTATTTTCCCAATTGTAATTAGTATTTACCTCTTCTGTGTGTTTATATTTTTTATTTGTCTTAATAAAAGGAAGGGTAAAATAAAAAGTAGATCCTATACCCGGTTCTGATTCAGTCCATATTTCACCGCCAAGTTCATTCACCAGATTTTTAGATATTGCTAACCCTAATCCGGCTCCACGATATAATTTATCAGTCTCTCTTGAATCAATCTTTCTGAATTGTTCGAAAATTTCTTTTTGCTCATCTTTATTTAAACCAATACCCGTATCCTGAACGAAGAATTTGATAAAATCCTCATATCCTTTTGGTGAAATCTGGTAACCAAATTTAATAAACCCCTGATCGGTAAATTTAATTGCATTACCGATTAGATTATTCATTACTTGTTTAAAGCGATAAGGATCAGTATGAATTGATAAATGCTCGTCGGTATTTTCAATTTCTACAATTAGCTCTACGTTTTTATTTTCTTTTAACTGTGTTTCGCTAAAAGCTTCATAAAGCTCAATAAATGTTTGATTAATAAAGCAATCTTGCTTAAATATTCGCAATTGACCAGCTTCAATACGTGCAATATCGATAATATCGTCAATTAAATGAAGAAGCGAGTTACAGTTACTATTTAAATGAGTTATTAACTCTTTTCTTTGAGGTTGATCAATATCTGCTTCTGAGATTAATTCCGAGAAACCAATAATGGCATTCATTGGAGTCCTAATCTCGTGAGACATGTTTGCCAGAAATGAAGATTTTAACCGATCAGATTCTTCTGCCCGTTCTTTTGCAAATTTTAATTGTCTTGTTCTTTGCTCAACAAGCTTCTCTAATTGAGTTTGATGTTTTTCGAGTTCTATATTTTGTTTAATAATTTGCCTTTTTTGTTCATTTGCTAAATCTCTTTGAGCTTCAATTTCTTCTTTATGTCTTAAGATTTCTTCTTCTGCTTTTTTGAGATTTGTAATATCAGAATCAATAGCAACAAGTTTTATTATTTCACCAGATTCATCAAGAATAGGTGTAATGGTTGTATGTACCCATATTTTTTTACTTGACCTATTATTGCTTCGTGCAGCATAATTAACTGTACTTTTTCTGTCAATGCATTCTTTTATAATCTCATTTATTTCAGAATAATCACTTGTTGTAATTAGTGTTGAGCCTTTTTCTTTTTTAAATTCAGAAAGCGTATATCCATATAATTGAATGAATCCTTCGTTTACCCATTCAATTTCTCCATTCTGGTCTGCGATTAAAATTGCATTGTCGGTTTTTTGTGCTGCAATAGTTAGCTTTTGAAGTTCGTTGTTTTTAACTTCTAAAATTTGTTTTTGTTCCTGAATCTCCCTTTTCTGAATATTAATTTTGGCGTTTTTTTCTTCTAAATCTCTGTTTATAAGCCTTAAATGCTCAGTTTGAACAGCATTCTCCTCTACCTGTTGTTCTATTTCACTAGTTCTGTCGATAAGCCTTTTTTCCATTTCAGAATAAAGAATAGCATTCTTTAATGAAATTGCAATTTGATTTATTAAAATCTCCGTTATATTGGAATCTAACTGCGAGAAAGATTTTTCAACGAGATTGTTTTCCAGATATAATAGGCCAAAGAGTCTCTTTTGATAAATTATTGGATAACACACTAATGATTTTACTTTATTTTTATAAAAATATTCTGCTTGATCATTAATTTCTCCCTCTTTAGCAATATCCTTAACAACAATTTTCTCTGATCTAAGAACGGATTCAATAATTTCGTGTGAAAGATCTTTTGAGTTTTTATAGGGCATTGAGTCTACCACAATGGGCTCATGGATAATTTCATTTTTTATTGCTCTTATCTTTAATGTATTATCTTCAGAAATCAACAGAATTGATTTTGTAGAATTAAATATTTTTGTAGAAAGTTTAAGGATTTTAATAAAAAGATTCTCTTTAAATATTTCTTCAGAAATTTCCTGGCAAGCCCTTATTATAAGATTAAGATCAACTTTTTCAGATTGTAATTCTGTGAAATAATTTTTATTTTGGTTTTCCATTTATGTTAAAGAGAATATCATAAAAGCTTTACAATGTAGGAATGCAATTTGAACATTGCAAATTTTAATGCATATTTTTCAACATTATCATATTCAATTGAAAAACTAAGAGCTTAATTTGAAGATACACACAACAATTTAATATTTCATTCGTATTATTGTTGAAAATTTGAAATACTTATGAAGTCCTTTTTGATCAGCCTTTTAATATTCTTTGTACTTTTCTTAAAATACTCAAGTGCACAGAAAAATTCTGTAAAGGACACATTTATAGTAACCCGAACTGTTATTGTTAATGGAGATACTATTCCTAATGTTAGTATAGAAGAAGTTGTTATTTTTCCAAAATTGGTTTTCAAGAATAAGTATAGAGAAAGACGCTATTCAAAATTAGTGAGAGATGTTAAGAGAGCTTACCCATATGCAATATATGCTAAGAAAAAATTGGATGAGATGGAGAGCGAATTTCAAGGCTTAAAAACCGAAAAGGAAAGAAAAAAATATGTAAAAACCATAGAGAAACAACTTATGGACGAATTTGGTAATGAACTTAAACACTTAACGATAACTCAGGGAAGAATTCTGCTTAAGCTTATTGATCGGGAAACAGGGGATACTTCATACGAATTATTAAAAGATTTAAGAGGAGCCGTTTCTGCTGTTTTTTGGCAAACTATAGCCCGTATATTTGGGTCCGATTTAAAATCACAGTACGATCCAAGAGGCGATGATGCACTTATTGAACGCGTTGTTAGACTTATCGAGACTGGTCAAATAACACTGGACCAACAAGTTGTAGAGCGATTGAAAATGTCGTATTGAAATTGATTTTTTAACGGGACTTTCCAGCTTTTTACCTTTAAACTTATATCAAATCTAAAACAGCTTTGACAAGATTATTTGCTCCATCGCCAATCTGTCCAATATTTGCATCGAGCATATAACATGGTGTTGTAACTATTTTATTTTTGTTGTCAATGATGATTTCACCATGTGTAGTATCCTGATGATTTGCACCCATACTTTTTACAGCATTGGCAGTAGATTTATCCTGTCCGATTGTAATTTTTACATCTCCCAATATTTTTGCTAAAAGTACTGGCGCAATACATAACGCTCCAATTGGTTTCTGAAGTTCAATCATACTTCGTATCGCTTTTTCAACATCAAGATTAAGTTTGCATTCAGTGCCATCAAAAGCAAATGAGCATAGGTTTTTGGCTACTCCAAAGCCTCCGGGAAATATTAAGGCATCAAAATCGAAAGCTTTAAAATCTGCCAAATTACTTATTTTGCCTCTGGCAATTCTCGCCGATTCTACTAAAACATTTCTCTTTTCGGCCATTTCCTCTCCGGTTATATGATTTATTACATGATGCTGATCAATATTTGGAGCAAATATTTCATAAGTGGCACCATTTTTTACAATTGAATACAAAGTAAGTGTAGCTTCATGGATTTCGGCTCCATCAAAAACCCCATTTCCTGATAATACAACTGCAACTTTTTTCATGG
>KB228572.1_pt12 | contig 11005 bp, 9 predicted proteins | sample 524768 | NCBI WGS metagenome assembly AMQJ01 (sample SAMN00998488, study PRJNA167727) | sediment metagenome | isolation source: subsurface aquifer sediment | place: USA: Rifle, Colorado | collected Aug-2009
AACTCTTCACCGCCGAATCTTCCCACGATATCAACACTTCTTGCTTCATGTTTAAGAATATTTGCAAATGCCGCAAGTACTGCATCACCTGCATCATGCCCATAAGTATCATTGATTGACTTGAAGTGATCTAGATCAAAAAACACAATAGAAAAATTGTGCCCGTATCTCTCAAACTCACCCTCTTTGATATTTGCAAACTCGTCAAGAGCCCGCTTATTATAGAGCTTAGTTAAAAAATCTTCTTTTGACTCTTCCCTTGCACGCTCTAACTCTTGTTCTAAAAACTCTATTTTTTTACTCAAAATACTAACTTCACTACTATGTTTTTTCAAATCTTTTGTCAGTGCCTGCGTATTCTCTTCAAGTGCCACAGCTACGGTATAGAGCTTTTTATGTGCGTCCCTGAAATTTATCTCTGAGCTTTCACTATAACCCTCTAACTCTTTTTTTATCTTTTGAATCTCAACGGTCGAGTTGTCAGAACTCTCTATCATCTCTATGAGTCTAAGAGATAATTTATCTAAAACACCGTCAATAGACTCTATCATCTCCCGAACACTCTGTTTATCAAGTGCGATTCTTAAGGAAATTGCAGATTTTATCTCGGACTCAATTATTGAACTCTCTAAAAGTGACGGGTTTTCTTGAATTTTCTGACTTATCTGTGCTATTTTATCATCTATATTTGAGGCAATAGATGGAACAAGTGAAGCAACTAAAAGAGAAGCGACAACAGAAAGTTCAGAAGTTCCTAAAGATTTTTCACTATCGTCTAATTTTAAATTTTGAATACTTTTTTTAAGATCACCGCTATCGATATCACCAAAAAGTTTTAGCTTCTGTAAAAATGTATCATCGTATGTAGTCGTGAAATTAACCCATAGCTGTCTATACTGGTCTATCTCTGTCGGAGTAGCTTCTCTGCTTAAGAGATCCGTGCTTCTTCTTGCAAGTTCTGAGGCTTCTTTGTTATGAAGCATCTCAACAACTTGAAGTACCTTCTTTGTAAAAGCGTTCTGAGCCTCTAGAAGATTTGAACAGTGAGAAGGGCTTGTTCTATTTAGTTTTGAGACTAGAAAACGAGCTAATTCAGGCATATTTTTGATATGATATTTTTTTAGCTCATTTTGAAACTCTTTGTTGAGTGTTGTGGTAAATCTCTCTAAATGAGAGCAATCTTCTGTAGTAAAACCGGCTTTTGTTGCCTCTTTGCAGAAAGCTTCTGCATAAAAATCAGGCGTTAAAAGCTTGCCCTCTAACTCTAATCTTTTAACGGCGTTTTTAATAATGGTTTGAATATTCATAACTACTCCCTATTTTTAGCTCTTGCTCCCTGCGCAGAAACTTGTGCTACAAATGCGTTTATTGCTCTTTGTGCGGCGAATTCAATCGCTTCAAATCTCTCTTGATCCGTTACAATTGCATTTGGTGCAACTGAGAAATCATAATACCCTTTTGTATTATAGCTTTTTGACTCATCTTTGGCATGTCTTATAATGTTTAGCGTTACACTCATTCTATATCCGGTTACAAAACCGTTTTCGTCATAAACAATCGGCGAGTAAGCTGGAGAGATAAGCTTTATAACAAGATGGCTGTCTGAGACGGTTCTGTCCACAAGTGATGCTTGGAAAACCTCAATCACTGCTTTATCAACTGCATCTTTTATCAAAACCGTATTTTGCGGGTCTTCCAAGGAAATAATTACGTTTGTGCTAACTTTCTCTCCCACAATATCGCGGGCAAATTTGGCACTCGGCTTATATCCGCAACCGCCAAGTATTACAAGAGCAAAAGATAACGATAAAAGCGTTTTAAGATTTGAAAATCGTTTCAAACTAATCCTTGATTACCAGATTGACTAATTTTTTAGGAACTACAATCTCTTTGACTATTGTTTTTCCCTCCAGCCATTTTGCGGCACTCTCTTTTGCGATTTTTATAACATCTTCGCTAGAAGCATCAACTGCAACTTCTATCTCAGTTCTTGCTTTTCCGTTGATAGAAACGCCTAACGTGATAACATTTTCAACAAAAACCTCTTCTAAAACTCTTTGAGAAGTTAAGTTTTTGAGAGAAAAATATCTGCTGCTTATCTCAGAGCAGACATGTGGAATGACAGGCTCCATGATTGAAGCGAGTATCCAGTATCCCTCACTCCAGATAGCGCTGTTTGACTGAGCATTGAGTGCATTCATAGCCTCCATCACGCCTGCTATCATAGTATTGAAAGTATACTTTTCATTATAAACGTCTTGCGCACGAACCAGAGCTTCATACACTTTTTTTCTTGCAAATTGCTCTTCTTTGGATAATGAAGCATGATCTATAGAAGGAATCGACTCTGTTTTGGTTATATTTGAACTTCTCTCATAAAATCTTTTTATAAATCTGTACGCACCCTCTACGGCACTGTCATTCCACTCAAGCTCTTGTGTCGGAGGTGCAGCAAAAAGTATGAAAAGTCTAGCCGTATCTGCTCCATACTTCTCTATAATCGCATCAGGATCTACTGTATTGCCTTTAGATTTGCTCATCTTAGCACCGTCTTTTAGCACCATCCCTTGAGTTAAAAGTCTATCAAACGGTTCATCAAAACTTATGTAACCCAAATCACGGAACACTTTTGTAAAAAATCTTGCATACAAAAGATGTAAAATCGCATGTTCGATTCCGCCAATGTAGTGATCCACCGACATCCAATACTCTATCTGCTCCCTTGAAAACGCCTCATCTTCCCAATTTTTAGGCGATGCGCAAAAGCGTAAAAAGTACCAAGAAGACTCTACAAACGTATCCATGGTATCGGTTTCACGCAAAGCGTCTTTTGCACATGTAGGACATTTACAGTGCTTCCAAGTCGGATGTTTATCAAGAGGATTTCCCTCTCCGGTGATTACGATATCCTCAGGAAGAGCGATAGGAAGATTCTCTTTTTTCTCCATTACCAAACCGCAGTCGTCACAGTGAACAAAAGGAATAGGCGCACCCCAGTATCGCTGACGTGAAACTCCCCAGTCTTTGAGTTTGAAATTTATCTTCTTTGTACCTATTTTTAGCATTTCAAAATGCTCTATAATTTTTGCCTGTGCATCTTTAGAGTTTAGTCCGTTAAACGACTCAGAGCTGAAAAGCTCCCCAATTTCGGTAAATGCTTTTGTATCATCAGACTCAGAGTTAAAAGGTTTGATAACGGCATGAATCGGCAAATCATATTTTTGTGCAAAATCAAAATCTCTTTCATCATGTGCAGGAACAGCCATAACAGCACCGCTTCCATAGTCCATAAGAACGAAGTTTGCAACCCAAACAGGCACACTTTTTTTGGTTAGCGGATGAACTACATGTAGATTTAGTGCAACACCGCTTTTCTCTTTTTGTCTCTCAATTGATGAAGCATTTTTCATAGACTCTATCTGCTCTCTTACACTATCATCTAAAAGAGAGTTTTGAATCATATAGGAAACTATCTCATGTTCAGGAGCTATTGCTGCATAACTAACCCCGTAAATAGTATCCGGACGAGTCGTAAAAACATCAAAACCGTCAAACTTGCTATTTAATCTGCCGAGTGATACCTCATCAAAAGAGAATCTAAACTCCAAACCGTTTGACTTGCCTATCCAGTTCTCTTGCATAGTTAAAACCTGTTTAGGCCAGCCGCCCTCAAGTTTTGACAAATCCGATAAAAGCTCATCACCATAGTGCGTGATTTTAAAGTAGTACTGATTCATATCTTTTTTTACTACGCTTGTATCACATCTCCAACAAGTTCCATCGATTACCTGCTCATTTGCCAAAACAGTATTACAGCTCGGACACCAGTTTAGAAACCCTTTTTTACGATAGAGAAGCCCTTTTTCATACATGTCGATGATAAAGCCTTGCTCAAACTTCGTATAGAGTTCATCACTCGTTGCAAGCTCTCTCTCTTTTGAGAATGAAAAACCGAGTGACTTAAATTCACCCTTCATGTAGTCAATATTGCTATATGTCCATGTTTTAGGGTGCGAACCGTTTTTAATCGCCGCATTTTCTGCAGGCATTCCAAAACTGTCAAAACCAATCGGATGAAGAACGTTAAAGCCTTGCTGACGGTAGTATCTAGCAAAAGCATCACTTAACGTGTAGTTTCTTACATGCCCCATATGAAGTCTTCCGCTTGGGAAAGGGAACATGCTAAGTATATATTTTTTCTTTTTTGTAAAATCTTCACTCGGCTCAAAACTTCTGTTTTTTGCCCAATACTCTTGCCACTGTTTTTCTAACTTTTTTGAACTGTACTCCAAAAACTTCTCCTAATACTCATCACGATTTTTTGAACTCTCTATGTAAACAAGTCCCATAGAGAAAAGGTTTGCAATTAATGCACCAATAGTTAGAGCAATAGCCCAATCTAAGTTTCCGACAACTTCAAGGTAGATAAATGCTGGAATAAGATGCAAGTCAGCCACCAAAGATGAAGCTAAAAGCTCTGCTGAGAGAAGATTTCTAACACCTATTTTCAAAAATGTAGAAACTAAGTTTAAACTGCCCGCAACAAATAGTGCAACGGCACTATGCTCGTATAAAAAACCTGCAATAGACGTTAAACTCATCAACGAGAAAAATACATATATTACCTTACCCCAATCCATACCGATACCTTAGCTTTAAATTAATTGTGAGGATTATACAAAAAGTATCTTAAGGAGTGACTGAAGTGTTTTTTCAGTCACTATGAAGCAAGTGAGAAGTTCTTTAGATAACTCCGGATTCGAATTGAGATCTCATTTTCTCTTTTTCTGCATGAGCCTTTACCTTGTCTGCAAGCCTTTGGCGATAAATTGCGACATTAAATCCTGTCCATACGACAAGTTGAGCAGCTACGAAAATTGAGCTATATGTTCCTATGATAACACCAACTAGCATCGGGAAGCTAAAGCCAAGCATTATATCACCTCCAAAAACATAGAGCGTCAACACAACGAAAAATACAGTCAAAGAAGTAAGAGTTGTTCGTGATTGTGTTCTTGAAACCGCTTCATTGATAAGATAAACAAAATCTGTCTCTTTAGACTCTTCTATATTTTCACGAACACGATCATAAACGATAATGGTATCATGGATGGAATAGCCCAAAATCATAAGCAATGCGGCAACGCTTTCAATATTGAAATCAACTTTAAAGTAGGAAACAAATCCAAAAGTAATAACAATATCGTGAACGATAGCAATAATAGCAGCTAATGCAAAACGCCACTCATAACGAAATGTTACCGTTGCCATAATAGCTACTAATGTCAATAAAAATGCAGTAAGACCTTTAACACGAAGCTCATCTCCTACTTTTGGACCGACCATATCGACACGACGAATCTCAAATTCTCCGGTATCTTTTAAAATCTCTTTAGTCGTATCACCGATATCGTTACTCAAACCAACAGTTGATGATGGAGTTTTTATAACTATCTCTTGTGCTGAACCAAATTCACTTACAGTCGCATGTTCAAAAAGTTCGCTTTTTTTAAGACTTTCACGGATCTTGCCAATTGGGGCATCCTGTGTATACTTTACCTGAACAACTGTTCCGCCTGTAAAGTCGATACCAAATGAGAACCCTTTTACTGCTATGATTGCAATAGAGATGAAAAATAAAACAAAAGATGCAATAAAAAAGATTTTCCCTTTTCCTAAAAAGTTATAAACTTTGTCTTCTTTAAAAAGTTCCATAATTATGCTCCTTTTCTTTTTGACATACCAAACCACAATGTGTAGTTTTTATTTTTTTCTATACGACTCATAAAAAACTGATAAATACCGTATGTTCCTACAATTGCCGTAAGCATTGATGCCAATAGACCCATACTTAGCGTTACTGCAAACCCTTTAATAGCTCCTGTTCCATACACATATAAAATTGTACATGCCAATATTTGAGTTATATTTGAATCTAAAATCGCACGCATCGCTTTTTGGTAACCTTCTGCTATCGCCCTGCTTGGAGGAATTCCGGCACGAAGTCCCTCTCGAATCCTCTCATTGATAATAATATTTGAGTCGACGGCAAGTCCAATATGAAGCACTATACCTGCCATACCAGGCAGTGTAAGCGTTGCACCCAAGAGTGAAATCAGTCCTAATATAATAAAAAGATTTATTACAACCGCTATATTTGCAATAACTCCTGCAAGTCCATAATAAAACATCATAAAAAGGATTACAAGCCCAAAACCGCTCGCCAATGCAAGCAGTGCCGCACGAATGCTGTCTGCTCCCAAACTAGGACCGACTGAACGCTTTTCCATAACATAAATCGGTGCTAAAAGAGAACCTGAACGAAGAGCAATTGCCAAATCTTTAGCTTCAACAACCGTGTAACTGCCGGATATTTGACCGCTTCCGCCACCGATACGCTCATTTATATTTGGAGCTGAATAGACCTTTCCATCAAGAACAACTGCCAATCTTTTTCCGACATTTTTTCCGGTAAAATCACCGAATATCTCTGCACCCTCGGCATTGAGTGTAAAGTTAATCAGAGGGCGGTTGTTTTGGTCAAAGCCCACATGAGCATCTGTTAACATTGAGCCGTCTAAGATAGGTATTTCACGAACCAGATATTTCATCTGTTTATTTGTAGCATCTTCTAAAACGATATCACCGTAAGTAGCAGCTTCATTGTTGCTCATGCTGTAAACTCTGCCTGCTCTGTCTTCATCAACAGCCATAAGTTGAAGTTTAGCGGCACGAGAAATAAGTTCGCGAGCTCTTTGCTCCTCTTCTACTGTTTTGATTCCGGCCAATTCAACTTGAATCTTATCTTTGCCTTGTCGTGTAACGGACGGTTCAGAGAGACCAAACTGATCAAGTCTGTTTCTAATCGTTTCAACAGCCTGCGACACTGCATGTTCAGATGTTCTTAAAATCTCTTCTGGAGAGAGTGAGATAGACATTTTTGTATCTTCGACAACTACGACACTGCCTTTTATCTCTGACATATACTCTTTAACTTTTTTAACATCATCCTTATCTAAAAATACTATGGTTACACTCTCTTCGTTAAAACTAAAAGAGTCTATTATAATATCTTTTTTATCGCTGAAATTTTTTACACTTGCCGCAATTGATTTGATGCGAGAGACGACAGCTTCTTCTGTTTTTACACCCAAAAGCATATACAACCCGCCTTGAAGATCAAGACCGAGTGCAACTTTCTTACCGCTCTCTAGCTGTAAGAGGGAAGGAGCAGAAAAAACAAGACCGAAAACTAGAGAGAGGGCAAGAATTACTATACGGAAATTAAGCTTCATCCTCATACTTTCTAGCAACTGCTTCTTTTGTGATTTTTACGATAATGTCATCATTAATTTTGATGCTTAAAAATTTATCTTCAACCTTATAAACAGTAGAGATGATTCCACCTACGGTAACGATTTTGTCACCCTTTTTAAGAGCCTCTATCATCTCTTGATGACTTTTTGCCGCTTTTTGCTGCGGACGAATAATTACAAAATACATAATTGCAATCAAAATCACAAACGGTAATAACTGAGTTATAATTTCCATATCTTTAGGTTTCCTTTGAATAAATTGCGGCGATTATACAAAAAGTATATTAACAGCAGACTGAAGAGTGCTATAATTCACACAAAAAATAGAGCAAAGAAAAATGATTGAAAAACTTCAAGATGCTAGAAAAAAATATAATCCCATTCTTTTTGACTTAATATGCGGAGTTGCAACTTCTCTTCTCTTTAGTGCATTTCTATATCTTGAACATTTTGGTATAACGATAAAAATTTTAAATACGGTTTTTGGACTTTTTGCTCTTGCAATGTTTTTGTATATACCAAAAAGAGCCATTTTAATAGCCGGCTTTTTGATAGGTCTATTCTGGTTTTACTGGATTGGATACAGCTTTAAATACAACGGCATAAATAATATTGAAACTGTTATAACCGTTGCATTTGCATTTGTTTACATGCTGTTTTTCGGTATTTTGGCACTTACAAACAGTGTTGCCATAAGAGCGATTCTACTATTTGGACTTAGTTTTTTTGAACCGGTTGATTTTAACTGGCTACAAATAGAGCTGCTTTTTGTAGATAGCTATTTTGGAGTGTTTAAGTATCAGCTCTTCCTTATACTTGCAGCTATTTCTCTGCCTAATTATATAAAAAAGGCATATAGACTAATTCCGCTTTTACTTCTAGTTCTTGCTATAAACTTCAATCCGCCGATACAAAAAGATGCTCCACTGAAGATAAAACTAATTTCCACTGATTTTAAGCAAGATATAAAATGGAACAGAGAAAATCTGCGCCCAACAATCGAGCTTATATATAAAGAAATTAGAGACGCAAAAGATGAGGGATATGATCTGATTTTATTTCCGGAATCAGTTTTCCCGTTCTATATGAATCAGGCAGATAGCGTTATACAGCATCTTCAAGAGCTATCATACGATATCGCCATTGTTGCAGGTTCACTTCTTAAAGAGGATAATTTGCATTACAACGTAACTTATATGTTTAGTAATGGAAATTATGAAGTAGCGAAGAAGATGGTGCTTGTTCCTTTTGGAGAGTATATTCCTCTGCCTGATTTTGCAAAAAAGTTTATAAACGAAATCTTTTTTGCTGGAGCATCCGACTTTAAAACAGCTGACGCACCTACCGATTTTGTTATCAAAGGGATAAAGTTTAGAAATGCAATCTGCTATGAAGCCACATGTCAAGAGATCTATGAGGGAGATGTTGATTTTATAGTTGCATCTAGCAACAATGCATGGTTTTATCCATCTATTGAACCGACCCTGCAAAAACTTCTTATGCGCTATTATGCTCGTAAAAAAGGTGTTACGATATACCATTCTGCCAACTGGAGCGGCACTGGAATCATAAGGTAACCTTTCTTTGATATAATTACCAAATTAGTAAAAAAATATATTTTTATAAGGTTTTATAATGTTAAATCTCAAAAATCCGGATCTTTTCAATAACCGTGAACTCTCATGGCTTCAGTTTAATACGAGAGTTTTAAAACAAGCGCAAGATGAGTCGCTGCCACTGCTAGAGAGACTAAAATTTTTAGCTATTTACGGAACGAACTTAGATGAATTTTATATGATAAGGATAGCCGGACTTAAAAAACTCTTTACAGCCGGTATTATCGTATCTAGTGCCGATAAACTAACGCCTCTGCAACAGCTTCGAGAGATAAGAAAATATCTTCATCAAGAGCAGCAGGTTGTTGAACACTGTATGAACGGAATACTCAAAAAGCTAGAAGCTGAGGGTATCAGCATAAAATCTTACCATGAGGTAAATCAGCATCAAAAAAGTCATCTTAATAAATATTTTAGAGAGAACATCTACCCCGTAATTATTCCTATTGCCGTTGATGCAACGCACCCTTTTCCACACCTAAACAATCTTAGTTTCGGGCTTATCGTAAAACTAAGAGACAGCGACAATGCAGCAATAGAGAGATTTGGAATTATCCGCGTTCCAAGGGTTTTAGAGAGATTTATAGAGCTTGACCACGGTATTTATATGCCCATAGAGAGCCTTGTAGCCGAACATGTAGATGAACTTTTCCCTGGATATACCCTTATAAAATATGCATCTTTCAGGGTAACTAGAAATGCAGATATGGAGATTGAAGAAGAGGAAGCTGACGACTTTTTAGAAATACTTGAAGAGGGGCTGAAACTTCGCAGAAAAGGGGCTATGGTTCGTCTTGAAGTAGGAAGTGACGGCGATGATGAAATCATCAACTTTTTTAACCGCCATACAAATGTCTACAAAGACGATATTTTTACATTTCATACATTTTTAAACCTCTCAAGTCTTTGGCAGATAGTCTCAAACAAACAGTTTGCCCATCTCCTAACTGAGCCATTTAAAACAAGAACTCTTCCACCACTGGAGAGCAGTGAAAATATTTTTGCCACTTTAGAGAAACAGGATGTTTTACTCTATCACCCATACGAGAGTTTCGAGCCGGTAGTGCAACTTATCCAAAATGCTGCAAAAGATCCCGATGTCGTCTCTATAAAAATGACGCTTTATCGTTCAGGAACTGATTCACCTATAGTTAAATCTCTTATGAGTGCAAGCGAATCCGGCAAACAGGTAACTGTTATGGTTGAGCTAAAGGCAAGATTTGATGAAGAGAATAACCTCATCTGGGCAAAAGCTCTTGAAAAAGCAGGTGCACATGTTATATATGGCATCAAAGGGTTTAAAGTCCATGCAAAAGCAACGCTTATTACAAGAAAGAAAAATGGCAAACTCAAGCAGTATGCACATATAGGAACCGGAAACTACAATCCGGCAACCTCAAAGATTTATACGGATATGAGCTATCTGACAAGCAAAGATGAGATAACAAGCGACATGACACGCTTTTTTCACTTTCTAACAGGTTTTAGCAAAAAAGGCAAGCTCAACGAACTCTACATGTCACCATCACAGATAAAACCGAAAATTTTATCACTTATTCAAAATGAGGCTAGACGTGGAGAAAACGGGCGTATCATCGCAAAACTAAACTCTCTTGTTGATGATGACGTAATCCGTGCTCTTTATAAAGCAAGTCAGGCAGGCGTTAAAATAGATTTGATTGTACGCGGTATCTGCTGTCTAAAACCGGGTATTGAGGGAGTAAGCGAAAATATTAGAGTTATCTCCATACTTGGAAAATATCTTGAACATGCTAGAGCATTTTACTTTAAAAACGATGAGGCAAAAGTATATATTTCTAGTGCCGATTGGATGCCTAGAAATCTTACAAGACGTATAGAGCTGTTAACTGCAATCAAAGATGATAAGGCTAGAGAAAAAATCTTGCAGATACTGCAGCTTCAATGTGCCGACAACTCTCTTGCTCATGAGCTTCAGAGTGACGGTTCATACACTAAAGTAAAAAGCGACGGAGTCAAAAATATCAACAACCATAAGCATTTAGAAGATTATGTAAATAAAATAACAAAAGCTATTTCAAAAGAGAGTGCAAG
>KB227113.1_pt19 | contig 10952 bp, 7 predicted proteins | sample 524768 | NCBI WGS metagenome assembly AMQJ01 (sample SAMN00998488, study PRJNA167727) | sediment metagenome | isolation source: subsurface aquifer sediment | place: USA: Rifle, Colorado | collected Aug-2009
AACATATTGCGCTCTTAAATAAACATATGGATCATTACATTTTTTTCGTGATAATTTCCCTTTAAAATCATTGATTGTTTTATAGCCTTTATTATCCATCCATTCCTCTAATCGATTTACAATAGTTGTAATATGGCCAATTTTATTTTTATACAGTGTACTCACAACCTGAACGGTATCGGCACCAGCTAACAACATCTTAATAACATCATCCCCATCAAAGATTCCAGATGAGCTACAAATATCAGCTTTTACATTTCCATGCAACAATCCTGCGTACCGCAGTGGCAATCTATGATCTCCTTTATTACTTAAGTTAAAAGGGAACAATGGTTTTTCTTCATTAATATCGATTTCTGGTTCAAACAATTTATTAAACAGCACCAAACCATTAATTCCTGTCTTATCAACTTCGGAGATAAAATTAAGAAGTCCACTATAAAAGGGGCTTAATTTAACTGCAACAGGTATCTTAACCGCCTTTCTCACAGCTTTTATAATTTCTAATTTTCTTTTTTCAAGACTTTCACCTGTATCTTCGAAATGTTTAGGTGTTTTATACAAATTAATTTCTAAAGCATCCACCCCTGTTTCTTCTATTAACTTTGCATACTCAACCCATGTCTCTTCATAAATAGCATTAATACTGGCAATTAAAGGAACTGAAGTATTTTCCTTAATTTTTTTAAGTTGTAATAAAAAATCTTTCGGACCTGCATGTTTCATTTCAGGATAAATCTTGGTCATTTCAGCATGCCTGTCATTATATGCCTGCAAATCTTCATCTAAGTCGGCTGATTCAAAATTAACCTGTTCTTCGAATAAAGATTTATAAACAATTGCTCCAATACCAGCTTCTTCCATAGCTTTAACATTTCTAATGTCTAAAGCTAAATTTGATGAACCGGCAATAATAGGATTCTTCAATTTTAATCCCATATAGGTGGTACTTAAATCTGCCATACAATTCGGGGGTTTTAGTTTAACGTTTATTTCTTTAATATTTATAACAAGTATTTTAAATTTTAGTTCAAATCTTGTTTAATATTTTACCGGTTTTATTAAATAAAAAATAAACAGAAGCTAATTTAAATTTAAATGTAATTTGGGATTTCAAAAAATAAATATAAATTCATATTTATTTCTAAAACCTAAAAAATTAAAAAAATGAGAAAAAATTACCTTTTATTTATGATTTCCCTTTTTGTATTTACCTTTTGTTCAGATGAAGAACCTTCTCCATCTCCTACAGCAGAATTTTCATGCCCTGATAGAGAACTTACTTCACCTTGCACTATTTCGTTTATAGATTTATCTATACATGCAGATGAACTTTTATGGGACTTTGACGATGGACAAACATCAACGGAAGAAAACCCTTCTCATTTATTTAAAATTGGTGGGAATTATAATGTCAAATTAATTGCTAAAAATGATGTAGGACATGATGAGTTTACTAAACAGATTTTTATTAAACAATCAACTGCTTATCAAGTCAAAAACAACTCGTCTTTTAACCTAATATATGTAAGTTCATTTTATGACTCAAATAATTATATATTGGACCAACACCACCATGGAGATCTATCCATAAATGAAAGCAGCGATATATTTTCTACTGAAAGAGAAAATATAAGTGTTCTTTTTAAATTTAATATTAATGATGAATACTGGGCATTAACAGCAAATCCGTTTGTGATACAAACAAACTATTTAAATGTATTAATACTTAAAGATGATACTGAGATTATTCCCGTAACATTAAATTCTAAGAATAAAAATATTCTAGAAATAACAACAAATTCTAAAAAAGTCATATTAAAAGATATTATAAATAATTAATATTACTTAATCTAAACATTAAAAAACAAGTTATAATATAAATTGATTTTAAATAAGAAAAGCAGAACTATAAGTCCTGCTTTTCTTTATTTATTATTACTAAAGTTCTAGTTTGAAGCTAATTTTTTATAGTTATTATATCTCCATTTAGCATCATTTTCAGCTTGCCTAAATAATACATCAGCTTCAGCTGGGAACGATTTCTTCAATGAAGTGTAGCGTACTTCGCTCTTTAGGAAATCCTGAAATTTATCCCATTCTGGTTCTTTCGAATCTAGTTCAAATGGATTTTTACCTTCAGCCTCTAATAAAGGATTGAATCGGTAATTATGCCAGTATCCAGCCTCAACAGCTAATTTAGATTCCAATTGAGTTTTACCCATTCCTAATCTTAATCCGTGATTAATACAAGGCGCATAAGCAATGATCAATGATGGTCCCGGATAAGCTTCAGCTTCTTTAATAGCTTTAAAATACTGATTTTGGCTTGCTCCCATTGCAACCTGTGCAACGTAAACATATCCGTACGACATGGCCATCATACCCAAATCTTTTTTACGTGTTCGCATACCTGCAGCGGCAAATTTAGCAACAGCACCAATTGGAGTTGATTTAGATGCCTGACCTCCTGTATTTGAATAAACTTCCGTATCTAACACAAGAACGTTTACATCTTCACCAGATGCCAGAACATGATCTAATCCACCATATCCAATATCGTAAGCCCAACCATCACCCCCAAATATCCAGGTAGATTTTTTAATTAGATACTGCTCAAGAGCTAATATATCTTTTGCAATTGGGTTCTTTTCTTTTTTACATGCTTCAATAACTTTTTCAGATGCTACTCTCGATTCTTCTGCCTTAAACATGTTTTCAATCCACTCTTTAAATGCAGTTTGAGTATTAGCAGATACATCATTCATTGATGCATTCATTTTTTCTGCTATTCTTGATCTAAGTTTTTCAACACCAACATGCATACCTAATCCATATTCAGCATTGTCTTCAAATAATGAGTTTGCCCAGGCAGGACCTTTACCATCCTTATTTTCACAATAAGGAGTAGCTGGAGCAGAACCACCGTAAATTGAAGAACATCCTGTTGCATTTGCAACCATCATTCGATCTCCAAATAATTGTGTGATTGTTTTAATATAAGGAGTTTCTCCACAACCAGCGCAAGCACCGCTAAACTCAAATAAAGGTTGAGCAAACTGGCTATTTTTAACACTCTTATCTTTTTGTAAAACAGTGTCTTTATAACCAACCTTATTATGCATATAATCCCAACGTTCGTTTTCAACCAATTGAGTTTCCAAAGGTTTCATTACCAACGCTTTTGTTTTAGCAGGACAAACATCTTCGCAGTTTCCACAACCTGTACAATCCAGTGGACTTACCTGCATTCTGAACTTATATTCTTTTGTACCACCTGTTCCTGTAATAACCTCAGTACCTTTAGGAGCATTTGCCACTTCTTCTTCTGTTAATAAGAAAGGACGAATTACTGCGTGAGGACAAACATATGCACACTGATTACACTGAATACAATTTTCAGGAATCCATTCTGGCACCGTAACAGCAATACCACGTTTTTCATAAGCCGTAGTTCCTGCCGGGAAAGTACCATCTTCTCTTCCAACAAATGCACTTACAGGAAGATCATCCCCCTTTTGAGCATTGATAGGTTCAACAACATTCTTAATAAAATCAGGAATATTTCTATCGTCTTTTTTTGCTTTTATTTCAATATTTTTCCATTCAACGGGGATTTTGATTTCCTCAACATCACCACCACGATCAACAGCAGCTTTATTCATTTTAACAACATCTTCTCCTTTTCTGCCGTAAGACTTAACGATAGCTTTCTTCATTTGATCAACTGCTTGCTCGTAAGGAATTACATTTGATATTTTAAAGAATGCAGATTGTAATATTGTATTTGTTCTATTACCCAAACCAATGTCATCAGCAATCTTAGTTGCGTTTATTATGTAACATTTGATTTCTTTTTCAGCTAAAACTTTTTTCATTTCATCAGGGAAATGATTTTTGGTTTCTTCAGCATCCCAAATACTATTTAGTAAGAAAGTACCACCTTTTTTAATACCTCTTAACATATCATATTTATCTAAATATGAAGGAACGTGGCATGCAACGAAATCAGGTGTTCCAACTAAATAAGGCGAACGAATTTCTTTATCCCCAAAACGGAGGTGAGAAACTGTAATACCACCTGATTTTTTAGAATCGTATGCAAAATAAGCTTGTGCATATTTATCTGTTGAGTCACCAATAATTTTAATTGAGTTTTTATTTGCTCCAACTGTTCCGTCAGAACCTAAACCATAAAATTTACCTTCGAAAGTACCTTTTGGTACAACGCTGATTTCAGGTAATATTGGTAAGGATAAGAATTTAACATCATCAACAATACCTACAGTAAAATGATTTTTAGGTTCAGCCATAGCTAAATTATCATATACTGAAATAATGTGAGAAGGAGTTGTATCTTTTGAGCTTAATCCATATCGGCCTCCAATAACCATTGGCGCTTTCTCTTTTCCATAGAATAATTCTCTAATATCAAGATATAATGGTTCTCCGTTAGCTCCTGGTTCTTTCGTTCTATCTAAAACAGAAATACGTTTAACTGATTTTGGAAGAACTTTCATGAAATATTTCTCAGAAAATGGTCGATATAGATGAACTGAGATTAAACCAACTTTTTCACCTTTAGCTAATTTGTAATCAATTACTTCTTTAATAGTTGAAGTAATTGAACCCATTGCTACGATAATATTTTCAGCATCTTCAGGTCCATAATATGTAAATGGATGATATTCACGACCAGTTAATTTTGTAATTTCCTGCATATATGATTCAACTAAATCAGGAATTGGATCGTAGAATATATTTGCAGCTTCACGTGATTGGAAATAAATATCCGGATTCTGCGCTGTACCACGAGTAACAGGATGCTCTGGATTTAGTGCTCCATCTCTGAATTTCTGTAATGCTTCATAATCAAGTAACTTAGCCAGGTCCTCATTTTCAAAATATTCAACTTTTTGAATTTCATGAGAAGTTCTGAAACCATCAAAGAAATGCAAAAACGGAATTCTTGATTTTATTGATGCAAGATGAGCAATACCTGCAATGTCCATAATTTCCTGAACACTACCAGTTGCTAACATGGCAAAACCAGTGTGTCTTGTACTCATAACATCACTATGATCACCGAAAATTGAAAGAGCCTGAGCAGCTAAACTTCGTGCACTTACGTGAAAAACGCCTGGCAATAATTCACCAGAAATTTTATACATATTAGGAATCATTAATAATAAACCCTGTGAAGCTGTAAAAGTTGTAGTTAATGCACCCGCTTGCAATGAACCGTGAACAGCACCTGCTGCACCACCCTCCGACTGCATTTCAACTACCTTAACCTGATCTCCAAAGATATTTTTACGTCCGAAAGAGGCCCATTCATCAACATATTCTGCCATAGTTGAAGAAGGAGTAATCGGATAAATTGCTGCCACTTCACTAAACATATAAGCCACATGTGCTGCTGCATAGTTACCGTCGCAAGTTATAAATTTCTTGTTTTTTGACATTTCTAACTCCTTAATTTATTTATTAAAAGATAATTAACTTATTTTTTGGAACTACAAAAATATAACAAAAATCTTATTTATGATATTCTTATTATGTAAAATCCACTACTGAAGGACTTATTCATTTTAATTTCAAATAACTTCTTATCTCTCTAATACACAAATAAAAAATGCGGATACAAATCCGCATTTTGAATAATATGTGTTGTGAAACATTTAGTCATTCATCGAAATAATGAACTCTTCGTTTGTTTTTGTTTTTACTAATCGATCACGTAAAAATTCCATAGCTTCAACTGAATTCATATCTGTTAAATAGTTACGTAAAATCCATATCTTATGTAACATCCCTTGTTCAATTAATAAATCTTCACGACGTGTACTCGAAGCAGTAATATCAACAGCAGGGTAAATTCGCTTATTGGAAAGTTTACGATCAAGCTGAAGCTCCATATTTCCTGTACCTTTAAATTCTTCGAAAATAACTTCGTCCATTTTTGAACCGGTTTCGGTTAATGCAGTAGAAATTATAGTTAAAGAACCACCTTCTTCAATATTTCGAGCAGCACCAAAGAAACGTTTTGGCTTGTGCAATGCATTTGCATCAACACCACCTGACAATACTTTACCAGAGGCTGGAGAAACTGTATTATAAGCTCTTGCTAAACGGGTTATTGAATCTAATAAAATAACTACATCATGGCCACACTCAACCAATCTCTTTGCTTTTTCAAGAACTATATTTGCAACACGAACGTGTCTTTCAGCTGGTTCATCAAATGTTGATGAAATCACTTCTGCATTTACACTTCGTGCCATATCGGTAACTTCTTCAGGCCTTTCGTCAATTAAAAGAACGATCATGAATACTTCCGGATGATTTGCAGCAATAGCATTAGCTATATCTTTTAGTAATACAGTTTTACCTGTTTTTGGCTGAGCAACAATTAATCCACGTTGTCCTTTACCGATGGGAGTAAACATATCAATAATACGCGTTGATAGTTTATCATTCTGATTATTGTTTAAAGTAAACTTTTCTTCCGGAAACAATGGCGTTAGATAGTCGAAAGGAACTCTATCGCGGATATAATCAGGACTTCGTCCATTTATTTTTTCAACTTTAATTAAAGGGAAATATTTTTCTCCTTCTTTTGGAGGACGAATTGTGCCTTCAACAGTATCTCCGGTTTTTAAACCAAACAATTTAATTTGCGATTGAGATACATAAATATCATCAGGTGAATTTAAATAATTGTATTCCGAAGATCTTAAAAATCCATAACCATCGGGCATTATTTCTAAAACTCCCGAATTTGTAATTATCCCATCAAACTCATACGATTTATCATTTCGCTTTTCATGTGGTCTTTTATGAAAATTTTCTTTGTCGGGTCGGTGGAGAGTTTTCTTTTTAAACGTATCGCTTCTTTCAGAAGAATTTTTCTGCTCATGGTTAGTATTAAACTCATCAGTGCTAGCTTCAATGTGAGTTTCAGCTTTTTCTTCTTTAATTTCATTCATTGGTTTAGGAATCACCCTTTTTTCTTCTCTTTCAAATCTATCATGGGGAGATTTAGATTCTGTCTTTGGCGAAGAATTCAACGAATGTTTTGTTTTATCCAGAATACGTTTTCGAATGATAGGTTTTTTTTCTGTTTTTACTTCAGTTGTAGCATTTATTGCTTGTTGGTCAAGGATTTTGTAGATCAAATCCTGTTTTTTTAATGACTCAACTTTTTTAATTTGCAATTCTTTAGCTATTTCTCTTAAATCAGAAACTAGCTTCTTATTCAATTCAAGAATGTCGTACATTGTTTTATGTATATAGGAAATTAAATGATATAATAATATTTATTGAATATATTTCATTGATAAGTAAGTAAACTGATTGATTTTTACTGCAGGAGAATTATTTATCCTTTATGGAAAATCAATGCAATATTACAGATTTACTTAGAATTACCAAAAAAAGTTCGTGTTTTTTTTAAAAAAATCTGATAAATCACAATAATTACTTAAAATTAGTAATAAAAAATTTTATTGTAAAGATTTTTATTTACATATTTGAACTCAATTGAAACAATCATAAGGAAAACACCGTATTAATTAAGCTAACAGTCCAGGGGCCCCAAAATGAGACAGTTAAAAATCATTAAGCAGGTTACTAATCGAGAAACTGCCTCGTTAGATAAGTATCTTCACGAAATAGGGAAAGTTGATCTTTTATCGGCTGAAGAGGAAGTTGAATTGGCCCGAAAGGTTCGCAATGGTGACAATCAAGCACTTGAAAGACTAATAAAAGCGAACTTAAGATTTGTAGTATCTGTTTCAAAACAATATCAAAATCAAGGATTAAGCTTACCTGATCTTATTAATGAAGGAAATCTCGGATTAATAAAAGCAGCAAAACGATTTGATGAAACACGTGGTTTTAAATTTATTTCGTATGCGGTATGGTGGATCAGACAATCTATTCTTCAGGCTCTTGCAGAACAAGCCAGGATTGTTCGTTTACCCTTAAACAAAATTGGATCGATAAATAAAATTAATAAAGCTTTATCGGATTTAGAGCAAAAGTTTGAACGAGAACCCTCTGTTGAAGAGATTTCCAATGCTATTGAACTTGCCCCCAATGATATTAAAGAGGCCATGAGAAGTGCCGGTCGCCACGTGTCAATGGATGCACCACTTACTGATGGTGAAGATGGTGATATGTACGAGGTTCTTCTTAGCAAAGATAATCCCAGTCCGGATGGAACTTTACTAAACGATTCGTTAAGAAAAGAAATTGAAAGAGCCCTATCTTCTTTAACTGAACGAGAAGCAAATATTATTCGCTTATATTTTGGATTAAACGGAAAACATCCCTACACCCTTGAAGAAATTGGGGAAGAATTTAATTTAACTCGCGAAAGAGTAAGGCAAATAAAGGAAAAGGCAATAAAAAGATTAAAACATACAACACGCAGCAAAATATTAAAAACCTATCTAGGATAATTTTAAAGGAAGCCTCTCGGTTTCCTTTTTTTATTTATTTTTACAGTTTAAATAACAAGCAATAAGAATGGCACATTTAATTTCACCTTCTTTATTATCAGCAGATTTTGGAAATCTTCAGCGCGATATTGAGATGATTAACAAAAGTGAAGCTGATTGGTTTCATCTGGATATTATGGATGGAGTGTTTGTTCCAAACATTTCCTTTGGATTTCCGGTAATTAAATACATTAAAAAACATGCTAAAAAACCATTAGATGTTCATTTAATGATTGTTGATCCAGACAGATATATTGAAGACTTTTATAAAGCCGGTGCTGATATTTTAACTGTGCATTTTGAAGCATGTAATCATTTGCATCGTACCGTTCAGAATATTAAATCGAAAGGGATGAAAGCCGGAGTAAGTTTAAATCCACATACACCTGTTCACCTTTTAAAAGATATAATTGCCGATGTTGACCTGGTATTGATTATGTCTGTTAATCCGGGCTTTGGAGGTCAAAAGTTTATTCCAAACTCAATTGAAAAAATCAAAGAATTAAAAAAACTTATCCTTGAAAAAAATTCTAATTCATTAATTGAGATTGATGGCGGAGTTGATAATTCAAATGCTAAAATTCTGATTGATGCAGGATGTGATGTATTGGTTGTTGGCAATTATATTTTCAGTTCTGATAATCAAATCAATACAATTCAAAAATTAAAAAATATTTCCAAATAATTTCTTGATAAAAAATAAGCTGCCTAAAATCAGACAGCTTATTTCATTTTTATTTTTTAGTTTTATTTACTTAATATTTGAATCCTTTGAACTTGTAATATCCGAAGCTACAACCCCAGTTATAGGATTAAAATCAGTTTCATTAGCTGGCACATCCCAGTACGACATATAATTATAATTAAATGTAGCATTTGTATTTTTTGTACCATCATCAGCCCATACCCAACATCCAGTTCTTCCACCGCCAGCAGATACATCGTCAATTACTCCCCAACGTCTGGCATCATAAAATGCCAAACCTCTTGTATATAAGCCTATTCTTCTTTCTCTTCTTAGCTCTTCTTTTGCTTGAGCAAGTGTTAAACCTGTATTTGCGACATCAGCTAACTGAGCATTTTGATATTGTCTTACAGCGTCAATATGAGCAAGTCCACCATCAATATCACCACTATTAATTTTAGCTTCGGCAAGCATCAATTCATTTTCTTCATAACTAACTCCAACTGCATATTTGATTAATCCAAATTCTAAGGTAGAATAATCACCATCAGAAACTAAGGCCCACTCACTACCAAATTGAATTCCCCTGCTTCGTACATTAATCTCAGCTACAGTTTGTACAAAGTTCCTTGTAAATCGATCATCACCAGGTTTAAAATCCTGTACCATTCTTTCACTTACAAACATCCATCCATATTCAAATTCAGCAGCCATTGTAGATCCCGCTAATAAATCAGGATCATCTGAAACATAAAAATATGCGTCACCTTCTTGAATTCCAGCATCTGCTAAAGTTTGAACTGTATTCCAATCTGCAGGAGTCATATCAGCTACCCTAGTATTCACGAGTAAATTTCTTGCCTTATAGGAATTAATGGACCTTATCCACTCTTGAGGTGAAGGAAGTCCTCCATCATGCCAATAAGATGGCACGCAATTACCAAGTGTTGATGTATATGCACCTCCATCGGTCAATCCTTGAAGAATTACAATTGCTTCATCAAATAATCTATTTGCTTCTACAATCATACCATCGTGATCAACATAATTATCGCTAAGAACTCCATATTCATTAGCAATTAAACCATATTTATAAATTGATCCAATCCTAGAATAAGCAAAAGCTTTATTCCATAAACACCAAGCTTTAAGTGTGCTTCTTTTAGTTTCAGCATCGCCTGAAAATTCAGTAGTTTCAAGCTTATCAAGTATCATATTTGCCTGATTATTCATATAATACATAACTTGCCATTCTGGACGAAATGGATTATCCCACTGTTGTCCCCTAGTATTTCTACTAGTTAGCTCTTCTTCTTGTGATCCTCCTGCAACTCTTGTTCCATCATCAAGGTCAATCCAAGTATTTTGTTGAGCCCAACGCCATGAATAATTACCCCACGCTACATAAGTATTATCGCCCATAATTTCATGAAAGCCTTGCACTGTCCACCAAAATCTCCAATAGTCAGATGGCCAATGAATTCCTAAAGCAGCACCCATTACTCCATTTTCAGTTTCAAGAGTAATTAAAGTAGGTTCATTCTTGTTAATTACTTCTAAGTCCATTCCATCTTTACATGCAAAGAAGAATACCTGAGAAATAACAAATAGTATTAAATATATTATCTTTTTCATAGTATGTTATTTTAAGATATTAAAAATTAATTTTTAATGCAGCATTAAACGATTTGAAGTTTGGAAATGCATATTGATCAAGACCTCTTGTATATGTATCCGCATTACTTACTGAAGCTGCTTCAGGA
>KB223710.1_pt30 | contig 10942 bp, 15 predicted proteins | sample 524768 | NCBI WGS metagenome assembly AMQJ01 (sample SAMN00998488, study PRJNA167727) | sediment metagenome | isolation source: subsurface aquifer sediment | place: USA: Rifle, Colorado | collected Aug-2009
ACTTCCGAAACATTTTACGATGCTTTTCCGGAATCGGTAAACGAAACTCCGGTAAAATTGAACAAATTTCCTGCTGAGTTAAAACAAAAGTACGATCTTATTCTACTGGCTTATCAAGTATGGTATCTTTCGCCATCCATTCCCATAACAAGTTTTTTACTGTCGGATGATTTTCTGATATGTGCCGAAAACACACCCGTATTTTCTATAAATGGCTGTCGGAATATGTGGTACAAAGCCCACGATCGTATTTCTTATTTTATTGAAAAGGCGAAAGGAACACATATCGGACACCTTGTATTGTTTGATAAAGCCCAGAATTTGATAAGTGTTGTAACCATCATTTATTGGATGCTGAATGGGAAAAAAGATAATTATTTGGGCATTTTTCCAAAACCGGGCGTTTCTGATCAAGATATTCAACAAGCGGAAATTTTTGGAAAAATTCTTGTTGAACATTTTCCGGATCAACTGAATGAAGTACAGATAAAAATAGTGGAACAAGGCGGTGTAAGAGTGATTCCACACCTCATGAGTATGGAAAAGAAAGCCAAACGCCTTTTTCAAATTTGGGCTAAATTTGTTCGTAGAAAAGGAGAGGCAGGCAATCCGAAACGGCAATTTCGTTTAAAGCTTTTCAAATATTATTTGCTCTTTATGATCTATTTTGTTTCCACAATTGCTATGCTGTTATTTTATCTTTTTTATCCGGTCAATTATAAAAAAATTAGAGCTAATATCAAGCATTATCAAGGAATTTAAAAAAATATGGTGTCAACAAATTGCTTTCAATGTTAATAAATCGTTGATTACTTCCAATGAATAAGTAATCATTTCGTTACAAATTAATATATTTGTTCTCTATAATTAACAATCACATAGTGGGAAACGTTTACATTACTGCATTATCTAAATTTCTACCCAATCAAGCAGTTCCAAACAGCGAATTGGAAGACTATTTAGGCTATATAGGAGGAATTCCATCAAAATCAAAATCAATAATTTTAAGAAACAACAAGATTCATACGCGCTACTATGCCATCAATAAAGATGGAAGCAGCACACATTCAAATGCCGAACTTACAGCAGAAGCAATTCGTGGCTTGGCCAATGGGAATTTTCAATTGGCCGATATGGAAGTATTGGCCGGTGGAACAACTTCGCCCGATCAAATGATTCCTTCGCACATCAGCATGGTTCAAGGCGAGCTGGGCATAAAACCAATCGAAATTCTTTCCGCTGCCGGGAGTTGCAATGCCGGTATGCAAGCCTTGAAATATGGATACCTTTCGGTACTTTCGGGAAATTCGAAAAATGCTGTTTGTTCGGGTTCCGAAAAATTATCGACCTGGATGCATGCGCGAAATTTTAAGAAAGAAGCAGATCGATTGGTTGAACTGGAAGAAAATCCAATCGTCGGTTTCGAGAAAGATTTTTTGCGCTGGATGTTGTCGGATGGAGCCGGAGCAGCCTTGTTGGAAAACAAACCCAATGCAAAAGGGCTATCCTTGCAAATTGATTGGATTGAGTTCAAATCTTATGCAAACGAACTCAAAACTTGTATGTATGCCGGTTCTGATAAATTGGAAGATGGCAATACCGTTCCATGGCGCGATTTATCTCCGGATGAGCAGGCCGAAAAATCGATCTTTTCGTTGAAACAAGATGTAAAAATTCTAGGCGAAAATATTATTGAAAAAGGCAATGAGTTTATGCTCGAAGTGATGGAAAAACATCAGTTTGGTCCAAGCGATTTCGATTATTTCTTGCCTCATTTGTCGTCAGAATATTTCCGCTCTCGAATAGTTGAAATAACACGAAAAACAAATATCGAAATTGCTGTCGAGAAGTGGTTTACCAATCTCGATCGTGTAGGAAATGTGGGTGCTGCGTCTATCTATCTCATGTTGGAAGAATTGTTTCATTCGGGAAGACTAAAAAAAGGCGAAAAGCTTTTCTTGATGGTTCCCGAATCGGCGCGATTTTCCTATGCGTTTAGTATGTTAACAGTTGTTTGATAAAAATGAATAATCCTTTTGGAATGCTAGTTTATTAATGATTACCTTTAAAATAAAATAAAATCTGTTGTATCCACAATTAATTAATTAAAACACTGGAGGTTAAAATGAAAAAAAATGGTTTAATTCTTGTCTTTTTTTTCTTTCTATTTACGGCTATGAGTCATCCACCCAAAAGTTTAAGTTTAAAATTCGACCTGAAAACGCAAGAATTGCAGGTAAATATTGAACATGGAGTTTCAGATGTTGCCGATCATTATATAAGCAATGTAGTGGTGATGGTAAATGGCAAAGAAGCACTCAATCAGAATTATACAAATCAAAAAAACAAGAAAGGCGAAGATTTTGTTTATAAGCTCGAAAATATCAAAAAAGACGACTTAATAGAAGTAACAACAACTTGTGTTAAATGGGGTAAGAAATCCCAAACATTAACCGTTGAATAAATGCTCGTATCGCCAAATGAAATAGCAAACTACCTGCCTCAGCGTCCACCCATGATATTCGTTGATGCGCTCTTGGAATGCACAAGCAGCTTTTATGTTTCAAGCTTTTCTCCTCAAAAAGACACACTCTTTTGCAAAGATGGGTTTTTTGAAGAGTCGGGGATAATCGAAAATATGGCTCAAACGGCCGCTTTGGGCGTAGGCTACTATGCAATTCAAAATATTAATACGGTTCCACTGGGTTTTATTGGTGCAATAAAAAATCTATCGATCTACCAACGGCCAAAGACGAATCACACTATTTCAACAAAAATAAGCGTTCTGCATACGGTTTTGAATGCAAGTTTGGTGAAAGCAGAAGTTTTTTTCGATGAAAAATTGATGGCAGAAGGTGAATTTAAAATATTCATTAACCCATTGAAATAAAATGAATTATGAAAAAAAACGAAGTCCCGCAAGACGATGCCAATATGTTGGAAGGAAAATTTAAAGAGCCTTGTTATGCATTGGATGAAAATGGAAAATACACCACCGTTGGAAGCGTTGGTTGGGAAGCCAAAAATATAATTATGCAAGATGCCTGGGACGAAGTTGGTCATCGCATCGAGAAAGTAAAACAACAAGTAATCAACGGAAATTTGAGTCCAATTGCCTATTATATGGAGAAAAATTTGATGGACGTTAAAATATTGGCGGCCTACATGGGTTTGTGGCGCTGGACTGTAAAAAGACACTTAAAAATGAAACATTTTGATAAATTGAGCCATGTCCTTCTGGCAAAATATGCAGAAACTTTTGATATAGAACTAACATTACTCAAAAACAAGGAACTAAACTAAATGAATATAAACTTTGAGCATAAACAAGCTGCACATTGCGAAAATGGAGTTACTTCCAATCTTTTTAAACATTATGGATTGAGCCTGAGCGAGCCCATGATTTTTGGAATTGGCTCTGGTTTGTTTTTTGCATATCTGCCTTTCCTAAAGGTAAATCATATTCCTGTGACTACTTTCAGGCCGTTGCCCGGACTTATTTTTAAGCGCGCAGCAAAACGATTGGGATTCGAAATCAAAAGAAAACGCTTTTCCAATCCCGATAAAGCAATGCTTGAATTGGACAAAAAATTGGAACAAGGAATTCCGGTTGGAATGCTGGTAGGCGTTTATCATCTTACTTATTTCCCAAAACCATACCGCTTTCATTTTAATGCCCACAATCTGGTCGTTTATGGCAAAGAAGATGGAAACTATTTAATTAGCGATCCAATCATGGAAACGCCAACAAGCTTAACATATAAAGAGCTTCGCAGAGTTCGTTATGCACGAGGCGTTTTTGCACCAAAAGGTCATATGTATTGGGCCGAAAAATTGCCCGAAAAAATCAATCTGAACGAAGCCATTGTAAGAGGAATAGTCCAAACGGCTAAAGCTATGCTTACGATTCCTTTTCCCATGTTTGGTATCAAAGGAATTAGATATTTGGCCGGACAAGTGCGGAAATATCCCAAAAAATTGGGTGAAAACATGGCAGCACAATACCTCGGACAAATTGTGCGCTCTCAAGAAGAAATTGGTACCGGCGGCGCTGGATTTCGATTTATGTTTGCCGCATTTTTGCAAGAATCGTCCGGAATTCTAAAACAACAAAGCTTGCACGACTTGGCAATGGAAATGACTGCAATTGGAGATTTATGGCGCGAGTTTGCGGTTGAAACAGCACGTATTGTCAAAAAACGATCTACACTCGAAAATCCATACGATGGAGTAGCCGACTTGCTTTTGGTTATTGCCGAAAGAGAAAAAAAAGTATTTCAAGAATTAAGAAAAATAAAGAATACCAATCCATGAGCAAATTAAGCGAGTCTATAGAGATTGCGGTTCGTTTTAGCGAAGTTGATAGCTTGCGAATTGTTTGGCATGGCCATTATGTAAAATACCTCGAAGAAGCCCGCGAAGCTTTTGGAAGGCGTTATGGTTTGGGCTATTGCGACGTTGAAAAAGCAGGCTTTGCAACGCCAATCGTAAAAATCGACATCGATTACAAACGCCAGTTGCGCTATAGCGATACCGCGCTTGTGGAGGCTGTTTATGTCGATTCGGCCGCGGCCAAATTAATTTTTGATTATGTGATCCGACTTAAATCAACAGGCGAAATGATCGCTACAGCACGAACGGTTCAGGTTTTTCTTTTCCTAGATTCGCGCGAACTTTCGCTTAATATCCCGGATTTTGTATTGGAATGGAAGAAGAAATACAATTATATTTAAACCCATGAAAGAAGTTTTTGTACATGGAAGTTATCTTATTAGCTCGCTTGGGTTTGGCATCCAGGAGAATATGGATAAATTGTACGGTGCTCAAAGCGGAAGTGCACTCATTCATGATCATAAATATTATCCCGAAGCATTTTTTGGTTCCAAAATCGATCATCTTCGTTTTGCAAATGAATTTGAAAATCAATTTCCAAATCTTTTAACTGAATATACTTTTTTCGAAAAATTACTGTTGTTTGTCGTTCAGAAAAGCATTCAAAATTTGCACTTTTCAATCGATTTAAAAAATACTTTGGTCATCATCTCTTCTACCAAAGGAAATATTGATTTATTGGCAGAAACAGAACGAGGTAAATGGGAAAACGAGCGGGTTTTTCTGTGGAAATCAGCCGAATACATTCAAGAGTTTTTCAAACTTGAGAACAAAGTCTTGGTCATTTCGAATGCATGCATCAGCGGTGTCGAAGCTATTTCGGTTGGCAGCAGATTGATCCGAACAGGAAAATTTAAAAACGTGATTGTTGCCGGCGCCGATATTCTCTCTGAGTTTGTTGTTTCCGGTTTTCAATCTTTTCAATCATTGAGTCTCGAACAATGTAAACCTTTTGATAGCGAAAGAAGCGGATTGAATTTGGGCGAAGCTGCTGCAGCGCTGGTTTTGTCGTGCAGCGAAAATACTTCTCCTATTCAAGTATTAGGTTCGGCCACAAGCAACGATGCAAACCACATTTCAGGACCTTCGCGAAATGGCGACGGATTGTTTTTGGCTATCCAGTCTGCGCTAGACGAATCCAAAATTACTGCCGACAAAGTAGATCTTATTTCCGCCCATGGCACTGCCACAGATTACAACGACGAAATGGAAAGTAAAGCATTGAGTTTAGCCAATTTAGAAAGCGTTCCGGTGAACAGTTTGAAGGGTTTTTGGGGACATACGCTTGGAGCAGCAGGCTTGATAGAATCAATAGTTTCCATTGAGTCAATGAAAGAAAACAAATTGATAAAAACACTTGGCTACGAAAATCATGGCGTTTCAAAAAATATTTCTGTCGTATCGCAGAGCAAAACCCACAAAATAGATACTTTTTTGAAAACGGCCTCCGGTTTTGGTGGAACAAATGCGGCTATCATTTTTCAAAAACACAAACAGCATGACTAAAATTGTGAAACATATCTTCTTTAGCCAAAACAAATTGTTTGTTGATTTCGAAAAGCAATTTAGTTTCGATGACAATTTAAATTTTGGAACAAGCTTTAAAAGCCTATACAAGGAGCTAAAGTTGGATTATCCTAAATATTTTAAGATGGACAGCCTCAGTAAGTTGGGCTTTCTTGCGGCCGAAGTTTTGCTCCACAATTGTAAACTGAACGAGCAGCACCTTGCTGAAAAAGTAGGAATCGTTATCGGAAATTCGTCATCCACTTTATTGATGGATACAAAACACCAAGAAACGCTCAACAACAAAGCGGCCTATTTCCCAAGTCCGGCCAACTTTGTTTATACACTCCCAAATATCCTAACGGGCGAAATTTGTATTCGACACAAGATTCAAGGCGAAAATGCAATGTTTATTTCTAGTAAATTTGATGCAGAAATGATTGCAACTTACGTGGAAATACTGTTCGACGACAAGAAAATAACGGCCTGTTTGGCAGGATATATCGAAATTAATCAAGAAAGCTATGAAGCATTTTTAGTACTTATTGATAATTCGAATCAAGAACCAACAATCGAAAAGCAACTTATAGATATTTATTCAAAATACAAAAACACAACAAACTCATGGAAAAATTAATTCAGGAATTAAAACAAGAAATTATCGAAGCCTTAAATTTGGAAGATATGCAACCCGATGATATCGACGAATCAGAACCTCTCTTTGGAAATGGTTTGGGTTTAGACTCCATCGATGCGTTAGAACTGATTGTTTTATTAGAAAAAAACTACGGAATCAAAATAGAAAATCCTAAAGACGGGAAAACAATTTTTTATTCTGTTAAAACAATGGCCGAATACATTCAAGCGCACCAAAAGAAATAGCAAATTAAATGGCTGATCGAATCGCAATTACCGGAATTGGGGTAGTTTCTGCTTTGGGAATCGGAGTAGAGCAGAATCTTCGTGCTTTGCTAAGTGGAAAATCGGGTATAAAAACCATTCAAATTCTCGATACAATCCACAAAGCCGATTTGCCCGCAGGCGAAATTTCGCTTACCGATGAACAATTGGCCGAATTTTTGGGCTTCTCGCTGAACAAAAACTGGACAAGGACCACATTATTGGGTCTTCTTGCCGCAAAGGAAGCCTATTTTCAAGCGCGATTGAATGAAGATTCTAAAAGCAAAAAAGGAATAGTTTCGGCCACTACTGTAGCCGGAATGCGCAAAAGTGAGCAATATTATGCTGATTTTATTCTGAATGGAAGTGGCGAAGATTTTATTGGAACTCACGATGCAGGCGATAGTACCGAAAAATTGGCCGACTATCTTGATATTCACGACTATCTCACCACCATTTCTACCGCTTGCTCCTCTTCAGTAAATTCTATCATGCTGGGTGCACGTTTGTTGAAAAATGGAATCGTTGATAAGGTTTTAGTTGGAGGTACAGATGCTCTTTCCAAATTTACTTTGAACGGATTCAATAGTTTGATGATTTTGGATAAGCAAGCCTGCCGCTCGTTTGACGAAACACGTGCAGGTTTGAATCTTGGTGAAGGAGCTGCTTATTTGGTTTTAGAACGCGAAACAGAAATAGGAGAGAAGCCTATCTTGGGTTTTGTGAAAGGTTTTGCAAACGCCAACGATGCCTATCATCAAACCGCCTCTTCACCCGAAGGAAAAGGAGCTGCTTTGGCTATGACGCGAGCATTAAAAATGGCCAATCTAAATCCTGAACAAATTGATTATATAAATGGACACGGCACAGCAACACTTAACAATGATTTGTCCGAAGGATTGGCCATTCAAGAAGTTTTTGGTTCGAATATTCCCATGGTAAGTTCTACAAAACCTTTTACTGGCCACACACTTGGTGCTGCTGGTGCAATCGAAGCTGTTTTTTGTGTGATGGCCATGAACAATGGAATTGTTTATCCCAACTTGAACTTTCAAACTCAGATGAAAGAACTGAATTTTCAGCCCATCAAAGAACTTGTTCGTGATGTGGATTTGAAATATGTATTATCCAATTCGTTTGGTTTTGGAGGAAACAATTCTTCCATCATTTTCTCAAAACAGTAATATATGGCTGTCTATATCAATGGAATAGGAGCAATATCTCCGCAGGAAACGAAAAATAGCAATTCTTTTCTGGAGAATATATTAGAATATTCAGATGCCTATTTGCCTATTTCTGAACCCAATTATAAAGACTACATCGACCCAAAAGATTTGCGGAGGATGAGTAAAATTATCCGCAATGGAATTATTGCCGCCCGAATCAGTTTGGACGACAGTGGTTTGAAAATGCCTGAAGCAATTATTACCGGCACTGGATTGGGTTGCGCTATTGATACTGAGAAATTTTTGATAAGCATTGCAGAAAACAAAGAAACATTGCTTACCCCAACAAATTTTATTCAATCAACACACAATACCATCGGCGGAAGCATTGCCATTGGATTGGGCTGTCATGAGTACAATATGACTTATGTCCATCGCGGATTTTCTTTCGAAACCGCCTTGCACGATGCCATGATGATGCTGGAAGCAGATGAAATTCAAAATGCTTTGGTGGGTGGTTTCGACGAAATGACTGATAATCATATCATTTTGCTAAAATCCAGTGGCGACTATCAAAAAAACGGATTCTCCAACCTCCAACTGAAACATGCTTCTTATAGTGGAACCATTGCCGGACAAGGAGCCAGTTTTTTTGTGCTCGAAAAAGAAAAAAAATCGACCAGCTACGCTCAATTGTTGGATATGAAAATGCTCTACAAACCAAAATCGAAGCTGCAAATTGAAGAAGCCATTCTTACTTTTTTGTCAAAAAATAATTTGAATGCAGAAGATATTGATTTGCTTTTGATGGGCTACAATGGTATCAATGCAGAAACAAGACTTTACGATGCAATCGCTCATAAATTATTTTCCGACAAGCCAATAGCTTGGTTCAAACATTTATGCGGCGAATATTATACTGCCGCAGCATTTGGGACGTGGGTTGCAGCGCAAATTTTGCAAAAACAGCAATTGCCCGAAAGCATTCTTTACAAAGGAAAAAACCTAAAAAATATAAATACCATCCTGCTTTACAATCAGTTTCAGCAAGAGGAGCATAGTTTAATTTTGTTTTCAAAGTGTTGAATTATCGAAACATAGGACTTTTGTTTCTGGTGAGCGAATTTTTTCTCGTCGTTTTCACTAGTTTGCAATGGGTTTCTGTTCTTTTTCTAATTTTTCCATTGATCGTCTTCCTTGTTTTCTTGGTTTATGGCTCCACTGTTATTCAATCAAATTTTTATTTTGAATCGCACAATTCACTTACGAATCCGAAAGCCGTGCTACTCACTTTCGACGATGGCCCCAATCCAATAATAACGCCTCAAATTCTAGAACTCCTGAAAAAAAACAATCGGAAAGCTGTGTTTTTTCTGATTGGAGAAAAAGCGCAAAAATATCCGGATCTGGTAGCTAAAATAGCAGAATCAGGACATACTATTGGAAATCATTCGTTTAGTCATAGCTATTTTTTCGATTTGAAATCCCCTAGAAAAATGATTGACGAGATTCGCTTAACTTCTGAACTACTCGAAAAGCATAGCGAAAAAAAAATCGTTTTGTTCAGGCCGCCTTTTGGTGTTACAAATCCAAATCTACGAAAAGCACTCTCTATCACTGGATTGAAAAGTATTGGATGGTCGTTTCGCAGTTTTGATACCGGAAATAAACCGGCCGAAAAAATTGTATCCAAAATAAAAAGACAAATAAAAGGAGGGGAGATTCTCTTGTTTCACGACAACAGACCTAAATCTTTTGAAGTACTCCAATTGGCGATGCCTTTTTTGAATAATTTTGAACAAGGAGAAGTGGCCCATGCACAGAATATATAAATTGGTTTTTGTTTTCATCCTTTCCCTTTTTGCCTATGCAGGTTATACGCAAAATGCTGTTTTACGAATCAGCATTCAGAACATCGAATTGTTGAAAGGGCGTTTGTTTGTTTCACTTACCGCCGATTCTTCGAATTTTGCCAAATTCAATTCCTCAAAATTGCAGTACATCACCATCCTAGATGTTAAAAACTCCAATGAAGAAGTGGTTTTCAATTCTTTGAAATCGGGCTGGTATGCCATCGCTGTTTTTCAAGATTTGAATGGCAACGATACGCTCGATACGAAAAAATTTGGAATTCCCGAGGAGCCATTTGGCTTTTCGCGCAATGCACTAGCTAAATATCGTCCGCCATATTTTAAAATGGCACGATTTTTTGTGAAAGAAAATGAAAACAATCAACAAAGCATTCTATTAATTTATCGTAAACCTAAAAATGGTCAAATCAAGAATTCAAATGAAAAATAAACCTACCTATCTATTTGTGTTTTTAATGCTTTTCTCTCTAACGGGCTTTGCGCAATCCAGAACAAAAATAAAGGCGGAAGAATTGGACAAAATTACTCAGTTTTTAAGTCTGGCAACTCAAGACATTGCGAGCATTCAGGCCGATTTTGTTCAGGAAAAGGCCATTAGTTTTATGGAAGATATATTAAAAGCGGAAGGTAAATTTTGGTTTTCGTCACCCGACAAAATTCGCTGGGAATACCTGAAACCTTATCCTTATTTGGTTATTATGAACAATGGGAAAATGAGCGTAACCGACGAGGGAGATTCCTACTCTATGGATATGCGCTCGAATCAAATTTTTCAACAGATGAATGCATTGATTACGGCCAGTATTCAAGGTCAATTGCTAACAAATAAGCTCGATTATAGAAAAGAATTTTTCATTGAAAAAGAATTTTATGTGGTTTGTTTTTATCCGAATAATCAACAAATGAAGGATTATTTGTCGGCAATTGAACTGTATTTTTCTAAAGAAAACGGGAAAGTGAATGCTCTAAAAATGCTGGAAGCAGCCGGCGACTACACGCTTATCCGATTTTTCAACCGCATTGAAAACCGAAAATTGGATGCTTTCCTGTTTAGCGCAGCTAAAAATATGAATTAGAAATCGCGTTTCGGCATTTAATTATTTGATT
>KB225169.1_pt8 | contig 10942 bp, 13 predicted proteins | sample 524768 | NCBI WGS metagenome assembly AMQJ01 (sample SAMN00998488, study PRJNA167727) | sediment metagenome | isolation source: subsurface aquifer sediment | place: USA: Rifle, Colorado | collected Aug-2009
GTCGATCTAAAACGCCAGCAGCAGGTCTTAATCTGCCTACTCAAAGAAATGACCAGCGACGTTTACGGGCCTGCCATTGACAAACAGATGTGGGTAAAAATGCTTCAGGCTGCCGGCATGGACGAACCAGCCATGATGAAATGGCACGCAGAATTTGAATCCCGATCTCCAGAAGCCCACCATGACTTTTTGCTGTCATTAGGAATATCGGAGATAGAGGCAAAGGATATTCGGTATCGATCTCGGAGGTTCATAAACAATTGCCAGTAAAGGCGTTGACTATTTTTGTTATTGAATACGGCTTTCAGATAGGCTTGAGCGTGCCTGTATACCATCATTGAACTCTCCATGAAAAATCGAATCGGTAGGAATTGAAAATGGGCGATACCTTTAATATTGCTCACCTGTTTGATAATTTAAAGAGTGAGGTCTTTTTGTTCATTGTCACGGAATTGCCAACAGAACATTAGAAGCCTTGATAATCGCACGCACCTCATCCTCAACTTTAAAGCTAAGTCTTTTCACTGAGTTACTGGTAAGAATCGAAGTAACCGTATTACCGCCGTCAAGCTCAACCGTTACCTCATCATTGACCTTACCCGGGACAATTCTACTGATCGGCCCGCATAGGATGTTACTTGCAGAAATGGTGTCGGGTTCTATTTCATGACTGAGAAGCACATCGGTAGCCTTGACAATGGCAAGGACCTCTTTTTCCTGCGCCAATTCTAACCTTTCCACCGAACTGTTTGTGATAACTGCAACAATGGTGTCCCTGCCCTTCAACCTCACCGTAACCACAGAATTAACAACCCCAGTATCAATGGCCTTGATATTGCCGAGCCACACATTACGCGCACTGATCCTCATCTCCATTCCCTTCAATGTTTTCAACATTGAAAAAGCTTCTTCAGGTGTCTCTTTAAACAGACCAAATAGTTTCCCAATATCCCTCTGAAACATCCTTGCCCGAGCAAGGAAAACTTTTCCTTCTTCAGTCAACTCAGTACCGCCACCACCACTGCCGCCTGTCTTTTTTTTTACCAGCGGGATTGCAGAAAGGTTATTCAAAGATTCGATCCTCTCCCATGCTCCCTTATAGCTCGTACCAACGGCTTTAGCGGCCTGATTGATGGAACCGTTTTCAGAAATGGCCTCCAGCATTAAAATAACCGGATCTTCTTCAACAGAACCAGTCCTCGCTTTTTGCAGCAATGATGCTGCCGATATATCTGATGTAATTTTCTTCAAGAAACTTTGCGCTCACTTTGTATTGATTATTATCTTTAATCATTCGTTATTCATAATTCGAATAATGGTATGCCACATCAATGCCTGCTGTAAAGACAAAAGATAAAACAAATGAAAGCTTTTGTTAAAAGCAGGATTGAAAGTGTCTAACGTATCTTCTATATATGCTTACCACAATCAATATATGGGTAATCCTTTTCTATAACAGCCATGGGCCGACCTGGCATATCGTCTTCTATGCTTCGACCAACAACAAAGATAGAAAAAATTCAATAACTTATTGAGCTCTTTCATATAAAATGAGAAGGATTCTGCGTTAAATTTAGCCCCACCTGGGACTTGTCATTCAATTTTACTCCGCAAAAAATCTACCCTTTACCTTTAGCAATAATAACCGCCAGATCGTTTACCAAAAAGCTCAACCATCAAATATACAAATAATAATATAAATTCAATACGTTATTCTATTTTCGAACAACCGATTTTACTTGATTTATTGTTTTTTAGATGTATACTTTTTCCATGCTGAGAACGCAGTTGGTTTCAGTGAATTGAATTTATAACTAAGGAGGGTTACATGGCTCTGAGTGCAAGAAACATTCTGAAGGGAAAAGTGAAAGAAGTTAAAAAAGGCATGGTTATGGCCGAAGTTGTTGTCGAGGTCGCACCCGGCGTTGAGATTGTTTCATCTATCACCACAAGTTCTGTAGAGAAACTCGGGTTGGATGCAGGCAAATCCGCTAACGTAGTTATCAAAGCAACTAGTGTAATGCTTGACGCTTAATTGGTTTAACGGGACATCCATATTCTGAGAATATAGCAAGTATTCATAAAATATGAGATAAATTTTTTTTAGAATATGCTGGAGAAAAGGCGTTTGGATTGCTGTCTATGGAAAGCAATTTAACCGCCTTTTTTATTCTGTTTTTTGCAACAGGAATTTTCGATCGGAGTACAAGGCAGAATTATCTGCGGAATTTTCGATAATCAATATCCAGTTTATCCATCCGTAACCGCAAGGTATGGCGTGTGATGCCAAGTTCCCTTGCCGTGTGCGTCATGTTCCCCTGGTTCGTCTTTAAGGCATCCACGATCATTTCGTGGGCCACTGCATCAAGTTTGGCCTGCAGGCCGATCTTGACACAAGTACCGGAGGCTTTTGCCGTCTGCAGGGACGGCGGCAGATTAAAGGCCTGAATCACATGCTCATCGGCCAGAATGGCGGCGCGCTCAATCACATTCTCAAGCTCCCTTACGTTTCCGGGCCAGTGATAGCTCATGAGCATATCCAGTGCCGGTGTTGTAATCCTCTTGATCTCCTTATCATTGTCCCTGGCAAACCGGGCAGCAAAGTGATCGGCCAGAGTGATGACATCGCTGCCCCGTTCACGCAGCGGCGGTATCATGATGGGGAAAACGTTCAGGCGATAATATAAATCCTTCCGGAAGCTGCCTTGATCCGACATGACTGCCAGGTCTTTATTGGTTGCGGTAATGATTCGAATATCCACCTTAATGGACCGGTTGCCACCGACACGTTCAAAGGCGCGCTCCTGCAGGACGCGCAAAAGTTTGGTCTGCATGGTCAAGGATAATTCACCGATTTCATCCAGAAAGATCGTTCCCCCGTCAGCTTCCTCGAAACGGCCGATACGTTGGGTGCTTGCACCTGTAAACGATCCTTTTTCATGCCCGAACAACTCACTTTCGATCAGGGTTTCCGGCAATGCCGCACAGTTGAACTTGATGAACGGACCGCTGGCCTGGGGGCTGGCATAATGGATCGCACTGGCAACCAGCTCCTTGCCCACCCCGCTTTCCCCGAGAATCAGAACCGTTGTCTTTGTCTGGGCAATCCGCTTGATCATCGCATGGATCTCACGCATTGGCTTGGAGTCGCCAATGATATTATCCGGCCGGTATTTCTTTTCCAGGGCATCCTGCAACCGCTTATTTTCACTAAGCCAATAGGTGCGCTCCTCATTTTCAAGCAAAAACAATTCAGTTGCATGGGCCGTCATGGTGGCAATGATGGTCAGGACTTCAAGAACACGATTGAGAAACACCTGGGACGCAGAATTGACTTCCGTGCTAATTGTCCCAAGAACCTTTTTGCCGCGGGTGATGGGTACGCAAATAAACGAAAGTCGTGTGTTATCCTCTTCAGACATGCTTTTGGTTCGGTTGAGAAATTTGGGCTCATTACCGATTTCCGGAATGATAACGGCTTTGCCGGTTTCAACAACCTGGCCGGTAATCCCCTCGCCAAGGGAATAAATACCCCGCTGCTCCTCCTCAACGGTCAGACCGATGCTTTTGTGGATAAAAATTTTACCGGTTTTACGACTGTATAAGGTCACCATCCCACGGACAACCTCCAGGTTACGTTCCATAATAATGAGCAGGACATCCATGGCCTGGGATAGATTTTCGCTTTTGTCAAGAACCTTGCTCAACTCGAAAAGAGGGGGTAACGCCTTGACCCGGCATACCTCTTTTGCCACAAATCTGCTGTTGGATTTTTTGGATTGCATTGTGGTGTTCATTTAGTTACCGGTCCTGGTTTAAATTCAGCTTTCGTAACATCCTCGGCCGCCGCCGCCGCATACGCCACTTGTACAACGGATCCCGGATTTTTGCGTCCGGCTTGTCGGCCGGGCAAGAACTTCAGGTCTGGCCATGGAATTCAAATTACCGTTGGTGGCGATCAAACCCAGAGCCTCGACGATCGACCCTTCTATGATATACACCATGATTGCCTTATTCACCAATATTTTGAAGGCGGCTTCTCCAATTCGGGGAACCAGCAGCCACCCGCAATCCGACAAAATCTTCCCAAGTTCCATCCACCGGCCAAGCCCTTTGCCGGGTAATGGAATATCTCGCTGTTCCACAAGTTCCGCACAAGGGGCATCTGCCCGGTAAATAAAAAGCGACAGGGCCTGGCCCAGGGGTTGATCAATGCTTTTCCCATCTGTTGAGGCAATGGCAACATATGGGCGGGCCGGGTTATAATCGCGGCAGATCAGTTCTTCGGACATATGCAACTCTTTCATAGTCATTCCTTCCTTTCAAATTAAATCTCCGTAATCTTCAAAATTAAACCTGTCTTTTGGGTTAAGGCATCAAGCCAATTTCAATTTAAGTTAGCAGTAATTATGCCAGAAAAATTTAGACTGGCACCGGATCGTTTTGTTTTCATTAAACCCGGAAATCCTGCCATTTTTCAGGGCCTTTCGCCGGACAACATTCTGCAGACAATTAAAATCACATATCCGGTTTTTGGCTTGAACTGTCCCGAATCGCACAAAATGCGAGAAAATGCGAGAAACGGGACAGCAATTTTCAGGATTCTGGTTTTAAAAAATCAAAAATCCACATTTAATTTCAAAAAGTACCTTAAATATCAATATGTTAAATATATGGCACAGCAATTGCTAAACACTCCATATAGGAAAGCCGCATAGGGCCTTTCCATCCTTCAAATCATTTAGGACAGGAGTAATCACCATGGCTACAAGAAAAATCGCTTTTTACGGAAAAGGCGGCATCGGCAAATCCACCACACAGCAGAATACCGCTGCAGCAATGGCGTATTTTTATGACAAAAAGATATTTATCCATGGGTGTGATCCCAAGGCGGATTGCACCCGTCTGATCCTGGGCGGCAAACCCCAGGAAACCCTTATGGACATGCTGCGTGAAAAAGGTGCGGAAAAAATCACCAACGAGGCGGTGATAAAAAAAGGATTTCATGGCATCCAGTGCGTGGAATCCGGTGGCCCGGAACCAGGCGTGGGCTGTGCCGGACGCGGTATCATCACGGCCATCAATCTTATGGAAGAAAACGGTGCCTACACGGAAGATCTGGATTTTATCTTTTTCGATGTTCTGGGTGACGTTGTCTGCGGCGGTTTTGCCATGCCGATTCGCGACGGTAAGGCCCAGGAAGTCTATATTGTCGCCTCGGGTGAAATGATGGCTGTTTATGCGGCAAACAACATCTGCCGGGGCCTGCTTAAATATGCCAAGCAGAGCGGCGTGCGCCTGGGCGGTGTTATCTGCAACAGCCGTAATGTTGACCGGGAACTTGATCTTATGGGTGAATTCACCGAGGCCATCGGCACGCAGATGATCCACTATGTGCCACGTGACAATGTGGTTCAGCGTGCCGAGTTCAATAAAAAGACGGTGGTTGATTATAACGCCCAGGAAAACCAGGCCAGGGAGTATGGAGAACTGGCCCGCAAAATCATTGAAAATGAAATGTTCGTCATTCCAAAGCCGTTGAGCATGGACGAACTTGAATTGATGGTGGCCAAATACGGTCTTATTGATTAATCAGTAACGAAAAAGAGGTTATCTCCATGCCATACCATGAATTTGAATGCAGCAAATGCATCCCTGAAAGAAAAAAACATGCCGTTATCAAGGGGCCTGGCGAGCACCTTACAGATGCGCTTCCCCTTGGGTATCTGAACACCATACCCGGATCGATTTCGGAGCGCGGTTGTGCATACTGCGGGGCCAAACACGTGATCGGTACGCCCATGAAGGATGTGATCCATCTCAGCCACGGGCCCATCGGCTGCACCTACGACACCTGGCAGACCAAGCGGTACTTAAGCGATAATGACAATTTCCAGCTTAAGTACACCTTTGCCTCGGACATGAAGGAAAAGCACGTTATCTTTGGCGCCGAACAGATGCTCAAAAAAAATATTATCGAGGCGTTCGAAGCATTCCCCCAGATCAAACGAATGACGCTGTACCAGACCTGCGCCTCGGCCCTGATCGGCGACGATCTCCATGCCGTGGCCCAGGAAGTCATGGATGAAATGCCTGATGTGGATATTTTTGTCTGCAACTCTCCGGGCTTTCGCGGTCCAAGCCAGTCCGGGGGGCATCATACCATCTGTATCGCCTGGTTCAAGGAAAAAGTCGGCACATACGAGCCTGAAATAAAAGGCGACTACATCATCAATTATGTGGGTGAATACAACATCCAGGGTGACCAGTACATCATGGAGGATTTTTTTGACCGTATGGGCATTACCATTAACTGTACCTTCACCGGCAACGGGTCCTACGACGAACTGCGATCCATGCACCGGGCCCATCTGAACGTGCTGGAATGTGCCAGGTCATCAGAATATCTATGCAATGAGTTACGCGTCAAATACGGGATTCCGCGTCTGGATATCGATGGGTTCGGGTTCAAACCCCTGGGCGATTCCCTTAAAAAAATCGCCCTGTTCTTCGGTATTGAAGACCGGGCCCAGAAGATCATTGATGAGGAGACCGCCCGGTGGCAGCCGGAACTGGACTGGTACAGGGCCCGTTTGACCGGCAAGAAGGTCTGCCTGTGGCCCGGCGGCTCAAAACTCTGGCATTGGGCCTATGTCCTGCAAGAGGAGATGGGGGTCAAGGTTGTTTCGGTCTACACCAAATTCGGTCACCAGGGCGACATGGAAAAAGGGATTGCCCGGTGCGATGAAGGAACCCTTGCCATTGACGACCCCAATGAACTGGAAGGTGTGGAAGCCATGGAAATGCTGGAGCCGGACATCATTTTTACAGGTAAGCGCCCCGGGGAGGTGGCCAAAAAAATGCGTGTCCCATATCTGAACGCCCATGGATACCACAACGGCCCCTGGAAGGGATGGGAAGGCTGGGTCCGCTTTGCCCGGGACATTTACAATGGTATTTTTTCGCCCATCCACAAGTTATCGTTTCTGGACATCAGTAAAGATGAAATTCCCACGGACATTGGGTTCCAAACCCAGCGCATGATCTCCGATGTCAATCTCAGTGACGAGATCAAAAACAATCCGCAATTGCGCGAATACACAGGCGAATGGGATTGTACCAGGGATCTGATCAAGCCGTACAAACCCCAGAACATTGAGCCTCAACTGAACAAAACCGCATGAAAGGGGGGGCAACGCTTATGGATGCAACACTTATGAAAGAACGGGTTGAGCAGCTGCTCAATGTTATTATGAAAAATTGCCTTTGGCAATTCCACTCCCGGGCCTGGGACCGCCGGGATCAAAACCAGGGTATCCTCACCAAGGCCACGCAGATTTTGTGTAACGAAGATGTGGAACTGGAAACACCCGCAGACCGCTGCTATTGGGTGGACTCCGTCTGGCTGGCTGATGAATACAAAGCCAGATTCGATTGGCTCTCCGACCTGGGCAAGGATGAGATAAAAACGCTGATGAACGCCTTGCATGAACGCATTGACTATCTGATGATCGACGGGTCGCTCAATCTTGAGTTGACTGATGAACACTATTAACCCCTGGCAAACGCACATACCAAAGGAGACATATTATGTCCTGTGAACTCAAAGAAAAAACGCGCACCGGCGTCATAAATCCCATTTTTACCTGCCAGCCATGCGGCGCGCAGTTTGCCAGTATCGGCATCAAAGACGCCATCGGTATTGTCCATGGCGGTCAGGGCTGTGTCATGTTTGTCCGTATGCTGATCTCCCAGCACTTTAAGGAAAGCTTTGAGCTGGCATCCTCGTCGGTTCATGAGGAAGGCGCGGTATTCGGTGCGACCCGGCGGGTCGAAGAGGCGGTTGACGTGCTGCTCATGCGCTATCCCGCCGTCCGGGTGATCCCCATTATTTCAACCTGCTCAACAGAGGTGATCGGCGACGATATTGACGGGGTCTGCAATAAACTCAATGAAGGGTTATTGCCGGAAAAATATGCGGACCGGGATATCCATTTAATCCCGATTCATACACCAAGTTTTGTGGGAAGCATGATTACGGGGTATGACCTGGCGGTGAGGGATTTTGTCCAGCATTTTGCAAAAAAAGGAGACGCAAACAATAAAATCAACCTGATTACCGGGTGGGTGAATCCGGCTGATGTAACGGCAATGAAAGACCTGTTGGCCCAAATGCAGGTGGATGCCACCGTTCTTTTTGAGATTGAAGCGTTTGACGCCCCGCTTATGCCAACAGGCAATCATGTTTCCCATGGGGACACCACCGTCGAAGATCTGACAGATACGGCCAATGCCCTTGGAACCATTGCGCTGAACCGCTACGAAGGTATGAAGGCCGCACAATACCTGGAAGACAAATTCGATGTCCCCGCGATCATCGGACCGACACCCATTGGTATCCGAAATACAGATACCTTTCTGGCCCATGTGAAACATCTGACCGGCAAGCCTATTCCCGAATCCCTTGTCCGGGCACGTGGCATTGCCATCGACGCGATCACGGATGTGGCACACATGTTTCTGGCAGACAAAAAAGTAGCGCTCTTTGGGGCCGCGGATCTGGTCATCGGCCTGACCCAGTTTTGCCTGGATTTAGGCATGCGGCCCATGCTGCTTTTACTGGGCGATGACAACACAACCTACAACCAGGACCCCAGAATAAAGGAACTTTTGGAAAACATTGATTACGACATGGAAATCATCACCAACGCGGATTTGTGGGAATTAGACCACAGGCTCAAGGACGGCAGTCTGGAACTGGATCTGATCCTGGGCCATTCCAAGGGGCGCTTTGTCTCCATTGATAATAAGGTGCCCATGTTGCGGGTGGGGTTTCCCACCTATGACCGGGCCGGCATGTATCGCTATCCGGTTTTAGGCTATGCCGGCGCCACCTGGCTGGCCGAGCAGATGGCCAATACGATCTTTGCCGACATGGAATATAAAGGCATACGCGAATGGAGCCTGAACGTATGGTAATCTGTTTTTATAACATACAAAAACGATTTACAAAGGAAAAGCCGACATGCCGGGACAAACCGATCCGCCCGAAAATGAATCCATTTTTCTGTTCGATAGTCTGCCCGAAGAATTGTACTATTTTGCATACGGCCCGAATATGAATGACTCCCGGATGAAGAAACGCAGCAGCACAGCCAGAATGGTCACCGTTGCCCGGCTGGCCGATTACCGTATCGCTTTTTTCGGAAATTCCCGGATATGGGACGGGGCTCAGGCTACCGTCATCCGGGAACCGGGGCATGAGGTCTGGGGTGTGGTATACGAACTTGGCCACACCGATCTGGAACGTCTGGACGCCTGGCAGGATGTCCGCATGGACGGCACCGGCACCTATTTTCATTATCCGGTCAGGGTCAAAGGAGATGACGGCCTGACTTATACATCCCTGATGTATGAAAAAGACACCCTGGGAAAGCCTGAACAACCCAGCACCCCCTACCTGGATTTCATTATACAAGGAGCAATAGAAAAACATTTACCTGCTAAATATATCATGGAATTAAAAGGGATTAAATCCAGGCAACCGTCCTTCCCGGTGCCAAAACCAAGACTGTTTAATCCGGAAAGCCTTTTGGCATGGGACTGTTCGTCATGTTCGGACTGAGCACACAATCCAGTCTATTGATACATAAAAAAGGATTAGACATTGAAAAAAAACAGAATAAAAGACGAGATAGAACTGGCAGAACGGGAATGTTGTGAATATCCTGAAATAAAGCGTATCATTACTGCCTTTGTTTTCATAAATGTGGGCATGACACCCCAGGATAAAATCCTTGAAAATCTCTATGACATAGACGAGATCCGGGAAGTATATTCGGTACACGGCAGCATTGATGTTTTGGTGAAAATGGTTCTGGAAAGGGATTTTATGGCTTCGGATGCGGAAACCATTGCTGGATTTGTGGATGCTAAAATCCGACGCATTGAGGGGGTCTATCGGACCCAGACCATTATTCCCGGATTTTTAAGGGTTAAAAATTAGAATATCATCACCCGGAGGTAAAAAAACAATGCAAGGACGAATGAAATCAAACCAACTAACAACGGATCAGATAATTGCACTTTTAACTGAAGTTCAGGTTGGACACCTGGCAACATTAAATGCCAATGGGTGTCCTTATGTTATACCGGTGCATTTTGTTTATAGCGAAAAAGCGATCTATATACACGGATTAAGCAAAGGACAAAAGGTTGAGAACATTCAGCGAAACAGCAGTGTCTGTTTTGAAGTGGTACGTCAGAGGAATTTCCTGCTTGCGGATGAACCCTGCGATGTTAATACGGAATATAAGAGTGTAATCATTCACGGAAAAGCGAGTCTGCTCAACGAAAAGGAAAAGAAGATTGAAGCGTTGGATGCGATTGTCAGGAAATATGTCCCGAATTTAGCCGGAAAAGAGTTTCCTTCAAATATGCTTGCAGCCACTGGTGTGATTAAAATCGAAGTCAATGAATGCACTGGAAAATTTTATGATGCCAGTTGTCAGTAGAATGAATATGTGCCGCGGGACGAAGATGCCAGAGAACGGACTTGAGTTGACACCAGTCTCAGTGAGATTATTCCAACCTTTGGCAGGACAGTTCTCTCAATAGTTTTTCCTTTGGAAAGCCAGCCATTCAAACCAGACGACTTTTCAGAGGTATAGACTCTTATTTATATTTAACGCTTTGGGATTCCTTGTTTTACCGGATTTTAAATTGGGTAATAAGCGACAGATATGTCTATTTATGTGCTGTGTAACCCTTGCCAGTCAGGGCATTAACTTCTTTTGTTATTGGGGGGCTGACATGTAAATCCAGTAGACCAGGCCGAGATGTTTGATGTGAACTTTTTTTAGAGCTCATTTTGATAAACGCTCTTAATTTCTTCAGGCTGGACGCAAAGATAATCCAAGGTCTGCTTTTGACTGGTGTGATT
>KB226107.1_pt7 | contig 10914 bp, 9 predicted proteins | sample 524768 | NCBI WGS metagenome assembly AMQJ01 (sample SAMN00998488, study PRJNA167727) | sediment metagenome | isolation source: subsurface aquifer sediment | place: USA: Rifle, Colorado | collected Aug-2009
GTCAGCATAAAGGATATCATCTTTAATAGATATGTCGACATTACCCGGTATTTTAATAAATGTAATATTTTCAGGTGATGAGGGATCTGAATTATCAATAACGTGAATCCCATCAAGGTACTCGTTAATAAACAAGTAATCGTTGTAAAAATAAATTTTACCTGTGTTCTCAAGTAATTTAGCCTCTTCCGTTTGAATGGAGCTTCTTAGTTCATCGTAGGTAATATATACAGGCACATTAGCCGTATATGTTTCAATAATTTGATCCTCGCAACTGCTAAATAAGAGAATTCCTGTAAGCAAGCTTAGAACTGATTTATAAATTTTTCCCATTAAAGAAATGATTAAATATTAAGTACATTCCTAAGATGATGAACAGATTAAAAGGGTTGCGTATTCATGCCAACTAAATTAATAAACTGTAAACGCAACCAAATATATTTTTTGATCATCTTTCAGGTATATTTAGTTAAAAATCGTTTAAATGAAAAAGCATCTTAATTTATTCATCCTTCTTTTTTTACTTATCGCCGTTTTTGTACCAAAATATTCTGTTGCACAGGAAAAAATGCAAGATGTAATCTATTATAAAAGCGGAACCATTCTTCATGGAGAAATAATCGAAATAAAGTTGAACGAATCAATTACATTAAAAAGTAATTGTGGCGATATCTGGGTGATAAATCAATCGGATATTGAGCGGGTAGCAAAAGAGCCAATCTCAAAGACATTTATTCAAAAAGATTCTACTTTTAATCTTTCTTATAAACGAAAAGGATTTTATTCAAATATAAATGTAGGTTTTTTATTTGGCAGTAATTTAAATACCCCTTTTCCGCCTCTAAGTTTAATGTTTGTAAATGGTTACCAGTTTGATTGTGGCCTCGCGCTGGGAGCAGGTTTAGGCCTCGAATTATTAACCGAAGCTTATATGCCTGCTGTGTTAGATGTTAGGTACACATTTAAAAGTTCAAAAGTGAGTCATTTTGTTTATTTGCAGGGAGGATACGCGATTTCTCTTGAAAGTCCGGATCCTTACGATTATGATTATTATTCTTATTATGATTCAAATTTAAAATCAAAAGGCGGATATTTAATAAACCCGGGAATAGGATTTAAGCTAAATTTAAATAATCGAAATGCCTTTTCGTTTGCAATAGGATATAAGTATATGCAGGTTCAGCATACATATAATGAATTTAACGGACAAGAAATTGATCGAACCATTAAATATAACAGAATTACGCTCGGATTTGGATATCATTTCTGGTAGTTAACTCGTTGATCTCAATATATTTCATCGCTTCCGTCAGTTTTTTAAGACCGGAAGCGATTTTTATTAGTAAATTTGATTAAATTTTGACTTGTGAATAAAAAGAGCCTAACGTTTAATAACTTTTAAATTCAAAAGAGTTTTAAATAAAAATTTAATGTAATTTCATCTGGTAATTTATTTTGTTATGATATTTAAACGAATCAATCTACTTAGTCTAATATTAATATTCTTTAGCATTATTTTCTTTGGATGTAAAAAGGAAGATCAAACCAGGTTACAGGCAAGTTGGTCGGCAAATGATCCAATATTAATACCTTTTAATATTAGAAATAATGAAAAGAATCTTGGAAATCTGGTACAAAATCCATCATTCGAAACAGGGAAGGTTTATTATGAGAAAGGTAATCTTAAATCATATGATATTACCGGATGGAAAAAAGTTGGGAATAATATCAAATGGGTAATTTCTGAAAATGGTGATTTTAGTGAAGATGAAGTTTATAAAGGAACACATGCGATTAAAATTGAAAGAAACATTGCTGACGAAACCGAATCTGTCGGAGAAGGTATAATTAGTGATTTTATAAAAGTAATTCCCGGAAATTATTCATTAAAATTCTTTTTGAAATTAGAGAATGTGTGTCCAAATCAGGCGCGTATTGGTACAAAGATGTATGATGCTATTAACATAAGATTGCAATTCTTCGATAAAAATAAGATAGAGATAAATGGAGATGAATTGGATGCCTTTCGAAATAAAAAGATTGATAACACCTTTAAATCTCTAACACTCTCAAATTTTTGGCAAATTGAAAAGTTTGGCTGGGGCGAAGTTCATGGGAAAACGGCACACTTTCCGTTTTATGATGGCGATGTTCCTGATGAAGCAAGGTATGTAAAAATCTATATTGGCTTAAAAGGAACAGGAAAAATGTGGATCGACAATGTTGACTTTCGATATACCGATAAAAATTTTACAATGTTAGAAAGGATGAAGCCATATTTTGATTCTTCGTACTTTGTATACGACCTGGTTTTTCCTCAACCAAAACAATTAATTAAAAAATCTCAGCTTGAACTTTTTAATAAAGAACAAAACGCTTATCCAATAATCTTAATTCCCGATAATGCTACTATTAACATTAAGGAAGCGGCTCAGGCATTCCGTGAAATGCTAATTTCAGTTATAAAAACAACAAATAATTCAATATCTCCTGAAATAAGAATAGTTAATAATGTAAATGAAATTAAAGATAAGCAGCTTGTTATATCGCTTTCAACGAGCAATTTATATAAAAAATATGAAGCTAACCTTCCTGATACGATCCTTACAAAGCATAAAAGTGCTTATTATATTATACAGCCTGAAAACGAAAAGAATATCATTCTTATTAATGGCTTCGATGAGGCAATTAAATATGCAATTCAGACTTTCAGGCAATTGATTGATAAAAAAGCTTTGTATAACTCTGCAAATATTATTGATTATCCGGATATTACAGAACGAGCAATTTTAATGCATTATTTCGATGGAGAATTGAATGAGCTATATTCAAAATTGAACTTGTTTGGGGAATATAAATTCAGTGATATCTATTTTGAATGGTATAACAATGATAACAAAAAACATTTCCCATTTAACTCGCCAAATGACTTATTAACTGAAAATAATTCAATGAACTATAATTTAATGATTGATTTAGTGAAACTAAATGCGCAACAATCATTAAAATCAAATGAAAGTCTGAATTATAAAAGCTTGTTATCCAAATCATATAAATCGTTGCTATTTGCAGGGGATTATTACCAACCCTATGAAGATTGTAATCAGGACAAGGTTGTTTTTTATTCAAATAATAATTTAACTAAAAATGTACAGTCTGATCACATTAAATTTTTAAAAGACTTTAGCAAACATGTTGCTAATCAGAATTCAAGAACAAAACTTGAATTTTTATCTTCCTGGAACAGATTAGACCTTATTGATAAAGGACAGGGTAGGGCAGAAATTTACTATTACGATTTAAGCCGAAATATTTCTGATAATATTACGATGTATTGGACCGGAGGTACATATTATTCCGAATCAATTGATTATGCTGAACATTTCAGGATTAATGAGATAATTGGACATTCACCTGCATTATTTGATAATAGTTTATTGGCTAAGGATCAAAGATTAAATACAGATTACCTTAAAAGTTATTATGCAGGGAAAATACGAACCATGTCATTTTTTGAACCCTATAATTTGCAGACAGTAAGTTACCAAGCTAATGCAAAAACGATTTTAAATACAAATCAATTATCGGAACTAAATACCATTAGAATCTTAACTGCATCAAATTATTTCTGGAATACAGCCTCGTATAATCCCGATAAATCACTTTGGATTGTTTTAAATAAGCTATACGGAAGAGAGAATGCAATTAAACTACTAAAGTTTAATGACTCTTATTACGGTTTAAAAGAGATTTGTCAAAAAATTGAATCCGATGGATCTCAGTTTAAGAACATTAGGATTGCCAGGAATTTTGAAACAGAATTGATAAAGTATGCTCAGGAACTTGAAAATAGCATTGATGATAAAGTTTTACTTTCTGAGATAAACAAACTGAAAACTGAAATTTTGACAAAATATAACAATTTAGTGTCAGCCGATAAATAAATTAAAAAAGTATGAATTGATTGCATGAATCAAGCTAAAATGATTAGTTTTGCATCCATATTTTGAGAGTGAGTATGAAGGAAGATTTTGATGATATTTTTCATGATGAGGAGTATAGCGAATTAGTTAATCGCTATGAGGAGATGCTGAAAAACAATACCAGGTATTTTTTTGATGTTTTTGAATTTGAAAGTATAATTGATTACTATATTGATAGCAATAAAGCTAATAATGCTTTAAATGCTGTTAAATACGCTGCACAACAACACCCATATTCCTTAAATATTCAATTAAAAGAAGCCCAGGTTTTGGTCGATAAAGGCAATGCAATTCAGGCATTACAGGTTATCGAACGAATTGAAAGAATAGAATCATCAAATTGCGATGTTTATTTACTAAAGGGAAGCACATTAAATGTAATGGGACGTTATAGTGAAGCTGAAAGAGCTTTCGATACAGCTGTCATTTATAGTTACGACGATAAAGTTGAGGTTATTCATTCTATTGCCCAGTCGTTTGAGCAAATTGGCAGATATAAAACAGCATTAAAATATTTACACGAAGCTTATAAAATGGATAGCAAAAATATCATGCTATTGTATGATATTGGTTATTGTTACGAAAAGTTAGGTCAGATAAATAAGAGTATAGAGTATTATAAACAGTACCTTGATAAAGAACCGTTTTCTGAAAATGCGTGGTATAATCTGGGAATATTATATAACAAATCGGATAGATTTCCTGAGGCTATTGATGCTTATGAATTTGCTCTTGCCATAAACCCTGAGTTTTCGGTAGGGTATTTTAATCTTGCAAATGCCTTTTCAAATAATGAAGATTTTCATAAAGCGATCCTTAACTATAAAGAATATTTAAAATTTGATGGAAGAAGTGTTGAGATATTAACCTATATTGGTGATTGTTACGAAAGTCTTAAAGAGTTTGATTTAGCAATTAAATACTACGATGAGGCACTTCAGGAAGATGACTATTTTGCTGATGCATTTTTTGGGAAAGCCAATGTAATGTTCAGATTAGAAAAATTTGAAATGGCTCTTACTTTAATCGAAAAAGCTGTAATTATTGATGATATAAATGCTGAATATTATTTCTTGTTGGGTAATGTTTTTAATGAACTTAACAAGGATAAGGAAGCACTTGAAGCCTTTAAAAAAGCAAATGATTTAGATCCTGAAGAACTGGATTTTATTTTCTCACTTTCTGAGGCATATACAAAAGTAAATCAAGTTGATGCGGCTATTGAACTTTTAACCGAAGCTTTAAAGGATAATCCTTCTAATGCATTGGTTTACTATCGATTATCGGGATGTTTCTTCCTGATCAAAAATGATAAAAAAGCAATCGAAGCTTTTAAAAATGGATTGAACATTAATCCGAAAGCGTATCTTGAAATTATTATATTTTACCCGGAAGCTATCGAAAATAGTTCTATCAATAAGCTTTTAAATAAATATCATTTTGATTAAAAAGGAATTGAATTAAGAAATAAATAGTTGCATTGAACGAAAATTTTCTAAAATAGAATGAAAAGTTTTCGTTCTTTTTAATTTAACGAAAATGAAACAAGCATGATTAAAATAATTATTAATTAATCACACACGATAATGATTATTTTAATCATGCGGTTCCATCTGACATTTGAAAAATAAAAAATAACAGATGAAAAATCAAGTAAAAACCCATTTGGGTTTGTTTTTAAAGGGGTTTGCAATGGGAGCAGCCAACGTTATACCCGGAGTTTCTGGTGGAACTATTGCTCTTATTACAGGAATATTTGAACGATTAATAAATGCAATTAAATCTTTTAATGGCGTAGCAATTCATCTTCTTTTTAAAGGAAAAATCAAGGATTTAATAAAGCATATTGATTTATATTTTCTAATAGCCGTATTTGTGGGAATGCTTACAAGTGTTTTTTCAATCGCGAAATTGCTCGAATATCTATTTATTAATTATCCTGTTTTTGTCTGGTCTTTTTTCTTTGGACTAATCTTAGCCTCAGTATATTATGTTGGTAAAACCATTAACAAATGGAGTATAAGTGTGATTGTAGTTTTTATTTTGGGTACATCTATAGCTTTTTTTATTTCGATGTTAAATCCTGCAACCCAGAATGATTCTTTTGTTTACTTAATTATTTGTGGCGTAATTGCAATTTGTAGCATGATCTTACCCGGACTTTCAGGTTCTTTTATTCTGATCTTATTGGGTAATTATGAGTTGGTTATGATTCAGTCAGTTAATAACCTGGACCTGAGAATTCTTATTCCTGTTATGATTGGTGCTATAGGCGGATTAATTGCTTTTTCGCATGTTTTATCATGGATTTACACCAGGTATAAAGATCAGACCATTTCAATATTAACCGGATTTATTTTGGGTTCTTTAGGTATTTTATGGCCATGGAAGAATGAAATTTACAGAATAGATGAAGCTGGAAATTTTGTAATAAAGAATGGTGAGAAAATTGTACAATCTTATACTAAATATATTCCCGAATCATTTAGCAGAGAGGTAGTTATTGCTATAATTCTAATGATTTTTGGAATTATTACCATATCTTTGATAGAAAAAATAGCAAGCACTCAAAAATAATGCGATTTTTTGGACTCATAGGTAAGTCATTAGAGCATTCGTTTTCTCCTGTATTTTTCAAAGAAAAGTTTCAAAACGAAGGTATAAACGATTGTTTCTATAATCTATATCCCTTAAAAAGTATCGATGAATTTAACCAGTTAATTGGCGATTTTTCCGAATTGTCAGGCTTAAATGTTACCATCCCGTATAAACAGGAAATTATTCCTTTTCTCGACGAAATCGAAGAAAATGCTAATCAAATAGGTGCAATAAATACAATTAAGTTTGAATGGGATCATAATAAGCTGAAACTTATTGGCTATAATACTGATTATTTAGGATTTATTGACAGTATTAAACCTTTGCTTGGTAATCAGCACAAATCAGCTTTAGTTTTAGGAACGGGAGGGAGTTCAAAGGCTATCACTTTTGCTCTAAAAAAGATTGGAATACAATACACCCAGGTGTCACGAAATCCTATAAAAAAAGATATTTTAAGTTATAGTTCGTTAACAAAAGAAGATATACAAAATCATAAAATTATAATAAATACTACACCTTTAGGGATGTATCCTGATATCTCCCAGTTTCCCGATATTCCTTACCACGCAATTACAGAAGATCACTTATTATACGATTTAACCTATAATCCAAAACTCACCGAATTCTTAAAAAAAGGATTAGAGAAAGGAGCAAGGGTTGAGAATGGATTCAAAATGCTTATCAGTCAGGCCGAATATTCCTGGAAAATATGGAATGATATTTCATGTTTCACATGAAAAAGTTGTGGAATATCAGAATCACCAAATACTGATGTGATCATTTTTTATGATTTAATTACACTTTTTTGGCTTGATCCAAAAAAGTTTCAAAAAAGATCAAGACAAAACGATGCTTCTCCGCTCTCTGTGATAAGTTAACAATTCTAAGCAAAGTAAGTAAACTCCTTTGCTAGAATTCCAAAACTTATCACATTCACCCTTGCCCTATGGCCCGCCGTTTTGTCGGGCCTTCGCTCAATATTTAGCATTTAATTATTTCCTTAGCTTGACGGCTATGCCCGCAGGCAGGAAAGTCAAGACAAAACAACACTTCTTTCCGCTCTGTAATAAATAAGAATTCCAAACAAAGTAAGCGAGCTCCTATGTTGGAATTCTATAATTTATACCATTCACGCTCTCGCATGGCCCATCATTTTATTCTATCGCTCATGAAGAAAGACGTTGTCTGGCCAGCGCTTAATAAAAGTTTATTAAAAGGTGCAAATCAACTTAAAGCAGGTGTGGTGGGAATCCGAAATGAGTGCGGAATTGTTGATAATCGCCATGCGATTACCATTGATAATTAAGAAGACTGGGGAAAAACATTCTTGAAATACAATATTTACAAAAAGATTCGGATAGATTATCAAAATTCGTTCATTTCGGTTGATTTTGGTTCTTTTATCAAGAAAAGAACAATAAAAAACCAATTGTTAATCAAAAAGTCATTCATGAGATGTAGAAATACAATTTCTCAATCTTAACCAATGTAAATTATTATTCATATAACAGAATACAACAATGTTCTGTTTTAATTATTTAAATATTCTGTTTTCTTCACACTAGCTCTACTAACGTTTCACCCTTTCTGGAGGTAAACTTTTGATACAAAACTGAAGGCTTTTAGAACAACTTGAAGAGGAGTAACGATACAACTTTCTTTTTATACTGAGTAGCTAAAATATAAACTTAATTTTTATCATCCTACAAGAATATAAAGTATTCCTATATCATTCAGGTAGTTGTGTACGATTGATCATGTCTTTTATTTTTAAAATTTCAAAAAAAAACTTGTTGTGAAACACATTTTAATATGACATTATTCATGTGAATTATAGGGAGGGAACTCCATTTTTGTGTAACTTTGCAATAAAATTAAAACATAATCTAATTAACTGATACACAATGAATTTATTAAGTCGAATTAAAGATAGTGCCAAAAAGCATAACAAGAAAATTGTTCTACCTGAATCAACTGAAGAAAGAACTTTAAAAGCTGCAGATGAGATAATTAAAGAAGGAATCGCGCAGATTATTTTAACAGGTAATCCAGAAGAAATTAAGAAAAAAGCAAAAGAGTTAAATCTTAGCAATATTGAAAAAGCAACTATTGTTGATCCAAAAAATCATGCGAAAAAAGATGAATATATCAATTTGATGCTTGAAATTAGAAAGAGCAAAGGCCTTACCCTAGAAGAAGCTTCTAAATTGATCGAAGATCCATTATATCTTGCCACAATCATGATCAAAAATGGTGATGCAGATGGTGAGGTTGCAGGAGCAGCAAATGCTACTGGTGATGTTCTAAGACCAGCGTTTCAATATGTTAAAACAAAACCAGGAATCAGCGTTGTGTCAGGCGCATTCTTAATGATTTTAAAAGATAAATCTTTCGGTGAAGATGGCTTACTCGTTTTTGCTGATTGCGCAGTTCATCCAAATCCAACAGCAAGAGAATTAGCCGAAATAGCTGTTGCAACTGGAGAAACAACAAGAGCAATTGCAGGATTTGAGCCACGTATCGCAATGCTAAGTTTTTCGACTAAAGGAAGTGCAAAACACGAAATGGCTGATAAGGTTGTTGAAGCAACCAGAATAGCTAAGGAAATGGATCCATCATTAAAAATTGATGGCGAATTACAAGCCGATGCAGCAATAATTGAAGCAATTGGACAAAGCAAAGCTCCAGGTAGTGAAATAGCTGGTAAAGCGAATGTACTGGTATTTCCAACCCTCGAAACAGGAAACATAGCTTACAAATTAGTGCAACGTTTGGCAGGAGCAGAAGCAGTTGGTCCTGTTCTGCAAGGAATGGCAGCTCCAATAAACGACCTTTCAAGAGGTTGCTCAGTAAGCGATATTGTAAATTTAGTTGCTATTACAGCAAATCAAGCAGCAGGAAAGTAATTTAAACATATAAGGCCAATAAATAAAATGAAAATATTAGTATTAAACTGTGGAAGTTCTTCAATAAAATACCAGTTAATAAATATGACTAATTCCGAGAATGCAGAATTACTTGCAAAAGGAATAGTTGAAAGAATAGGAATTGCAAATGGAGAGCTTACTCATAAAACTCATGATAATAAAAAGTATACGGTTACAACCGATATTCCTGATCACACCAAAGGAATTGATTTAATACTTGAAGCCATGTTGTCATCTGAACATGGAGTAATAAAGAATGCAGAAGAAATTACTGCTGTTGGTCATAGAGTGGCACATGGAGGTCAATATTTTAAGGAAAGTGCATTAGTTACCAAAGATGTAAAAGAGAGAATTGAAGAATGTATCGAATTGGCACCACTTCATAATCCTGCAAATTTAAAAGGGATTTTGGCAATGGAAAAACTACTGCCAACTGTGTCACAAGTGGCGGTTTTTGATACTTCGTTTCATCAATCAATGGAACCTACAGCGTTTCTTTATGGACTTCCATATGAATATTATGAAAAATATAAAGTCAGAAGGTATGGTTTTCATGGTACCAGTCACAAATATGTAGCCAAAAAAGCCTGTAAACTGGTAGGATGGAACTGGGAGGATAAGAAAATTATTTCTTGTCACTTAGGTAATGGAGCATCTGTAGCTGCGATAAAAAATGGAAAATCGGTTGATACTTCGATGGGATTCACACCTGTTGAAGGTTTAATTATGGGAACACGAGCTGGTAATCTTGATTTAGGAGCTTTATTATTTATCGCTGAAAAAGAAGATTTAACCATTCAGGATACCAATAATATGATAAATAAACGTAGTGGTTTATTAGGTATTTCAGGCCTTTCATCAGACATGAGAGACCTTGAAATGGCAGCAGAAAAAGGAAATGAAAGAGCGCAACTGGCTTTGGATATGTTTGCTTATAGTGTGAGAAAATATATTGGATCATACTCTGCAGCAATGGGAGGAGTCGATTTGATTTTATTTACAGGAGGAATAGGCGAGAATGGATGGGATACCCGAAGAGACATTTGTAAAGGACTCGAATTTTTAGGTGTTGATTTTGATGTTGAATTAAACGAAAAAAAACGTGGAGTAGATCTTGAACTAACTAAACCGGGATCAAAAACCAAAGTTGTTGTTGTTGCAACTAATGAAGAGTTAGTAATTGCGCAGGATACTCAAAGAATTGTTAGTGCGTTAAAATAATTTATCAGCATTTGTTTAAATAAATCTATTATATATGCAGTGAATCATACGCTGTATTTAATACTTTAAAAATTAAAAAATGACTTATAAATCATTAAACGATATAGTTAGCATTGCAAAAGGCAAAGAAACAAGACGCCTCGCGGTTGCTGCCGCAGCCGACAGACATGTTCTTGAAGCTG
>KB227715.1_pt25 | contig 10890 bp, 8 predicted proteins | sample 524768 | NCBI WGS metagenome assembly AMQJ01 (sample SAMN00998488, study PRJNA167727) | sediment metagenome | isolation source: subsurface aquifer sediment | place: USA: Rifle, Colorado | collected Aug-2009
TATTGTCTCATGCTTGACAGTATTCTCCATATCCGTTTTGTATAAGATCGCTTCAGTGATCACCAGAAAGTCATTAGATCGGTCCATAATCAGATCGCTAAGACGATTATATCCAAAAATGTTGATACGGCCGTTGATCTGGGTTCCATCCGTTAATTTTATCCTGACAATTCTATTTTTTATGTTTTTGCTTTCAGTCATTGAGAGCTCCTGTATTATCATTAGCAGGATACCGATTGGTGACATCAATATTTTGAATCTTAAATAGATATAAATATGCCCTTTTAAATTCAATTTGTTGGAGATTAACCTTACCAGCATATGAGATCAAGAAAAGAATTAAGCAGGAAGAAACATTTTATTTGCCCCTTACTGCGCTTTTCTATGAGGGAGACGTAAAGGCACAAACTTTTAGTAACAAATGACCAACTCGACAATATTCCAAGACTTGCCACCTGTTTGGAAATCCATTACATTTGACCCATTTTTAAGAACATGTGCCCCGCCCGACGCACATAAAAAAGGGCAAGGAATGCGTTACGCGCTGCGCCATGCACCCCTGACCCATAACGTTAGGTGGTTTTACTGACATTTAAAAAAAAGGATTGATCAGAAATATGAATATTCTTTTTGCCGCATATGAAAATTCGTGGGGAGGTTTTTTCGATATAATCCGCTCAGAGTTACCCCATCACTGCTTTGAGGCAACCGGCAAATTTCAGATTGACAGCCTGAAGGGTATTGATGTCTTAATTCCGACAATGTCCCCTGTGACTGAAAAGATACTGGACAGTGCTGACCGACTGAAACTGATACAGCAATGCGGCTCGGGGCTTGAAGCGGTTGATATAGAAGCTGCCGGAAAAAGAAATATACGGGTCTGCAATGTTCCCACAGAGATCTCAGGTAATGCTGACTCGGTTGCGGAATTGGGAATATATATGATGATCGGATTGTCCAGAAACGTTCCTGTGATGGCGAACAATATGGCAAACAGGAAAATGGGTGAACCGCAGGGAATTTCCCTGCAGGGTAAAACAGCCGGAATTATCGGTCTCGGCGGTATCGGAAAGGCTCTGATCCGAAGATTGAAAACATTTGATATGAGAATAATTGGCATAAAGCGGAATAACACTGAACGCGCAAAAAAGGAACTGGATCTGGAATGGGTCGGTGCGCCCGAAGAAATCGGCAGATTGTTAAAAGAATCCGATTATGTGATCCTGACCCTGCCTCTGACAGGAGAAAGCAGGAACATAATTGATAGCGATGCGATCTCATATATGAAAGAAGGGGCTTTTATCATAAACCTTTCCAGAGGCGGGGTAATAAATAAGGAAGCACTTGAGAACTCGCTTGCGACAGGAAAAATTGCCGGGGCGGGTCTGGATGTATTCTGGGAAGAACCCCCTGATCCTAATGACGGTATATTCAAATATAATGTCATGTCCACCCCTCATATCGGGGGTTCGACGGATGTTTCAATGAACGGCATTGTGAAGGTAGTATCACAAAATATCCGCAGACTGGAAAAAAATCAGACGCTGCTTTATTCAAAATAGTTTGAAAAATATTTGCTCTTGTCCTCGTTAGAAGTGTTTACTATAAAGACGTCGACCAAATATTTTTGAAAAAAAAAGAGGAGATTTTTTTTGTACATACTTTGCCTGAATTGCAATGACCGTCCGGGAATTGTTGCGGCGGTTGCCAACACTTTGTGTGATTCAAACTGTAATATTGAAGAATCTTCACAATTTTACGATCCATATTCCAACCAGTTTTTTATGCGCGTTATGTTTTCTGCCGTAACTGAAGGGGCGCAGGAAAAGTTTAGAGCCATTTTTGAGGCTGTGGCCAAGGAATTCGGCATGAACTGGTATATGAGAGAAATGGATGAGCCCGTCAAGACGCTTGTTCTGGTGTCGAAGGATGACCATTGTCTGAACGATATTATCTATCGCTGGAGGACAAAGCACCTTAACATTGAAATCGTTGGCATAGTCTCAAATCATGAGGTAAACCGTGCGCTTTCCGAGTACTTCGGGCTTAAGTTTTATTATGTCCCCACGCAGGGGGGGGATAAAGACGCCGTTGATGAGCAGCATTTCAGGATTATCGAGAAAACGGGTGCAGAGCTCATTGTGCTTGCGCGCTATATGCAGATCCTTTCCGAGAATATGTGCGAGAGATATGCCGGGCGGGTGATCAATATTCACCACTCATTCCTGCCGGGCTTCAAAGGCGCAAAGCCCTACCATCAGGCGTATGAGCGAGGTGTGAAGCTTATCGGAGCGACCGCGCATTTTGTTACAAGAAATCTTGATGAAGGGCCGATTATAGAACAAGACGTCATGCGTATCGATCACCGGGATTGCCCGCAAAAGCTGCAAATCCGGGGGCAGGACACGGAGGCCAGAGTGCTGGCCCGCGCTATTGAAATGTACGCCGAAAGACGGATATTCCTGCACGGAAATAGAACGGTTATTTTGTAATTGGTGTACTATCTAGTAGAGTCTGCCTACGGCATTCTCCACAGCCTTAACAATCCGGCCGCTGTGCAAAAGCTTTCGAACAGCGGCAATATCTGCTGACAAAAATCGGTCCTTTGTCATGCAGGTCACCTTGCTGCGGATGGTTTGATATGCAGCCATGGTGCCTTTGCCGGCTTTAAGATTGGTGAACATATCAATGGCCTGGGCTCCGCATAAAAGCTCAATGGCAATGACCTGCTCGGTATTTTCCACGATATCCCGACATTTGCGCGCCGCAATGGCGCCCATGGAGACATGATCCTCCTTGTTGGCGGAGGTGGGAATGGAGTCCACGCAAGCCGGGTGTGCAAGAATCTTGTTCTCAGAGACCAGGGAGGCCGCCACATACTGAGCAATCATGAACCCGGAATTCAGCCCGGTGTCCTTAACCAAAAAGGCAGGCAGGCCTGAGAGCTGGGGATTGACCAGACGCTCAACCCGGCGTTCGGAGATATTGGCAAGCTCTGCAATGGCAATGCCTAAAAAATCACAGGCCAGGGCCAACGGCTGGCCGTGGAAGTTACCCCCGGAAAGGAACTCGCCGGATTCCGGAAAAATCAGCGGATTTTCTGTAGAGGAGTTCATCTCCACCCGGATCACCCGTTCCACATAACCGAACGCATCCCAGGATGCCCCATGGACCTGGGGCGAACAACGCAGGGTATAGGCATCCTGGACCCTTGAACAGTCCCTGTGGGAAGATATTATTTCGGAATTCTGGGTGATTTTCATCATATCGGAGGCAGCTTTCATCTGTCCTAAATGGGGCCGGGCATTATGAATTCTGGGATCAAAGGCGGTTCGTGTGCCCATCAGGGTTTCAAGACTCATGGAAGCGGCAATGTCAGCATGTTTGCAAAGATTTAATGCATCATGAAGGGCAAGGCAGCCCAAAGCAAGCATAAACTGGGTACCGTTGATCAGGGCAAGCCCTTCTCCTGCATCAAGTTCCAGAGGTTCAATATTTTTTGCCGCCAGGGCTTGTGCTCCGGGCATGCGCACCCCGTCCACAAAGGCTTCGCCTTCGCCGATCAGCACCAGGGACAGGTGGGCCATGGGCACAAGATCACCGCTGGCCCCCACCGACCCTTTTTCAGGCACCACAGGAATAATACCGGCATTGAGGAGATGGGCAAGGGTTTGAATGGTTTCAAGACGCAGCCCGGAATTTCCCCTGCAGAAATCATTGATCCGCAAGGCCATCATGGCCCTGACCACATCATCAGCCATGCAGTTGCCCACACCTGCCGCATGGGATAAAAGAATATTGCGCTGCAAGGTTTTTGTATCCTCAAATGAGATGGTAACATCGGACAACGCCCCGAATCCCGTGGTCACACCATAGATGCGCGTGCCCTTTTTTACCCAATGCTCCACCAGGGTCCGTGCCTTTTTAATCCGGGCTTCGGAATTTACCGACACCGCAACGGCTCTGCCGTTACGGGCAATCTCAACCAATTGGTCAAGGGTAAAATTCTGCCCATTGAGCTGAACAGGACCATTCGTCATTTCTTATTCCCTTTTATAAGAAAGTCCGGGTAAGTTACTCAGATCTTTCAAGCTTTGTTGTGGGCTATGCCTGGCAGTTGATATGTCAGGTCAGCCCATGGCTGTTATATTTATCAACGAGCCCCTTCCTGAATCACAGAATCAGGAGGGGGCGTTGACTAATTGCTTGACGCGACACGACCACATTGTATAGACAAGCAGTATAGAATTGCAGATGCCATGTCAACATTCATAAGAGAAAGACACCTATGACCAATGCACAGGGATACTGGGATATCCTATTTGCTCATGCAGATATTGCCACCATGGCCCGGGGCCGCTACAACATCATCAAAGACGGCGCCATCGGGGTGACCAAAGGAAAAATCCAGTGGATCGGTTCCTCTGACAGACTTCAGGCCTCATCTTCGGCCATTGCCGATGAGATCATTGACTGTTCAGGCAAGTGGATTCTTCCCGGATTTGTCGACTGTCATACCCATCTGATCTGGGCCGGTTCCAGGTCCAATGAATTTGAGATGCGGCTGTCCGGCGCAACTTATGAAGATATTGCAAAACAGGGCGGGGGGATTGCCGCCACGGTTGCAGCTGTGCGTGGGGCGTCTGAAGACGAGCTGTTTAACATCGCATCCCGGCGCATCAGCCATTTTCTAAGCCGGGGCACCACCTGTGTGGAGATCAAGTCCGGATATGGACTGGATCTTGAAAATGAACTGAAAATGCTGGCTGTTGCCCAGCGTCTGGACCAATGCTTTCCGTTGCATGTTTCCCCCACTTTTCTCGGGGCCCATGCCCTGCCCCCGGAATACAAAGGCCGGGCTGACGACTATGTGGACCTGATCATCAACACCATGCTGCCCAGAATAAAAAGCCAGGGCATTGCCTGTGCAGTGGATGTATTCTGCGAATCAATCGCTTTTTCCCCAGAGCAGACAAAACAGCTGTTTGCCGCAGCCACAGCGTTAGGTCTGCCGGTCAAACTCCATGCAGAACAGCTCTCCGATTCGGGAGGCGCGACCCTTGCCGCGCAGTTCAATGCGCTGTCCTGTGACCACCTGGAATACCTTTCCCTTGAGGGCGCAAAGGCCATGGCCCATGCAGGTGTCATTGCCGTCCTTTTACCGGGCGCCTTTTACATGCTTAAAGAGACCCGGAAACCGCCGGTGGAAGATCTTATTCGCCTTGGAATACCCATGGCTGTGGCCACGGACCTGAATCCGGGCACAAGCCCGGTGCATGACATGACCGCTGTGATGAATATGGGCTGTATACTGTTCGGACTGACCTGTGAACAGGCTCTTGCCGGAGCCACCATCAACGGGGCAAAAGCCCTGGGGCTTGACAAACGCAAAGGCAGCCTGGAAACAGGAAAAGATGCCGACTTTGTGGTGTGGGATATTGATGCACCGGCAGACCTGAGCTACCAGGTGGGCATAAGCCTTGTAAACAAGGTTGTGATTGCAGGCAAAATCGCATATAATGCCTAAAGCAGGTACTACTTTTACTTACACTGACAGCCCCTTTAGGGAGGATTGATGCGCATATATGCAGTTGCCGACATCCACGGCAAATCCGAACATATGGAAACCATTTACAAAATTTTAGACCTTTACGAGCCTGAGTTAATAGTTGTCCCCGGGGACATGACTCATTTTTTCAACTGGTCCACCGTCCTTTCCCAACTTGACAGTCTGCCGGTTCCTGTACTGGTGGTCCGGGGAAATACGGACTTAAAGCGCATTGAACCCCGGGTAAAACAAGCAGCAAACATCACGCTGTTGACCGAAACGCCTCTTCAGATCGAAGGCTTTTCTTTTGTTGGGACTTCAGGGACTCTGTCTTTGCCCTTTGCCAACAGAGTCGGCCTGAATGAAAAAAAACGGCTTGCTGCCCTGCCCTGCCCCATGGAGCCGGACACGATTTTGGTGGTCCATACACCGCCAAAGGGGGCGTGTGACCGTATGTACAAAAAAATCCATGCCGGCAGCCGGAATCTGGCCCGGTTTATCCAAGCCGCATCCCCGAGCCTTGTGCTTTGCGGCCATATCCACGAAGACTTTGGGCTTAGCCTCCTGCATGAAAGTACTGTGGTTAACTGCGCCATAGCAGGCCCAGGATCAGGGGCCATTATTGACCTTGAAAAAAATGAAGCCCCTGTGGTCAATCTATTACAACCGGAAACGACATAAAGTTAAAAGATAAAAAAATAGCTGTAAAATTTATCTGTAAAAAGCTGAACATTCACTGTTCAAACCGTTGCAAACCAAAAGAAGAATTGATAAATAACTAATTTTGATCTATAGTCACCGTCAATTTTGTAGGGATATACTCAAAATCTATAACGGAGAGAACAAATGAAAATTTTTAAAATTATATTATTCATAATTTTCCTGGTCCTTCTGGCCGTTTTCGGCATTCAGAACCAAGGTTACTTTCTGACAGGTACGCCGCTCTACATTGACTTTAAAGTAGCATCCCTGAACTACAAGGTCATGGACCTTCCCAACTGGGGCTATTGGGCGCTCTGCCTGGTCTTAGGTCTTTTAATCACCGGGATTCGCGGACTTATCACAGCCTTTCGCCTGCGCCGTCAGGTTAGAACCAGAGACGAACGGATTGAAAGTATGAAAGGAGAAATCAATTCTCTCCAGACACGCCTTGATATATTTATTCATGATCCTTACATCAAAAAACACCTGGAAGAAGAAGCCCGTAAAGATAAGGAACAGGCTGCAACCGAGGAAAAGAAAAAGGACTGAAGCTCCCCTCCCTTTGAACATCCATGGTCGAAAAGAAACAAACACCCATGATGGCCCAATATCTGGCCATCAAAGAAACCTGTCAGGACGCCATACTTTTTTACCGGATGGGGGACTTTTATGAAATGTTTCTTGAGGATGCTCTCAAGGCGGCCGGTATCCTTGAAATCGCGCTGACATCCCGGAATAAAAACGATCCGGACCCCGTTCCCATGTGCGGCGTGCCTTACAAGGCAGCCGATCTTTATATTGCAAAACTCATTGAAAAGGGCTGCAAGGTTGCGGTGTGTGAGCAGGTGGAGGACCCGGCCCAGGCCAAGGGGCTTGTTAAACGGGAGATTATCCGGGTCATCACCCCGGGCATGATCCTCAATGATTCCCTTTTGGACCGGGGAACAAACAACTTTCTGGTGGCGATTTCCAAAACGCCCGAACACGCAGGGCTTGCCTGCATAGACATCTCCACGGGCAGTTTTACCACCTGCCAGGTAAAACGCACCTCGGGCACCATCCCCTATGCCCTTTTAGACGAGGCTTTAAAGCTCTCCCCTAAGGAGGTGCTGCTGCCGGAGAGCTTCAAATCCGATCCGGCCATGGCCGCCATCAGGAAAACCTTTTCCCACGTTGAAATCACATATCTGGACAACTATACGTTCCGGCCTGACAATGCCCGGCAGCTTCTGACGGAACAATTTGCCACCCGCAGCCTTGAAGGATTCGGCATGGAACGCATGCAGGCCTGTATATGCGCCGCAGGGGCCGCCATCTCCTATGTCCGGGACACCCAGTTGTCGGACACCAGTCATATTTATAAAGTCATTCCATATAATCTCAATGATTTCATGGTCATTGACGACAGGTCCTGCAAAAACCTGGAACTTCTGACCAATATCCAGACCCAGAGTCCAAAAGGCTCTTTGATCCAAATTCTGGACAAAACCGTCACGGCCATGGGCGGCAGGCTGATCAAGCAGTGGGTCAGATATCCTCTGGTGGATAAAGACCTGATACAGCAGCGTCTTCATGCCATAGAGGAGCTGATTGACGCACCAGCCACCCACCAGAGACTTGGCGATCTTCTTAAATCCGTATATGATCTTGAGCGGTTAGGCTCCCGTATATCCATGGGCCAGGGTAATGCCCGGGACATGATTTCTCTTAAGAATTCACTTTCTGTCCTGCCCGTTTTGTTCAAGGAGGTCGAAATATTTGAAAGCCCGATTCTCAATGGTGCCGGCACAGATGAAAAGCAGGCCCTGGTTGAGGGCCTGGAAGACCTGGCCCAATTGATCGGCAAAGCCATCCGGGAAGATGCAGTGCACGTGCTCAACGAAGGCAACCTGATCAACGACGGCTACAGCCCGGAGCTGGATGAACTTTTATCTATCACGAGGGACGGAAAGTCCTGGATTGCAAAAACGGAAAAAAAGGAAAAGGAAAGCACAGGGCTCTCCTCGCTTAAAATAAAATACAATAAGGTGTTCGGGTATTTCATCGAGGTCTCAAAGGCCCAGTCTGCCCAGGTACCGGATCACTATATCCGGAAACAGACCCTTGTCAATGCAGAGCGGTTCATCACCCAGGAGATGAAAGCGGTGGAAGATACCATATTCAATGCCCAGGAACGCCGAAACATGCTGGAATACGAAATTTTCTGTACGGTCCGGGAGAAGGTGGCCCAACGGACAAAGGATATCCTGACCATGGCACAATTTATTGCCGCAGTGGACGTGGTACAGGGACTTGCCAGGGCTGCCGTCGAAAATGCCTATGTAAAGCCTGAGATCAATGATGACCGGCATATTGATATCCAGGACGGCAGGCATCCGGTGGTGGAAAAGCTTATCCAAGGTGAGCGGTATGTACCCAATTCCATTTTTCTGGACGATACCCAGTGCCAGCAGATCCTGATTACCGGTCCAAACATGGCAGGCAAATCCACGGTGCTTCGCCAGGTGGCCTTAACCGTGCTCATGGCCCAGATGGGTTCCTTTGTGCCGGCAGTGAGTGCCTCCATCTGCATCACTGATCGGATATTCACCCGGGTCGGCGCACTGGACAACCTTTCCTCGGGGCAGAGCACCTTCATGGTTGAGATGGAAGAAACCGCCAATATTGTCAATAATGCCACGGAAAAAAGCCTGGTGATCCTTGACGAAATCGGCAGGGGCACATCCACCTATGACGGCATGAGCATTGCCTGGGCCGTGGCCGAGTACCTGCATGACCTGAATGGTAAAGGAGTAAAAACCCTTTTTGCCACCCATTACCATGAGCTGCTCCAACTTGAGGAGATCAAACCCCGGATCAAAAATTACAATATTGCAGTCAAGGAGTTCAACGACAATATTGTGTTTCTGCGCAGCCTGGTCAAAGGAGGCACCAACCGCAGTTACGGCATCCAGGTGGCCCGCCTGGCAGGGCTCCCAGATGATATTATTGACCTTGCCAAATCGGTTCTGGCATCTGCGGAACACCACACCATGACACCGGCGTCTTTGGCGGTACCCGCCAAAAAGAAAAAAGAGGCAAAAAAACAAAACAACAGTGGCCAGATGAATCTGTTCGGTCCCTCGGACGATGACCTGCGCCGGATGCTGCACAACCTGGATATCTCCCAAATGACCCCCCTTGATGCCCTGAACTTTTTAAATGAACTCAAGCTCAAGGTTGAGGCATGAGTACAGGTTCTAACCGCATATTCACCGTCTTAATTCCGGTTCTGATCTGCCTTTTCCTGGTTACCGGGACCATGGGGACAGCCCTTGCCGATCCCGCCAAGGAGAGGTACCTGGCAGCAGATACCTGCCTTAAAAAATTGAACCGGTCTGCAGTGGATATAAATAAGGTGTCTGCCTATCTGACCTGTATTGAAAAATACAAATCCATTCACCAGGACTTTCCCGGCAATGCCTGGGCACCGGCCGGGCTTTACAAGGCCGCGGAACTCTATTTCCAACTGGCCAAAAGATCGGGCAATGTCAACTGGAACCAACAGGCCGATGATCTTATCGCCCGCATCAACAGTTTTTATCCCCAAAGTGCCTACAGTGCCCGGGCCAAAACCCTGGCCGCAGCAAACATCTCAAGGCCCCGACAAAACAATAGTGAAATAAAAATAAAACAATCCCAAAAAGTACAGACCCGCAATGACGAGACCATTGGCGAAATAAAAACAAAACAATCCCAAAAAGCGTTGACACGCAATGAAGAGGCCATTGCAGAATATCACACGCAGAAACTGGCCCAGGTCGAAGCTGCCGATGCAGGGGAATATCAGCAGCCGTCGGATATTATAGGAAAGGAGACACAGGATCTGTCCTCTTTCGGTCCAGGTGCCACCCAACCGGATGATACAGATCTGCCGCTGCCCAAAGAGAATACAACAGTTACGGACTTAAGGATCTGGTCCAACCCGGAATACAGCAGGGTCGTGATCAATGCAGACAGAGACCGAAAATTTACCCATAAACTTTTAAACAAAGACCCGGCACTAAACGTCCCCTTCCAGAGATTGTATGTGAATATCGAACAGGCAAGACTTGGCCGGAACGTTCCGGAGCATACCCCCATCAACGATGATCTGCTTAAACAGGCCCGGGCCGCACAGTTTGATTCCGACACCGTCAGGGTGGTGGTGGATATCAAAAATTTTGATAATTATAAGATTTTTTCTTTAAAAGACCCTTTCCGCATTGTCATTGACCTGTGGGGAAAAGACGGCACTGTGCCCATGGACCAGGTTGCCCTTAAAAACGCGCCGATGAAAAAGCTTGTGCATGAAAAGCCTATGTATAAAAAGCCGGTGCATGAAAAGCCGATGCATGAAAAGCCGGTGCATGAAAAGCCGGTGCATGAAAAGCCGGTGCATAAAAAGCCGATGTATGAAAAGCCGGTGCATAAAAGGCCGGTGCATGAAAGGCAGGACCGCATCACCACGGACCATCTGAAATCCTCTGACATTACCCGTCAGCTGGCTTTAGGTGTCAGAAAAATCGTCATTGATCCCGGCCACGGCGGCAAGGATCCTGGTGCTCCCGGATATATTGGAGGCGTATGGGAAAAGGACATTGTGCTTAAACTGGCAACAA